>LULP01000019.1_pt1 | contig 367948 bp, 358 predicted proteins | sample 728111 | NCBI WGS metagenome assembly LULP01 (sample SAMN03860286, study PRJNA289734) | marine metagenome | biome: seawater column; feature: ocean; material: water; isolation source: Red Sea water column Station 149 - depth 25m | place: Saudi Arabia: Red Sea | collected 2011-10-15 | depth 25 m
GGAGGCGGGACCGGCGGCAGCCAGCGCGGCGGGAGCAAGCAGGGCGAGCGGCGCGATCATCCTTCCCCTCTACCGCGCCCGCGCTGCACCGGTCATGAACCGGGCGAAAGAAGGGCGCTGTGCATCCAGGCGGGTGCTTTCGCCGGATCGATGCCCTCGACGCGCCGATGCTCCACCGACCAGCCGAGTTCGGGATAGGCAATGACCTGACGCTTTGCGTCGGCTTCGGCGATCGGCACGACTACGAGTCGGCGATTGACCTTCTGCCGCCAGTTCATCCGCGCGGTATTTTCCTGTCCGACGTAACAGCCCTTGGAAAAGCTGACGCCGTTCAATTCGGCGGCATTGCATTCGAGCCACAGCGTCGTGCCGTCGCCGAGTTCGGCGCGCCCTTCGGTGACGCCGAGCGCCAGGCGGTGCGCGCGCCACGGCGCTTCGACGCCCGCCGCGCCGTCTTCGTCGGCGGGAGCGAGCCAGCGCTGCCCGAGTTCGGCAAGCCGCGGGTCGACGACGCCAAGATCGCCCTCGGGCGCCCAATGAACCCGCAAAGCCTCCTCGCGCTCGATCGTAATCGCGCGGCGCAGGCGATAGAGCGTCAGGCGCCGGGTCAGATCGTCGGCAGCCGCCGCTTCGCAATCGATAAGCACATCCGCCTCGTCGGCCCAGATCAGAAAGTCGAACAGCGCCTTGCCCTGCGCGGTCAGCAGCGCCGCCCAGACCGGCAGATTGCCCGACACATCATTGGTGACGAGGCCTTGCAGAAAGCCGCGGACATCATCGCCCGACAATCGGATCAGCGCGCGGTCGTTGAGGGTGGTATTGGCCATGCCGATAATTTAGGGGCGGGGCAGCCAAAGCCAAGCCACGATTTGCCCGAGAGCCCGCCATGACCGATCGCCTGACCATCCGCCGCCCCGATGACTGGCACGTCCATCTGCGCGATGGCGCGATGCTGGCGCATGTCGCACCCTATACCGCGCGCCAGTTCGCGCGGGCGATCGTCATGCCCAATCTGTCGCCGCCGGTGACGACGGTGGACGCCGGCCGCGCCTATCGCGAACGGATTGTCGCGGCGGTCCCCGCGGCCCTCGATTTCACCCCGCTGATCGTCGCCTATCTGACCGACGGCACCGATGCAGAGGAAATGGCGCGCGGCCATGCCGAGGGCGTGTTCACCGCCGCCAAGCTCTACCCCGCGCATGCAACGACGGGCAGCGCGCACGGCGTGACCGATGTCGCGAACATCATGGGCGTGCTCGAACGCATGGCCGATATCGGCATGCCGCTCCTGATCCACGGCGAAGTCACCGAGCATGACGTCGACATCTTCGACCGCGAGGCCGTGTTCATCGATCGCACGCTCGCGCCGCTCGTCGCGCGGCTGCCCGAGCTCAAGATCGTGTTCGAACATATCACGACCGCGGAGGCAGCGCAGTTCGTCGCCGATGCGCCCGCCAATGTCGCCGCGACAATCACGCCGCAGCATCTCCATATCAACCGCAACGCGATGCTGGTCGGCGGCATCCGCCCGCACGCCTATTGCCTGCCCGTCGCCAAGCGCGAGCATCACCGGCTCGCGGTGCGCGCCGCCGCGACCTCGGGCTCGCCCAAATTCTTCCTCGGCACCGACAGTGCGCCGCACGCGGTGCATACCAAGGAAGCGCCGTGCGGCTGTGCCGGCATTTTCAACGCCCCCTTCGCGCTCGAAAGCTATATCGCGGCGTTCGACGAAGACGGCGCGCTCGACCGGTTCGAGGGTTTCGCGAGCGAACATGGCCCGCGCTTCTATGGCCTGCCGCTCAATCAGGGCACGATCACGCTCGAACGCGGCGCGACCGTGGTTCCCGACCGAATTGGCGATGTGGTGCCCTTCCATGCAGGCGAAACGCTCGGCTGGCGGCTGTCTAGGCCCTAGCCAATCTGATGGGCCCTAGGCAATCTCGACTATCCGGTCGGCGCGCATCTTGCGCCACATGTCGAAACTGAACACCGCAATGCTGATCCAGATCAGGAGGAAGCAGGCCAGTTGCACGGGCTTCAGCGGTTCGGCGAAGACGAACAGGCTGAGCAGGAATTGTAGTGTCGGCGCCAGATACTGGACGAAGCCCAGCGCCGCATAACTCATCCGCCGCGCGGCGGTGGCGAAGAGGAGCAGCGGCACCGCGGTAACGATGCCCCCGGCCATCAGCAGCAGGCTGATTTTCGGGTCCGACCCGAAACCGCGCCCGTCGCCGGTCCACAGATACCAGGCCGACGCCGCGAGCGCCAAGGGCATGAGCAGCGTCGTTTCGATCGCGAGGCCGGGCAGCGAGCCCACCGGCACCACTTTGCGCAGCAGGCCATAGAAGCCGAAACTGAAGGCGAGCGTCAGGCTGATCCACAGCGTGTCGAGCGCACCGCCGAGCAGGATCGCCACCCCGACGGCGGCGATTGCGACCGCCACCATCTGCAATCGCGACAGGCGCTCGCCGAGGAATACCATTCCCAGCATCACATTGACGAGTGGGTTGAGATAATAGCCAAGGCTGGCGGCGAGGACATGATCGGTGAAGATCGAATAGATATAAACGAGCCAATTTACCGCAATCAGCACCGCGCTCGCCAACAGCATCCGCAGCACCCGCCAATCGCGCAAGGCGACGAGATAGTCGGCGATCTGCCGCCGGAATGCCATGATGAAGAAACAGAGCGGCAGCGACCAGACGATACGCTGCGCCAGCACCTCGACCGGCGGCACGCTCGCCAGCAGCTTGAAGAACAGCGGGACAAAGCCCCAGATGCCATAGGCGGCGAGCGCGAAGGGCAAACCGTTCTGCTGGCTCTCCGACGGAGCGGCGGGCGCGGACATCCTGTACGCGTTTAGAGCAGGCCGCCGCCGAGCATCAGCCGGACGACGCCGACGACGATCACGACGATGTTCAGATTGCGCCCGCTCGTGCGGCTCGACATCGCGCCGAGCGCGAGCCCCACCACGGCGATCGGGATGATGCCCCAGTTCGCCCAGCCCAGAAACGGAATGAACGCCGGGATCGCGAGAATCAGCGCGACCAGACCAATGAAAATCGAAGCAATGTTCAGCATTTCCAATGTTTCGCACGCCGCCGGACGGCGGGCAAGTGCCTTTCGGTTCGTCGACGACAACACTCAATTCGTCTTGTTGGCCAAGGTTCATGCAACGCTGTGCGGACCCTTCTCGTTGTTTCGGGTGAAGCGCTCGTTCCCGAACGGTCGAGGCGCGAACCAGGAAAGGACAGGATATGGCTATTCTTACCAAAGGCATGATGGGCGCGATTGCCGCCGCCAGTGTCGTCGCGACCGCCCCCGCCTATGCCGGCATGGCAACCGCCGTCCCGGCGCAGGGCTATCACAAGAGCGAAGCTACCGCCGACTTTTACAAGCGCAAGCATCACGACCGCCGCTATTACGCGAGCCGCGACCAGCGCGTCGGCGCCAACACGCGGATCTGGCGCGGTAACGACGGCCGATATTACTGCAAGAAGGATAATGGCACCACCGGCCTGCTGATCGGTGCCGCGGTCGGCGGCCTTGCCGGTCACGAAATCGCGGGCAGCGGCGACAAGCTGCTAGGCGTGGTCCTCGGCGCGGGCGCCGGTGCGCTCCTGGGCCGCGAGATCGACCGCGACAAATATCGCTGCCGCTAATTGACAGAAACCGTCCGGGTGCGGGTCCGAGACCCCTCCATCCGCACTCTGTGATGGCGAGGGCGTCGGTTCCGGCCGGCGCCCTCAAGGCCGATCGCGCGCCTGCGGCGCGCGTTTCGGCTTGCCCGCAAGCCTGCTTTCTCCCAGAAGCGTCGGCCACTGCTGCGGGAGAATATCGATGCTCAATGGCCCCCTGCTCGTCACCGAGCGGCTGATCCTCCGCCCGCCCGCGGCCGAGGATTTCGACGCTTTCGCCGAAATGTGCGCCGAAGAAGAAACGATGACCTTCATCGGCGGCAGCTGCGCCCGGTCGCAGGCGTGGCGCCAATGGTGCACGCTCGCGGGGGCATGGCATATCCGCGGCTTTTCGATGTTTTCGGTGCTCGAACGTGCAAGCGGCGAATGGGTCGGGCGGCTCGGCCCGTGGGAGCCCGACGGCTGGCCTGCGCCTGAAATCGCCTACGGCGTGCGCGCCAAATTCGCCGGGAAAGGCTATGCGTTCGAGGGGGCGGTCGCGGCCTGCGACTTCGCGGTCGAATTCCTCAAATGGCCCGATCTGATGCACAGCATCGCCCCCGACAATGTCCGCTCGCAGGCGCTAGCCAAAAGGCTGGGCGCCACCAACCGCGGCCCGACGCACCTCCCCGCCCCGTTCGAACAGACCCGCGTCGACGCCTGGACGCAAAGCGCCGAGGCATGGCGGATCAAACGCAAGGAGTTCCAGCCATGAGCGACCGTCACATCGACCCCGAACGCGCGCAGTTCGACGCGTTCAAGGCGTTGCCCCGCGACACGCCGATCCATATGCTCAACCTCGTCCGCTTCAAGGACAAGGCGACATATCCCGCCGATCACCCCCTCGCCGGCAAGGCGCTGACCGGCGCGGAAGCCTATGCCAATTATGGCAAGGACAGCAGCGCCGTCTTTTCGCGCGTCGGCGGCAGTGTCGTTTGGAGCGGCACGATGGAGGCGATGGTGATCGGCCCGGCAAATGAACATTGGGATGAGATGTTCATCGCCCGCTATCCGAACAGCGGCGCCTTCATGGAAATGGTCACCGATCCGGTCTATCGTCAGGCGGTTGTCCACCGTCAGGCGGCGGTCGAAACCTCCCGCCTGATCCGCTGCGCGAGCAATCCGTCTCGGTCCGAGACAGTTTTCGGCTAACAAAGTCTTACCAATTAACGCTTTTTGCTCACATCTTCTTAACCAGCTTCCGGCAAGTCCGGGTGAGAGATTAAGGGAGTGTTAGCGATGATCGTCCGGGGAAAATGGCTGATTGCCGGCTTGCTGATGGCCGCGGCCCCGCTCGCGGGGTGCCGCGACAATCCGCAGGCAAAGGCCGACCTCAAACCGCTCGACGACGGGCTGACCAATGAAGACCCCGCGCTGAAGGGCGCGCTCGAAGACAAGATCATGGTCGATCCGAAGCTGGCCGGGCAGGCGAACCGCAATGCGGCGACCCCGGGCAACCGGCCCGTCGACGGCGGCGTTCCGGGCGTGGCGAGCGGCAAGGCGGCCGCGGCGGCCGAAGCGGCGGCGGCGCAGGCCGCGGGCAAGCTGCTCGCCGCGCCCAAGGCGCTGCCGTTCGAGGAAGGTTGCAACGGCGATTGCGCCGCCAAGCGCCCGGTCACCATCGGCGCGCTGGCGCGCGAACAGCAAAAGGGCAGCTGCGACGCCAAGCTGACCTACGGCAACCAGTGGGCCGACCGTCTGCCGCCCGCGTTCAAGCTCTATCCGCGCGCGACGCTGCGAGAGGCGGCAGGGGTGGCCGGCGGAAAGTGCAACATCCGCGTCGTCAATTTCCAGACCGCCGCCTCGATCCAGGGCGTTCTCGACTATTATCACACGATGGCGGTGCGTGCGGGTTATACGAGCGACCACCGCGTGCGCGGCAACGAACATATTCTGGGCGGAACGAAGGGCGATCTTGCCTATGTCCTGTTCATCCGCACCGATGGCGGGATGACCGACGTCGATCTGGTCGCGTCCGGCGGCAAATAACGCCGCATTCGCAGGCCAACAAAAAGCCCCCGGGAGCGATCCCGGGGGTTTTTGTTGGCCGATGGCCGGGGCGGTCGATCAGACCTTGTCGCCAAGCGCGCCCTGCACCCGCCCTTACGTTCCTGAAGTTCGCCTTCGGCGCGCAGGCGTTCATTGTCGGTCGCCTTGCCGATCGCCTGTTTGGTGTTGCCGATCGCTTCGTTGGTCAGGCCTTTCGCCTTTTCCGTCAGTTCACCCATGGGGAGTCTCCTTTGCTGCAAGAGGCGATCGCGCCTCTTGTCAAATCAACGGCTTGCCCCTTGCATTGTTCCCTCGCCGCGGGATGAAACGAGACGAAGCGTCGACCGAACGGCTCAGGCAGCCCGCGCGTCCCGCTGCTGCATCAGCAGCGCGCGCAGGCCCATCCGAACCGGCGGCAGCGCGCCAAGCCGCAGCGCTGCATGGCGGAGCGCCATCGCCGGATGGCGGTCATCGGTGAAAAGGCCGACGATCGCGCGCGTCGCCTGAAACAGCGGCCAGGTCTCGGCACGATGCGCGGCGGCGTAGCGCGCAAGGCAGCGCGGGTCGCCGACATCCTCCGCCGACGCCAACAGCTTCGCGAGCCGGACCGCGCCCGCCAGCCCGAAGTTGAAGCCATGGGCGGTCACCGGATGCATGCCGACCGCCGCATCGCCGATCAGCACCGCACGCGGCGCCGCAAAGCGATGCGCAAATGTCGTCGTCAGCGGATAGGCGTGAAAATCGCTCGCCAACGCGACGGCGCCCCATCTGCCGCGCGTCATCGCCGCAATCCGGCGCGCCTTTGCCTCGCCGGATTCGGCCATGAAAGCTTCGGCGGCTTCGGGCGTCAGGCTGATGACTGCCGACGAAAGCCCCTCCCCCAGCGGCAGCATCGCCAGCGTATGGTGCCGGGCGAACCATTCGGTCGCGACGCCCGCCTTGCAGGGCGCGTGACCTACCCGGCCGACAAGCATCGTCTTGCCGACCGGCCTGACGTCGGCGCCGATGCCGAGCTGGTCGCGTATCGCCGAAAAGCGCGAATCCGCCGCAACCAGAAGATCGGCCTCGATCACAGCGCCATCGGCAAGGGTCACGGTGACGCCGCCGCGCCCGGCCTGAACGCGCTCCACCGCGCATCCCGCGCGCAGATCCATATTCGCCTGTCCCGCAACGCTTTCGAACAGCGCCCGGCGCAAATGATGGTTCGACACAAGATGGCCAAGCGGCCGCGCGTCGCCGGCTCCCGGATCGATCCGCATCGCAAACCGCGCCCGGCCGCTCAGCACCTCGCCGCGGTCAAGGCGGTGAATGTCCGCCACCGAGATCCGCGACCAGGCATCCAGGTCGCGCAGCGCGCGCTCGGACCGGTGCGTCAGCGCAATCTCGCGCCCGTCGAAGCGCGGTTCGGCCAGCGCGGCAAGCGGCGCGCGCTCGATCAGCGTAATCTCGGCGGGCGTATCCGCCAGCGCGCGCGCGAAACTCAGCCCCGCCGGTCCCGCCCCGACGATGACGATCCGGCGCCGCGTGCCACCCATGCCCATGCCTCCTTGTCAGAGACACCAGCATGGCAGCGCCGGGCGCGCGGCGCATTGCGCTGGATCAATATCAGATGAGCCCGGCGAGCGGGCTCGACGGATCGGCATAGCGACGCTGGCCCATACGGCCGGCGAGATAGGCATCGCGCCCCGCCTCGACCGCGAGCTTCATGGCGCGCGCCATGCGGATGGGGTCTTTGGCTTCGGCGATCGCGGTGTTCATCAGCACGCCGTCGCAGCCGAGTTCCATCGCCACCGCCGCATCGCTGGCCGTCCCGACGCCGGCATCGACCAGCACCGGCACCGACGCGCCCTCGACGATCAGGCGGATCGTCACCCGGTTCTGGATGCCCAGCCCCGACCCGATCGGTGCGCCGAGCGGCATGATCGCAACCGCGCCCGCATCTTCGAGTTGCTTGGCGGCGATCGGATCGTCGACGCAATAGACCATCGGCAGAAAGCCTTCCTTGGCCAGCACCTCGGTCGCCTCCAGCGTTTCGCGCATATTGGGATAGAGCGTCTTCGCTTCGCCCAGCACCTCCAGCTTCACCAGATCCCAGCCGCCCGCCTCGCGCGCCAGCCGCAAGGTGCGGATCGCGTCGTCGGCATTGAAGCAGCCGGCAGTGTTGGGAAGATAGGTGATCTTCTTCGGGTCGATATAATCGGTCAGCATCGGCGCGGTCGGGTCCGACACGTTGACGCGCCGCACCGCGACGGTGACGATTTCCGCACCCGACGCAGCAACCGCAGCCGCATTCTGTTCAAAATCCTTATACTTGCCCGTGCCCACGATCAGGCGCGAGTTAAAGGTCCGTCCGGCAACGCTCCACTGGTCGGTCAACAACCGCCTCCTACAAAATGAACGATTTCCAGCGCATCGCCCTCGGCAAGCGCGACGTCGGCGAGCGTCGAGCGCGGTACGATCTCGCGATTGCGCTCGACCGCGACCTTCTTGACGTCGAGGCCCAGCGACGCGACCAGATCGGCAATGCTGCCTGCGCGCACCTGCCGCGCATCGCCGTTGAGAATGATGGAAATCACGAGTCCCGCCTGCTTTGCCTTTTGACGTGCAGCCCATATAGGGGGAGCGACCCGCGTCGCAACCGAAAGACCGTGCCCTTGTCCAACGAGTGTTCCGAAACGCCCGCCGTCTTTGTCCTTTCGGGGCCCAATCTCAACCTGCTGGGCACGCGCGAGCCCGAAATCTATGGGCATGACACGCTGGAGGACATCCACCAGCGGCTCGCCGAGCGTGCCGCGGCACTGGGTCTGCGCGTCGATTGCCGCCAGTCGAACCACGAAGGCACGCTGATCGACTGGCTGCACGAAGCGCATTTCGCCGGCGCCAAGGCGGTGCTGCTCAATGCCGGGGGCTATACGCACACATCGGTCGCGCTGCACGACGCGATCAAGTCGATCCGCGTTCCGGTGATCGAGGTCCATCTGTCGGACCCGATGAAGCGCGAATCCTTTCGCCATCTCAGCTATATCGGCATGGCGGCGGCCGCGCATTTTGCAGGCCACGGCGCAGACAGCTATATGCTGGCGCTGGACGCCGCCGCGCGCTTCTGACAAGAGGCGCGATCAGAAACGGGGTCAAGGCACGCGATCAACAGTGCCGCAACAACAGGAAATATCTCATGGGTGACCATAAAGAGCACGGCATCAACATCGATCCGGCCTTCGTCCGTGCGCTCGCGGAACTGCTCGACGACACGCAGCTTTCCGAAATCGAGGTCGAGGACGGTGAACGCAAGGTGCGCGTTGCGCGCACGCTGACCGCCGCCGCGGCGCCGGTCGCTTTCGCGCCGGCCCCGGTTGCCGCGCCCGTCGCTGCCGCACCCGCGGCCGCCGCGCCGGCCGCTGTGGCCGCCCCCGCTGCCGACAGTTTCGCCGACGCCGTGAAGTCGCCGATGGTCGGCACCGTCTATCTTGCCCCCGAACCCGGCGCGCCCAATTTCGCGAGCGTGGGTTCGGCGGTGAAGGAAGGCGATACCATCCTGATTATCGAGGCGATGAAGGTGATGAACCCGATCACCGCGCCCACCTCGGGCACGCTCAAGGCCGTGCATGTCGAGAACAGCCAGCCGGTCGAATATGACCAGCCGCTGTTCACCATCGGCTGAGGGACCGCCGATGGCCATCGAGAAACTGCTGATCGCCAACCGCGGCGAGATCGCGCTGCGTATCCACCGCGCCTGCCACGAAATGGGCATCAAGACGGTCGCGGTCCATTCGACCGCCGACGCCGATGCGATGCACGTCCGCTTGGCGGACGAAGCCGTGTGCATCGGCCCGCCGGCGGCAAAGGACAGCTATCTCAACATCCCGGCGATCATTTCGGCCGCCGAAGTGACGGGCGCCGACGCCATCCATCCCGGCTATGGCTTCCTGTCCGAAAATGCGCGCTTTGCCGAGATTATCGAAGCGCATGACATGATCTTCGTCGGGCCGAAGCCCGAACATATCCGCACCATGGGCGACAAGGTCGAAGCGAAGCGCACCGCGGTCGCGCTCGGCCTGCCGGTGGTGCCGGGTTCGCCCGGCGCCGTCACCTATGGCGAGGAAACGAAGCGGATGGCCGAGGAAATCGGCTATCCGGTGCTGATCAAGGCCGCGTCGGGCGGCGGCGGCCGCGGGATGAAGGTCGTCCCCGACCCCTCCGGCCTCGAAAGCCTGATGGGTCAGGCATCGAGCGAAGCTGCGGCGGCGTTCGGCGATCCGACCGTCTATATGGAAAAATATCTCGGCAACCCGCGCCACATCGAATTCCAGATCTTCGGCGACGGCAAGGGCAACGCCATCCATCTCGGCGAACGCGACTGTTCGCTGCAGCGCCGCCACCAGAAGGTGCTCGAAGAAGCCCCCTCGCCCGTCATTTCGGCCGAAGAGCGCGCCCGCATGGGCGGCATTTGCGCCGATGCGATGGCAAAGATGGGCTATCGCGGCGCGGGGACGATCGAGTTTCTGTGGGAAAATGGCGAGTTCTATTTCATCGAAATGAATACGCGCATCCAGGTCGAACATCCGGTGACCGAGATGATCACCGGCTTCGACCTCGTCCGCGAACAGATCCGCATTGCCGACGGCATGGGCCTTTCGGTGCAGCAGAACGAGCTGGAATTCCGCGGCCATGCCATCGAATGCCGGATCAACGCCGAAGATCCGCGCAACTTCCTCCCCTCGCCGGGCAAGGTGACCAATTATCATGCCGCCGGCGGCATGCATGTGCGCGTCGATAGCGGGCTTTATGCGGGCTATTCGATCCCGCCCTATTACGACAGCATGATCGGCAAGCTGATCGTCTATGGCCGCACGCGCGAAAGCTGCATGATGCGGATGCGCCGCGCGCTCGAGGAAATGGTTATCGGCGGGGTGAAGACGAACATTCCGCTGCATCAGGCGCTACTCGCCGATCCCGACGTCATCCACGGTGATTATACGATCAAGTGGCTGGAGGAATGGCTGGCGAAGCAGGACGCCGACAACAAGGCCTGACGCTGCGCCCATCGACGCCGGGTTCGCGCGCGGACACGACGGATTGTGTCCCAGCTCACTTTCGCACGGGGGGATTATTGGCTATGGGCCTTAACCATGGCCAGAAATCTCCCCCTTTACGCGCGCCCGGCCGCGGCGCTGATCCTCCCGCTGACCCTGCTTGCGGCGCCCGTCGCCGCGCAGACGAGCGTCAAGGAGGACTCGGTCGTTCTGCAACCCGACAAGGTGACCGATGACGCGCCCGAGATCGAAACGGTCGCCGAGGCCAATCTGCCGAGCTGGAGCGTCGACAATGCCAAGGCGCTGCTCGCCTTCATCCAGTCGGCGGGCGATGAAGGCCTGTTCCCGAAGGATTACAATCCCGACGCGCTGAAGGCCGCGATCGATGGCGGCAATCAGATCACGCTCGACAAGGTCGCGACCGACAGCTTCCTGCTGCTCGCCACGCACATGCGCGACGGCCGCACGCCCAATGCTGCGCGCAAACAATGGTTCATGACCGATGGCGACGCGCAGACCGAACCGCTGATCCCGCTGCTCGGCAGCGCGCTCACCGCGAACGACGTCGCGCAGGCGCTGGTCAGCCTCGACCCCGTTCATCCCGATTTCGCGGTGCTGAAAGCCGCGCTCAAGACCGCAAAGACGCCCGCCGACGCCAACGCGATCCGTGTCAACATGGAACGCTGGCGCTGGATGCCGCGCGATCTTGGCGAAGGCTATGTCGTCAGCAACGTGCCCGAATATCTGACCCGCGTCGTTCATGACGGCGTCGTCATCGCGACGCACAAGGCGGTCGTCGGCAAGCCGTCGACCCCGACGCCGCAGCTTAACCCGATGGCGACGGGGATCATCGTCAACCCGACCTGGACGCTGCCCAAGAGCATCATCGCCGAAGGCATCGGATCGACGATCGCGACCAATCCGGCGCGCGCCCGCGCGCAGGGCTATACCTGGACGGGCAGCGGCAAGTCGCTGTCGGTGGTGCAGCAGCCGGGTGCCAACAATGCGCTGGGCGTCATGAAGCTCGAAATGCTGAACCCGCACGCCATCTATCTGCACGACACCCCGTCGAAGGGCGCGTTCGCCGCCGATTCGCGCGCTTTTAGCCACGGCTGCATCCGCACCGAAAAGGCGCTGCACTTCTCCGGCCTGATGGCGGTGATGTTCGCCGGCCGCACGCCCGAGGAATTCGGCGATGTGGTCGCCAGTGGCAAGACGACGCGCTTCGGCTTCGAAAAGCCCTTCCCTGTCTATGTCGCGTATTGGACCGTCGTCCCCGACGGCAAGGGCGGCATCAAGAAGCTGAACGACCTTTACGGTCGCGACGCGCCGGTGGTGACGAGCTTCGCCAAGCCCGGCCGCGCCGCCGCGGTGGTGATTTCGCCGACGCCGCCTGCGGTCGTCCCGACGACGCAGACGGTGCAGGCGCCGAAACCCGAAAAGGGCGCGATCTACTGATGAAGCGGCGACCGGGCGGCGATGCCCCCGGCCCCGTGCTTCCTCGCGGAATCCGATAACTTTGCTTTGACATCCCCGTCATTGCGAGCGCAGCGAAGCAATCCAGAGCGGTTTACGCGCACTCTGGATTGCTTCGCTGCGCTCGCAATGACGAATCCCAGGCTTGAAACCCGAGAATTCTCAATCGGCCTTGGTCGGCATCGATCCCTGGGTGGCGCCGGTGCGGATGATATTGTCGGCGACCGGCGGCAATTCGAAGGGCGGTGGCGAAGCGGGCGCTACGCTCAGCTTGTCGGCGTAGAGCAGCCGGCCCGGCCCGAGCTTGTACAGAATTTGCGGCAGCAGTTCCTCGCCGAACACGAAACAGCCCTCGCTGCGCCCCAGCTTGCCTTGCGTCGCGATCAGCGACGGTTCGGCGTACCAAGCGCCATGCACGACGATCGCGCGCATGTCGGCATTGCTGTTGTCGGCCTCCAGCCCCGCGAGCCGCATCGACGATCCGTTCGATCCCCAATAATAATCGCTCGTGCGATAGGCGCCGCGCGACGAGGCGAGCGAGCCGGGGACGTTCGAAAAAGTCTTGAGCCAGCCGTCATGCTGCGGGTCCGATCCGCGGCCATGGGTGACGGGATACATGTCCACCTTGCCGGCGATCAGATCGACGAGCGCGAAGCGCGGGCGATAGGAGGGCAGCCCGAAATCGACGATGCCCACGCGGTCGGCCTGCGCGATCCGGTTGCCCTGCCGCGCCAGCTGTTGCCGCGCGACGGCCAGATAGTCGACCGGCGGCGGTGTCGCTGCCTGCCCATGCCCGGTGATCCAGTCCGGAAGTGGGGCTGCGCGCGCCGATGTCGCGGCCAGCGCCCCCGCGCCCGCCATCGCCGCCAGCACAGCCCTGCGATCGATCAATTCTTTCACGTGCAACCCAGCCCTCATTGCCGCCTTTGGCGGTCCCTCGGCCGTCTATAAGCCGTGGTTCGCGCGCCAAAGGCAAGGAGTCCAAGCCTCTTCATGCGGGCAAATGTGCCATATATGCCATGAATAGTGCGTTTACGTTCTATTACGGTCCCGTTAGGAACTGCGCCATGAAGGCAACCATCTGGCATAACCCCGCCTGCGGCACTTCGCGCAAGACGCTGGCGATTCTCGAGGAAACCCCCGGCGTCGATGTCGAGGTGATTCAATATCTGAAAACGCCCTACAGCGCCGACAAGCTGCGCCAGCTGTTTCGCGACGCGGGTCTCAGCGCGCGGGACGCGCTTCGCCTGCGCGGCACCGATGCCGAGGAGCGCGGCCTTCCCGACGCCGATGAGGATGCAATTATCGCCGCGATGGTCGCCAACCCCGCTTATGTGAACCGCCCCTTTGTCGAAACCGACAAGGGCGTCCGCTTCTGCCGCCCGCAGGATGTCGTGCGCGAGATTTTGTAACGGTGGACGCCTGATCGGCGATCGGCCGTCAGATCAGAAACATCATCGCCGCGGTAAAGAAGATCGCGAAGCTCTCCGCGAACAGGCGAAAATCGCTGTCGCGCGACCAGAGCGCGGGATGCTCGCGCTGCGCCGCAAGCGCGCCGCGCAATTCGCCCTGCCAATCCTCCGGCGCGCTCAGCCGCGCAAGGACCAGTTGCCGGGCGCCATAAGCGCGGATGCGCTCGCGGATGTCGATATGCTCGTCCGAATCCATGCCCGGCAGGCTAGGCGCCCGTTAACGAGTCGATAAGGTTAAAAGAGTGTTAACATCGCCGCCGTCCCGCGACGGGACGGCTTGGCCGGCAGGGGTTAACCGCCCGGCATCGGCCGCACGCGCACCGCGCGCGCGTCGGCGAGGCCGCGCTGAAAGGGTTTGCACGCCTGCGGGCGCATCCGCGGCCCCAAGCACAGCCGTACCTCGGTAAGCCAGTCGCCGCGGTCGGTCGCGACCGCGATCATTCGCTCGTCGATGCCGCGATTGACCTTCGCAAAGGCGCGCCGCACGTCGCCCGCGGTGCGGACATGCCCCGACAGCGCTTTCATGTCGGGAAAGCGCACGGCGCGGAACAGGATTTCGGCGGCGCGAAAATAGGCGGCGGGGTTGGAACTCATGCAGGTGCCGTGCTTCGCCCATTCATGCTGCAAAAGCTGCGCCGAAGGGGTCATGCACATATGGCGGCGCAGCACTGGCGCGGGGACGATCTTCGCGGGACGGCACCATTGGGGATAGGCCGGCGTATCGGCTTCGGGCCACAGGCCGTGCAGCACCCAGCCGAAGCGCCCGTTCTCGCCCGAACATTGTAACCGGTCGCGCGCATCCTTGGGATTGCGCGCACCTGCGCAATGCTGCGGCGACCAACTCATGCTCAGCAGATAGCCGGTCGTCGGCGGCTTGCGGACGGGCTCGCCGCGCGCGGGCCGCTCGAGCCGCGGCACCGGCGTCCGGTCGGGCGCGACACAGGCCAGCGATTGCGCCTGCACCGCCGCGGGGGCGAGCAGCAGAGTCAGCGCCAGAAGCGCGCGTCGCCCCCGCGCAGGCGGGCGCCGCTGGAGGCCGCGCGCAATGTCGATAGCGGCCCCCGCCTGCGCGGGGGCGACGATTGTATCAGACCAGCGCAAAATCGAGCCCGATGTCGGCCGCCGGCGCCGACTGGGTCAGGCGCCCGACCGAAACGAAGGTGACGCCGGTCGCGGCGATGGCGCCGATCGTGTCGAGCCGCACCCCGCCCGACGCCTCGGTCGGAACGCGCCCGGCGACGATCCCTACAGCTTCGCGCAATTGGTCGGGGGTCATATTGTCGAGCAGCAGATGCGTCGCGCCCGATGCCAGCGCGGCCTCGACTTGGTCGATACGGTCGACCTCGACGATGATATCGGCGATTCCCGCCGCCGCCGCGCGGCGCACCGCCTCTTCGACCGATCCCGCGACCGCGACATGATTGTCCTTGATCATCGCCGCGTCCCACAGGCCCATGCGGTGATTGGTCGCGCTGCCCATGCGGGTCGCATATTTCTCCAGCACACGCAGGCCGGGAATCGTCTTGCGCGTATCGAGCAGCGTCGCGCCGGTGCCAGCGATCGCATCGACATAGCTGCGCGTCATCGTCGCAATGCCCGACAAATGCTGGACGGTGTTGAGCGCCGACCGTTCGGCGGTCAACATCGCCCGCGCATTGCCCGAAAGGCGCATCAGGTCGGTTCCGGCAGGGACACGTGCGCCTTCCTCGACCAGAATCTCGATGGCCATATCGGGCGCCAAGGCGCGAAAAAATCGCTCGGCGATCGGCAATCCCGCAACGCTGATCGCGTCGCGGCTGTCCATCACACCTGTGAAAACGGCGTCGGCGGGAATGACGGCCATCGAGGTGATGTCGCCGCCACTCCCCAAATCCTCGGCGAGCGTCGCGCGAACGAAGGCGTCGAGGTCGAAATCGGGCAGGGAAAATCCGGTCATGCGATGGCGATAAAGCGTGGCGGGCGCAAATCAACTTGACGTTTACGTCAACTGACGCTGACATGGCTGTGAACGAAACGGGACACCCCCTCTTCCGTTCGTGCTGAGCTTGTCGAAGCACCGTCCTTCCTTCGACGCCCGAAGAGAAGAACGGCCCTTCGACAAGCTCAGGGCAAACGATCTGAGAGGTGGACAACATAATCGGAGAGACACCATGCAATCGCCCATCTGCGCCATGCTCGGCATCGAATTTCCGTTGCTCGCCTTTTCGCACTGCCGCGACGTTGTCGTCGCGGTGTCGAAGGCCGGCGGCATGGGCGTATTCGGCGCCGCCTCGCTGCCGCCCGAGCGGCTTGAGGAAGAGCTTGCATGGATCGACGCGCACATCGGCGGCAAACCCTATGGCGTCGACCTGATCGTCCCCAACAGCTTCGCCGGCAAGGGCGAGGCATCGACGGCGGGCGCGGCGCGTGTGCCCGAAACCCATCTCGGCTTCGCGGCCGATGTGCTCGACAAATTCGGCGTCGATGCGGCGGGCCTCGAGGGTGCGACCGAAGCGCGGCAGAGCTTCGGCGACAATATGCATGAAGAAGGCGCGGCAAAGCTGCTCGAGGTCGCCTTCCGCCATCCGATCCGCCTGATCGCCAACGCGCTCGGCGTGCCGCCGCAACTGATGCTCGATCTCGGCAAACGGCATGGCGTGCCGGTCGCCGCGCTCGTCGGCACCCGCGATCATGCGCTGGCGCAGGTCCGCGCCGGGGTCGATATCCTGGTCGTTGCCGGCGGCGAAGCGGGCGGCCATTGCGGCGAGGTCGCAACGATGGTGCTGGTTCCCGAAGTGGCCGCGGCACTCGACGCCGTCGGCGCGACAACGCCGATCCTCGCCGCGGGCGGCATCGTCACCGGGCGACAGATGGCCGCGGCGATGGCGATGGGCGCGCATGGTGCCTGGTGCGGATCGGTGTGGCTGACCACGTCGGAGGCGGAGACCAATCCGGTGGTGAAGGAAAAAATGCTCGCCGCCTCGTCGCGCGACACGGTGCGGTCGAAGAGCCGGACGGGCAAGCCCTCGCGCCAGCTCCGCTCGCCCTGGACCGACGCGTGGGAGGCCGAGGGCGCTCCCAAACCGCTCCCGATGCCGCTGCAATCGCTGGTTAGCGAACCCGCGCTGCGCAAGGTCGACAAGCTGTCCGAAGGCGGTCACGAAGGCGCCAAACAACTCGCAACCTATTGGGTCGGCCAGGGCGTCGGCCTGATGAACGAGGCGATGAGCGCGGGTCAGGTTGTGCAGGAATTCAAGGAAGACTGGGTCGCGGCCTGCGAGCGGCTCAACGGCTTTATCGGTACCTAAAAAAATCCCCGCCGAAGCGGGGATTTTCCTTGATCAGGAAACCGTCGCCTTGACGATCTTGCCGGGCTCGCGCGGCGGCTCGCCCTTGGGCAGCGCGTCGACATTTTCCATGCCTTCGATCACTTCGCCCCACACCGTATACTGGCGGTCGAGGAAGCGCGCATCGTCGAAGCAAATGAAGAACTGGCTGTTCGCGCTGTTCGGATTCTGCGCGCGGGCCATCGAACAGACGCCGCGGACATGCGGTTCGGCGTTGAATTCGGCCGGAAGGTCGGGAAGCTTGCTGCCGCCCATGCCGGTGCCGGTCGGATCGCCGCCCTGTGCCATGAAGCCGGGGATGACGCGGTGGAAGACGACGCCGTCGTAAAAGCCTTCCTGCGCGAGCTGGGTGATGCGTTCGACATGCTGGGGCGCGAGGTCGGGGCGCAAGCGGATGACGACGTCGCCGGTCGACAGCGACAGGGTAAGGGTCTGTTCGGACATGGTGTCTCTCCTTCGAATGAGTTGGCGCCGCCATAGCGGTGCGCCGCGCCAATGCCACGCACTAAATTCGGCTGCAGCGTTGCCATGACGCGCGTCCGCGACTAGTGGAGGGCCTTCGACGCCGTAGCAGCCAGGGAGGACCGCGCGATGGACAAACGCGAAGATTCCCTGCCGCCCGAGGACGTGCTCACCGCCGACGCGCTCGACCATGATCCGGGCCATCCCCCGCGCGAGACCGAAACCGAGCTTGACGAAGACGATCGCCTGAAACCCGCCTTCGTGCGCGATGTCCTGGACCTCGCCGAAGAGGGAGAGGTCGAAGCGGCGCGCGAACGCGTCGGCCGCCTGCACCCCGCCGACATCGCCGACCTTTTCGAGCTCGTTTCCGACGAAGACCGCCCGCTGCTGGCGCAGGTGCTCGGTGACCTTCTGTCGCCCGACGTGCTGGCGGAAATGAACGATTATGTGCGCGAGCGGCTGATCGATCTGCTCGCGCCCGAACAGGTCGCCGAAATCGCGTCCGAACTCGATACCGACGATGCCGTCGCGATCATCGAGGATATGGAGGAGGACGAGCAGCAAGCCGTTCTCCGCGCCATGGAGCCCGAAGATCGCGCCGCGATCGAGGATGCCCTCTCCTTCCCCGAGGAGTCCGCCGGGCGCCTGATGCAGCGCGAATTTGTCGCGGTGCCCGAACATGTCACCGTCGGCGACGTCATCGACCGGCTGCGCGAGGATGTCGATCTCGCGACCGACTTCTGGGAAATCTTCGTCGTCGATCCGATGCACCGCCCGGTCGGCACCTGCCAGTTGAGCTGGATATTGCGCGCGCCGCGCAGCGTTGCGATCAACGACATCATGAAGCGCGAACAGACGCTGATCCCGGTCGACATGGACCAAGAAGAGGTCGCGCTGCGCTTCCAGAAATATGCGCTCATCTCGGCCGCGGTGGTCGACAAGGCGGGGCGGCTCGTCGGGATGATCACGGTCGACGACGTCGTCCACATCATCCAGGAAGAGGCGGGCGAGGATATCTTGCGCCTGTCGGGCGCCGGCGACGGCGACATCAACGAACCGATCGCGCTGACCATCCGCACCCGGCTGAGTTGGCTGGTCGTCAATCTCGGCACCGCCATGCTCGCCGCATCGGTCGTCGGCATCTTCGAAACCGCGATCGCCAAATATGCGCTGCTCGCGGTGCTGATGCCGATCGTCTCGGGCATGGGGGGCAACGCCGGAACCCAGACGCTCGCCGTGACCGTGCGCGCGATCGCCACCAATCAGCTTACCGCGTCGAACACGATGCGTATGATCCTGCGCGAATTTCGCATCGCGACAGTCAACGGCCTCTCGCTCGGCATTCTGATCGGCGCCGGGACCGCGCTCATCTTCGGCAATCCGCTGCTCGGCGCGGTGATCGCGTCGGCGATGCTCATCAACAATCTGGTCGCGGGGCTCGCGGGCATATTGGTGCCGGTAACGCTTGACCGTTTCGACATCGATCCGGCGGTGTCGTCGGCCGTCTTCGTAACGACGATGACCGACATGATGGGCTTTTTCTCGTTCCTCGGGCTCGCGGTGCTCAGCGGCCTGACGGCGATGAGCTGACCCAAGTCGCTGGATTTGCACGCTTCGCCGGGCTCCCCGAAAATTTTTTCATCGCGGCGATTTTTTTGCGGAACTTATCGCTCGCAACACGGGTTTCCCATTCGAGCAGCGATCATCGCCCCCCCGCAGCGCTGCTCAGCAACATTGGCCCGGCTCGCATTCCCTCCCCCCCCCTCGAAGCGCGCCGGGCCATTTTGCAAAAATCCCGTGAGAGGTGACAGACTATGACGAGTGCTCGCGTAATCCTTCTTACCCTGCTCGCCAGCTTTCTGGTCGCTGGCTGCAACACGGTGAAGGGCGTCGGCCGCGATATCGAATCGGTCGGCCAAGCTGGCGACGACGCCATTCACTGATCGGCGGGTTACTTACCCTTTAGCCTCTTCCGGAGGCTCGACAGGCGCCGCTTCGGCGCCTGTTTTGCGTCGGCGCTGGGTAAACCAGATCGCAAAGATCGAAATCTCGTAAAGGAAGACAAGCGGCACCGCGAGGAGGAGCTGGCTCATCACGTCAGGCGGCGTGAACACGGCGGCGATCGCGAACGCCGCGACGATCATGTAGCGGCGCGCGCCAATCAGCTGCTGGCGCGTCACCAGCCCGGCGCGCTCGACCAGCATCAGCAGGATCGGCAACAGAAAGGCGATGCCGAACGCCATGATGAACTGCATCACGAAGCTCAGATAATTGCCTACCGACGGCAGCGCTTCCTGCGTCACGCCGCCGATCTCGCCTTGATAACCGAGCAGGAATTTCAGCGCGATCGGGATCGTGATGAAATAGGCGAAGGAGGCGCCGATCGCGAACAGGACCGGCGTTGCGAAGAGGAAGGGCAGCAGGGCGCGCTGCTCCTTGCGATAAAGGCCCGGCGCGACGAATTTCCACAACTGATTGGCGATCACCGGAAAGGCGATCATCATCGCCGCGAACAGCGCAACCTTGATCTCGACGAAAAACGCCTCGAACAATTGCGTATAGATCAGCTTGCCCTGCCCCGCCGCGACGAGCGGATGCACTAGCACGCCGAAGATCGGCCGCGCGAAATAGAGGCACACGCCGAATGCGAGCGCGATCGCGAGTAGCGATTTCAGCAGCCGCGACCGCAGCTCGATCAGATGGTCGAGCAGCGGCATCTTGCCGCCCGCGCCATCCTCATCCTCTTTATGGACCGGCGTATCGGCACTCATGGTAACGGGCCGTCCTTCGGCGGAACGGCGTGGGTTTCCGGCGGAGTTTCGGTCGACGAGCCGGCCCGGGCGGCGGCGGGCGGCGTCAGGGCCGCGGCATGATCGGGATCGACGGGCGGCGTTTCGCCGACGTCGGCCGCGCCCGCGTCGGGCAGCGAGGTCGCCGGAATCATTGGCGGCGCATCGACGCCATCGACGCGCGGGAACTGGCGCATGATCGCGTCATTCTGTTCGCGCCACTGCTTTTCCAGTTCCTCAAGCTCGGCCTCGCGCATCATCGTGTCGAGTCCCGAACGGAAGTGGCGCGCCATGCCGCGGGCCTTGGCGACCCATTTGCCGACAAAACGCATCGCCTTCGGCAGATCTTTGGGTCCGATGACGACCAGGGCTACCACCACGACGAGCAGCAACTCGGTCGGCGCGACGTCGAACATCGTTCAGGCCTTCCCCCGCGTGCGGGCCGCGATCAGCGGTTTTCGGTTTCCGCGGTGGGGGTCGGGGTGGCCTCGGGCGCGCGCTGACCATCGATCTGGCGCGGTGCGGGCGGCGGCATATCGTCGTCGGCCATGCCCTTCTTGAAGCTTTTGATGCCCTTGGCGACATCGCCCATCATGTCCGAAAAGCGGCCCTTGCCGAACAATAGCAGGACGAGAATCCCGACCACGAGCCAGTGCCAGATGCTGAAGCTACCCATCTCAAATTCTCCTTGAGGCCGCTATCTAGGCTTCCTCGCCGTCTTTTACTAGGTCCAGTTCGTCCATCGCCGCATCGAAAGCGAGATCGACCGGGTCGAGCAGGCCCGCGGCGCGCAGATCCTCGATCCCGGGCAGATCCTTGCGGCTCGCCAGCCCGAAATGCTGCAGAAAGGCGTCAGTGGTCTTGTAGATCAGCGGCCGCCCCGGCACCTCGCGCCGCCCGGCGGGCGCGATCCATTCGGCCTCCATCAGCACGTCCAGCGTCCCTTTCGACGTCTGGACGCCGCGGATCGCCTCAATCTCGGCGCGGCTCACCGGCTCGTGATAGGCGACGATCGCCAGCACTTCCGCCGCGGCGCGCGACAGCTTGCGCGGATCGTCGCGTTCGCGGCGGAGCAGATGCGCAAGATCGGCGGGGGTCTGGAAATGCCAGTGACCGCCCCGCTCGACCAGTTCGATACCGCTCCCCGCGTGGCGCACCGCGATCGCCTGCAGGATCGCGCGCACTTCGCCCGGCGTCAGCCTGCCGCAATTCGACACGCCCCTGCCGCGCCAGCTCGAGCGCGGCGACAAAGCTCGACGCGATCGCCGACCGGCGCAGCGGCCCCTGATAATCGGCGGGCAGAAAGGCCGACAATTCGGCCCAATCGAGCTGGACGCCCAGCATCCGCTGCAAGTGGGTGAGCGCCGCGTCGAGCGTCACCACGGGACGCCGCGCGACCATATGCACGACGGGTTCGGTGCGCAGCTTGACCTGCCCATAGGCGGAGAGCAGATCGTACAGGCTTGCATCCCAGCGCCGCACCTTCACATCCTGCAACCCCTCGGGGTTCGGACGCAGGAAGACGTCGCGGCCGATCCGGTCGCGCGCCAGCAGCCGCGCCGCCGCCTCGCGCATCGCCGCGAGCCGCTGCAAGCGCAATTGCAGACGCAGCGCCAGTTCGTCGGGCGACGGGTCTTCGGTCGGATCCTTGGGCAGCAGCAGTGCCGATTTCAAATAGGCAAGCCACGCTGCCATCACCAGATAATCGGCCGCAACCTCCAGCTTTGCGCGCATCTCGGCGATGAAAGTCAGATATTGTTCGACCAGCGCCAGGATCGAAATCTGGCGCAGGTCCACCTTCTGACTGCGCGCGAGCGTCAGCAGCAGGTCGAGCGGCCCTTCCCAGCTTTCGAGATTGAGCTGGAGCGCATCCTCGCGCTCCGCCGCCGCCGGCACGACTTCATATTCGAGCGGCAGTTCCTCCATCGACGCCTCAGCCCGCCATCACGCCAGCGCCAGCAGCGCGTCGCGCTGGTCGATCAGCGCCGCGAACTGGCGCTCGTCATGCATCCCGGCGATCCGCTCCATCGCGCCTTCGAGCCGCGCGAGCGAGTCCGCGCCGATGGGGTCGAGTGCGTTGGCGATGCCGACCATGTCGTCCATCTTCGCCCAGCAGTTGAGCGCCAGGTCGCAGCCCGCGGCGATCGCCGCCGCCGCGCGCGACGGGACGTCGCCTGACAGCGCCTCCATATCGAGGTCGTCGGTCATCAGCAGGCCGTGAAAGCCGATGCGCTGACGGATCACGCTGCCGATGATCGTCGGCGACAGCGTCGCGGGCAGATCGGGATCCCACGCCTTGAAGATGACGTGGCAGGTCATCGCCATCGCCGCGTCACGCAGAGCAGCAAAGGGCGCAAGGTCGGTCTGCAACTCGCGGTCGTGGGCATCGACGACGGGCAGTGCCTTGTGCGAATCGAGCAGCGCACGGCCATGCCCCGGAATATGTTTGACGACGCCGACGACGCCGCCGTCCTGCAATCCGCTCAGGATCGCGCGACCCAGCGCCGCAACCCGCATCGGCTCGCTGCCCAGCGCGCGATCGCCGATCACATCGCTTGCCCCCGGCTGGCGTACGTCGAGCAGCGGCAGGCAATCGACGGTGATCCCCACTTCAGCGAGCATGGACGCGAGCGCCATCGCATTGAGCCGCGCCGCCTCGATCGCGCTCGCCGGTGCGCGTTCGTACAGCGCGTCGAACGCCGCACCGCTCGGGAAATCGGGCCATTCGGGCGCCTTCATGCGCGCGACGCGGCCGCCTTCCTGATCGATCAGGATCGGCAGATTGGCGCGCCCGTCAAGCTCGCGCAGCGTGTCGGTCAGGCGGCGCAGCTGGGTACGGTTCTCGATATTGCGACCGAACAAAATATAGCCCGCGGGCGCGCTGTCGCGAAAGAAAGCGCGCTCGTCGTCGGTCAGCGTCAGGCCCGACAGGCCGAAGATCGCGGGTATCATCGTACGTCAACCTCCACCGGCGGACGCCCCCTCAGGCGCCAGCCAAGGGATCGACTATGCCATAGCCGCCGCGGCGAACCAACGGCGGGTGCGGCAAAACGGGCGATATCAGCGAACGACGACGCAATTTTCGCCCGCGACGCGCAATTTCCCGCACAAATTCGATGCGTTAGCCGCCGTTCCCGTCGCCACGCGCAGACGGTAGACGGTGCCGCTCCCGGTCTTCACCGGCGAAACGAACCGGTTCAATTCGGACAGATAGGCAAAGCGCTTGCTCAAATTGCCCCACGCCTTGTTCGCCGCCGCCTCGCTGCTGAACGCACCGAGCTGGACCAGCCCGGTCGCGGCGCCAGCGGCCTCGGTCTGCGCGCCCGTCGTATCGCCGGTCTTGACCGACATCGCCGCGGGCTTGGGCTTGCCCTTGTCCGCCGCCGCGATCCGCGCCGCTTCGGCCTTTGCAGCGGTCGCCTTGTCAGCCTGCGCCTTCGCGGCTTCGGCTTTTGCCATTGCGTCGCGTTCGGCGGGGGTCACTGCGGGTTCCTCGGGCATCCGGGTCGGGTCGACTTTGCCGCCGGGGGTCAGCCCCTCACTCGCGGCAAAGCTCGCTGCGCCCTCACCCTCGAACGTCTTGGCGCCGTCGGTCTTTGGCGGCACCTTGTAGTCGCCCTTGTCGGCGACGATCAATTCGCCCTGCCCGCGCGCACCGCCGTTCTGGACCCACCACAGCCCGCCGAGCACCGCACCGATCAGCAGCAGCCCGCCGAGCACCATGATGAGCAGGCGCGCGGGCGAGACTTCGGCATCATCCTCGAAACCTTCGGCGGGTTCCAGCCACGGCAGGCGATCCTCGTCCTCCAGCCCCAATCCCGCATCCGTCGCCATCACGCCATCTCCTCGAGCGCCTCCACCCCCATCAGGTGCAGCCCGTTGCGGATAACCTGCCCGATTCCATCGGCCAAATAAAGGCGGGTTGCGGTCAGTTCGGCGTCATTTGCCAAAATGATACGGGCGTCGGGCCGATCATTGCCCATGTTCCACCACGCATGAAAAGCGGCGGCGACATCGCCCAGATAAAAGGCGATGCGGTGCGGCTCGCGCGCCGTCGCCGCCGCCTCGACCGTGCGCGGGAATTGCGCCAGCAGCTTGACCAGACCCAGTTCATAGGCATCGAGCCGCGCGACATCGGGAGCCGCCGCGGCGATGCCCGCATCGGCAAGCTTGCGCTTCAGCGATGCGATCCGCGCATGGGCATATTGGACATAGAAGACCGGATTGTCGCGCGACGCCTCGACCACCTTGGCAAAGTCGAAATCCATCTGCGCGTCGGCCTTGCGCGTCAGCATGGTGAAGCGCACCGCATCCTTGCCGACCTCGTCGACGATGTCCGCAAGCGTAACGAAATTGCCGGCACGCTTCGACATCTTGAACGGCTCGCCATTCTTGAGCAGCCGGACCATCTGGACCAGCTTGACGTCAAATTTCTTGGTTCCGCCGGTCAGCGCGGCGACGGCCGCCTTGATCCGCTTGACCGTCCCCGCATGGTCGGCGCCCCAGATGTCGATCAGTTCGTCGGCGTCCTGCGCCTTCTGATAATGATAGGCGAGGTCGGCGCCGAAGTAGGTCCAACTCCCGTCCGATTTCTTGATCGGCCGGTCCTGATCGTCGCCGAATTTGGTCGAGCGGAACAGCGGCAGTTCAACCGGCTCCCAATCCTCGGGCGTCTCGCCCTTCGGCGCTTCGAGCACACCGTCATAGACCAGATCATGCTCGCGCAGCCATTTTTCGGCGGCGGCGGGCTTGCCCTCGGCCTGCAGCTCGGCCTCCGACGAGAAGAGATCATGATGGATGCCCAGCTTGGCGAGGTCGGCGCGGATCATGTCCATCATCGCGCTCACCGCCTCGGCGCGGAACAGGCCGAGCCACGCGCTTTCGGGCGCGCCGACATAGCGGTCGCCATATTCGGCGGCGAGCTTTTCAGCGACGGGCTTCAGGTAATCGCCGGGGTAGAGCCCCTCGGGGATCGCGCCGATATCTTCGCCCAACGCCTCGCGGTAGCGCATGTGAACCGAGCGCGCGAGCACATCGACCTGCGCACCGGCGTCGTTGACATAATATTCGCGCGTGACCTTGTGCCCCGAATATTCGAGCAGCGCCGCCAGTGCGTCGCCCACCACCGCGCCGCGGCAATGGCCGACGTGCATCGGGCCGGTCGGGTTCGCCGACACATATTCGACATTGACGCGCCGCGCGGCGCCCATCGCCGAGCGGCCATAGTCGCCCGTCTCGGCATGGATCAGCGCCAGTTCGTCGCGCCAGCTATTATCGGCGACGCGCAGGTTGATGAAGCCCGGCCCGGCGACGCTCGCTTCGGTCACCTCGTCGATCGCCGCCAGTTCGCCGACGAGCAATTCGGCGAGCGCGCGCGGGTTCGTCCCCGCGGGCTTGGCGAGCACCATTGCGGCATTGGTCGCGACATCGCCATGCGCCGGGTCGCGCGGCGGTTCGACGCTGATCGCGCCGCGATCGAGCCCGGCGGGCAGCGCCTCGCGCGCGACAAGCGCATCCAGAGCGGTATCGATATGCGCGGAAAAACGGCTGAACAGGGTCATGGGTCAGGTCAATCTTCGGTCAAAAGGTCGGTCGGCGCCCTACCGCAGCTTGGCAGGCGCGAAAAGCCCCGCGTCGCCCGGATGGCGGCGCAGGGCGAAACGGATGCGAACGGCGCGCGCGGGCGCACCGCCGCGACGCCTATCGTCGGACGTTATATTCGAGCTGTTCCTGGGTCAGCTGAAAGCCGACGAGCAGTTCGAAGCTCGCGCGCTGCACCGCGGCGCGCACTTCGGGGATGCTCAGCGGGTCGATCGCGGCGTCGGCGTCGCCCGCGCGGCGCTTGCGGTTGATGCGCTCCTGCACATCGGCGGGCAGCGTCGCGGCGGCGCGGTCGACATAGGCGGCCGCCTGGGCATGGCCGCTGCCGCGCGTCTGGCCTTCGGGGAAGGAGACGGTAACGGTGCCGAGCCGCTTGGCGACGACGGCGGTGCCGCCCTGGACGACGGTGGCGAAATAGGGAAGCTCGACCGTCCGGGCCGGGCCGGCATCGCGGCGCGTCGCCACGACGTCGAAATCGGCAAGCTGATAGACTTTCTCGGCCTGATCGTTGCACTGCGGCACAACATGGGTGATCGTCGCAACGACGTCGACCGCGCTCGCATCGCGGCTCGTCGCCGGATCGAACAGCGTGATGTCGCCGGTGTGCAGCGGCACGGCAACCGCCGGACAAGCGCTGCGCGTCGCGGTGATGCCGACGCCCGACGACAGGTCGATATCATTGTCTTTCGCGCACCCCGCGACCATGACCATGGCGGCCGCGCCGCACAGTATGGCGATTGATTTACGGGGCGGGACGAAACTGGGCATCATGATATAGCTTTCCAATCAGGCGCGGGCCGCGGAGGACGAACGTCACCGCTCCATGCGCGCCGCTTCTTATCGGTGCGATGAACAAGGCGCAACATGGACGAAGCGGCTTTACCTTGTCACGGCCGCTGCGCTAGAGCGCGCGGGTCATGACAGATCTTACGCAATCCGCCGCCGAAGCCCCGGAACTCAAGGTTTTGGTGGCCGCCCCACGCGGCTTTTGCGCCGGCGTCGACCGGGCGATCCGCATCGTCGAGCTGGCGATCGAGCGTTATGGCGCCCCCGTCTATGTCCGGCACGAGATCGTCCATAACCGCTATGTCGTTGAATCGCTGAAGGCGAAGGGGGCGATTTTCGTCGAATCGCTCGATCAGGTGCCCGACGGCGTTCCGGTCGTGTTCAGTGCGCACGGCGTTCCAAAGGCGGTTCCGGCCAAGGCCGAAGCGCGCGGGCTCGACTACATCGACGCGACCTGTCCGCTGGTATCCAAGGTCCACAAACAGGCCGAGCGCGCCAACGAACAGGGCCGTCACATCATCTTCATCGGCCACGCCGGCCACCCCGAAGTCATCGGTACGCTCGGCCAATTGCCCGATGGCGCGATGACGCTGGTCGAATCGGTCGACGATGTCGCCGCGCTGTCGCCCGCCGATCCCGACAATCTCGCCTTCCTGACCCAGACCACATTGTCGGTCGACGACACGCGCGACATTGTGGCGGCGCTGCAGCACCGCTTTCCCTCCATCCAGGGGCCGCGCGGCGAGGATATCTGCTACGCCACGTCGAACCGGCAGGAAGCGGTGAAGGCAATCGCCGGCCAGTGCGACCGCGTCATCGTCATCGGCGCGCCCAACAGCTCGAACAGCCTGCGTCTCGTCGAAGTCGCGGAACGGCTCGGCACCCCGGCCCATCTCGTCCAGCGCGGCACCGACGTCGATCCCACATGGCTGGCCGGGATCGAGACGCTGGGCATTACCGCCGGAGCCAGTGCGCCAGAAACGCTGGTGCGCGAGGTGATCGACGCGGTCGCGGCGCATCGCGCGATCGTCGAGGATGTCGTCGTCACGGCCGAGGAGCATATGACCTTCAAGCTCCCCCGCGGGCTCGAGCCGGCGGCCGCCTGATGGCCGTCTATACCGCGGTCGACCCTGACGATCTCGCCGCGCTGGTCGGCCGTTACGACATCGGCACGGTGCTGTCGTGCAAGGGCATTGCCGAGGGCGTCGAAAACAGCAACTTCCTGCTCGAAACGACCGGCGGGCGCTTCATCCTGACGCTGTACGAAAGGCGCGTGCAGGAGGGCGACCTGCCCTTCTTTGTCGATCTGCTCGGCCATCTCGCGCGGCGTGGTTGCCCGGTACCGGCGATGATCCGCGACCGCGGCGGCCGCGCGATCCAGCAGATTTCGGGGCGCCCCGCCTGCATCATCCAGTTTCTCGCAGGTATTTCGCTGACGCATCCGACCCCCGCGCAATGCGCCGCCGCGGGCGCCGCGCTCGGCGCGATGCACAAGGCGGTCGAAGATTTTTCCGGCGCCCGTGAAAACAGCATGGGCCGCGCGCATTGGCGCGGCGTCGCCGCCGCTGCGGGCGACCTCGACACCGTGCTTCCGGGGTTGCAGGCGATCGTCGATGCCGAACTGGCCTTTCTTGACGATCGCTGGCCGACGGACCTGCCGCGCCACGTCATCCACGCCGACCTGTTCCCCGACAATGTGCTGATGCTCGGCGATCGCGTCACCGGCCTCATCGACTTCTATTTCGCGGCGACCGACTTTCGCGCCTATGACCTCGCGGTCACCCATGCCTCCTGGACCTTTTCCGACGACGGCCGGACCTGCGACAGTGCCCGCGCGTCGGCGCTGATGCGCGGCTATGCGTCGGAAATCGATCTGAGCGCGGACGAAGTCGCCGCGCTGCCGCTGCTTGCACGCGGCGCGGCGCTGCGCTTTCTGCTCACCCGCGCACACGACTGGATCCACACCCCCGCTGACGCGCTGGTCACGCGCAAGGATCCCGCGCCCTTCCTCGAACGCCTGCGCCGCTACCAAGCTGCCGACGCCGCCGATCTGTTCCGCGCGGGATGAGCGCTGCAATGAGCAGGGGCCATACCGTAATCGTCGCGACCGACGGCGCCTGCAAGGGCAATCCCGGCCCCGGCGGCTGGGGCGCGGTGCTGCGCTGGGGCGATGTCGTCAAGACGCTGTCGGGCGGCGAGGCGGAGACCACCAACAACCGCATGGAGTTGCTCGCCGCGATCGAGGCGCTCGCCGCGCTCAAGCGCCCGTGCAAGGTCGAACTGTCGACCGACAGCGTCTATGTCCGCGACGGCATCACCAAATGGGTCCATGGGTGGCAGCGCAACGGCTGGAAAACCGCCGCGAAAAAGCCTGTCGCCAACGCCGACCTGTGGCAACGCCTGGTGCGCGAGGCCGCACGGCACGAGATCGAATGGCTATGGGTCAAGGGCCACGCCGGCCACGGCGACAATGAACTCGCCGACAAACTCGCGAGCGACGCCGCATTGGCGATAAAACGCTAGGCGGCACGGGCGGACGCGATGCGGCTTTGGCGGCTGGCATGGGATGCTTAGGCCATAACATCCCTTCGTCATCCCGGATCAAGTCCGGGATGACGACGAAGGATAAGTCCGACACCGGTCGGCCCCGAACACCTCCGCATCGCCCGCCGCCTTTGCCCGCAAAGCGCGCTCAGGCCGGCTTCCAGCTCTTGCGGTCTTCGGCCTGCTTCAGCACCTCGAACGCCGCCTGCCCGGCCGCGAAGCGTTTGGCGGCGTCGGCGTCGCCGGGCTTGACGTCGGGGTGGCATTCCTTGGCATAGGCGCGCCAGGCCTTTTTGGCCGCGTCGAAGTCGGCGTCGCTGTCGAGCCCGAACACCTCCAGCGCGCGCATCTCGTCCGCGCTGCGACTGCCGTCGCCGGGGCCGCCCCAGCCATAATGCTGTGCGCGGGCGTAGCTGCGTGCGCCCTGCGCTTCCTCCGCGGCGCGCGCCGCGGCATCCTCGGCGCTCAGGCCCGCGAAATAGTCCCAGCCGCGATTATATTCAGCGGCATGGGCTTCGCAGAAATACCAGCGTTCAGGGCTGTTGGGCGATTTGGGTGCGGGGCATTGTCCGGGGGCGTCGCAACCATGGCGGTCGCACAGACGAACCTTTTGCGCCTCGCGGCCCTGCCCATAGGCGCGCCAGCGGGGGAAACCCCAATCGTCGGATCTCTTGGCGCGGCTCATCGGGACCATGTAGCGGCTCGCAACGGCGATTGCTACCCGAGCGGGCCAAAATCCTAAGTCTTCGGTTTATATCCGAACGCCTTTTGCGCCAGCTTCACGACCGCGGGATCGCGGTCGGGCGGGGTCATCGGAACCGCCGCCTCCAGCGTGGCCGCAACATGCGACAGCGCAGCAATCCGCGCCGCCTTCTTGTTGTTGCCGTCGATAACCTTCCACGGCGCCCAGCGCGTATCGGTGTGCGCGAACATGTCGTGCATCGCGTCCAGATAGGCGCCGCGGTGCGCGCGGTTGCGATAATCCTCGGCCCCGGTTTTCCAGCGTTTCCACGGATCGTCGAGGCGGTCGGCAAGGCGCTTGTCCTGCTCGGCCTGCGTCACATGGACGAACAGCTTGACCAGATTGGTGCGGCTCCCGGTCAACTGCGCCTCGAACTCGTTGATTTCGTCATAGCCCTTGCGCCATTCGGCCTCGGTCGCGAACCCCTCGACCCGCTCGACAAGGACGCGGCCGTACCAGCTCCTGTCAAAGATCGAGATGTCGCAATTGCCGGGCAGGCGCGTCCAGAAACGCCACAGGAAATGACGCGCCTTTTCCTCGTCGGTGGGGGCGCCGATCGGCCAGACCTCGAAATAGCGCGGATCGAGCTGCGCGGTCAGGCGCTGGATGATCCCGCCCTTCCCCGCCGCATCCCAGCCTTCGAGCATGATGATGCTGCGCTGCCCATGGGTGATGTGCGCCGCCTGGACATTTTCGAGCCGCGCCTGCAGCGCCGCCAGATCCTTGGCATAATCGCCGTCATATTTGGTACCGGCTTCATAGTCGGCGAGAGAGATGGTCATGGGCGACCTCGTAGCGCATTTGCCGGTCGCACACCAAGCTGTCGATGCGGACTGTCAGCTTATGGAACATTCCATCCGGCGTCAGTTGCCGTCCATCAATCGCTGGCGCTCCTCCCAGTCGGCGAGCGTCCTTTGCGTGCGCGCCATGCGTTCGAACGCCGCCGGGATATCGCGGCTCTTCGAACCCAGCCGCTGCGCTTGCCCGTACCAGTCGCCAGCGGCGGCAAAATCGTGCCGTTGCTCGGCGCACAGGCCCAGGTTGAAAGCGAGCGCGGCCGTCGGCTCGGCATCGCGCGTCATCGCCGCCCAGGCATCGCACGCGCCGGCGGGATCGGTCTTGGTCTGCCGCACGGCGGCCTTGAACGCCTCGGCCACCGGCTTGTCGAGCCCTTTGCGATTTTCATCGACACGAACGTCGATCGTGTAAGCGCGAGGCGCCACATCGCGGCGAATGGTGTCGACCTGCCCTCTCAACGCTTCCGCGACAAAATCCTCGATGGTCCGGCTGGCTTGCCTGTCGGGGCAGATATTTTGCTCGTCGCGCGTGACGAGCGGACGCGAATAGCGAACGCTGCCATCGGCGACAGCCGCGAGCCGCACGGTGTTCGATACGGTGACGATCCGCCTGCGACAGCGAATATCGACCTCGTCCTCCTTCAGGCACTTGTCCTTGTTCGCGGGATCCTTCTCGACGCAGCGCTTGCGCTTTTCCGTCACATTGCTTTCGCTGAGCGCGGTCTTCGCCGAACCGGTGACGATCGCGTCATAGGCCGCCCCGGTTTCGAGGCCGATCATCCGGAAATAGGGTCGATTACCGAACCGAACGGTTCCGAGCGCGGCTTCGATGCCCTGCGCAAATTCGGCCCCGTCCTCGCCTTCGAAGCGATCGACCGCGATGCGAACCAGATCATTGACGTTCGCGCGCTCGGGCGGATCGTTCGCGGCAATCGTCAAAGTCTCCGCCGCCGCCGGCATCGCGAACCCGAACAGCAGCGCCGCCAGTGCCATTCGCCAACGTCGCATCTTCGCCCCCTTGCGCGTCAAACCTGCAGATGCGCGGAGCTATCGCAGCCCTTCCGCCTTGTCAAAGCGCGGCGAGCAGCGCGGCGACGCGCGCCGGGTCTTCCATCGGGATGAAATGGCTATGGTCGTCCCAGCGCTCGTCGCGCACCGCGCCGATATGCGCGCCGAGCCCCGGCCAGGTGGGGCTTTGCGAAAAGTCCATCGAACCGCCGCGTTCGCCGCTCGGCGCGCGGATCAGCGTCACCGGCGCCGCCAGCCCCGATAGCCAGCGATAGGGGTCGATGCGCAGCGCATTCTGATAGACCGACGCCTCGAGCCGCGGGGGACAAGCCAGCTCCAGCCCCGTCCCTCCGGACGCGGGCAGCAGGCCATAGCGGCAATAATCGTCCAGCACCGCCGACTGCCAGTGCGCATAGGGCGGACGGTCGGCGAAGCGCGCGCGCATCTGTTCCACGCTGTTCCAATCGTTGCGCCGACGCGCCACGGGATGCTCCGCGGGGTCGGGGATCGGCAGCACATCCTGGCCCGCATAGAGGTCGGGCGCCATGATAACCGGATCGATCAGGACGAGGTGGCGAAAGGCATCGCGCCGCTGCGCCGACAGGCGGGTCAGCGCATGGCCGCCCATGCTGTGCCCGCACCCGATCAGCGGCGTTCCGGCAAAGCGATCGACGAGCGGCAACAGCGCGTCGCCGGTCGCCCCCCAATCGGCGAGTGTCGCGGGGCGATAGCTGCGCCCATGCCCGCGATGGTCGGGCGCGATGACATGCATGCCCTGCGGCAAGGCGGCGACGACCCGGTCCCACAGCCGCGCATGAAAACCCGTCGCATGGAGCAGCAGCAGCGACGGTCCCGCCCCCGGGGTGCCCCATTCGAACCAGCAGATGTCGCCTTCCGGCGTAGCGAGCCGGTGTTCGCGCGGCCCGTTCATCGGATCAGCTCTTCGGACCATCCACCAAGCGGATATGCAGTTCCTTGAGCTGCTTGTCGGAAACCGGCGCCGGCGCGCCCATCATCAGGTCCTCGGCCTTCTGCGTCATCGGGAAGACGATCACCTCACGGATGTTCGGTTCGTCGGCGAGCAGCATCACGATGCGGTCGACGCCCGGCGCCGAACCGCCATGCGGCGGCGCGCCGAACTTGAAGGCGTTGATCATACCCGCGAAATTGGTGTCGACATCCTGCTGGCTGTAGCCCGCAATCTCGAACGCCTTGTACATGATATCGGGGCGATGGTTCCGGATCGCGCCCGACGACAGTTCGACGCCGTTGCAGACGATGTCATATTGATAGGCGAGGATATCGAGTGGGTCCTTGGTTTCCAGCGCCTCCATCTCGCCCTGTGGCATCGAGAAGGGATTGTGGCTGAAATCGATCTTGCCGGTTTCTTCGTCGGCCTCGAACATCGGGAAGTCGACGATCCAGCAGAATTCGAAGCGGCTCTTGTCGATGAGATCAAGCTGTTCGGCGACGCGGGTACGCGCAAGACCGGCGAGCTTCGCCGCCTTGGCTTCGACGCCCGCGGCAAAAAAGATGCCGTCGTTCGGACCGAGGCCCATAGCGTTGGCGATCGCCTGCATGCCTTCCTGGCCGTGGTTGTTGGCGATCGGGCCGCCGAACACGCCGTCTTTCTGCGTCGCATAGCCGAGCCCCGGAAAACCCTCGGACTGCGCCCAGCTGTTCATTTCGTCGAAGAATTTGCGGCTCCTCTCGTGCGTTTCGGGCGCGGCGACGGCGCGGACAACCTGCCCTTCCTCGACCATCGAGGCGAAGCGGCCAAAGCCCGAGCCCTTGAAGAAATCGCCCACGTCATGGACGAGCAGCGGGTTGCGCAGGTCGGGCTTGTCGCTGCCATATTTCAGCATCGATTCGCGGTAGGGAATGCGCTTGAACGGCAGCGGCGACACGGTGCGACCCTTGCCGTCAAAGTCTGCGAACTCCTCGAACACGCCGTGCAGCACGGGTTCGATGGCGTTGAAGACGTCGTCCTGCGTGACGAAGCTCATTTCGAAATCGAGCTGGTAGAATTCACCCGGCGACCGGTCGGCGCGCGCATCCTCGTCGCGGAAACAGGGCGCGATCTGGAAATAGCGATCGAAGCCCGCAACCATCAGCAGCTGCTTGAACATCTGCGGCGCCTGCGGCAGCGCATAGAATTTGCCGGGGTGGACGCGGCTGGGCACCAGATAGTCGCGCGCGCCCTCGGGGCTGCTCGCGGTAAGGATTGGCGTCTGGAACTCGGTGAAGCCCTGATCGATCATCCGGCGGCGCAGCGACGAAATGACGTTCGAGCGCAGCACGATATTCTTGTGCAAGCGTTCGCGGCGGAGATCGAGGAAGCGGTTGGTGAGGCGGATTTCCTCGGGATACTCGGCGTCGCCGAACACCGGCAGCGGCAGGCGGTCGGCGGCCGACTGCACCGTCACCGCACTCGGATAGATTTCGATCTCGCCGGTCGCAAGCTTCGGGTTCAGCGTCTCGGGCGACCGCGCGGCGACCTTGCCGGTGAAGGTCAGGACGGATTCGGGGCCGACGCCATTGACCGTCGGATACAGGTCCGAACCCGTCTCCACCACGATCTGGGTGATGCCATAATGGTCGCGAAGATCGACGAAGAGCACATTGGCATGCTCGCGCGTCCGGTGCACCCAACCCGAAAGACGGACTTCCTCGCCGACGTTGGCGGCGCGAAGGTCGGCGCAAGTGTGGGTACGATAGGCGTGCATTATGTTCGTCTTTCAAATGTCCGGGGAGGCGCGCCGGAAAACGCGCCGATATGGCCGCGCCTAAGGCAGGTCGCGGGGGCTTTTGTCAAGGGTGGACCAGCGATTCGCCCCGAACGGCGCCGCCGATGTCCCTGCGATGAACAGCGGTAAATTTTCCTGACGATTATGCTGCGGGCGCTGTATAGGCTCCCCATGCAAATTCATCCGTTAATCGACTCCAGCGAAGCGCTTCTCCAGTTTGTCGACCTGATCAAGGGCAGCGACTTCATCGCCGTCGACACCGAATTCATGCGCGAAAACACCTTCTGGCCCGAACTCTGCCTGATCCAGGTCGCCGACGCGCACCACGCCGCGGCGATCGATCCGATGGCGCCGGGCATCGACCTCGCCCCGCTGCTCGACCTGCTCGTCGACAATGAGGATGTGCTCAAGGTCTTTCACGCGGGCGGGCAGGATGTCGAAATCATCTTCAACCTGACCGGCAAGACGCCGCACCCGATCTTCGACACCCAGATCGGCCAGATGGCGCTCGGTCAGGCCGAACAGGTCGGCTATTCGAATCTCGTCGAGGCGTGGCTCGGTCTGCAACTCGACAAGGGCGCGCGCTTTACCGACTGGAGCCGCCGGCCGCTCGACAAGCGGCAGATCGACTATGCGATCGGCGACGTCACCCATCTGGCCAAGATTTTCCCGATGATGCTCAAAAAGCTCATCAAGACGGGCCGCGGCCACTGGCTCGACGAGGAAATGGAAAAGCTCGCCGATCCGTCCAACTATGCGATCGACCCCGAAAAGGCTTGGCAGCGGATCAAGGTGCCGTCGCGCAAGCCCGACGCGCTCGGCCGGCTAAAGGCTCTCGCCGCATGGCGCGAGCGCGAGGCGCGCAACAAGAATCTGCCGCGCGGACGCATCGTCAAGGATGAGACGCTCGCCGACCTCGCCGCGCATCCGCCGAAGAGTCAGGACGGCCTCGGCAGCGTGCGCGGCCTGTCGGCGACATGGCGGTCGAACGACATCGGCGGGCGGCTGATGGACGCGCTCGCGAACGCCAAGCCACTGCCCAAGGACGACATGCCCGACCGCGCCCCGCGCGGCCCTGGGCTGGGCAAGGAAGGCGCGCTCGTCGCCGACCTGCTCAAGCTGCTGCTCAAGATCCGCTCGCGCGAACTCAATGCCGCGGCGCGGCTTATCGCGCGCAGCGACGATCTCGAAGCGCTCGCGGCCGGGCGCCGCGACGATATCCCGATGATGAAAGGCTGGCGCTACGACGTGTTCGGCCACGCCGCACTCGACCTCGTCGAAGGTCGCGTCGGCTTTGCGGTCAAGAACGGCAAGCTGGTCATGAGCGAGATCGAAGCCCCCGCCCCGGCCGAAACCGACGCCTGAGGGCGCGCTCCCTCGCTGCCCTGCTTAGAGCAGCACCAGCTCCGGCTTGACCCCGAACGCCTGCGCCAGCGCGCGCAGGCGCCGATCGACCGATTCGCCCGCCAGATGATGCCAGCCCGGATCGAGGCTGAGCCGCAGCTTGCCGTCGTCGAGTGCGATGGCGCTCGCCTTGAGCGGCGCCTCGACCCCCCCGGTGAGCCGCTGCGCCAGCCGGATGGCAAGCCCCCACTGTCGCGCCCGGTCGATGCGGTCCGCCGGAACGAGGCTGGTCATAGCGGGAAAATCGACGTCGGCGCCGCCGAACCCGGCGTGCAATGCGCGCGCGAGCAGGATGCGGCCGGGAATGTCGATGCTGCGCCAGTTGCCGTGCAGTCCGATCTCGGTCCCGCGTTCGGCGCGGAAATCGGGGTTGGCCGACCAGGCGACATCACTGAGCAGGCTGGCGGCGAGCCGGATGCGGCTGTCGCTCGCCTCCTCATTGGCGAACAGCGGCGCGATCCACTCGGCGATCGCGCGGCCGTGCGGGGCGAAGCGCGCGAGCCGCCGCCCCTCGAACTCCGCGCGCGGTTCGACGCCATGCCCGGAATCGCGCGCAACTCCTCGAAACTCATCCGCTTTGTCGCGCGTAGCAGCCGGCGCAGCGCGGCGCGCGGCATCACGTGATGGTCGAGCACCGGCAGCGGGTCCTGCGTCAGTTCGATATCGAGACGCGACAGCGCGCGCCATGATCCGCCGACAAGATAGAGCGGCAGCCCAGTCATAATGTCCGGCCAGCCCGCGCCCTTGAGCATCTTGCGCACCGATCGCTCGAAAACCTGCTGCCCCTGCTTGCGCAGCGCGGGCAGGCGCAGCACGCCGAGCGGGAAGGACACGCGCCGCCCGACGGTGCCGCCCGACACTTCGGCCAGCTCAAGGCTACCGCCGCCCAAGTCGACCGCGATGCCGTGCGCGTCGGGGATTGCCGAGATGACGCCGCAGCCCGCCGCTTCGGCCTCTTCTTCGCCCGACAGCAGGCGGATCTTCAATCCCGCCTCGGCAGCACCGGCGATGAAATCGGGGCCGTTCTCTGCATCGCGCACCGCCGCGGTCGCGACGCATTGCAGGTCCTTCACCTCCATGTGCCGCGCGAGCAGCGCGTAGCGGCGCAGCGCGATCAGCCCGCGTTCGGCATCTTCGGGCGCGATGCGATTGTCGATCGCGAGCCCGCGGCCCAGCCCGGCCGGCACCTTTTCGTTGAAGATCACCGCGGGCGCGCGCGGCGGCCCTTCATAGACGACGAGGCGGACCGAGTTGGACCCGATATCGATGACGGCGGAACGATGGGCGGTCAGTCTGGTGGAACGGGCGATCGGCAAGTGTCAGTCTTCGCGCATGTTGAAATCGAGGGTCGGCACATCCTGCCGCTTGTGCAGCGCGGTCCCGCGCCCCGAAAGCGAGGGGTTGTTCATGAAATAATGGTGCAGGTTAAACGGCTTGTCGCCCGGATCGACGCGCACATAGGTGCCGTCGGCCTGCAGCACCCAGCTTTGTTCATTGTCGATCAGATTGGCGACGAGCACCTGATCCAATATCTGGTCGTGGACGGTCGGGTTCTCGATCGGGATCATATATTCGACGCGGCGGTCGAAGTTGCGCGGCATCCAGTCGGCGCTCGAGATATAAAGCTTGGCGCGCTGGTGCGGCAGGCGCGATCCGTTGGCGAAGGCCCAGATGCGGCTATGTTCGAGGAAGCGGCCGACGACCGATTTGACGCGGATCGCCTCCGACAGGCCGGGAACGCCGGGACGCAGGCAACAGATGCCGCGCACGATCAGCTCGATCGGCACCCCCGCCGCGCTCGCCTCGTAAAGCTTGTCGATGATGCCGGGGTCGACGAGGCTGTTCATCTTGGCCCACAGCCCCGACGGCAATCCCGCTCGCGCCGCCGCAATCTCGGCATCGACAAGCTCGCACAGATGCGCGCGCATGTTGAGCGGCGACATCGTCACCAGCTCGAGCCGCTCGGGCTCGACATAGCCGGTGATATAGTTGAACAGTTGCGCCGCATCGCGCCCCGCGCGCGGATCGGCGGTAAAGAAGCTGAGGTCGGTATAGATGCGCGCGGTGATCGGGTGGTAATTGCCCGTACCGAAGTGGCAATAGGTCCGATACCCCTGCCCTTCGCGGCGCACGACCATCGAGATTTTGGCGTGCGTTTTCCACTCGATGAAACCGTAAACCACCTGCACCCCGGCGCGTTCGAGCTGGTTCGCCCAGAGCAGATTCTGCTCCTCGTCGAAGCGCGCCTTGAGTTCGACAACCGCCGTCACCGACTTGCCCGCCTCCGCCGCCTCGATCAGTGCGCGGATGACGGGCGACTGGTTGCCGGCACGATAGAGCGTCTGCTTGATCGCGACGACATCGGGATCGGCGGCTGCCTGCCGCAGAAAGGACACGACGACGTCGAAGCTTTCATAGGGGTGATGGACGACGATGTCCTTGGACCGGATCGCCGCGAAACAATCGCCGCCATGTTCGCGGATGCGTTCCGGAAAACGCGGCGAATAGGCCGGGAATTTCAGGTCGGGGCGATCGACATCGACCAGCGCAGACAGCGCCGCGAGCCCGACGAAACCGCCGATCTTCGCGACGATCGCCTCATGCCCCTGAATATCGGCGTTGAGCACTGCGGCCAGTTCGGCCGGCATGTCGGCCTCGAGTTCGAGCAGAATCACCCGCCCGCGCCGGCGGCGGCGGATCGCGGTGCGGAACAGCCGCACCAGATCCTCGGCCTCTTCCTCGATTTCGATGTCGCTGTCGCGGATGATGCGGAACACGCCAATCGAGCGGCTCGTATAGCCGGGGAAAATCAGGTCGGCGAACAGTTCGACCAGATATTCGATCGGCACGAAGCTCGTCGCCTCGCCCGGTACCGGCACCAGTCGCGGCAGCGAAGCGGGGATCATCACCAGTTCGCGCACCGTGTCGCCCGTCGCCTGGCGCTGGAGATCGAAGATCACGCCAAGGCCGCGGTTGGGGATGAAGGGAAAGGGGTGCGCAGGATCGAGCACCTGCGGCGTCAGAATCGGGAATATCTGTTCGCTGAAATATTGGCGGAGCGAAGCGCGCAGCCGCTCGCGCTCCGACCCGGCGCCGTGAACGATGACCCCTTGTTCGGCGAGCAGACCGTGCAGCTTCTGCCACTCGCTCTGCTGTTCGTCGACGAGCCGGTTCACCTCGGCCTCGATCTCGGCGAGCTGCTGCCCCGGCGAGCGGCCATCGGCCGACGGATCGTCGATTCCCTGAAGCTGCTGCCCTTTCAGCCCGGCGACGCGGACCATGAAAAACTCGTCGAGATTGCTCCCCGAAATCGACAGGAAGCGCAGCCGCTCGAGCAAGGGATGCGCCGGATTGCGCGCCTCCTCCATCACCCGCCGGTTGAAGGCGAGCCACGACAGTTCGCGGTTGAAAAAGCGGTCGGGGTTCGTCTTGTCGAAGCCCGGAACCACCGGATCATTATCGGCGCGAAGGGGCTGACCGGTTATCGACATGTGCCTGTTTCCTGCCTTTCGAGCAAATCGGGATCGATGAGCCCCTGTGACAGTAATGTTTCACGCGTAAGACGAATGCTAATGCCGCGCCCTTTTTCGAGCGATGCCGCATCAAGCGCCGCGACGACGCGGTGGATCATGGCATAGCTGCGCTCCATCCGCGGCACGATATACGCCGCGACCTCGGGCGAAATCGCCATCCCGCGCTGGGCAAAAAGTGCGTCGATCAGGTCGCGCGCCAGGCAATCGTCGGGCTCGCCGATCGTCAGCACCGGCACAGCGCGCAACCGCGAGGCAAGATCGGGAAGCGCGATCGCCCATTCGGACGGCGGTGCATCGGCAATGATGAGCAGGGGCGTTCCCGACGCCTGCGCCGCGTTCCAGGCGTGGAAAATCTCCTCTTCGGATACGCTCGCATGACCGTCGATCACCCGCCCGCCCGATTCGCGCGCGAACAGCCGCCCCATCAGGCTGCGCCCCGATCCGCGTGGCCCGGTCAGCACCGCGGTGCGCACCGGCCAGGTCGCGACATGGCGCAGATAGCGCACCGCGTCGGCGTTGCTCGTCCCGACGATCAACGGACCGTCGTTGGCGCCGCCGGCGCTCCAGTCGAGCGGCAGCGCAATCTGTCCCGAACCGCGGGACATCAGCGACTGATCCTGAGCTGGCCGCCGCCTTCCTGCACCTTGAAACCGCGCGCCGCGAGCGCCGCCTTCAGCGCGCCGACGTCGCCGCGGAAGGTGACGCGCATCACCGACATGCCGCCGAGCGCAAGGCTGCTCGTCGCCGCCGACTGGACCCCCGAAATGCCGCCCACGGCCCGTTCGGTCGCCGAAACCGATTCGACGTCGGGTGATGCATATTGGACCGTAAAGGTCTGCAGCCCCGCGGGCGCCGTCGTCGGCAGGCTGGCGTCGGTTTCGCCAGCTACCACCGTGTCGTCGGTCGCCACATCTTCGGGCAGGTCTTCCTTCTCGACCGGCTTTTCGAGCACGAGATAGGCGTCGGTGCGCAACTGTCCGGCGGCGAGCGCCTGCGTGTAGAGCGCATCCATCCGTGCCACCGCCTTTTCCATCATGTCGGGAATTGCGGCGGCGTTGGGCGCGGTCATCGTGAAGGCGCCGATCAGGCGGTTGTCGGGGCTGTAGCGCGCGGCGAAATGGCCCGTCACCGGTCCGCCGGGATAGCTGTATTCGACCCGCGCGATCGGGATCAGCACGTCGGCTGCGCCATATTGGTCGAGGATGACGCGCCACCAGACGCGGCCGCGCCGTCCGGTCTGCCCCGGATTGAGCAGCAACGTGTCGGCGCCGGTGCCCGCGGTGCGGACATAGTCGATCGCGCTCTGCCCGGTATTATATTCGGCCCAAGCGCGCTGCCACGCGCTGCGCTGTTCGAACACCTGCTGAATGCCGTCGATCGAATAGACGGGAATCACCAGCAGCGGCGGCGAACGCAGGGTGCGGCCGCTGACGCCCAATATCTGCCCGGCGCGGACGCGGTCGAACTGGACGCCAAGCGTCGCGACATAGCGGCGCGGCCCGACCTGTTCCTTTTCCACCACGATCGCGGTGACGATGCCGTCGAGCACCGAATCGGACAGCGCCGGACCGTCGCTGCCGTTGGTCTTGCGATAGAGTTGCTGCCACCCCTTGCGCTGCGCCTCGCGCCAGCCCTTTTCGCGCGCATCCTCCGGATTGTCGCCGGTGACGTCGATCGCGATGCCGCTCGCCAGAAAATCGCCGCTGCTGTTGATCGGCGTGATGCCGCGGTCGCCGTGCGCGATCTGCCCCTGGACGAGGCCCGCGATCAGAACCGCCAGGAACAGTCCGAACAGCGCCGCCCAGCGCCGATCGCGAGGCACGAACGAGCGGAGCGGGAGACCGGGAGTCGAACGGGGGAAAGCGGCCGAAGTCATAGGGTTCTTACGCTTTGTTCCCAACCAAGATGCAACCATCACTCTGTCCGTCATTCCGGCGAAAGCCGGAATCTCGACCTCGTGCCATAATGCCCCGGCGAGATCCCGGCCTTCGCCGGGATGACGATTCCTGCATGCCCTACGCGAAAGTCGAGGTCACCGACAAGGAAATCATGGCATTTGTCGGCCGGAAGCGTTAGTCGCGCGGGCCATGGATTCCAAGCATAACCAACCCGCCCCTTATACATATGCGCAGGCCGGCGTCTCGATCGAGACAGGCAATGCGCTGGTCCGTGCCATCGCCCCGCTCGCCCGCGCAACGCGCCGCCCCGGCGCCGATGCCGACCTCGGCGGTTTCGGCGGCTTTTTCGACCTGAAAGCGGCGGGGTTCAACGATGCGCTGCTCGTCGCGGCGAACGATGGCGTGGGCACCAAGCTGAAGCTCGCGATCGAATCGGGCAAGCATGACGGCGTCGGTATCGACCTCGTTGCCATGTGCGCCAATGACCTCATCGTGCAGGGCGCCGAGCCCTTGTTTTTCCTGGACTATTATGCGACCGGCAAGCTCGAAAACGATGTCGCGACCCAGGTGGTCGCGAGCATCGCCGAGGGCTGCAAGCAGGCGGGCTGCGCGTTGATCGGCGGCGAGACCGCAGAGATGCCGGGGATGTATTCGGACGGCGACTATGATCTTGCGGGCTTTTGCGTCGGCGCGGTCGAGCGCGACCAGGTGCTGACCGCCGACAAGGTCGCGGCGGGCGACGTGATCCTCGGCCTCGCTTCGTCGGGGGTGCATTCGAACGGCTTTTCGCTCGTGCGCCGCCTCGCCGCCGACAAGGGCTGGAAGCTCGACCGCCCGGCGCTGTTCGATCAGACCGTCCTGCTGATCGACGCGCTGATGGCGCCGACGCGCATCTATGTGAAAAGCCTCCTGCCGCTCGTGAAGACCGGCAAGGTCCATGCGCTCGCGCACATCACCGGCGGCGGCCTGCTCGAAAATATCCCGCGCGTGCTGCCCAAGACGCTGCACGCGCATATCGATGCCGACGCCTGGGACCAGCCGCGGCTGATGGCGTTCCTGCAGGCGCAGGGCAATATCGAGCCCGAAGAAATGGCGCGCACTTTCAATTGCGGGATCGGCATGGCCGTGGTCGTCGCCGAAAGCGACGTTGCCGATGTGACAGCGGCGCTCGAAGCCGCGGGCGAGACGGTGCACCGGATCGGGCATATCGCGGCGGGCGACAAGGGTTGCACCGTGTCGGGCGGCGCGGAAACGTGGAGCGCGATGGGTGCGTGGAGCGCCACGCACCACGGCTGACGCACATTTCCGTTCGCCCTGAGCTTGTCGAAGGGGCGTCCTTCCCTTTGGACCTTGAAAGCGAAGAACAGTGCTTCGACAAGCTCAGCACGAACGGATTGAAAGGGTGGCGCCGTGACGAAAGCGAAAGTCGGCGTCCTCATCTCGGGCGCCGGGACCAATATGGCGGCGCTGCTCTATGCCGCAAAGGCCGCCGACTGCCCTTATGAACTCGTACTGGTCGCGAGCAACAACCCGGAAGCGCCGGGCCTCGCGCTCGCCGCGGCCGAAGGCATTGCGATCTGGGCGCAATCGCACAAGGGAATGTCGCGCGCCGCCTTCGACGCGCTGGTCGACGAACGGCTGCGTGCCGCTGGCGCCGACTATGTCGCGCTTGCGGGCTATATGCGCATCCTCAGCGACGATTTCGTCGCTGGCTGGACCGACCGGATGCTCAACATCCACCCCAGCCTGCTGCCGCTCTACAAGGGGCTCGACACCCATCAGCGCGCGATCGACGCGGGTGACCGCTTCGGCGGGTGCAGCGTCCATGTCGTCACGCCGGCGCTCGACGATGGGCCGGTGCTGGCGCAGACCCCGGTCGCGATCGTGCCCGGCGACACCGCCGAAACCTTGGCAGAACGCGTCCGTTTTGCCGAGCATCAGCTTTACCCCGCCGCGCTCGCCGCCTTCGTGACACGCGAACGCGCGCCCGACTGGCTGCTCGGCCGCGTTCGCGCGCTGGCGATGGCGCTGCCCGAAGCCGACGAAGTGACGTCGCACGGCATGCCCTGCTTCGGGATCGTGAAGGGCAAGAAATTCGCCTATTTCACCCACGATCATCATGGCGACGGCAAGACCGCGCTGCTGGTGAAAATCAGCGGCGCCGACGAGCAGGCGCAACTCATCGAGCTCGACGAAGAACGCTATTACCGCCCCGCCTATTTCGGCGACGACTGGGTCGGCATCCGGCTGGACCTTGGCGACACCGACTGGGATGCGATCGGCGACTGGCTCCGCAAGAGCTGGCTGGCGATCGCGCCGAAAAAGCTCGCGGGGCTGATGGCGGCAGCCGAGGACTTTTAAGTCGCCACCCGCGTCATTGCGAGCGGAGCGAAGCAATCCAGAGCGGTTCACGCGCACTCTGGATTGCCGCGCGGCGTCGCCGCTCGCAAATGACGAACAAGGGCGCCATACTTGCCCCGTCCAAAATTCGCGCTGGCCTTTTGCGCCAAAGCACGGTGAACTGGCGGCGATGGAGTATGATTTCGCCCTGATCCTGTGGGCCGCGTACGTCGCGGTCTTCATCGTCATCCTGGGCCGGATCATCCTGCGGCCGCAGCGCGAGCCCGCCTCGCGGCTCGCGTGGTTGATCGCGACGATCGCGGTACCCGTGGTCGGCATCCTCGCCTATCTGTTGCTCGGGGAGGCGCGGATCAGCGCCAAGCGGCGCGCGCGCTATGCCGCGATCGAGGCGCATCTGCCGCATCCGCACGACAATGCCGGGGTCCGCCGCGCGCTTGCGCGCAGCCCGTGGGCCGCCCCCTTCGCGCTCGCAGAGACCGTAAACGCCCTGCCGCCCACCGCGGGCAATCGCGCCCATCTCGCCGCCGACAGCAACGCCGCGATCCGCGAGATGGTCGAGGATATCGACAATGCGAAGTCCACCGTCCACCTCTGCTTCTATATCTGGCTCGCCGACAATAACGGCTTCCGGATCAAGGACGCGCTGGTCCGCGCGGCCCGGCGCGGCGTCAAGGTCCGCGTCCTCGCCGACGCACTCGGCTCGCGCGGCTTCATCCGGTCGGCCTATTGGATCGAACTCGAAAATGCCGGGATCGATGCGCGCATCGCGCTGCCGATCGGCGGGCTGATCTGGACGCTGATTCGCGGGCGCTTCGACCTGCGCAATCACCGCAAGCAACTCATCATCGACAATCGCATCGCCTGGTGCGGCAGCCAGAATCTCGCCGACCCCGAATTTCGCATCAAGTCGAAATATGCGCCGTGGGTCGACATCATGACGCGCTGGGAAGGCCCGGTGGTGCAGGGCTGCCAGTTCGTCTTTGCCGCCGACTGGGAAAGCGAGCGCGGCGACGACATCGGCGACCTTTTGCAGGACGATGCCGAGCCTCCGGCCGCCGCCGATCCGGGCATCGCGGCGCAGGTAATCGCGACCGGCCCCAATGTCCGCTACGCCGCGATGACCGCCTGTTTCACCGCGCTCATCCATTCGGCGCGGCGCGAGCTGGTCGTCACCACCCCCTATTTCGTCCCCGACGAACAATTGCTCTTCGCGCTGCTCGACTGCGCGCGGCGCGGCGTCGCAACGGTGATGATCGTGCCGCACCGCAACGATAGCCGCGTCGTCGCGGGCGCGAGCCGCAGCTATTATGCCGACCTCGTCGACGCGGGGGTAAAGCTCTACGAATATCGTCCCGGCCTGCTCCACGCCAAAACGATGGTGGTCGACGGCGAAGTCGCGCTGATCGGCTCCGCCAACCTCGATCGCCGCAGCTTCGAACTCAATTTCGAGAATAATATCCTGTTGCGTGACAAGGCTTTTGCTGCCGAACTTCGTACGCGGCAGGAAGTTTACCGCGCCGATTCGATACCCGCCAGCGCCGCCGATGTCGCATCCTTCGGCATCGTCCGGCGACTGTGGCAAAACCTCGTCGCGACGGTCAGTCCGCTGCTCTAGCGCCAGCCGCTCCACCACCGCCCGTTCCACCTGATGGCGGGCATGTTGACAGCGCTCCGCCCCTTCCCGAGAAGTGCACTGCTAGATCTGGGGGATTTGACGATGGGCAAGGAATTCAATGCATTTTCGATCGTGGGCGTGGTGCTGCTGGCCACATCTGTGCCAGCTCATGCAGCGAGCGACCCTTTTATCGGTGAAGTAATGATGACAGCCGCGACCTTCTGTCCGCGCGGTTGGACCGAGGCCAATGGCCAACTCGTATCAATCAGCGAGAATATGGCGCTTTTTTCGTTGCTGGGAACGACTTATGGCGGGGATGGGAGCAAGACCTTTGCGCTCCCTGATCTGCGGGGACGCGCGCCGGTCCATGTCGGTAACGGCCGTGACGTACCGCCGCTGGTGCTCGGCCAAAAGGGCGGCAACACCAGCGTCGCCCGCGACCCCGCGGCGTCGGGCGCAGTCAAAACGCAGCCGACACTAGCCATTCGCTACTGCGTTGCGATCCAAGGCATCTACCCGTCGCGCAACTGAAAAAGGCCGCCGGATCGCTCCGGCGGCCTCTTTGGCCTTGCGGCTCGGCTGGTTCAGCCGACGATTTCTTCGGGCTTGAAGAAATAGGCGATTTCGATGGCCGCATTTTCGTCGCTGTCGCTGCCGTGCACCGTGTTCGCTTCGATGCTTTCGGCCAGTTCCTTGCGGATCGTGCCGGGGGCCGCATCCTTGGGGTTGGTCGCGCCCATCACGTCGCGGTTGCGCTGCATCGCATTCTCGCCTTCCAGAACCTGGACGACGACCGGGCCCGAGGTCATGAATTCGACGAGTTCGCCGAAGAAGGGGCGTTCCTTGTGGACCGCGTAAAAGCCTTCGGCCTGTTCCTTGGTCATGTGGATGCGCTTCGACGCGACGACGCGCAGTCCGGCGTCTTCCAGCATCTTGGTGACGGCGCCCGTGATGTTGCGGCGGGTCGCGTCGGGCTTGATGATCGAAAAGGTGCGGGTGACCGCCATTGGGAAAGCTCCTGCTTTATATCTTGTCGGAATGGGCGCGCCTCTAGCCGCGCTTTCGCCGCTCCGCAAGCAAAGAGCGCGGGGGGCTTTCCCGGCGCGGCGTCACCCGCCGTGGCCGTAGGTGATCGACCCGTTGACCATGTCGCCCGCCTGCGTCGCCGTAACCTGCACACCCGACTTGCTGTCACCCGGCCGTTCGGCGCCGAACATCGCGGTTTCGCCGGCCTTGACCTCGGTCGTGATCTTCATGCCCGCCGCTTCGGCCTGTTTGCGGAAATGCGCGATCACGTCGGCCGCTTGGCCCTTGACCTCAAAGCTCGCCATGCCGCCGGTCCCATCCTTGTTCGTCGCGGTGAAGCCGCCCGTAACCTTCGCACCCGGATAGGGCGAGAAACCCGCGGGGAATTTCGCATTGCCCGCGCCGCCGCCGAACTGCATCTCGCCATCCTCGGTCTTGATGCTGATCGTGCCATTTTCGCCGCTGGTGTCGGACGTCACCTTATAGTCGGCGGTCTTTCCGGTTTCGGGGTCGGTGTAAGTGCCGCTCGCGACTTCCTTTTCCGATTTCGATCCGCACGCCGAAAGCGTCATCGCCAGCGCGATTGCGGTGCCAAGCGTGAATGTCCTGAGCGTCGCCATAATCTACCTCCTGTTGCCCCGAATCGGTCGGCTGCTGTCCCTAGGGTGCGACCCGGTTGCCGTCGGTGATCGCCCTCACAGAAAGACGCTCTTCCCCGGCCCGGCCAGCCTATCGCGTCACGGCCCTTCGGACCAGCGTCCGCGCTCATCCTGTTTCCAGAAGTGGATTTCCACGCCCTCGGCCTTGGTCAGCGCGCGCCAGGTCGCGCGCGCATCGTCGATGCGACTGTTGTCGAACAACAGGAAAGCGCGCTCGAACGCCAGCGCCTCTTCGCGCCATTCGCCGTCGGCGAGCGCGACATGGGTGGCGCCGTTGATCGCCGGGGTGCCCAGCGTGCCGCTGAGCAGGATCGGCTCGATCGCCTCGTCGGGCGATCCCGCCGCGCCGTGCGGCAGGAAACTCGCGGGTTGCAGCGTCCACAGCGCCTCGTCGATCGCCTGCCGCTGCAATGCCGCGGCGGCGACGACGAGCAACCGGTTGCCGCCGTCCAATATGCGCGTGGCGATCGCGGGGAGCACCCGTTCGACCGGGTCGCGGGTCAGCCGATAGAAGTCGACGCGCGCCATGCTCCCCGAACCGGATCAGCCTTCGTGATTGTCGGCGATATAGCGGTCGAGCAGGCGGACGCCATAACCCGTCGCGCCCTTCGCCCACACCGGGCCGTCCTTGTCGCTCCATGCCGTGCCGGCGATGTCGAGGTGCGCCCAGGCGACTCCGTCGTCGACGAACCGCTTGAGGAACTGCGCCGCGGTGATCGACCCGCCTTCGCGCGGACCGATATTCTTCATGTCGGCGATGGGGCTGTCGATCAGCTTGTCATAGGCCGGCGACAGGGGAAAACGCCACAGCTTGTTGTTCGTCGCCTCACCCGCAGCGATCAACTTTTCGGAAAGCCCGTCGTCATTGGCGAAAATGCCCGCATATTCGTGGCCGAGCGAGATCACCATTGCGCCGGTCAGCGTCGCCAGATCGACGATGACCTTGGGCTCATAGACCTTCTGCGCCCAGGTGATCGCGTCGCACAGCACCAGCCGGCCTTCGGCGTCGGTATTGAGCACCTCGACCGTCTGTCCCGACATGGTGGTGACGATGTCGCCGGGGCGCTGCGCATTACCGTCCGGCATATTTTCGACAAGGCCGACGATGCCGACGACATTCGCCTTGGCCTTGCGGCCCGCGATCGCCTTCATCGCGCCCGCGACGGCGCCCGCGCCTCCCATGTCCCACTTCATCATGTCCATGCCCGGGCCGGGCTTCAGGCTGATCCCACCGGTGTCGAAGGTCACGCCCTTGCCGATGAATACGACCGGCTTGTCGTCGGCATTGCCGCCGTTCCAGCGCATCGCGAGCAGCCGCGGCGGCTTCACCGACCCTTGCGCGACGCCAAGCAGCGCGCCCATGCCGAGCGCCTTCATCTGGCGTTCGTCGAGCACCTCGATCTCGACGCCAAGGTCGGCCAGATGCTGGCAGCGCTCGACGAAGCTTTCGGGATAGAGGATGTTTGGCGGCTCGGCGACCAGCGTCTGGGTCAGCGCCACGCCGTCAGCCACCGCCGAATAGCTGCCCCAGCGCGCCGAAATATCGCCCGCGGGCGACGCGATCACGATGGTTTTCAGGCTGGGCTTGGCGGTGTCGGAAAGGCGAGTGCGATAGGTGTCGATACGCCAATCGCGCAGCTTCGCACCCATCGCGAAGGCGAGCACATCATCCTCGTCGATCTGGCCCGCGCTCGCAAAATCGACGTGCAGCACCGCGACGCCGCTCGTCTGCAGCCGCGCGGTCAGCGCGCCGCCCGCGCGCTCGAGATCATGGACCGTCCCCTCGCCGATGCCCACCAGCAGCAGCCGCGTGGCCCGGTCGCCGTCGAAGGCGGCGGTTTCTGCCACCGAACCCGCGGCGCCGTCGAACCGCGCCTGCTTCGCCAGCGCGCCGAGCAGCGCACCGAGCGCGCCGGCCTCGCCCTTGCGGACCGGAAAAGCGACAACGTCGGCAGACGCATCGATTTGCGCGACAAACTGAATGTCCATCTTTTAACTCTCTTATGCGATGATTGATTGGAACGTGCCGGACCGATAGGGGTTTCGCTCGCGAGTTGCAAAACTAAAGCAGCCAGCCCGCAAAGGGTGGACGCAAGATAAGGTGTGGGACAAAGAAATTAAATGAGTCGGACTTTGTTCCCCCACGCGGCGCGCGCGCGGCCCCTTTGGGTCGCCACCGCGAGCGGCATGCTCCTTGTCGCCGTGCCCGCCGCGGCGCAGACCGGCACGCCCGCGCCGGCCGCCGGACCTGCGGCTCCGCCCGCGCAGCCCGACCTCCAGAATCGTGACGTCTCGGCCGTCACGGTCGATGCACCGAAGCCCGGTGACGAAGAACAGATCGGCTTTGCCGCCGACAATCTGAATTACGACAGCGATGCCGACATCGTCGTTGCCGACGGCAATGTCGAAATGAACCGCGACACCATCTCGATGCGCGCCGACAAGGTGACGTGGAACCGCAAGACCGGCGAAGTGGTCGCCGAGGGCGATGTCGCGATCAAGAATCCCGAAGGCGACACCGCCTATGGCGACCGCATCGTGCTGACCGACACGCTGCGCGACGGCATCGTCCAAAATATGCTCGTCGTGTTCGATAATGGCGCGCGGCTCGCGGCGGTGAAGGGTAGGCGCTTCGACAACGGCAACATCGAGCTGGAAAACGCCGCCTACACGCCCTGCCCGGTCGAGGATGACGCGGGCTGCCCCAAGAACCCCAGTTGGCAGATCCGCGCCGTCCGCGTCGTTTACGACCAGGCGAAGAACAAGATCCGCTACAAGGGCGCGCGCGTCGAAGTCTTCGGTCTGCCGCTCATCCCGCTGCCAGGGCTCAGCCACCCCGCCAACAATGATGCGGGCAGCGGTATCCTCGTCCCCGACGTCCGCCTCGGCCGCACCAACGGGTTCGAAATTGCCCTACCCTATTATCTGCGGCTCGCTCCCGACCGCGACCTGACAATCACACCGCACGTCTACACCAATACGGCGCCGATGATCGAAGGCGAGTTCCGCGCGCTCACCGATATCGGCGCTTTCCGCATCAATGGCTACGCGACCTACAGCTCGGTGGTGCCGCTGACCGGAACCGGCACCGCCGCCGATCAGCGCAACGATTTTCGCGGCTATCTGGAAAGCGCAGGCAAGTTCCAGTTCGATCCCAAGTGGAGCCTGACCTATTCGGGCCGGATCACCACCGACCGCACCTTCATGCGCCGCTACGATATCAGCCGCGACGACCGGCTGCGATCGATGTTCGAGCTGGAGCGGATCGGCGGGCAGAGCTATTTGTCGATCGCCGGCTGGGCGACGCAGACCCTGCGCGCGGGCGACAGCCAGGGGCAGCAACCGATCGCGCTTCCGATCATCGACTATCGCCAGCGCCTCCCCGACCCGTGGCTAGGCGGTCAGTTCGAGCTTCAGCTCAACACGCTGTCGATCGCCCGCACAGCGGGACAGGATACGCAGCGCGCCTTCGCCGGCGCCCGCTGGGATCTGCGCGGGCTGACCGGGCTCGGCCAGGAAGTCACGCTGACCGCGCTGGTGCGCGGCGATGTCTATCACAGTGACGAAAATCTGCTGACGCCGATCGCCGACTATCGCGGCAAGTCGGGCTGGCAGGCCCGCGGCATCGCCGCCATCGCTGCCGACATGCGCTGGCCCTTTATCGGCGAATTCCTCGGCGGCACCCAGACGCTGACCCCGCGGGTGCAGATCGTCGCGACGCCGCCGCTCAAGAATGTCGATATTCCGAACGAGGATTCGCGCGCTTTCGATCTTGAGGACGGCAATCTCTTCGCGATCAATCGCTTCAACGGCTATGACCGGTTCGAGGACGGCGCGCGCATCACCTATGGCGTCGAATGGAATTTCAGCCGCCCCGGCTTCAATATCAGCAGCGTCATCGGGCAAAGCTATCGCCTGTCGGACAAGCCGACGCTGTTCCCCGACGGCACCGGGCTCACCGACCGGCTCTCCGACATCGTCGGACGGACGACCGTCGCGTACAAGGATTTCCTGCGCCTCACCCACCGCTTCCGGCTCGACAAGGACAATCTGGCAATCCGCCGCAACGAATTCGACGCGACGATCGGCAGCCGCTCGACCTATGCCGTGCTCGGCTATTCGCGGCTCAATCGCGACATCACGCTGCTCGGCGAAGATTTGCAGGACCGCGAGGAAGCGCGCGTCGGCGGCCGCGTCGCGGTCGCGAAGAACTGGTCGATCTTTGGTTCGGCGATCGTCGATCTGACCAGCAAGGCCGACGATCCGCTCAGCACATCGGACGGCTTCGACCCGATTCGCCACCGGCTCGGCGTCGCCTATGACGACGACTGTCTGTCGATCGCCTTCACCTGGCGGCGCGACTATGTCGACACCGGCGACGCGCGGCGCGGCAACAGCTTCTCGTTCCGCGTCGCGTTCCGCAACCTCGGTTTCTGATCGCTCAGCCTGCGTTCAGCGTTTTCCCGCTATCTCCCGGCTTCAAAGGTCCGGATGGCGGATTGCGCTGGACCATCGGGCGCTTCGGCTGATACGGAGCGTCGCATTCTTACTCGAATAGGATGGCAATGACCAAAATTTCGACCATGTTCGGACTGATTGCCGCTGCGGCCGTGGGGTCCGTCCCGGTGTCGGCCCAGACCGTAGCCGACAGCGAAACCCCTGCGACCAACCTCGCCATTCCCGGCAATGTCCAGCTTTACGGCGACGGCAAGCCCAACGTCTATCGCCCCTCGGCGATCGTGAACGGCGAAGTCATCACCGCGACCGACATCGAGCAGCGCATGGCGCTGATCCGCATTGCGAACAACAATATGGAACTGCCCGCCGAGGAAATTCAGCGGCTGCGCCAGCAGGTGTTCAGCAACCTGATCGACGAAAAGCTCCAGATTCAGGAAGCCCGCGCGGCAAAGATCGACATCGACGAAAATGTCATCAACGAACAATTTGCCCGGCTGGCGGCGCGTTTCAAGCAGACGCCCGACGAATTCAGCAAATTTCTCGCGTCCAAGGGGTCTTCGGCTGCCGCGGTAAAGCAGCAAATCCGCGGCGAATTTGCTTGGGACCGCCTGCTGTCGCGCAATATCCAGTCGACGACCAATGTGTCGACCGACGAGGTGGAAGCGGTGGTCAAGCGGCTGCAGGAGGCCAAGGGTCAGGACGAACTACACCTCGGCGAAATCTATCTCGCGACGACGCCCGAAAATGCCGCCGCCGTGATGGCGAATGCGCAAAAGATCATTCAGGCGCTTCAGGCCGGCGGCAGCTTCGCTGCCTATGCACGCCAATTCTCCGAAGCCTCGACCGCGGTCGTTGGCGGCGATCTCGGCTGGGTCCGCCCCGCGACCCTCCCGCCGTCGATGGCGCAGGCGGCGCTCAACATGCAGCCTGGCCAGCTCGTCGGCCCGGTCGAAGTCCCGGGCGGGATATCGATCCTGCTGATGATCGACCGGCGCCAGGTTCTGACGGCCGACCCGCGCGACGCGGTGCTCAGCCTCAAGCAGGTGTCGCTCGATTTCGCCCCCGGCACGACCGAAGCAAAGGCGAGCGAGCTCGCCAGCCAGTTCGCCGACGCGACGCGCAGCATCGCCGGTTGCGGCGCGGCCGACGATATCGCCGCCAAGCTCGGCGCGAATGTCGTGTCGCGCGACAATATCTCGATGCGCGCACTGCCGCCGCAGCTGCAGAACACGCTGATCAACATGCAGATCGGCCAAGTCACTCAGCCGTTCGGCGCCGCGAATGAAGGGGTCAGCGTCCTCGTCCTTTGCGGCCGCGACCTGCCCGAAACGGCGACCGCGCCCGACGTTCAGGCGATCGAGCAGAAGCTGCTCGAGGACAAGGTCAACAAGCGCGCGCAACGCTATCTGCGCGACCTGCGCCGGGATGCGGTGATCGAATATAATTGATGACGGCTATGATTAAACGACGCCCGATCGCGGTCACCATGGGCGACCCGGCGGGCGTCGGTCCCGAAGTTGCGGCCCGCGCCTGGGCCGAACGCGACAAGCACGACCTGCCTCCCTTCGTAACGGTCGGCGATGCTGCGGTGATCGAAGCCGTCTGGGACGGCCCGATCGTGCGCGTCAACGATATGGAAGAGGTCGGACGCCTGTTCGACACGGCGCTGCCCGTCTGGCATCTCGAGGACAGCGGCCCGCTTACGCCCGGCGAACCCACGGCGGCGGGGGCGACCTGCGCACTCCACGCGCTGGAAACCGGCATCGGCCTCACCCGCAACGGTGCCGCCGCGGCGCTGGTGACGGGTCCGGTGTCGAAACATGCGCTACAAAGCATCGGCTATACTCATCCGGGCCAGACCGAATTCATCGCCGAACGCTGCGGCGTCACCGCCACCAATGCGGTGATGATGCTCGCCGGCCCCAGCCTGCGCGTCGTGCCGCTGACCGTCCATATCCCGCTTGCCGAGGTGCCCGAACGCCTGACCGCCGAGCTTATCGTCGCCAAGGCGCGCATCGTCGTGCGCGGCCTGATCCGCGACTTCGGCATCGCCCAGCCGCGCCTCGCCATCGCCGGGCTCAACCCGCATGCCGGCGAAAGCGGACGGCTCGGCGATGAGGAAATCCGCATCATCGCTCCCGCGATCGAACAGCTTGCCGCCGAAGGGATCGTCGTAGACGGCCCGCTCGCCGCCGATGCGCTGTTCGCGCCCGGCATTCGCGACCGCTATGACGCGCTGCTCTGCGGCTATCATGATCAGGCGCTGGCGCCGTTCAAGGCGCTGCACTTCCACGACGGCGTCAACCTGACACTCGGGCTGCCGATCATCCGTACCTCGCCCGATCATGGGACTGCCTTCAACATCGCAGGTTCGGGAACCGCCAACCCCGGACCGACGATCGCGGCGATCGCGATGGCCGCGCGGATGGCAGAGGCGCGGGCGCGCGGCTGCGCCGCCGCCGCGTGACGGTACAGCCCAATCGTCCGCTGCCGCCGCTGCGCGATGTCGTGCGCGCGCACGGCCTGTCGGCCAGCAAGGCGCTGGGGCAGAATTTCCTTTTCGACGAACAATTGCTCGATCGCGTCGCGGCGATCCCCGGCAATCTCGACGGCGCGACGGTGTTCGAGGTCGGTCCCGGACCGGGCGGGCTGACGCGCGCGCTGCTGCGCGCCGGCGCGCGGGTGATCGCGGTCGAACGCGACGAACGCTGCCTGCCGCTGCTCGCCGATCTTGCCGATGCCTTCGACGGCCAGCTGACCGTCGTTTCGGACGACGCGATGGCGGTCGATGCGAACGCGCTGGCGGGCGGCCCCTATCATATCGTCGCCAACCTGCCCTACAATGTCGGCACCGCATTGTTCACGCGCTGGCTCGAACCCGCGGCCTGGCCGCCGCAATGGCTGTCGCTGACGCTGATGTTCCAGCTCGAGGTTGCGGAGCGCATCGTCGCCCCTGTCGGTAGCTCGGCCTATGGGCGGCTCGCGGTGCTGGCGCAGTGGCGCGCACAGGCGAAGCTCGCGATGAAAGTCCACCGCTCGGCCTTCACCCCGCCGCCCAAGGTGATGTCGGCGATCGTCCATGTCACCCCGGACAATGAACCGCCCGGCGTGTCGCCCGCGATGCTGTCGAAGCTCACCGAAAAGGGGTTCGGACAGCGCCGCAAGATGCTGCGCCAGAGCCTCAAGGGCGTCCCCGGCGCAATCGACGCGCTGGATGCGCTCGGGATCGATCCGACCCGCCGCGCCGAGACGGTCAGCGTTGCCGAATGGGTGGCACTCGCGCGGTGGCTGACCCCCTCCGCCTGAATCCATCGATAGAAGCCTCGGACCGGGCGCGACGCGACGCCCCTTGGCACCGCCGAACATCTGCGCTAGCCTCTAGTTGACGTTTACGTAAATGGGAGGGTGCCGTGGCAGAGGCCCGCGAATTCGACATCATCGTCTATGGTGCGACCGGCTTTACCGGCCGCCTCGTCGCCGAATATTTCGTGCAGCATTATGGCGGCCGCAAGGACGCGCCCAAATGGGCGATGGCGGGACGCAGTCTCGACAAGCTTGCCGAGGTGCGCGACCTCATCGGCGCCCCGGCCGACACGCCGCTCGTCGTCGCCGACGCCAGCGAGCCCGCCAGCCTTGACATGATGGCGCATCGCACGCGCGTCGTGCTGACCACCGTCGGCCCCTATCAGCTTTATGGCAGCGACCTCGTCAACGCCTGCGCAAAAGCCGGAACCGCCTATGCCGATCTGTGCGGCGAGCCCGGCTGGATGCGCGAGATGATCGACGCGCATCAGGATCAGGCGCAGGCATCGGGCGCGCGCATCACCTTTTCGTGCGGCTTCGATTCGATCCCCTTCGACCTCGGCGTGCTGTTTCTCCAGGCCGAAGCGGTGAAGCGCCACGGCAAGCCCGCACCGCGCGTGAAAGGCCGCGTACGCAAGATGCAGGGCGGCGCCTCGGGCGGCACCATCGCCAGCCTGACCGAAACGCTGAAGGCCGTCGCCAAAAAGCCGTCGCTCGCGCTGTTGCTCAAATCCTCCTTCGCGCTGACCCCGGGGTTTGAAGGTCCGCATCAGCCGTCGGGACTGATCCCCGAATATGATCATGCGACCGGCACCTGGACCGCGCCCTTCGTGATGGCACCGATCAACACCAAAAATGTCCACCGCACCAATTTCCTGCTCGGCCACCCATGGGGGTCGGACCTTGTCTATGACGAGATGGTCATGACGACGATCGGCGAGGCCGGAAAGGCGATGGCCGAAGCGATGGCAAAGGCGAACCCCTTCGGCGAATCCAAGCTTCAACCCGGCGAGGGACCGAGCAAGGAAGAGCGCGAAAACGGCTTCTACAACATCCTCTTCGTTGGCGAATATCCCGACGGCACCACGATCCGCGCCAGCGTCCAGGGCGACCGCGACCCCGGCTATGGATCAACGTCGAAGATGCTTGCCGAAACCGGCATGACGCTGCTCGAAACCGATGGCGCGGGCGGCGTATGGACCCCCGGCGCGCTGCTCGGCCAGGCGCTGATCGACCGGCTGACCGCCCACGCCGGACTGACCTTCCAGATCGAGGATTGAGTTTTCCGATGACAAGCTCCCCCAGCGCGCTCGACGCGCTGCTCTCCACCCTGCGCGTCGACCGCGATGTCGCGACGGCACATATCGACGACGGCTGGATGCAGGGTCGCACCGCCTATGGCGGGATCAGCTCGGCGGTCGCGCTCGCCGGGACGATGGCGCTCCACCCGACCGAGGCGCCGCTTCGCTACGCGCAGATCAGCTTCGTCGGACCGGTCAGCGGCGATTGCACCGTGCATACGCGCGTGCTGCGCCAATCGAAATCGAGCCTGTTCATCGACGCTGGCGTCACCAGCGATGCGGGCTTCGGCACCGCCGCGGTCTTCGCTTTCTCGCCCGACCGGCAAAGCCATCTCGATCACGACCGGCTCGCCATACCCGACGCCCCCGCCCCCGAAACGCTTCGGCCCGTGCCCGAACACAAGGCGCGGCCCAGCTTCACCCGTCATTTCGACATGCGCCCGACGACCGGCCCGCGCTTCAACTGGAAAAGCGATGTCGGCGAATATCTGACCTGGGTGCGCTTCGTCGAAGAACCCGCCTGTCATCCGGCGGTCGCGCTGCTCGCGATGGGCGATGCGCTGCCCCCCGCGGCGATGGCGCTGTTCACCGAATTCGGCCCGATCAGCTCGATGAACTGGACGGTTAACATGCTCACTGCAAAGCCCGAGACCGAGGATGGCTGGTGGCTGCTCTCTGCCAAGACCGGCTTTGCCCGCAACGGGCTGTCGGTGCAGGACATGATGCTGTGGAACCGCGCCGGCGAACCCGTGCTGCACGGCAGTCAGGCGATCGCAATCTACGCCTGATAAAGACCGGAAGCGGTCCTTCGATCCTTCTGTGGCGCAGCAAGGTTCGCATGTACCTCGTCGCACCGCCGACGCTGCAAACGTATCCCTTGAGATGGCTGATGATAAGCATCCGGACCATCAGCTCCGGATCGATCAATGGCCGACCTGTCTCGCTGTGACAGGGCGAAGATGCTTGCGCAGATCACCCGGGTCCACGAACCGGTCAATCGACCGGAGCAGGTGATCTGTCGACATATTCACTCAAGGCCGAAGCTGTAAAACAGCGCCTCTTGCATCACGGTCCGTTCACCCAGTATCTGCAAAAATCTCCGATCCAGGAGATTCTGGATCAGGAATTGCCAACACTGCAAGAGCTTTTCAACAGCATTCCCGCCTCCAACGCTCCGCCCCTACCCCTTGTAGAGCGCCGCGATCTTGTCCTCATAGACCTTGCGCAGGATATGGCGGCGGATCTTCATCGACGGGGTCATCTGTTCATTCTCGATCGTGAAGGGTTCGTCGGCAAAGTCGAACTTGCGCACCTTTTCGATCACCGAAAGCTGGCCGTTGACGCGGTCGACCGCCTCGCGGATCGCGGTGCGGAATTTTTCATGCTCGCGCAGCAGTTTCAAATCCTTGGGCAGTCCTTCAACCTCGGCCCATTCGGCCATCCATTCGGGATCGGGCACCAATATGCCGACGAGGTGCGGGCGCTTGTCGCCATAGACCATCGCCTGCAGGATTTCGGGCTGGAGCGTCAGCATCCCTTCGACCCGCTGCGGTGAGACATTGTCGCCCTTGTCGTTGACGATCAGATCCTTCTTGCGGTCGGTGATGACGATGCGGCCCTGGTCGTCGATATGGCCGATGTCGCCGGTATGAAGCCACGGCCCCTTGTCGGGTTCGGCCGGATCGGGAACGAGGACGCGCGCCGTTTCCTCTTTGTTGCGCCAATAGCCCTTCATGACGAGCTCGCCGCGGACACAGATTTCGCCGTCGTCGGCGATCCGCACTTCGGTGTTCATCAGCGGCGGGCCGACCGTATCCATCTTGAGGCCGACCGAGGGACGGTTACAGCTGATCACCGGCCCCGCCTCGGTCTGTCCATAACCCTGAAGCAGCGTCAGGCCGATCGAGTGGAAGAAGACGCCGATTTCGGGATTGAGCGGCGCGCCGCCCGAAACGAGCGCCTTCATCCGGCCGCCGAAGCGTTGCTGGATCTTGGGGCGGAACAGCTTGTTGAGGATGAGGTCGACCGGGCGGTCGAGCACGCCCAGGCGGCGCTCATAATCCTTTTCGCCGACGCGCAGCGCCTGGCTGAGCATCCAGTTCGCAAGCTTGCCCTGCTTTTCGACCGACTTGATCATCCGGGCGCGGATCACTTCGAACAGCCGCGGGACGACGACCATGATCGTCGGCTTCGTCTCTTCGATGTTCGAGACGAGCTTTTCGAGACCCTCGCTGTAATAGATTTGCGCGCCGACCATGATCGGCAGGAACTGCCCGCCCGAATGCTCATAGGCATGGCTCAGGGGCAGGAAGGAGAGGAACACCTCTTCGTCGCCGATGCCGAAATCATTGACCAGCACCTCGGCGGCGCCCGCCGCATTGTGCAGGATCGCGCCATGATGCTGCATCACTCCGCGCGGCGCGCCGCCGGTGCCGCTGGTGTAGATAAGGCAGGCGGTATCATCGCGCGTCATCGCGAGCCCGCGCGCCTTCGCGTCCGCCAGATGCGCCTCGCCGCCTTCGACCAGCGGCGCCCAGTCGTGGACCGCCACCTCGCCCTGCTGGCCGACGCGCAGACTTTCCATACTGATGACGATATGCGCGTCGGACCGCATCACCGCGGGCATCAGGGTGCGCGCGAGCTTTGCGGTCGAGACGATGACGGCGCGCGCGCCGCTGTTGTCGAGGATATGCTGGTGATCGCGTTCGGTGTTCGTGGTGTAGGTGGGCACGGTGATGCACCCCGCCGCCATGATGGCGAGATCGGCGATGCAGAATTCGGGCCGGTTTTCGCTGACGAGGACGACGCGGTCGCCCTCCTTCAGCCCCAGCGCGCGCAGATTATGCGCGAGCGCGGCGACCTGGTTCGCAACCTGCCGCCAGCTCAGCGGTTGCCACGCGCGGTCGGCCTTGTGCCAGAGAAAGGGGCTTTCGCCGCCCCGTTCGGCACGGTCGAAAAACATCGCGACCAGACTGGGAAAATGGTCGAGATGCGGGTTGTCCAGCTTCATGCCTCTCGCTCTCCTCGGGAGGTTATTGTCGTTGGGTCGTTCTTAGGGTCAATCGCCACACGATAGAAGCCCATAACCCCTCCGTCATCCCGGCGAAGGCCGGGATCTCATCCTCGCGTCACAGCGCAGCGGCGAGATCCCGGCCTTCGCCGGGATGACGATAAAATTGGCCGTAATAATCAGTTCTGCGCCGGTGCGCCGTCGACCGACGAGGTGCCGGGCCCGCGCGGGTCGGCGGCGCCGCGCCAGCCATCGCCGACGCGTTCGATCGCGTTGAGCTTCGAGCCTAGATCGGTCGGCGTGAAGCTGTAGCCGAACGGCTTCATCTTCGCCGCGATCGCCTTGCCGAGATCGTCATTCTCGATCAGCACGCCCTGCTGACCGAAGAAGATATTGGGCAGTTCCATCGCGTCCTGCGCGCTGAGGCCCCAGTCGAGGACGCCGATCAGCGTCTTCGTGACATGCATGATGATGCGCTTGCCGCCCGCCGAGCCGACCGCGAGGATCACCTTGCCGTCGGGCCCATAGACGATCGTCGGCGACATCGAGGAAAGCGGTCGCTTGCCCGCTTCGACGCGGTTGGCGGTCGGCTGCCCGTCCTTGACCGGCACGAAGTCGAAATCGGTGAGCTCGTTGTTGAGGAAATAGCCGTTGGCGATGAGCTGGCTGCCGAAGATGCTTTCGACGGTCGAGGTCATCGAGACGACATTGCCGTCCTTGTCGGCGACGACGAAATGCGTCGTGCCATGTTCGGGAATCGGCGGCGCGGCAGCGCGCGGCTTCGCGCCCGGCGGCGTGCCGGGTTCATAATGACCCGCAGCGCCATAAGGCGAGATGAGCCGACGGCGTTCGGCCAGATAGCCTTTGTCGAGCAGGCCCTTCAACGGCACATCGACGAAATCGGCGTCGCCGAGATAGGCCGCGCGGTCGGCATAGGCGAGCTGCATCGCTTCGGCCAACAGGTGCCAGCTCATCGGATTATCCTTGCCCATCGCCTTCATGTCATAGCCCTCGAGCATGCCGAGGATGCCGAAGACGGTCGTCGCGCCCGACGAGGGCGGCCCCATGCCGCACAGCTTGTAGATGCGATAGGTGGTGCAGACCGCCGGGCGTTCCTTCGCCTGATAGGCGGCGAGATCCTTGAGCGTGAGCTGTGCCTGATTGCGCGGCGCCTTGGCCACCGCGTCGCTGATCGCCTTGGCATTGGCGCCCGCATAAAAGGCTTCGGGGCCGCGCGCTGCAATGTCGCGTAGGATGGCCGCATAGGCGGGGTTGCGGATCACGGTGCCGACGGGCGCGGGTTTGCCGTCGACATAATAGATGGCGCGGGCGGCCGGGAAATCCTTCCACACCGGCTGGAATTGCTCGAGCCAGGTATAGAGCGCGGGCGTGACCTTATACCCTTCCTCGGCCAGTTTGATCGCGGGCTGGAACAGCGCCTTCCATTCGAGCTTGCCCCATTTCTTGTGCGCCATTTCCATCAGGCGGACATTGCCCGGAACGCCGACCGACAAGCCGCCTGGCACGACGTCCATGAAGCCGCGCGGCTTGCCGTCGGGGCCGAGGAAGCGGTCGCCCTTCGCCGCCGCCGGCGCCTTTTCGCGGCCGTCGATGGTCGAGATGCTGTCGTCCTTGGCGTTGTGGTAGACCATGAAGCCGCCGCCACCGATGCCGCTCGATTGCGGTTCGACGAGGGTCAGCACCGCAACCATCGCGATCGCGGCGTCGGCCGCCGATCCGCCCTGATGCAAAATCTCTCGCCCCGCCTCGGTCGCGCGCGGGTCGGCCGACGAGGTGACGCCCTGCGCCGCGGCAAGCGACGGGACGGCAAGGACGAAGAGGCTGAAAACAGCAAAGAGTCGTTTAAGCATGGAGGCGACATTGGCGCGGGGGTCCGGCGAGTGCAAGCCCTGTTCCCCCCGCCCGTCTCCCCTGCCCGCCGGCGCGAGCACGTCAGGCGTCGGCGCCCACCGCGTCGCTCACCCGTGCAAAACCGTCGCGCGCGGCGCGATCTTCGAGGCCGTGCGCGATGCGTGCGGCCAGCCCCGGCCCTTCGAACACCATCGCCGAATAGATCTGGATCAGGCTGGCGCCCGCGCGGATGCGCGCCCAGGCCTGATCGGCATTGGCGATACCGCCGACGCCGATCAGCGGCACCGCTCCGCCGCTTGCCCGGCGAAAGTCGCGCAAGCGCTGCAGCGCAAGATCGTGAAGCGGCGCGCCCGATAGCCCCCCCGCTTCGCCCGCGTGGCGCGAGGCGAGCGGCGGGCGCGTGATCGTGGTGTTCGACACGATGACCGCGGCGAGGCGCTTGTCGATCGCCACCGCGACGATGTCGTCGATGTCGGCGGGTTCGAGATCGGGCGCAACCTTCAGGAAGACGGGCTTGGCCGCACCCGCGGGCTGCGCCGCGGCGACGCCGTCGAGCAGCGCCTCGAGGGCGCCGCGATCCTGCAAGGCGCGCAGGCCCGGCGTGTTGGGCGACGAGATATTGACGGTGAGATAATCGGCGAGCGGCGCCATTGCCGCCGTGCCCTTCGCATAGTCGGCGATGCGATCGGGGCTGTCCTTGTTGGCGCCGATGTTGATGCCGAGCGGCACCGGCAGGCCGTGGCGGCGCAGGCAGGCGATGCGGTCGGCCGCCTTTGCCTGCCCGCCGTTGTTGAAGCCCATGCGGTTGACCACCGCGCGGTCCTCGACCAGCCGGAACAGCCGCGGGCGCGGATTGCCGTCCTGCGGCAAGGGGGTGAGCGTCCCGACCTCGACAAAGCCGAAACCGAAATGGGGCATCGCATGCGCCACGCGCGCATCCTTGTCGAAGCCGGGGGCGAGGCCGACCGGGTTCGGGAAGTTCAGCCCCGCCAGCTCGGTCGCCAGCACGGGACTGGTCAGCGCGGCGCGCGCGCGCGGTAGCGGCTGGAGCGCGGCGAGCGTCAGATTATGCGCCGCCTCGCCATCGGTCGCGTGAACAACAGGGCGGACAAGGGCGTAGGCGGCATCGGCGGCGGAGGCAAAAAGCGACATCCCCCGCCATTGCGCCGGGGCGGCGGCTATGGCAAGCCCCCAGCCGACCAGCCGGAAATCGTTGCAAAATGAAGGGCCTTGCCGGGCCTGCGGTCAACCGGCCAACAGAGGGAGACTATCGTGTCGCATCGCCGTTTCGCCGCCCGCCCGTCCACCGCGATCCTGTCCAGCGCGCTCGTGCTGCTGGCGACGGCGGGATGTACGCCGGCGACCGTGGCGACCGCGCTGCAATCGCCCGCGGCGAGCGCACCGGCGGGCGCCGATCTTGCGCAATTCTTCGACAATTATGACGAAGCGCAACTGTCGTTGAGCCCGCAAAGCAAGGCCTATCGCGGTATCCGCGACGCCGATTACGGCAAGTGGAACGACCCGAGCGACGACGCCGAGGTTGCCAGCCACACGCTGCAACAGGCGACCGCGGCGGCCATGCGCGCGAGCTTCGACCCCACGAAGCTGTCGGCGGAGGAAGCGCTGTCCTTCGAACTGTTCAACGCGCAGGCGGCGCGCGCCGAGCGGCTGTTCCCGTTCCGCGACGATGAATATATCTTCGACCAGATGAACGGCGCGCAGAGCCAGATGCCCGCCTTTCTGATCAATATCCACCGCGTTGCCAATGTTGCCGAAGCCGAAGCCTATGTGGAGCGCATCCGCGGCATGGGCCCGGTGCTCGACGCGCTGTCGGCGGAATCGGCGCGGCGCGCCAAAAAGGGCGTCCAGCCGCCGAAGTGGGTCTATGCCTATGTCATCAGCGACATCGAAAATCTGATGAAGCCGGACAATGCGGTGATCGAGGATATCGGCGCGAAGGTCGGCAAGCTCGACATCGACGCCGGCGAAAAGACACGACTGACCGATGCCGCGAACGCCGCATGGGCCGAAAGCGCGGGCCCCGCCTATGGCCGGCTGCTCGCCGAAATGAAGCGCCAGCAGGCGGTCGCGCCGACGCAGGACGGCATCTGGCGCCTGCCCGACGGCAAAGCCTATTATGCCGCGCTGCTCGCCAATTATACGACCACCGACATGAGCGCGGCGCAGATCCACGCGCTCGGCCTCTCCGAAGTCGCGCGTATCCACGGCGAGATGAAGAAGATCATGGCGCAGGTGGGCTTCAAAGGGACGTTGCGCGAGTTTTTCGAGCATCTGCGCACCAGCCCGCAATATTATTATACGACCCGCGAGGATTATCTGGCCGATGTCGATGCCAAGGTGAAGGCGATGGAGGCGCGGCTGCCCGCCTTCTTCCATACGTTGCCCAAGGCGCACCTGCAGGTGAAAGCGGTCGAAGCGTTTCGCGAAAAGTCGGCGGGCAAGGCCTTTTACCAGTCGCCCTCGCCCGACGGATCGCGGCCCGGCACCTATTATGTGAACCTCTATGACCTGCGCGACATGTCGAAGACCGAGCTCGAGGCGCTCGCCTATCATGAGGGTATTCCGGGACACCACCTGCAGCGCGCGGTGCAGACTGAACTGACCGGCCTGCCGCCCTTCCGCCGTTTCGGCGGCTTCACCGCCTATACCGAAGGCTGGGGCCTCTATTCGGAGGAACTGGCGAAGGACATGGGCGCCTATACCGATCCCTACAGCGATTTCGGGCGCCTCGGCATGGAATTGTGGCGCGCGTGCCGGCTCGTCGTCGACACCGGCATTCACGACAAGCGCTGGAGCCGCGAGGAGGCGATCCAGTATCTGAAGGACAATACGCCCAACCCCGACGGCGACATCGAAAAGGCGATCGAGCGCTATATCGTCTATCCGGGGCAGGCGACCGCCTATCTGATCGGCAAGCTCAAGATCATGGAACTGAGGACGCGCGCGCAGGCGGCGCTGGGCGACCGTTTCGACTATCGCGACTTTCATGACGTGGTGCTCAAATCGGGGCCGGTGCCGCTCGACATCCTCGAACGCCGCGTCGATGCCTGGATCGCTGCCAGCCGTTGATAGTGAGAATCAAAATTGCGCCTTGACGCAGCCGGGCGTTCTGAAATTATGGCGGGGAAGCAACAGGCGGCAACAAAGCCGCCGAAGGGTCGGTCTCGTCATGTCGGATACGTCAGCCTCATCCGGGCAGATGAGCGGCGAGCAGCCGTTCGAGCTGCACTATTTTCCGCCCGATCCCGATCTGGCGGACATGGTGTCGAGCTTTTACTGTGCGCGCATCAACATGCCGCGCTTCGACGAATATGAGCGCGCCGACCGCCCGCAGTTTCGCTTCATCACCGTCGCCGACGGCGAATATGTCTTTTCGGACGGGCACAGCAGCACGGTACGGCGCGCCAATATCGTCGGACCGACGAGCGGCCGCGTCCGCGCGATCAGCAACAGCCCGACGCGCATCTTCGGCTTCGGCATGCTGCCCGCCGGCTGGGCCGCGCTGATGGGCAGCCATGGCGAAAAGCTGACCGACCGCGCGATCGACGCCGCCGACCTGTTCGGCGACTGGATCAACGAAGTTGCCGACGCGATACTGGGCGCCGCGAACGACGAAGAGCGGCTGATTATCGGTAATAATTTCGTCCGCGCGGTGCTGAAACAGACCGAGGCGCCCGCGATGTGGTTTATCCGCACCGTCGATGAATGGCTGACGCGATCGGCGTCGCCGCAGGTGCATGATCTGGTCGAAGCGACCGGCATGTCGATCCGCTCGGTCGAGCGGATGACCAAACATTATTACGGCCTGTCGCCGCGTATGCTGGCGCGCAAATATCGCGCCGTGCGCGCCGCGGCGGCGCTCGCGCGCGGCGAGACGCTGGACGAGGCGCAGCTTGGCGACGCCTTTTACGACCAGTCGCATCTGATCCGCGAGATCAAGCGCTTTGCCGGCGCGACCCCGGGGCAGCTCGGCAAACCCACGCTTTATACCGAGGCGACGACGACGGGCCGGAAGCAGCTTGCGGGCAAGGTCAGCCCGATCGTTTCCGAAACCTGAGTCCGTTCGGCCCTGCCCCACGACGGGACGGTCTTTTTCGGCGCCGAGCGACGATTTGGCGTTTTGATACAATCGCGAATCGGGCCCGCGACCTATCCGGAATCCGCGACCCAGAAGAGCTCTTCCTTTGACGAGGACTGAGACCTTCATCTCGGCACTCATTCGGCTTCGGCTGGATGGGTGCCTTTTTTTATTGCCGGCCCGCGACCTTGCGCCTAGGGCGCTCAGCGACTATCTAATTGGAACAAATTACTCCAATTAAGAATCGTTCGCAATTTCGCCGGAAAGAGCCATGCGCCTGTCCAACCTTGCCGACTATGCCGTCGTGCTGATGAGCGCCGCCGCGCGCCAGTGCGGATCGGTGCCGCTGCACGCGGCGATGCTCGCCGAGCAGACAGGGATTCCCGGACCGACCGCGCAAAAGCTGGTGAGCGGCCTCGCCCGCGCCGGCCTGCTCGTGTCCACGCGCGGCACCGGCGGCGGGGTGCGCCTTGCCCGCCCCGCAGCGGCGATCAGCATCGCCGACATCATCGAAGCCGTCGAAGGCCCGATCGCGCTCACCACCTGCGTCGAGGATGGCCGGCACGATTGCGCGCTCGAAGGCAATTGCCGCGTCAAACCGCATTGGGGCGTCGTCAACAGCGCCGTGCGCGGCGCGCTGGCGGAGATTAGTCTGGCGAGTCTATCCGTCGCCCCCGTGAAGACGGGGGCCGCTGGAGGCCCTACTCCGACGCCGCAGAATAAAACGACAACGGCCCCCGCCTTCGCGGGGGCGACGAGATAGGTATGACCGACAGCACCGATACCCCCCTCAAGGATCAGGCCGCGCACGACGCCGCCGCAAAGGTCGCCGATTACGAGCATGGCTGGGCGGCCGACATCGAAACCGACTTTGCGCCCAAGGGCCTGTCGGAAGACACGGTGCGTTTCATTTCGGCGAAGAAGAACGAGCCCGAATGGATGCTCGAATGGCGGCTCAAGGCCTATCGCCACTGGCAGACGATGGAGACCCCCGACTGGGCGAAGCTGAACGTGCCGCCGATCGACTATCAGGACGCCTATTATTACGCGGCGCCCAAGGCGAAGCCGAAGTTGTCGAGCCTCGACGAGGTCGATCCCGAAATCCTGAAGGTGTATGAGAAGCTCGGCATCCCGATCGAGGAGCAAAAGGTGCTCGCGGGGGTCGAGGGCGCGCGCAAGGTCGCGGTCGACGCGGTGTTCGACAGCGTCAGCGTCGCGACGACCTTCCGCGAGGAGTTGAAGCGCGCGGGGGTGATCTTCCTGTCGATTTCGGAAGCAATCCGCGAATATCCCGAGCTGGTGAAGAAGTGGCTCGGCAAGGTCGTGCCGATGCACGACAATTATTTCGCGACCCTCAACTGCGCGGTCTTCTCGGACGGGACGTTCGTTTACGTTCCCGAGGGCGTGCGCTGCCCGATGGAGCTCAGCACCTATTTCCGCATCAATGCCGAGAATACAGGGCAGTTCGAACGCACCCTGATCGTCGCCGACAAGGGCGCGTACGTCTCCTATCTCGAAGGCTGCACCGCGCCGATGCGCGACGAGAACCAGCTTCACGCCGCGGTGGTCGAACTGGTCGCGCTCGACGATGCCGAGATCAAATATTCGACCGTCCAGAACTGGTATCCGGGCAATGCCGAAGGCCTCGGCGGCATCTATAATTTCGTGACCAAGCGCGCACTGTGTCAAGGCAAGCGCAGCAAGGTGTCGTGGACGCAGGTCGAAACCGGCAGCGCGATCACCTGGAAATACCCCAGCTGCGTGCTCAACGGCGACGACAGCGTCGGCGAATTTTATTCGGTCGCGGTCACCAACAATTTCCAGCAGGCCGACACCGGCACCAAGATGATCCACAATGGCAAGCGCACGCGCTCGACCATCGTCAGCAAGGGGATCAGCGCGGGCAAGTCGAACAACACCTATCGCGGCCTCGTCCGCGTCGCGCCCAATGCCGAAGGGGTGCGCAACTTCACCCAGTGCGATTCCTTGCTTCTGGGCGACCAGTGCGGCGCGCATACCGTGCCGTACATCGAAGTCCGCAACCCGACCGCGACCGTCGAGCATGAAGCGACGACGAGCAAGATCAGCGACGACCAGCTCTTCTACGCGATGCAGCGCGGGCTGGGGCAGGAAGAAGCGGTGGCGCTGATCGTCAACGGCTTTGCCAAGGAAGTGCTGCAGCAACTGCCGATGGAGTTTGCGGTCGAGGCGCAGAAACTGCTGGGGATCAGCCTTGAAGGGAGCGTGGGGTGAACCGATTTTTGCCAACTAGCCTCCTTCTGGGCGCGACTCTGCTTACCGGGGGAGTTCATGCGCAAACAGCGCAAGCCGATGCAATGATGCTGGCGCAGGCCAACGACCGCTGCATGACGACTTACGCTGTCCGGATGACCAAAACCGATGCGACCGACGATGCGATTTTTGCTGCAGCGACCGAAGGATGCAAGGAACTGAGGGCCCAGCTCTTTGGCGCGATCGACAAGGAATATCCGGCAGATCAGGCGAGCGGCCTGAAGTCGCAGCTCGACGCGGCGGAAAAGCCAAACTTCATCAAATTATTGCAGAAGATACGTGCCGACCGCCTGCAGCGCGGCGGAAACTGAACGGACCGATGATGCTCAAAATTGAAAACCTCCACGCCACCGTCGCCGACAAGCCGATCCTGAAAGGCCTGTCGCTCGCCATCAATGCGGGCGAAATCCATGCGATCATGGGACCCAATGGCGCGGGCAAGTCGACTTTGTCCTATGTCCTCGGTGGGCGCCCCGGCTATGAAGTCACCGAGGGGTCAGCGACGTTCGACGGACAGGACCTCCTCGCCCTCGACCCGCACGAGCGCGCCGCCGCCGGGCTGTTCCTCGGTTTCCAGTACCCGGTCGAAATCCCCGGCGTCTCGAACGTCCAGTTCCTGCGCGAGAGCCTGAATGCCCAGCGCAAGGCGCGGGGCGAAGAGCCGCTGTCGGGCGGCGATTTCCTGAAGCTGGCGCGCGAGAAGGCGGGGCTGCTCAAGATGGACATGGACATGCTCAAGCGCCCGGTGAACGTCGGCTTTACATCGACGCGCTGCGCATCGTCGGCGACGGGATCAACGCGATCATGCGACGTCCCGACAAGGCGGTGCTGCTGATCACCCATTATCAGCGCCTGCTCGACTATGTGCGGCCCGATTTCGTGCATGTCCTCGCCGCTGGCCGCATCGTCAAGTCGGGTGGCCCCGAACTCGCGCTCGAACTCGAACGCGAAGGCTATGCGGAGATCGCGGCGTGATCCTCGCTTTCGCCCTTCTGACGATTGCGCAAGCGCCCGAGCCGGTGCCGACCGACGAGGAAATCGTCGTGATCGCACAGAAGCTGAGCGGTATCGCGGTCTATGTCGGCCGTGATGCCAAGGGGCGCTATCATTGCGACCTCAGCGAAAGCAGCGGCAATGCGCATCTCGACGCGCAGCTCTGCAAGACAAGTGCGACCTGCGTGAAGAAGGGCGCATCGAATCAGGCTGAAGTGAAGGCCTGCATCGACAAGCGAAAATCGACTTTGCTCACGAACTTCCGCCGCGAATGGGCGGAGCGCAGGCCATGACCGCCCTCCCCACCCGGCGCGACGAAGCGTGGCGCTATAGCGACATCGATGCGGTGGCCGCGGCATGGCCGCTGCCCGCGCCCGAGAGCATCGTCGTGCCCGCGGGCGGCGATTTTCGCCGCACCATCGTGCAGGACGAAGGCGCGATCCACCAGATCGAAATGAGCATCGGCAAGGGTGCGGCGGCGTCGCTGCATATCCTCAACATCGGCGGTGCCTATGGCCGGATCGAACTCGCGGTGACGCTGCACGAAGGCGCCGACTTCCATCTCGGCGCGGCGCAGATCGGTGGCGGCGAGCAAAATCTCGAGATCGTCACCACGGTCACCCACGCCGAACCCGGCGCGACGTCGCGGCAAATGGTGCGTTCGGTCCTCGGCGGTACCGCGACGGGCACCTATCTCGGGAAGGTCGCCGTCGCGCGTGACGCGCAGCAGACCGACAGCGAACAGGATGTGAAGGCGATGCTGCTCGACCGCAGCGCGACCGCCAACGCCAAGCCCGAACTCGAAATCTTCGCCGACGATGTGAAGTGTGCGCATGGCTGCGCGATCGGCGAGCTCGACGCGATGAGCCTTTACTATCTTCAGTCGCGCGGACTGCCGCCGGCTGAGGCGAAGAAGCTGCTGCTGCAAGCCTTTGTCGCGGGTGTCTTCGACGGCGCCGAAGATGAAGAGAAATTGCAGGCGCTCGCGCTGGCGAAGCTGGGAGAGCTGGTGTGAGCGGCGCCGACCTTTCTTCTCCCCTCCCCTTCAGGGGAGGGGCTGGGGGTGGGGGCCATCGGCCTCGCGCCATCCCGATAACCCCCACCCCAACCCCTCCCCTGAAGGGGAGGGGCTTGAGAGACGACTTCCCCGGCCTTACCCCCGGCTGGCACTATCTCGACACCGCCGCCACCGCGCAGAAGCCGCAGGCGGTGATCGACGCGACGGTGAACGCAATGGGCCGCGACTATGCGACCGTGCACCGCGGCGTCTATGCGCGCTCGGCCGATATGACGCTTGCGTATGAAGCGGCGCGGCGGCGGATCGCGGGCTTCGTCGGGGCGAAGGACGATCAGATCGTCTTCGTGCGCGGCGCGACCGAGGCGATCAACCTCGTCGCTTACGCGCATCCGAGGAAAGGCCGCGTGCTGCTGTCGGTGCTCGAACATCACAGCAATATCGTGCCCTGGCAGCTTGCAGGCTGGCAGGTCGACGTCTGCCCGCTCACCGAAGACGGCTGCATCGACCTCGACGCCGCCGAAAGGCTGCTCACCCCCGAACATGCTATGGTCGCCTTCGCGCATGTGTCGAACGTGCTCGGCAGCCCGCTGGACGTCGCGCGCGCCGCAGAACTGGCGCATAGCGTCGGCGCCGAGCTTCTGATCGACGGCTGCCAGGCCGTGCCGCGCCTGCCGGTCGATGTCGCGGCATTGGGCTGCGACTATTATGCCTTCTCGGGGCACAAGCTTTACGGCCCCACCGGCATCGGCGTGCTGTGGAGCGACAAGCTCGACACGCTCCCGCCCTGGCAGGGTGGCGGGTCGATGATCGACCGTGTGACCTTCGAACGCACGACCTACGCCGCCGCCCCCACACGCTTCGAAGCCGGTACGCCTGCGATCATCGAGGCGATCGGGCTCGCCGCCGCGGTCGATTATGTCGTGGGCCTTGGCGTAGATGCGATCCACGCGCATGAGGTCGCGCTGGTCGGCCAGCTTCGCGAGGCACTGGCGCGCCGGAACAGCATCACCCTGTTCGGACCCGAAAACAGCGCCGGGATCGTCAGTTTCGCGATGGCGGGGGTTCATCCCCACGACATCGGCACTATCTTGGACGAAAGCGGGGTCGCGATCCGCGCCGGGCATCATTGCGCGCAGCCGCTGATGGCGCATCTCGGCGTACCGGCGACCGCCCGCGCGAGCTTCGGGCTCTATAGCAATGCAGATGATGTGACCGCGCTGATCGAAGGATTGGCGCGCGTCGAGAGGATTTTCGGATGAGCGAAGAAAACAGCATCAGGATCGAGGAAGTGGAAAGCGTCGCGCCGCCGCCCAAGGCGCGCGTCGAGGATGCCGAAACCGCGCCCGAGAAGCTGGAGCGCAAGCGCGATTATCTGGAAGGCTTTCTGGCCGCCAAGCCCGCCGCAGTCGACCCGCACGGCGTCGGCGGCGACCTGTACGAAGCCGTCGTCGCGGCGCTCAAGGATATTTACGATCCGGAAATTCCGGTGAATATCTATGACCTTGGCCTGATCTACAATGTCGAGATCGACGAAGGCCATGTCGTCGTCACCATGACGTTGACCACGCCGCACTGCCCCGTCGCTGAATCGATGCCCGGCGAAGTCGAACTGCGCGTCGGCGCGGTGCCCGGCGTCGGCGACGCCGAAGTGAACCTTGTCTGGGACCCGCCCTGGTCGCCCGCCAATATGAGCGACGAGGCGCGGCTCGAATTGGGAATGCTGTGATGACCGAAACCAAGACTCCCGAAAAGACGCGGGCGGCCCGCCCCGCCGCCGTCACGCTGACGACGGGTGCCGAAGCGCGCATCGCAAAGCTTATGGCGTCGGCGCCCGACGGTGCGATCGGGGTCAGGCTGTCGACGCCGCGGCGCGGTTGTTCGGGGCTTGCCTATTCGGTCGACTATGTGACCGAAGAGCAGAAATTCGACGAGAAGATCGAAACGCCCGGCGGCGTGTTCTACATCGACGGCGCGTCGGTGCTCTATCTGATCGGCAGCACGATGGATTGGGTAGAGGATGATTTCACCGCCGGCTTCGTGTTCGAGAACCCCAATGCCAAGGGCGCGTGCGGCTGCGGCGAGAGCTTTACGGTCTGACGGGCAACCTTAACGGCAGACCGTCCACCCCGCCGTCCGCGCCGCCATATCGAGGTGGAAATGGTCGGCGTGCGCGCGATTATAATCGGGCGACAGCAGCGTACTGAACAGGCCGCACGACCGATCGCGCACCGCGTGCAGGAAGGCCCCCTTCGCACCGCGATCGTCCCAGTCGGCGCGCAGCGCGACGCGCGTCCCATCGGCGAGGATGAAAGCCGAAATGTCGATCGCATTGGCGGTCGAATGTTCGCTTTGCGCCTGCCGCCCGGCGATCTTGCGGCAATTATAGCTGCCCAGATTTTCAAGACCGACAATTTTCTGTCCGAAATGGTCGTGCGCCGCAGGCTGAACCACATCGCGCGTCCATAGCGCCAGCGCCGCGGTCACGGCGCAGCCCGGTGCGGCGTTCGCAGGACGCATCGAAGGGACAAGCCGATTGCCGGCAAGAATCATCCGCTGGCGCGCGCGGCATTGCCCCGCGCCGATCGCTGGGCGCCGCGCGTATCGCTCGCCCGCGCGGTCGAAGACCGCGAAGCAGGCGTCGTCCTCGCCCGCCAGGCGAACGAGCTTGCGATGCGTTGCCCAGCCCAGCGGCTGCGCAAGATCGAAGGGCGCATAGGGATCATGTTCTGGATGCGCGCGCAGCCACATCATCGCGCGCATTGCAACGATGCTGAGCAAAATCATCACGCCGAAGCCGACAAGGTAGGTGCGGAAAGCTGTCACTACCGCAGGGTGGGGCACCGCGCCCTGCGGAGCAAGATCAGAGCGGGTCGAAGGTGACGGTGAGCCCGTCTTTCGGGCGCGGGATCGGCCACATGTGCCAGTCGGGCGCGTAGCCGTCGGCGATCCGGATGCGATGCGTCGTCAGCACATGGTGGAAAAAGATTTTCGCCTGCATATAGGCGAAGTGCAGCCCCAGGCACATATGCGCGCCGCCGCCGAAGGGAACCCATGCATATTTGTGGCGCCCCCGCACCGCTTCGGGCGCGAAGCGCAGCGGGTCGAAGCGTTCGGGGTCCGGCCAATATTCGGCCATCATATGCGTATAGCTCGGGTTGATCCCGACATTGGTGCCGGCGGGAATATGGTAGCCGCCGAATTCGAAATCCCGGAGCGCGCGGCGCGGGATCGCGGGCACCGGCGGGATCAGCCGCAATGCCTCCTTGAACGCCATTTCGGTCAGTTCAAGCTCGCCAAGGCTGTTGTGCCCCACGCCCTCGCCCGCCGGCGCGACGGCCAGCATTTCGTCGCGCAGCCGGTCCTGCCACTCGGGATGCCGGGCGAGCAGCCAGACGAGCGAGGTGATCGAACTGGTGATGGTGTCGTGCGCCGCCATCATCAGGAAATTCATGTGATCGACGATCGCCTCGACGCTGAGATATTCGCCATCATCGTCTTTGGCGTGACAGATTTGCGTGAAAATATCCTCGCCCTCCGATGCCCGGCGTTCGGGCACCAGTCGTGTGAAATAATCGACCAGGAATTTGCGCCCGGCGACCCCGCGGCCCATGGCGGTGAAGGGCATCGGTACGCGTATGATACCGATCGACGCCTGCACCATGTCGACGAACGCCTTATTGATCCGCTCCGCCTCCGGCCCCCAGGGGATGCCGAGAAAGCTCGTCGCGGCCAGATCGAGCGTGAGCTGCTTGATCGCCGGATAGAATTTGAAGCTCTTGCCGCTCCATGCGCCGATGCGGCTGCCGATACCCTCGTTCAGCGCGCCGGCATAATGCCGCATCGGTTCGGGTTTGAAGGCGACCGACAGCGTCTTGCGATCCGCGCGATGCTTTTCGAAGTCCATCAGCATCAAGCCGCGCGGGAACAGGAGGTTGAGCACCGGCCCCCACCCCTGTTCGGACGAGAAGATCTTTTCGCGATCGAACAGGACAAGCTCGTTCGCTTCGGGTCCGACGAGCGACACGCCGCGGCCGCCGAAGCTTTTGGCGCGATAGACCTTGCCGTGCTGAGCGACCATGCGGTTGGTGAAGCCGACCGGATCCTTGAGCTGCGCCAGCGTCGTGCCGAGCACGGGAATCCCGTCGTCGCCGGGAATATGATCGAGCGCGGTCTCCGCGTTACGCGGCATCCAGTGCGCGGTCTCGGGTCCGAAGCGGCGTTCCGACCATTCGATCTTCGTGGGGGCATTCATCGCGGCAAATCCTTCATTTTGTCCGATGTCGGCGCAGACTATCGGCTTACTGACATTGTTGCAAGTAAGTCTTATTCCGGCGGCGGCGACCATTCACCGCAAATTCAACTCGCTTCGTGCAGTTTCGATTCCGATATGGCGCCTCCATCGCGGCGCCAAGGAAGGATGGCATCATGCCCAACAGCCTCAAAAAGCCCCTCTCCCTCGCGCTCGGCGCTCTCGCCACCGCGACGCTCGGCGGCTGCTACTATGACGGCGATCTCTATGGCCCGAGCTATGCCTCGGCGGGGGTCTGCGCGAACGACTATTACGAATATGATCCCTATGCCTATTCGGACGGCTATGGCTATGATTGCTATGATCCGACCGACTATAGCGGCGGCTTCGTCCAGATCGGCTTCGGCGGCGGCTGGTACGACAATTATTATTACCCCGGCTACGGCATGTGGATGTTCGACAATTATCGCAACCGCTACCCGCTGCGCGGCCAGTATCTGAACTATTGGGGCGGGCGCCGCGCCTGGTGGAAGCATCGCGGCGACCGCGGCGACGGCCACTGGCAAGGCCGCCCGCCGTCGAGCGGCGGCGATCACGGCGGACGCCCCCATCGCCCCGGCGGCTGGCAGGGGCATGATCGGGACGGCAACGGCCAGCATGGGACGCGCCCGCCCGGCGGTCGGCCCGGCGCCGGTACCCCGCCGACCAGCGGCAACCCCGGACGCCCCGATCGCGGTCCGGGCGTCATCCGCCCGCGTCCGCCGGTGGGCAGCACCCCGACGACAGAGCCTGGCGATCATTTCACTGTACCGCGGCGCCCCGCGGGTGGCCCGGGTGTAATCCGCACGCGACCGGCGCCTACGGGCGAATGGACAGGAAGCAGGCAACGCTCGTCTCCGGTTGTGACCGCGCCGCCTGCCAACCGCACGACCCCGGCTCCGCAGCGACCTTCACCTGCCTTGCGGACGCCGCCCCCGCGGCCGCCTGCGGTAAGCGCTCCGCCGCCGACGCGTCCCACAGGCGATGCACCGCGCCGGAGCCGTGGCGACCGATCCGGACACGTTCGCGAAAACTGACCGATGCCGGGCTGCCGACCCGGATCAGGCGGGTGATGGCCGCGCTTCGTCCTTCGTGCCCGCCGACACCACGGTCGCCGCAACGAGGTCGCCGATCACGTTGAGCGTTGTGCGGCACATGTCGAGGAAGCGGTCCACGCCGAGCACGAGGCCGATCCCTTCGGGCGGCACCCCGACCGAGGCGAGGATGAGCGCGATCACCGGCAGCGACCCCGCCGGTACCCCCGCGGTGCCGATACCGCCGAGGATGCAGACGAGCATCACCATCAGCTGCTGCTGAAGTGTCAGGTCGATGCCGAAGAATTGCGCAAGAAAGATCACGGTCACGCCTTCGAACATGGCGGTGCCGTTCTGGTTTGCGGTAGCGCCGAGCGTCAGCACGAAGCGCGCCACTTGGTCGGGCAGGCGCAGCCGGTCGTGCGCAACGCGCAGCGCGGTGGGCAGCGTCGCGTTCGACGACGATGTCGCGAAGGCCATCACGAACGCTTCCTGCGTCTGACGGAAGAAGGCCGTCGGCGACTTGTTCGCAAGCAGCCGCAACATCACCGGAAAGACGATGAACATCTGGAGCCCGAGCGCCAGCAGCACGACCCCGACATAAGCCGACAGGCGCACCATCAGATCCCAGCCGAACTGCGCGGCAAGATTGAACATGAAACAGAAGATGGCGATCGGTGCGAGGCGGATGACGAGGCCGATCAGCTTCATCGACACTTCGAACACACCCTCGATCGCGGTCTTGAGGGCCGCCGTCTGCGGCGTCCGGACAAGCATCAGGCCAATACCGAAGAAGAGCGCGAAGAACATCACGGCGAGCACATCATTCTCGCTCATCGCGCCGATGAAATTGCTCGGCACGATCGCAACGAGCGCATCCATCCCCGACTTCGCCTCGCCCGCGCGGTCGGTAATCGCCCTGGCGCCCTCCGCGCCCTCGGCGATCAGATTCCGGGCCAGCGCCGGATCGACCCCCGCCCCGGGCTGGATGAGATTCACGAGCAACAGGCTGATCGCGACGGCGATCGACGAGACGACGACCGTGTAGAGCAGCGTCCGGATGCCCACCGATTTCAACGCCCGCATCTCGCCCATTTCGGCGACACCGACGATCAGCGCCGATACCAGCAGCGGGATCACGAGCATGAACAGCAGGCGCAGGAAAATCTGGCCGATCGGACCGGTGACGTAAGTCGTCGCACTGTCGACCCAGCCGGCGCCCGCCGCGCCATAATGCGCGGCAAGTCCGGCGATCAGGCCACCGACGAAACCGAACAGCATACGCCATTGCAATTGCTTGGCGCGCGCCTCCTCATCCCCGCCGGGCGGGGCTTTGGTTTCGGTCATGGCTCAGCTCCTTGCGCGCCCGTGGGTGGGAGCGGCCGAAAAGCTGGGCGTCAGGCGCGGTCGGCCGGGGGCGTGGTCCTATCCTCGACCATATCTTCCTGAAGGTCCAGCCCCCGCATCCCGTGATGCGACGTATGCGCCGGTGCATGCGGACGGTCGTCGAACGCCGGATCCTCGACCTCCAGCATGCCTTCCCATTTGGTGATGACGCTGGTCGCCACCGCATTGCCGACGACGTTGGTCGCGGTGCGCCCCATGTCGAGGAACTGGTCGATCGCGAAGACGAGCGCGACGCCCTCGACCGGAAGGTCGAACATGGCGAGCGTCGCGGTGATGACGACGAGGCTGGCGCGCGGCACCGCTGCGATCCCCTTCGACGACACCATCAGCGTCAGCAGGATCAGGATCTGCGTCGTGATCGACAATTCGATGCCATAGGCCTGCGCGATGAAGATCGTCGCGAAGCTGGCGTACATCATCGACCCGTCGAGGTTGAAGCTGTAGCCGAGCGGCAGCACGAAGCCCGAGATGCGGCGCGGCACCCCGAAGCGGTCGAGCTGTTCGAACAGCTTCGGCATCGCGGCTTCGGACGACGCGGTCGAGAAGGCGATCAGGATCGGTTCGCGGATATAGCGGATCAGTTCGACGATCCGCTTGCCGAGGAAGATCGCCCCGATGCCGAGCAGCAGCGCCCACAGCACGACGAGCGACATGTAGAATTCGGTGAGCAGTTCGGCATAGGTCGCAAGGATGCCGAGCCCATATTGCGCCACCACCTTGGCGAGCGCACCGAACACCGCGAGCGGCGCGAGGCGCATGACATAGCCGGTGATCTGGAGCATCAGTTCGGCAAGCGCCTCGGCCCCGCGGACCAGCGGCGCGCCCTTTTCGCCGATCGCCGACAGGCCGACGCCCGCGAACAGCGCAAAGACGAGGATCTGGAGGACGTTATTCTCGCCCATCGCGGCGACGATATTCTTGGGGAAAATATGTTCGACGAATTCGAACAGGTCGAGTTTCTTGACCTCGCCGACTTCGGCCGCCGAATGGGCGCCGACGGTCAGGTGGAGCCCGGCGCCGGGTTCGAGCACATTGACCATGATCAGCCCGAGGCTGATCGAAATCAGGCTGGCGATGATGAACCATGAAATGGCGCGGATCCCGATGCGGCCGAGCGCCGAGCTGTCGCCCATATGCGCGATCCCCGCGATCAGCGTGCCGAGGATCAGCGGCGCAACCAGCATCTTGATCAGATTGAGGAAAATATTGGCGAGCATCGAAAAGCCGCGCAGCCAATTATCGAACGCCTCGCTGCCCGCGGGCACCATAACGCGCACCAGATAGCCGGCGACGACACCCAGGACCATGCCGATCAAAATGTAGATTGTGAGGCGTTTCGCCATCAATTCGCTCCCCTGTTCCGGTCCCCGCCGAATGTAAATGGGGGGCCTAACAGCCCGGTGCCCGCGGAGCAATCGCCAGAATCTTCAGAGCCTACACAAGAAAAGTAATGGCTGCGCAGGTCGCGGCGCCAACGGCAAGCGTCAGCGGAATGCCCGCGCGGAAAAAGTCTATGAAGCGGTAATTGCCCGCCGCATAGACCAGCGTGTTCGTCTGATAGCCGATAGGTGTGGCGAAGCTGGCCGATGCGGCAAACATGACCGCGATCACCAGCGGATAAGGATCGACCCCCAATTGCCGCGCCACCGCGATCGCCAGCGGCGTCACCAGAATGGCGACCGCGTTGTTGGTGACGATTTCGGTGAGCAGCACCGACAGGATATAGGTCGCAACGACCAGCCCCCACGGCGGTACGCTGCGCAGCAACGGCGTCAGTTCGCCGACGACCAGTTCGACGCTACCCGAATTTTCGAGCGCCAGCCCGACCGCGAGCATCGCGAAGATCAGGACGAGGACATTGCCGTCGATCGAATCCCACGCCTCGTCGGCGTCGATGCAGCGCGTCACCAGGATCAGCCCGACCCCGATGATCGCGGCGACGCCGATGTCCATGACATTGAAGGTCGCCAGCAGGATGACGCCGACGAGCGCGCCGATGGCGATCGGCGCCTTGTTGCGGCGAAACTCGCGCTCGCTGGTCGAGCCGACGCCATAGAGGTGCGGATGGCCATAGAGCTGTTCGATCTGGTCCGCCGGCCCCGTTACCAGCACGCGATCGATCGCCTGAACGCGCGCATTGGGCAGGTCGGGGCCCGGCGTCTTGCGAAAACGCGCCATGCCGAGGATGCGGACCTTGAGCGACGAGAGAAACGGTATTTCGATCAGCCGCCGGCCGATCGCCGGGTGGCTGGGAGCGATCATCGCCTCGACGATCGCCTCGTCATTCTGGTCGGCATTGTCGTGCCCGGCGGTCAGGCCGATGGCGACATTCTTGTTCGCGCGCAGCGACAGGAGTTCGGCAAGCTCGAGCCGCAGGACGAGGCGGTCGTCGGGCTCCAATATATCGTCGGCAAGGTTCGACCGGCGCAGCGTCGCACCGCGCTTCATGGCGACGAGCTTCACATTGGCGCGCTTGACGAAAGGAACGTCGCCGACACGCCGCCCGACCAGATTGCCGTCCTTCAGGATGCGCACTTCGGAGAGGAAGGTGCGATGTTCCTGGCTGAGCGCGATCTGCGACGGCGAATCGTCGGGCAGAAAGCGGCGCGCGATCAGCAGCAGCGCCAGCGTCCCCGCTACCCCCGCAACGAGCCCGACCGGGGTGATGGTGAAGATGCCGAAGCGATCGAGGCCATTATCCTGCGCCACCGCGGCGACGAGCAGGTTGGTAGAGGTGCCGATGAGCGTCGTCGTGCCGCCGAGGATGCAGACGAACGACAGCGGCATCAGCAGCCGCTTGGCGCTGATCCCCAGCGCGCTCGCCAGCTTGAGCATGATCGGAATCATCACGACCACGACCGGCGTGTTGTTGAGGAAGGCCGAGGCGACATAGACGCCGAGGAACATCTCCGCGAGCGCGAGCTTCGGGTGTCGCTGCGCCCGCGCGATGATGCGGTTCGCGATCGCGTCGAGCGTGCCGGTGCGCAGCAAGGCGCCCGACAGGATGAACATCGCGCCGATCGTCACCGGCGCCGAATTGGAAAAGACCGAAAAGAGATCCTTGCCCGACAAGATGCCGAGGAAAAGGAAGGTGCAGGTGCCGAGGATCGCAACGACGGTCGCCGGGAAGCGCTCCATCACGAAGCCGACGAACATCAGGGCGAGTACGACAAGGCCGATGATCGCCTGATGCTGGGCGATGAAGGCCTGCGCCGCGGCGATCATTCGGCGATCATCCGCACTGCGCGCGCTGGAGCAGCTTGTGATCGGCGAGGACGAGCGCCATCATCGCTTCGACCACCGGCGCACCGCGGATACCCACGCAGGGATCGTGGCGCCCTTTGGTGACGATGTCTGTCGCCTCGCCCGCCTTGTTCACCGTCGGCACGGGGGTCAGGATCGAACTGGTCGGCTTGAAGGCGACGCGCACCACGACCGGTTGGCCGGTCGAGATGCCCCCGGCAATGCCGCCGGCATTGTTCGAGAGGAAATCGGGGCGGTTGCTGCCGTCGCTCGCGGGTCGCATCGGATCGGCATTTTCCTCGCCGCGCAGCCGCGCCGCGCCGAAGCCCGCACCGATTTCCACACCCTTGACGGCGTTGATGCCCATCATCGCAGAGGCGAGGTCGGCATCGAGCTTGGCATAGACGGGCGCCCCCCAGCCCGCCGGAACGCCGCTTGCCGCACATTCAATCACCGCGCCGAGCGAGCTGCCCGACTTGCGCGCGGCGTCCATCAGCCCTTCCCAGCGCTGCGCCGCGGCCGGATCGGGACAGAAAAAGGGATTGCGATCAATCTCTTCGAGATCGAAATTCGCAGGATCGATCGCATCGCCGCCGATTTCGGCAACCCAGGCATGGATCTGCACCTCGGGCAGGATCAGCCGCGCGACCCCGCCGGCCGCAACGCGCGCGGCGGTCTCACGCGCGCTCGACCGCCCGCCGCCGCGATAGTCGCGGATGCCATATTTGGCGTCATAGGCATAATCGGCGTGGCCGGGGCGATAGGCCTGGGCAATCTCCCCATAATCCTTCGACCGCTGGTCGACATTCTCGATCATCAGGCTGATCGGCGTGCCAGTGGTCTTGCCCTCGAACACCCCCGACAGGATGCGCACCTGATCGGGCTCCTGCCGCTGCGTCGTGTGCCGCGACTGGCCGGGGCGCCGCTTGTCGAGCCAGGGTTGAAGATCGGCTTCGGACAGCGCGAGGCGCGGCGGGCAACCATCGACCACCGCGCCGAGCGCCGGCCCGTGGCTTTCGCCCCAGGTGGTGAAACGCAGAACGCGACCGAAGCTGTTGAAACTCATGTGCGCGGCGTCCTGTCCATGAACTCGATGCGGTTGCCGAAGGGATCTTCGGTGAAAAAACGGTAACGCCCATCGACGGGGCTGTCATCCTTCGTCGGATGACCATGCGCCTCGACCCGTGCGCGCAACTCGTCGAGCGCGTCGGTGGCGAGCGCGACATGCGCTTTTCTGGCAGGCCGGAAATCGCCCTCGACCCCCAGATGCAATTGCCGGTCGCCAAGCGCAAACCAGCAGCCCCCGCGCGCCGCCATGTCGGCGGGCTTGGGCAATTCGGCGAGGCCGAGAAGCGCGCCATAGAAAGCGCGCGCCCGCGCTTCGCCGCCCACCGGAATGGCGATCTGGACATGATCGAAGGCGAGCGCGAAATCCATGCCCCGCCGATGGCGGGAATCGCGCCGCAATTCAAGCGCGCTCAGCCACGTCACGCGGGGATCGGCACCGGATGGCGGCGGACCGCGATCGCATCAGGCAAGCGCGATGTCCGGTGCGTCTTCCTGCTTCATGCCGATGGTGTGGTAGCCCGCATCGACATGATGGGTTTCGCCGGTGACGCCGCTCGACAGGTCGCTGAGCAGATAGAGCGCCGAGCCGCCGACGTCGTCGATCGTCACATTGCGACGCAGCGGCGCGTTATATTCGTTCCACTTCAGGATCAGGCGGAAATCGCCGATTCCGCTCGCCGCCAGCGTCTTGATCGGTCCCGCCGAGATCGCGTTGACGCGAATGCCCTGCGGCCCATAGTCGTTGGCGAGATATTTGACGCTGGTTTCGAGCGCCGACTTCGCGACGCCCATCACATTGTAATGCGGAATGACCTTTTCGGCGCCATAATAGCTGAGCGTCAGCATCGCGCCGCCGCCCTGCCCGGTTTCGGGATCATAGGGCGCCATCATCGCCGCCGCGCGCTTGGCGACCGCGGTGAAGCTGTAGACGCTGATGTTCATGGTCATCAGAAAGTCTTCGAGCCCGACATCGGCATAGGCGCCGCGCAGCGCCTCCTTGTTCGTATAGCCGATGGCGTGGACGATGAAGTCGATCGTGGGCCAGCGCGCCGCGAGCGTGGCAAAAGCCTGGTCGAGATTGGCCATGTCGCTGACGTCGCAATCGATCAGGAAATCGCAGCCAAGCTGGTCGGCGAGCGGCTTCACCCGCTTTTCCATCACCTCGCCCTGATAGGAAATGGCAAGTTCGGCGCCCTGCGCATGCAGGGCCTTCGCGATGCCCCAGGCAAGCGACTTGTCGTTCGCAAGCCCCATGATCAGCCCGCGCTTTCCTTTCATCAGCCCCATGTCATTCTCCGGTCTTGTCGTTACCGACCACAATATCGTCGACGCGCCCAATAGCGTCGTGGCCCAAATCCTCAACCTCGACGAGCGCTGCATTGAGTTCGGCGCCGATCACCATACCCAATCCGACGAGGTAGAAAAAGAACAGCGCGATCATGACGCCGGCAAGGCTGCCGTAGGTCGCGTCATAGCGGAACAGGCTGGCGAGCAAAGGCGGAAGCGCCAGGGTGACCGCCATCCACCACAGGGTGGTGAAGAGCGCGCCGGGCCATTTGGGAAATTGTCGCCCGCGATATTTCGACGGCGTCAGCGACAGGAAGAGAAAATAGATGGCGGCGAACAGCCCCAACCCCGATACGCCGCGCGAAATGGCGACGACGCCCGCCGACTGATAGGCAGAGGGCAGGACGCGCTCGACGAACTGTTCGATGCCGACGATCAGCACCTGCATGCTGAACGAGATCAGCATCAGCACGACCGCGCCGGTGACGATGCCGATCGACACCAGCCGATAGTGGAAAAAGCCCTTGGAAAAATGGGTGCCGTAGGCGCGGCGCAAGATGTCGCGGATCGTTTCGATCAGGCTGCCGACGGTCCACAGCGCGACGAGCGCGCCGAGCCAGAGGAAAATGCCCGTCCGCGCGCTCATTACCTCTGCGATCGGCCCCGCGAGCGCGCGCGCAACCGATGGCGGCATCGTCGAAAAGACCGCTTCGATCGCCCGCTCGCTGCCATAAGCGCCGCCCACGAGACTGAGCACCGCAGCGAGCAGAATGAAGAAGGGAAAGAGCGCGATCAGCGCAAGATAGGCAAGATTTCCGGCGTGGATGAACCCGTCGGTGTAGGTGCCGACCACCACCCGGCGCGCGACGCGAAAGATACGCGTCCCGGGGCCGAGCGTTTCGCGTCCGCGTTCGATGACGCCCTGCGCCCGCCCGCGCAGGTGCATGCGCTTGGCGCGCTCGGCGCGTGCCTCGGGCGAATGGGGCGAGTGGCCTTCGGCCAGAAATTCCCTGCCGACCTCTTCGGCGACCTGACGTTCGAGCGCTGCGGCGTCTTGCTGCCCGGGACGTTCAACCACGCATCACACGCCAAGATCGGCCCGCACCGGCCGCGTATCGGTCCAGCCTTCGAGCGCCTTTTCGAGTGCGGTGTCGCCCGAAGGAATGTCCACCATCAACCGGACGAGCTGGTCGCCGCGGCCGCCGCCCTTGCTGCTGAACCCCTTGCCCTTGAGGCGCATCACCTTGCCTGATGAGGAACCCGCGGGGATCGACAACATCACCGGTCCGTCGACGGTCGGCACCTTGATCTTCGCACCCTTGACCGCTTCGTTCAGCGTGATCGGCAAGTCGAGCCGGATATTGTCGCCCTCGCGTTCGTAGAAGGGATGATCCTTGACGCTGATCGTCACGATGCCGTCGCCATTGCCTCCGGGGCCCGGCTGACCCTTGCCCGCAAGGCGCATCTGCGTTCCGGTTTCGACCCCGGCCGGCAGCTTGAGGTCGATCGTCTTGCCATCGGCAAGCGTAATCCGCTGCATCGCCTGGGTCGCCGCGTCGACGAACGAAACGCTCAGCCGATAGGCGACATTGGCGCCTTTTTGCGGCGGTGCGCTGCGTCCTCCGCCGAAACCAAATCCGCCGCCACCACCGCGACCGCCGAACAGGCCTTCGAATATGTCGCCGAAGTCGGCGCCCTCGCCACCAAAACCGCCGAAGCCCCCCTGCGGCCCGCCGCGCGGGTCGCCCCGAAAGCCGCCGCCGCCACCTCCGAAACCGAACGGCATGGCGGGATTGCCCTCTGCATCGATTTCGCCGCGATCGAACTGCGCGCGCTTTTCCTTGTCGGACAACAGGTCATAGGCTTTGGTGACGTCGGAGAATTTCTCCGACGCCTTCGGATTTTCCTTGTTCCGGTCGGGATGCAGCTCTTTTGCAAGCCTGCGATAAGCGGATTTGATTTCCGCTTCGCTCGCGTTTTTCGCCACGCCGAGGGTGGAATAGGGATCTGCCATCTGTCTCCTGTAGCCCGATAAGTGACTGGCCGTGAAGGGCCGATTGCGCGCCATGTGGTAATGGCTGCGCAGAGGGTCAAGTTCCCGACGCTTTTGCTCGACCAGAGGCGCGACGCGGAGTATTGAGCCGGCATGACGACGACCGATCCTTTCGCGCTATTCGACCTATGGTATGGCGAGGCACGCGCGAGTGAACCCAATGACAGCAATGCGATGGCGCTGGCGACCGCGACGGCGGACGGCCATCCGTCGGTGCGGATGGTCCTGCTGAAAGGGCATGGCCCCGACGGGTTCGTCTTCTACACCAATCTCGACAGCCGCAAGGGCGGCGAGCTTGCGGCGAACCCGCATGTCGCCCTGCTCTTTCACTGGAAGTCGCTGCGCCGACAGATTCGCATCGAAGGCCCGGTATCGACCGTCGACGACGCAACCGCCGATGCCTATTTCGCGACGCGCAGCCGCGACAGCCAGCTCGGCGCCTGGGCCAGCCAGCAGTCGCGTCCGCTCGACGCGCGTGAAAGCTTCGAAAGCCGCTTTGCCGAAATGCAGGCGCGCTTCGAAGGACAGGACGTGCCGCGTCCGCCACGCTGGTCGGGCTGGCGCGTGACGCCCGAGCGAATCGAATTCTGGCAGGACCGGGCGCATCGCCTGCACGAACGCACGTTGTTCGTGCGCGCGGGCGATGGCTGGACGAGCGGACTGCTCTACCCATGAGCTGGCGCCGCCTGCCGATCACGCGCGTCGACGCCTTTGCCGAGCGGGCGTTCGAGGGCAATCCGGCGGCCGTCATGCCGCTCGACGAATGGATGAGCGACGCGATGCTTCAGGCGATCGCGGCGGAGAATAATCTGTCCGAAACCGCCTTCGTCGTTCCCGACGAAACGAGCGAGGCCGATTACGAACTGCGCTGGTTCACGCCCAAGCAAGAGGTCGCTCTGTGCGGCCACGCGACGCTGGCGAGCGGACATGTGCTGCTGACCACCGCCCAGTGGCGCGGCGACATGCGTTTTCGCACGCGCCACGCGGGCATCCTCGTTGTCGCGCGCGATGACGAGGACGGATATCGCATGCGCCTGCCCGCCTATCGCCCCGAACCCAAGCCGCTGGCAAAGATCGCAGCCGCGGTCGGCGGGTCGCCGGTCGAAACGCTGTGGCATGACGGGCGCTATGCGCTGCTGGTCTATGCCGATCCGCGCGAGGTGCGCGCGCTGGCGCCCGACATGGCGGCGCTCAAAGCGCTGGGCGACGTACAGGCGATCGCCACCGCCGACGGCGCGGGCGACCCCGCGGACGCCGACGTGGTGAGCCGCGTGTTCGTGCCAAGCGCGGGGATCGACGAAGACCCCGTCACCGGGTCGGCGCACTGCGTCCTCACCCCTTATTGGACCCGCCGACTGGCGCGTGACCGCTTCACCGCCTGGCAGGCGAGCGAGCGCGGTGGACGCGTCGGCTGTCATATCGATGGCGATCAGGTCGAGCTTTCGGGTCGCTGCGTCACGACGCTGACCGGCGAATTCCTGCTCTGACGATCGCGGCGTAGCGCCTTAGAGCGCGGCAGTCAGATCGGCGAGATGGCGGCGGAGCGCCGGGAACTGCTTGTCCTTCGTTATGCCGAGCCGCACCATCGTGATCCGCTGAGACGGCGACACGATGATATATTGCCCCTGATGCCCGATGCAGGCGAACAGGTCGTTCGGCCCGCGATCGGGCCATAGCGCCGCCCCCACGCCCGCGGGCCGTGCCCGGTTGAGCCAGATGTGCCCGCCATAGCCGGCATCGTTGGGCGACGGCGTCAGCATGAAGCGCATCCAGGTTTCGGGGAGCAGGCGCTGGCCGTTCGCAACCCCATGATTGCGCAGGAATTCGCCGAACTTCGCATAGTCGCGTGCGGTCGCATGCATGATCGATCCGCCGACCATCGTGCCATGCGCGTCGAATTCGGGGGTCAGGCTGGTCATGCCGAGCGGCTCGGTCAGGCGGCCGTGGATGAAATCGAGCATCGCGTCGCGCCGCGCGTCGGGGTTCGAGGACGGGGTCAGTGCATCGGTCAGGATATCGGCAAGGATGACGCTGGTCGCCGAACTATAGTTGAAGACTTCGCCCGGCTTGGCGATCGCCGGCTTGCCCTCGGCAAAGGCGGCCATATCCTGCGCGCCCTTGCCGAACAGCATGTCGACCGTGTCGCCGCGCCACACCGGGTCGCCTTCCTCGACATGTTCGAGGCCCGATGACATGTGCAGCATATCCCTGAGCGTAATCGCACCGCGCGGATCGCCGCTGCGCTGCCATGCCGCGACCGGCACGGGGCCGTCGAGCGACAATTGGCCGTCGGCGACCAGAAAGCCGGTCAGCACCGCGGTGATGCTCTTGGCCATCGACCAGCTTATAAGCTTGGTATCGGGGCCGAAGCCGGCGCCATAGCGTTCGTAGATCGGCTTTCCGTCGCGCAGGACCAACAGCGCGCGCGTCTCGCCGACATCGCCGGCATCGTCGAACAGCGCATCGGCCTTCGCCTTCACCACCGGATCGAGCGCCGGGAGCGCGGGCGACGCAGCGACCGGCACGACATCGTCGAGCGATGCACCCAGCCGCGGTGCCGGTGCAGGCGGCGCCATGCTGCCCTGCCCGGCGGCGTGCGTGAGCGACCAGCCACCCAGGAGCGCGAGCGCGGCACTTGCCAGCAGGAGTTTTTTCGTGATCATGGCCGCCCGTGAGTAACACCAACCCACCCGAAACGGCAACGGGCGAACCTGCTGCGGCGCCGACGCCGACCGGCGAGCGCCCGGAAGTGCCGCGCCGCCTGCACGGCCGCAGGCGCGGAGCGAGCCGCTGGGGCGGCTGCCTGCCATGGGCGGCGGGGTTCGGCGTCCTGTTGCTGATCTTCCTGATCTGGCAATTTCCGTCGTTCAAGGCGCAGGCCGAACTCGGCTCGGCCTATGCCGCGCGCGTCGGTTGTTCGTGCCGCTATGTCCAGGGACGCAGCCTCGACAGTTGTCAGACGGACTTCGAGCCCGGCATGGAACTGGTGTCACTCAGCGACGATCCGGCGACGAAGACGGTGACGGGCAGCGTGCCGCTGCTCGCGTCGCGCAGCGCACGTTATGCCGGTGCCAGCGGCTGTTTGATCAACCCCGCACCCTGAACCGCTGTGTGATCAGCGCGAACGCCGCGGGGACGCCGAAGACGAGCAGCCACACCATCGCCTCCTCGCCCCAGCCATAGCCGGCCGAAAGCACGCCGAAGAGCAGATTGGCGACCGATACGACCAACCACAGGACCAGAAACAGCCGGGTCGCGCGGGCGGCGTCGCGAATGGACAGGCGCAGCAGGACCAGCAGGGCCAGCGCGGCGATGAGCATGATCATGGTGTGCGACATGGATTCCTCCCCTGAAACATCCGGCTAGGCATCGGGATCGGCGCCGAATAGCCGGCCAAGTCCCGGCGCCCAGCGCTGCCAGCCGCCGTTGAGCGATCCCCATTCCCAGATCGCGGTGAACAACAGCGCGCCGAAAATTCCCATGCCGAGCGTCAGCGGCTGCCAATGGCCGAACCAGGCCGCGGCGCCGATCGCGAGCAGCAGCGCGCAGCCGAGCATATGCGAAAAGGGCGGCAGCGGCCGGTCGTTCGTCGCGCGCTTGAACCCCATATTGCCGACGAGGAAGAGTAGCGCGCCGCCGACGGCAACGGCGAGATAGGCCGGCTCGATATGCCCCTTGGGGTGAGCGAGCAGCATTTCGTCGGCGACCGCAGAGACGACGAGCCCGGCGACGATCGGGATATGCCAATAGGTATAGGCGTTGCGCGCGAGAAGGCCGGCGTCGCCGCTCACCTCGATCAGCTTGCTCCCGCGCACCGCGCCGGTGTCGAAATAGAGCCACCACAGCGCCGCGCTGCCGAGAAAGCAGGTCGCGAAAGCCGCCCAGTGGAGCGCGTCCTGCGGCAACGTTGCAAAGGTCGCCCCGGTGACGAGCACCCCCTCGCCCAGCGCAATGATGATGAACAGCGCGCAGCGTTCGGCCATATGCGCCCCGGCGATGTCCCAGTCGGCCGCGTTCGACCGGCCCAGCCCGGGCGTCGCAAAAAAGGCGAAGGGACCGGCATATTCGATGGCGAGCGCCGCCGCCCAGCACAGCATCCGCACCTCGGCATCCGCGAAGCAGCCCGCGATCCACAGAGGCAGGGTGAGCAGCGACCAGAAGGCGATGCGCGCGAAATTGCGGGCGCGCCCGTCGTGGATCCCCCAGCTTGCCCAGACGACATAAAGCGACCGCCCCAATTGCATCGAACAATAGGCCGCGGCGAACAGCCAGCCATTCTTGCCGAACGCATAGGGAATGGCGCTCGACAGCGCGAGCCCCGCGAGCATCAGCAGGATCAGCATGAGGCGGACATTGGCGCGGTCGGGGTTGAGCCAGTTCGCAACCCAGGTCGTGTAAATCCACACCCACCAGACCGCGAACAGCAGGATCAGCGCCTGCAACGCCCCCATCAGCGACAGATGCGCGAGCAGACCGTGCGAAAGCTGGGTTATCGCGAAGACGAAAACGAGGTCGAAGAACAGCTCGATATAGGTGACCGGCGCATGGCCGTGCGCGTCACGCGCCCGAAACAGATTGGTCCTCGCCATCGACGCTTGCCCTCCCCTTCATAAGTTTGCGCCACTGGCCGGGAGACATAGCAAGCCTGCGCCGAAACACAGCACAAAGATGCGCGTGACTCGAAAAGCCCGTCGCAAAGGCGATTTCGGCGACACTCAGCGGCCGGTTGAGCAGGAACCAGCAAGCCCGACGCAGCCGCTGGTGCAGCACATATTGCGCCGGCGTGCGCCCCGTCGCGCGCGCGAACTGCACGATCAGATTATTGACCGACATGCCCGCTTCCTCGGCAAGCTCGTGGACCGACAGCTGGGTTTCGAGGCCCTTCTGGATATAGCGCATCAAATCGTCGATACGGCGCGCGATGCCCGGCTGCACCGGAAGCGTTGCGGTGGTTGCGAGCCGTTCGGCGATCGCAGCGATCAGCGCGTCGCCCGACTGGGCATCGCCGGCCACCAGCGCGCGGACAAGTGCCGCCATCGCCGGATCGTCATGCCCCGCGATCGCCCGCGCATGGGGCGAAACGGCGAGCCGGTGATGCGGAATTTCGACCTCGATGCTCCGCACCGCGCCGCCCTGCGCCGTCGCACGATATTCGTGACCGAAGGGCGCCAGCCACATTTCGCCGGGGATCGGATCGCCCAGCGATGTCCGCCGTCCGTCGAGCCATGTTTCAAGCCAGTGGTAGCTGCCCGCTTCGTAAAGGATCAGCATGTGACAATCGCCAGACACCGTCCAACTGCTCGGGCCGTCGATCCGGTCGACCTTGGCGATTGCCCTGACTTCTCCCGCGTTCATCCAGCGAATATGCCGAATGCGGGAGAATCTGAAAGCCTGCAATATAGGCCAAATCTATGGTTAAATCGCACCTTCAGTTTTTGGGTCGCAAACCAGTGGACGGACTGAAGGTGCACCCCAAAACCGACCCCTCCGGCGGGCGACTGTTACAGTCGTCCGCCGTTTTTCGGGCTCCGCGAAACGGCGACGCCGGTCAGTTTGCGGCGAGAAATTCGTCCATCGCGGCGTTGACCGCATCGGGCGCTTCCCACGGTACGAAATGGCCGCATCCAGGCACCTTCACGATGGAGATATCGGGCACCAGTTCCTCGATGCCGTCGAGATTGCACGGCGGCAGCGCGACATCGTCGAGCGCCCAGATCACCAGCGTCGGGATCGTCAGCTTCGGAAAAGGCATCGCGGGCGGCTCGGCATAGGGATCGTCCATCGCGGGCACATTGGCGGGCGAACCGCGATACCAGTTGATCATCGCGCGGCAGGTGTCGCGATCCTCCCAATCCTTGAGCAGCCGGGCGATCTCGTCGGGCGGCTGGATCCCGCCGCTCGGCACCCTGCCCGCAAAGGCATGGGCCAGGATGCCCGCAATGCCATGCTCCTCGATGATCGCGTCGCTGGCAGGATCGCGGAAGGTACGGATATACTGGCTCGCGGCGCGCTGCTCGGCATTGGTCAGCAGCAAGCGCTGAAAGATCGCGGGGTGCGGCGCATTGGCGATGACCGCCCGCGTGACGCGGCCCGACCATTCGGGATGCAATCCCCCCGTCTGACCGCCGAGCGCCACACCCCACGCGATCGCCCCGCCCCAATCATGCCCGACGACCGTGAAATCGGCGACATCCAGCGCATCGGCGAGCGCGAAGATGTCGGCGATCAGCTTGTCGGGGGTGTAGGAGGCGGCGTCCTGCGGCTTCGACGACCCGCGATAGCCGCGCTGATCGGGCGCGATGCAGCGGAAATGCTGCGCGAAATGCGGCAGCTGAAAGCGCCAGGTGCGGTGCGATTCGGGAAAGCCGTGGAGGAAGATCAGCACCGGCGCATCGCGCGGCCCCATATCAACAACGTCGAGCTCGACCCCCGTCGCCAGCCTGACCCGCACCTGATCGAAATCGCCGCTCATGCATCGCTCCTCTGGTTTCATTTCAAAACCGTCTGGCCGAGCGTGGCGCCGCTGGCAAGCTGCAACAAATGGCGGGTCGGTGGCGACTGCAGCGGCGTTTGGCTGAGTGGCGGCATTGGGTTGGAGAGCGGACGTTGCGGCAAATCGCCTTGCGCTCGCTGGCGCAAGCCGGGGTGCAAGCCCGGGATGACGATGCCGTAAACATCCTGCTTCGCTCGCAACCCGACCACCGCATCCGCTTGCACGCACCCACGCATCCGCTAAAGACGCCCGATGGATCAGATCGTCATTCGCGGCGGCCAGCGACTCAAGGGCCGTATCCCCATCTCGGGCGCCAAGAACGCCGCGCTCACCCTTCTGCCCTGTGCGCTGCTCACCGACGAGCCGCTGACCCTGCGCAACCTGCCGCGGCTCGCCGACGTCGACGGCTTCGGGCATCTGCTCAACCAGCTCGGCTGTTCGACGACGATCGAAGGATCGCGGCCCGAAGATTTCGGCCGCGTGATGACCGCGCGCGCGACGACGCTCACCTCGACCGTCGCGCCCTATGACATCGTCCGCAAGATGCGCGCGTCGATCCTCGTGCTCGGCCCGCTGCTGGCGCGCGCGGGCGAAGCCACCGTATCGTTGCCGGGTGGCTGCGCCATCGGCAATCGCCCGATCGACCTGCATCTGAAAGCGCTGGAGGCTTTCGGCGCCGAGATCGAACTCGCGTCGGGCTATGTGAAGGCCGTCGCCCCCGGCGGGCGCCTCGCCGGCGGCAAATTCACCTTCCCGGTCGTGTCGGTCGGTGCGACCGAAAATGCGGTGATGGCGGCAGTTCTCGCCAAGGGCACCTGCGTTCTCGAAAACGCTGCGCGCGAGCCCGAGATCGTCGATCTGTGCAACTGCCTGGTCGCGATGGGCGCGCATATCGACGGCATCGGAACCGAAACGCTGACGATCGAAGGCGTCGACCGCCTGCATGGCGCGACCTATCGCGTGATGGCCGACCGCATCGAGGCGGGCAGCTACGCCTGCGCCGCCGTGATCACCCAAGGCGATGTCGAACTGGTCGGCGCCAAGGCGGACGAGATGGAAGCGACGCTCGCCGCGCTCCGCGAAGCCGGCGCGACGGTCGAGACGACCAAGGCCGGGATCCGCGTCGCGATGGACGGCCGCGCCGAACCCGTGACACTGTCGACCGCGCCCTACCCCGGCTTCGCCACCGACATGCAGGCGCAGTTCATGGCGATGGCGACGCTCGGCACGGGCGCCTCGCTGTTTACAGAGACGATCTTCGAAAACCGCTACATGCACGTCCCCGAACTGGCGCGCATGGGCTGCGACATCCAGGTCAAGGGCCGCACCGCGATCGTCCGCGGCGTCGATCATCTGGTCGGCGCGCCGGTGATGGCGACCGACCTGCGCGCGTCGATGAGCCTGATCATTGCGGGGCTGGCGGCGCAGGGCCAGACCGAGGTCAACCGCGTCTATCATCTCGACCGCGGCTATGAGCGGCTGGAGGAAAAGCTGCAGGCGGTCGGCGCCGATATCGAGCGGATCAGCGCGGGCTAGTCGCGCTCGACCGGCAAAGACACCATATTGCCGCTTACTGAGGGTTTGGCGGGCCGTTTCGCGACCGCGATCACCAGTCCGACAAGCGCGACCGCGCCGCCCGCGATCGACAGCGGCGCCCAGTGATACCCCTCGAGCGCGGTCGAAAAGCCCATCGCGATGATCGGGATCAGCACGCTCGACCAGGCCGCCTGGCCCGGCCCCACCGCGCGGATGACGCCGAAATAGAGCGGGAAAGTAACGGCGCTCGCAATGACGCCGAGATAGAGGACGCCGCCGATATAGGCCGGCGTCGCCTCGATGCGCGGCGGACCGGTGGTGATCCACGCAAAGGCGCCGTCGGCAAGCGCGCCGAACAGCATGGCCCACGCGATCATCACGATCATCGACTGCGCGCGCGCGAAATGCGTCCCCTGCATCACATTGGAAACCGAGGCACTGAGCACCCCCGACAGGGTGAGCGCGGTTCCGATCAGCACGGCGTGCGCATCGAGCGCGGCGGCGCGATATTCGTGCAGGATCATCATCGCCACCCCGACGATCGCAATCCCCGCCCCCGCCAGAAAACGCGCCTCGATCGGTGTGCGGAGGAACAGGCGGCCGAGCAATGTGTTGGGAACGATCAGCAACGCGAACAGCACCGCCACCAGCCCCGACGTGATATGCTGCTCGGCGCGGTAGACGAAATTGAAGTTGAAGGCGAATTGCGCGACGCCGAGCATGGCGGCAAATGCCAGCGCGCGCGGACCCGGCATCAATCGCTCGCGGCGGACGACGGCAAAGGCGAACATTGCCGCCGCCGCAACCGCGAAACGATAGGTGACCGACCAGCTCGGCGGCACAATGCCAAGCTGTCCCTTGATGACGATCCAGGTCGATCCCCAGATCAGCGTCACCAGCGCAAAGGGAAGCAGGACGCGCGGGCTGAGCAGCGACGCCGACGGTGCGGTCATAGCGCCGCGATCGCGGCGGCGAGCGGCGCCACCGCGGCGGCATCCTGGTCCCAGCTGGTGACGAGACGCGCGGCGCCCTCGCCCCAATCGTAAAAGTCGAAGCCCAGGGCGCGCAGGTCGGCGGCTTCCTCGGCGCTCAGCCGCACGAAGAGTTCGTTCGCCTCGACGGGGTGCATCAGCCGGTCGCCGCACGCCTGCGCGAGCGCCTGCGCGCCGGCGTTGGCGGCGCGCGCATTGGCGAGCCACAGATCGTCCTTCAGCATAGCGCGGATCTGCGCGGCGACGAAGCGTCCCTTGCTGAGCAGATGTCCGCCGCGCTTCTTGAGCTCGCGAACGCCCGCACCGCCGCTGCCACCAAAGAAAACCAGTGCCTCAGCCATCATCGCACCGTTTTTGGTGAAACCGAAAGACAGCGCATCGACCCCGGCGCGCCATGTCACATCAGCGGGCGAACAGCCGGCGAAGGCGACCGCATTGGCGAAACGCGCGCCGTCCATATGCAGCTTCATGCCGTTGGCCCGCGCAATTTCGCTGATCTCACCCACCTCGTCCGGCCGCCACGCCAAGCCATACTCGGTGGCGTTAGTAATGCTGATCGCGGCGGGCTGCACCTGATGCACATCCTTGCGGATGCCGGCGATCCGCGCCTTAAGCGCCTCGGCGTCGATCTTTGCCCCCGCGCCCGGCAGCGTCATCAGCTTGGCGCCGCCCGAATAGAAGGTCGGCGCACCGCATTCGTCGACTTCGATATGCGCCTCTTCATAGCAGAGGATACCCTGCCACGGTCGCACGAAATGGGCGAGGATGATGCTGTTCGCCGCGGTGCCGGTCGCAATCCACACCACCTCGCAAGAGGTTTCGAACAGGTCCGAAAAGGCCGCGTCGAGCGACTGGCTGATCGCGTCGCCGTCATAGGCGGTGTCGACATGATTGGCGGCGGCAAGCGCCTCCATTACGGCGGGGTGGACGGCGGCGGCATTGTCCGAAAAAAAGCGCATGGCGGTCATGACGTCGCCCTTAGCGCAGGATGTGACGTCATGCTAAGCCGTTATTTGTGAAATTCAGTGCCATTCGTTCGCGAAATCGAGACAATATCCTTTCCAAAGGAAGTTAGGGGCAGGACCCATTGATTCCACGATCGAGGCGTCGAAATGGCGAAGACATCGGGTTCGGGCGGGTGCAGCGGGTAGCATCGCTACCCGCAAGGCCGCGCGGGCCCGAGATCGAAGCCATTTCGACGTCCCTGCGGGATTTGACCGATTTTGCCCATGGCGTCGTCAAAAAGCCTTGAAATATATCCATATTCCTACACCTTTTCTCCTCGCCCTGAGCAAAATCGCTTCAAACCTCGATCGCGGAATTAATGGGTCCTGACCCTAATGGCGCCGGCGATAGATTTTGCGGCCCAGCGAGCGCGACCAGCGCACATAATAGGCACCGGGCAATAGCAGGCGCGTGGCGATGCCATGCGTCGTTATGATCAGGGCCAGGCGTGGCAGCCAGATGAGGCAGGGTATCCATTCGTGTCGGGCGGAATCATGGGCGGGCGGCGCATCCATATGCTGTTCTCCGAGTCCGCCCCATTTCCGCAAATTAGCATAAGCGGGGGAGAATGGAGACCGGAAACGCCGCGTCGCGCGACCATCGGCCCGGCAATCCGGTTCAACCGCCGCTGAGACTGTTTATCGTGAAAGCGATGACGCCGATGTTGAAGACGAAAGCGGCAAAGCTCTGGACCAGCGCGATGCGGCGCCAATGCGGGCTGTGGATCTCCACATCGCTGGTCTGAAAGGTCATCCCCAGCGTGTAGGCGAAATAGGCGAAATCCCAATATCCGGGCTGGCGCTCGCCGGGAAATTCGATGCCGCCGCGATACTCGCCCTTGCGATCGGGCGCGTAGAACAGATGCGCATAGTGCAGCGCGAACACCATGTTGAAGAACAGCCACGCGACAAGCAGCGTGCCGAGCACCAAAATCTTCTGCCAGAGCAGCGGCGCGTCGGCGCGGCCGTGGAGAATGAAGCCGACGCCGAACAGCACAAGCATCAGCACTGCGACGGTGATCGCGAGCGAGATGAGCTGATCGGGATCGTTGCGCTCGGCCTGTTCGCGGATCGCGCCATTGCCGTCGCGGAACAGCGGCACCAGCGTTGCGAAGAAGACCAGTGCTGCGGCGACGAAGCCGAGCAGCGCCGCCTCGGGCCAGGCGAAGCGCAGATGAAAGAGCGGTATGTCGGCGAGCAGGACGGTGAACAGCACAAAGCGCCACGGCACCCGGGCCTGCCGGACCGCCGTCTTGCCTGTCTGCGTCACCGATCGCGCTTCGCGAGCAGCTTGAGGCGCAGCGCGTTCAGCTTGATGAAGCCCGCCGCATCCTTCTGGTCATAGGCGCCGGCATCATCCTCGAACGTCACATGCGCTTCGCTGTAGAGGCTGTTCGGCGACTTGCGGCCGACGACGCTGGCATTGCCCTTGTAGAGCTTCAGGCGGACGGTGCCGCTCACCTTTTCCTGACTGTGGTCGATCGCCGCCTGCAGCATCTCGCGCTCGGGCGCGAACCAGAAGCCATTGTAGATGAGCTCGGCATATTTCGGCATCAGCTCGTCCTTGAGATGCGCCGCGCCGCGATCGAGCGTGATGCTTTCGATCCCGCGATGCGCCCGGGCATAGATTTCGCCGCCCGGCGTTTCGTACATACCGCGCGACTTCATGCCGACGAAGCGGTTTTCGACGAGGTCGAGGCGGCCGATGCCATGCTTGCGGCCGAGGTCGTTAAGCGCCGCGAGCAGCGTCGCGGGCGACATCGCCTGACCGTTGAGCGCGACGCCATCGCCGCGTTCGAAATCGATCGTGATATATTCGGGCGCGTCGGGTGCATCCTCGGGATTCACGGTGCGCGAATAGACGTAATCGGGCGTTTCCTGCCACGGATCCTCGAGCACCTTGCCTTCCGAGGACGTGTGCAGCAGGTTCGCGTCGGTCGAGAAGGGGCTTTCGCCGCGCTTGTCCTTCGGCACCGGAATCTGGTGCTTTTCGGCGAAGTCGATGAGCGCGGTGCGGCTCGTCAGATCCCATTCGCGCCACGGCGCGATCACCTTGATGTCGGGGTTGAGCGCGTAGCAGGACAGCTCGAAGCGCACCTGGTCATTGCCCTTGCCCGTCGCGCCGTGCGCCACCGCGTCGGCGCCCGTTTCGCGGGCGATTTCGACCAGCCGCTTCGAAATCAACGGCCGCGCGATCGACGTGCCGAGCAGATAATCGCCTTCATAACGCGCGTTGGCGCGCATCATCGGGAAAACGAAGTCGCGCACGAATTCCTCGCGCACATCGTCGATGTAGATATGCTCGGGCTTGATCCCCATCAGCTCGGCCTTGGCCCGCGCCGGTTCGAGTTCCTCACCCTGTCCCAGATCGGCGGTGAAGGTCACCACCTCGCACCCATAGGTGACCTGCAGCCATTTCAGAATGACGCTGGTGTCGAGTCCCCCCGAATAGGCAAGGACGACGCGCTTGATGGATTCGGACATGGCAGCACCTTCTGGCGGGAAACGACGCGGGCGCGGCTAGCAGGACTGCCGACGCGGCGCAACGGCCCGATCGGAAAAAGAGACGGAAAACTGCGAAACTTCACGCGCAAATCATAGTCGCGCAGCCGCTGGCGGCCTAAACGGCGGTCTGAACGCGACAAAAGAACCGAGGCGCAGGGTCAAACTATCTCCCTCTTCGCTTTAGGGGCGATCGGGTCGAAGCGGCGAAGCGGCGAAGCGGCGAAGCGGCGAAGCGGCGAAGCGGCGAAGCGGCGAAGCGATCAATATGGGTGGAAATAAACGGCATAAACAGGAGGCTAGCGCGACCCGGTTTTGTAGGACAGCGACTTTCTGGGATGAAATGGCGGCATCCGACCGGTTGCGGACTTATTTTCCTTCGTCATCCCGGACTTGATCCGGGATCCATTCACGCAGCGTCGGAATAATGGATCCCGGATAAAGTCCCGGATGGCGACTGAGGCGGAACCAGCGTGTATATGTGTTCCCCGGCGAAGGCCGGGGCCCAGGGATTTACGGCACCTACGTGAGCGTTCGACGCTCTGGACCCCGGCTTTCGCCGGGGAACACGAAGCGGTGAGCGGCGAAGTCCCCTCCTACCCCGAAGCAGATGCCTGCCGCCTTTCCCATCGCGAGGCTAAAGATAATGCCCCTCGGCTTCAGCCATATAGTCGCGGGTCAGCGGCAGGGCGTGGCGGCTGCGGGCGAACTGGATCTGGTAATTGCCCATCCCGCCGCTTTCGAAGGCTGCGGTCGCCCCGGCCAGGTAGAAGGTCCACATGCGATAGAAGCGTTCGTCCATCATGGCGACGATCTCGTCGCGATGCGCCAGCGTGCGCGCATACCATTGGCGCAGCGTAAGCGCATAATGCAGCCGCAGCGTTTCGACGTCGGTGACGATCAGCCGACTCTTTTCGCTCGCCGCGACCGTTTCGCTGAGCGCGGGGATATAGCCGCCGGGGAAGATATATTTGCGCGTGAAGGCGTCGGTCGCACCGGGTTTGCCGAAGCGGCCGATGGTATGGAGCAGCATCACGCCCTCGGCGGTCATCAGATTGGCGCAGGCGCGAAAGAAGGTTTCGAAATTGGCGGCGCCGACATGTTCGAACATGCCCACCGACACGATGCGGTCGAAGCCCCCGACCTCGCGCTCAGCAAGGTCGCGATAGTCGATCAGTTCGAAGCGCACCCGGTCGGCCACACCCGCCGCCGCGGCGCGTTCGCGCGCGAGCGCGAGCTGTTCCTCTGACAGGGTGATCCCCAGCACCTCGACCTTTTCGAGCTGGGCGAGCGTGATCGCCATGCCGCCCCAGCCGCAGCCGATGTCGAGCACGCGCTGCCCCGGCGCGAGCGCCAACTTGGCCGCGATATGCGCCTTTTTCGCCGCCTGCGCTTCCTCCAGCGTCATGTCGGGGCGCGGCCAATAGGCGCAGCTATATTGCATGTCGCTGTCGAGGAAGAGGCGGTAGAGATCGTTGCCGATGTCGTAATGATGCGCGACATTCGCGCGCGATGAGCGCCGGCGATTGATCGAATTGAGCCGTGTCTTCACCGCCTCGATCCATTCGCCGAGTGCGGTCTTGTCCTTGAGCTTTGCGCCGCGGTCCCATGGCGTGTTCGCGCGCAGCAGGCCGATCAGTTCCATGATATCGCCCTGTACGATCTCCATCTCGCCGTCCATGAAGGCTTCGGCGGCGCCGAGCCGCGGATCGAGGATGATGCGGCGCATCCCCTTTCGCGTGGTAAAACGCACCGTCACTTCGGGATAGCCGGCGGCTGGCGCGCCGAAGCTTTCGCTGCTCCCGTCCGGCGACAGGACGGTCAGCTGGCCGTGACGGATGACGCGGGCCAGGAACGGGCGGAGAATGGACATGGGTGCGACCTTTTCGACGTCTTGCCTGCCCCCTGCGGCCCCCTAAATACCCGCATACCATTCATAATCAATGCGGTCTTCCCAGAAGCCGCCCTTCCCCGCCCCCACCTTGTCGAGACTGGCGACCGCTTCGATGCCGGTAAGATATTTGGCATGTTTGTAGCCGAGCTGCCGCTCGATCCGCAGCCGCAACGGCGCGCCGTTGGCGATCGGCAATACCGATCCGTTGAGCGCCCACGCAAGGATCGTTTGCGGATGAAGCGCATCGACCATGTCGCAGCTTTCATAATAAGCCGCGCCGCCGATCCGGTCGGCACAATGAAAGACGATATAGCGCGCCGCATCGCGCACCCCTGCCGCTGCCAACACTTGGCGCAGTTGCGGCCCCATCCATTCGGCGATCGCGCTCCAGCCCTCGACGCAGTCGTGGCGGAGGTCGGCGCGGCCATATTCGGGCGCGAGGGCGTCGCGGTCCATCAGCGCCCGCTGGCTGGCGCGGTTCATCTCCTCACCCATCGACAGGATCTTGCGCACCGCGGGCGCCTCGTTGACCCGATCGCACGCGGCGAGCAGCGGCAGCGCGGCTGCCATGCCGCCCGCGCGGACGATCAGTTCGCGTCGCGGCAGGATCAGGCCGTTCACGCGTCTTCTCCCGCGCGAGGCTTGTCGGCCGGCAGACGAAACCAGCCCGTAAGCATCGATCGCAGTTCGTTGACCGGTCCCGCAAGCAGCACCATCGCGATATGGACGAGGAAGAACGCAACGAGTGCCCAGGCAAGGATGAAATGGATCGAGCGCGCCGACTGGCGCCCGCCGAACAGGTCGAGCAGCCACGGCGCCGCGGCGTTCATCCCCGGCGACATCGTCAGCCCGGTCGCGATCATCAGCGGCAGCAGCACGAAGATCACGCCGATATAGCTGAGCTTTTGCAGGATATTGTACCGCGCCGCCGCTTCGCCCGTCGGAAAGCGCAGCCGGGCGTGATCCTTGATATCCTGCCAAATATGCCCCGGCGACCATTCGGGGCGCCGGACGTGCAGATCCTTGCGCAAATGCCCGCCGATCACGGTCCACAGCATATAGAGCGTCAGGCTGATCGCCAGCACCCAGGCGAAGAAGAGGTGCCAGCGCCGCCCGTCGGCAAGGCTGTAGCTGGTGGGAATCGTCGCCCAGCCCGGAAAGGCCCAGGTCTTCGTCGCGCCATTGGCGTCGGTCCAGCGGCCAAGCACACCCGTCGTATCGATCTCGACAGCGGCAATGCGGAGGTAGCCGCGATTCGCCTTCGACCCGATCGACAGCCACGGCTGGTCGTAGTTTGCGCCATATTGCCCCCAGTAGAGGCGCGGGTGCGCGTTGAAGATCATCAGCCCGCTCATCAGCATGACGAGCAGCGTCGCGGCGTTGATCCAGTGCCAAAGCCGCGTCGGCAGCCGATGGCGATAGACGCGCGGCGGCGGGGCGGCCGCGGGGGCGACGGGGGACTGGTCCTCTTCCATATCCCTCATTCGCTCCCGCTCCCTCTCCGGTTACGCTGTCGTTGCGATCATGCCGCGGGCTGAGCCGCAAATTCCTCGCGATATTTGTTGCGCAGGCTGACCTTGTCGATCTTTTCGCTGCCCAGCTTCGGCAGCGCATCGGTCGCCATCCAGATGCGATAGGGCACCTTGAACGCCGCCAGCCGCTCCTGCAGGAAGGCCGTCAGTTCGTTTGCATCGACGCTGCTCTCGGGTTTCAGCCACACGACAGCGCCGACTACTTCGCCCAGCCGCTCGTCGGGCAGGCCGAACACCGCACATTCATTGACGTCGGCATGTTCGTAGATCGCCGCCTCGACCTCCTGACAGCTGATATTCTCGCCGCCGCGGATGATGATGTCCTTCTTGCGATCGACGATGAACAGATAGCCGTCGGCATCGAGATAGCCGAGGTCGCCGGTGCGGAAATAGCCATTGTCGAAAAAGGCCGCCTTGGTCGCCGCCGGATTGTTCCAATAGCCTTCGAAATTGCAGATCGACCGGATGCACACTTCGCCGACCTGTCCCTGCGCGAGCGCCGCGCCATTGTCGTCGAGGATCGCGAGATCGACGAGCGGTTTCGACGCCGGGCCGGTCGAAAGCGGCTTTTCGACGTAATTTTCGTTGATGATGCCGCAGCCCACGGCGTTGGTTTCGGTAAGGCCATAGCCGAGCAGCGGCTTGCCTTCGCCCATTTCGGTCGCCAGGCGCTTCACATGTTCGGGCGGGCGCGGTGCCCCGCCGCCGGCGTAGCTTTTGCACGTCGACAGATCGTAATTCTTGCGGTTCGGATGGACGAGAATCTCGTAGCTCATCAGCGGCACGCCGACGAAATAATTGACCTGTTCGTCCTGGATCAGCCGCATCGCCTCTTCGGCATTCCACTTCGGCATCAGTACGAGTTTCCGGCCGAGCGCGAAGCTTTGCAGGAACACGGGGATTTCGGCGGTGACGTGGAACAGCGGGGTGCAGATCAGCGTCGCGGGCTGAATATCGGACATCTGCCCGTCTTCGGTCAGAAGATGGACGATGCTCGCGGTCTGGGTGACATAGTTGAAGATCGCCTGGACCACCGAACGGTGACGCGAATAGGCGCCCTTCGACTGACCCGTCGAACCCGAGGTGAAGAGAATCGTCGCCAGATCGTCGCCGGTGAGCACGGGCAAGGCGGTGTCGGCGCTGCCGCTGACCGGCGCGATCGCTTCGTCGATCGGGCGCGTGATGTCGAGCGTCACGACCTTGGCACTGTGCGTCACGCCGGGTTCGGCCAGCCGCGCCGCGCGCTGCGGATCGGCGATTACCAGCTTCGCCTCCGCATCCTCGATCCCCGCCGCCAGCTCGCCGCCCTGCCCCCAGCCGTTGAGCAGGGTCGCGCAGCCGCCCGCGAGCAGGATGCCGAGGTAGCTGACGCACCAGGCATTGGCATTGCGCATCGCCAGCCCGACACGGTCGCCGCGCGCGACGCCGTGCGTTTCGATCAGTCCCGCCGCAACTTTCCGCGCGGCGGCATAGACCTGTTTGAAGCTCAGCCTTTCATCGCCTTCGACCAGAAAGGTGGCGTCGCCATGCTGCGCACAAAAAAACGCAACATAGTCGCCCAGATTCGTCGGCGCATTGGTGATGAAGGGCAGCGAACGCCCGTCCTTTTCGATGGATCCGACCTGGATCGGCCCGCCGGGGCCGGTGATCAGTTCATATGCGGCGTCCAGGCGCAGATCGAGCGCGGATGGCATCCTGTATCTCTCCTCTTGGTCTCGTGGCGCTTACCCCTTATGGGGAAGCCCTCTCCTGGGGAAGGTTCCGAGAATATATGTTTCTTTTTGCAACCCTAGCCGAAGCAACGCAATATGTGAACTTCCATGACCTGATGGGAGACAATAGCGCGATTGCCTTTTCGGTATTCGGGCTTCCGATCCGTTGGTACGCCCTCGCCTATCTCGCGGGCATTTTCGTCGGCTATTGGTATCTTACCAAGCTGATCGACCAGCCGGGCTCGCCGATGGCGCGCCGTCACGCCGACGACATGATCTTCTATGCAATGCTCGGAATCATCCTGGGCGGACGCATCGGCTATGTCCTGTTCTACAATCTGGAATCCTATATCCGCGATCCCGCCGCAGTCTTCCGCCTCTGGGACGGCGGCATGTCGCTGCACGGCGGCGTACTCGGCGTGCTGGTCGCGATCTGGTATGTAACGCGCAAGGAGAAGCTCAGCTTTCTGCGCTTCTGCGACTATGTCGCGTGCGTCGTGCCTTTCGGCCTCTTCTTCGGCCGCCTCGCCAATTTCGTGAATGGCGAACTTTGGGGCCGCGCCACGACGGTGCCGTGGGCGATCATCTTTCCCGAAAGCGGCACGATGGACCCGCGGCATCCCAGCCAGCTTTACGAAGCGGGACTGGAAGGCATCGTCATGATGGCGGTGCTCGCCTGGTTCTTCTGGCGCACCGATGCGCGCTACAAGCCCGGATTCCTGTTCGGCATGGCCGCGATCCTCTATGGCGTCAGCCGTTTCGTCGTCGAATATTTCCGCGAACCCGATGTTCAGCGCCAGTGGGTCGTCGATATGACCGGCCTGTCGATGGGCCAGTGGTTGACCGTGCCGATGCTGCTCGCCGGCATATGGCTCGTCGCGACCGCCAAGGGTCGGCGCAAGCGCGTCGAACCCGTCGCGGGGTCCGACAGCGTTGCCTGACGGACCGCCGACCCCCGACGATTTGATGAGGGAAATTGCCGCGGCGCGAACGGTGACGGTCGCCGACTATATGGCGGCGGCGAACGCGCATTATTACGCGACGCGCGACCCGCTCGGCGCCGCGGGCGATTTCACCACGGCGCCCGAAATCAGCCAGATGTTCGGCGAAATGGTCGGCGTCTGGATCGCCGACCTGTGGACCCGTGCGGGCGGCCCCGCCTTTCATTATGTCGAACTGGGGCCGGGGCGCGGCACACTCGCCGCCGACGCGCTGCGCACCGCCGCCCGCTTCGACTGCAAGCCGCAGGGACTCCATCTCGTCGAGACGAGCCCGGCGCTGCGCGCGGCGCAGTCGGCGCGCCTGCCGGACGCAGAGCATCATGACGAGATCGACAGCCTGCCGGACGACCTGCCGTTGATCGTCATCGCCAATGAATTTTTCGACGCGCTGCCCGTCCATCAATATGTGGCAACGAAGGACGGCTGGCGCGAGCGCATCGTCGTGCGTGGGGGCAACGGCATAACCGCTGCTCCGGACACGGTTCCCGCGGACGAGGCCATACCGCCGGCGCTGCGCGACCGCGCCGAAGGCACGATCGTCGAAACCGCGCCTGCCGCCGCCGCGGTGATGCATCAGTGCAGCGCACGGCTCGCACGGCAGGGCGGCGCAATGCTCGCGATCGACTATGGCTATTGCGGCCCCGCCACCGGCGACACGCTGCAGGCGGTAAAGGCGCATCGTTTCGCCGATCCCTTCGCCGATCCGGGCGAGGTCGACCTGACCGCCCATGTCGACTTCGCGGCGCTTGCCCATGCCGCGCGGCGCCCCGGCACGAACGTCTTCGGCCCCGTTGATCAGGGCGTCTGGTTACAGGCAATGGGCATTGACGCCCGCTTGCAGACGCTGGTCGCTGCCTCGCCCGAACGCGCGGCCGATTTGCAGGGACAGCGCGACCGGCTGGTCGCAGCCGATCAGATGGGAACATTGTTCCAGGCGATGGCGCTGACCGGCGCCGGCTGGCCGCAGCCCGCCGGATTCGATATTTCGGGAGAGATTGCATGACCGACGTCACGCTCGCGACCGCCGCCGACGCCGACGCGCTGTCGCGCTTTGCCGAAGCCGCCTTCGTGCAGACCTTCGGCCACATCTATGATCCCGCCGACCTGGCGAGCTTTCTCGCGGACTGGAATCCGCCCGAGAAAATGCGCGCGCAGATCGCCGATCCCGCGATGGTGGTGGCGCTCGTCCGCGGCGCCGACGAGGCGATCCTCGGCTATACCAAGCTTGGTCCCATCGATTTCGATCTGCCCGAGGGGCAGCCGGCGGAGGGCGCGACCGAACTCCACCAGCTTTATGTCGCCGCCGAAGCCAAAGGGACGGGCGTTGCCGCGGCGCTGATGCAATGGGGCATCGACTGGGCGCGCCAAAGGGCATCGATCCTCTATCTGTCGGTCTTCACCGAGAACCCGCGCGCGCAGGCTTTTTACCGCCGCTATGGCTTCGTCGATGTCGGCCGCAACGCATTCCGCGTCGGCAACCATATCGACGAAGACCGGATCTGGAGGCTCGACCTGTGACCCCACCTTTCACCACCGCCGCGCCGCTCGCCGGGGTCGCGCACGGATTTTTCGGACGGCGCGGCGGCGTGTCGACCGGCGAGCTTGCCTCGCTCAACTGCGGCGTGGGATCGGGCGACGATGCCGCGCTGATTGCGGAAAATCGCCGCCGCGTCGGCGCCGCCGTGCTGCCGGGCGCCGCGCTGACGGGGCTTTATCAGGTGCATGGCAATCGCTGCCACATCGTCGATGCGGACAGCGACCTTGCCGCCCGGCCCGAAGCCGACGCGCTGGCGACGCGCACGCCGGGCATATTGCTCGGCATCCTCACCGCCGATTGCGTCCCGGTGCTGTTTGCCGATCGCTCGGTGGGGGTCGTCGCGGCGGCGCATGCCGGGTGGAAAGGCGCGATCGCCGGGATCACCGACGCGGCGCTCGACGCAATGGAAAGCCTCGGCGCGCGGCGCAGCGATGTCGTCGCGGCGATCGGCCCCTGCATCGGCCGCGCGTCCTATGAGGTCGATGACGGCTTCGTGCAGCGCTTCATCGCCGACGATCCCGCGAACGAACGCTTCTTCGCGGCTGGCAAGCCGGGACACGCCATGTTCGACATCGCCGCCTATGTCGCGGCGCGCCTCGCGGCCGCGGGCGTCGCCAAGGTTGCCATCGGCGGGCAGGACACCTACGCCGAAGCAGAGGAATATTTCAGCTATCGCCGCGCCTGCCATAAAAGCGAGAACAGCTATGGCCGGCAGCTTTCGGTGATCGGATTGGGGGACGGATGACGCGCACGCGCCTGCTCGGGCTGATCGGCGGCTTGCTGGCTTTCGTCGCGATGCTGGCGCTGCCGGCCCCCGCGGGCATGGAACCGACGGCGTGGCGCGTTGCGGCGCTGACCGTCCTGATGGCAATCTGGTGGATGACCGAAGCGATGCCGCTGACCGTCACCGCACTCCTTCCCTTCCTGACCGTCCCGGCCTTCGGGGTGATGGACGCCAATGCCATCGCCAAGGAATATTATTCGCCGATCCTGTTTCTGATCCTGGGCGGTGCCTTCCTCGCACTCGCGATCGAGCGCGTCGGGCTGCACCGCCGGCTCGCACTGGCGCTGCTCAAGCGCGCGTCGCCGACCGCGACCGGGCTGCTCTTCGCTTTCATGGCGGCGACCGCGCTGCTCAGCATGTTCATTTCCAACACGTCGACCGCGCTCATCATGGTGCCGATCGCGCTGGCGGTCGTCGGAGCCGCCGGCGCCCGCGAGGGCGATACCGAGGGTTTCCCCGGCGCCGTGATGATGGGGATTGCCTTCGCCGCTTCGCTCGGCGGACTGGGCACATTGGTCGGCAGCCCGACCAACGCCATCGCCGCGGGCCTGATCGAGCGGACGCTCGGGCTGCACATATCCTTCCTCGACTGGGCGATTTATGGCGTGCCGGTGGTGCTTGTGTCGGTGCCCTTTGCGATGATCGTCCTTGCGCGGGTGCAGCGGCTTGCCGAGCATCCGTTCGACGGGCGCGCGGCGGCGGCCGCGCTCGGCAACCAGGCAATCTGGTCGACCGCCGAGCGGCGCGTCGTGCCCGTGTTTCTGCTCGTGCTGATCGCCTGGGTGATGCAGCCCTGGCTCGAACCGCTGTTCCCGAAGGGCGCGCTGACCGACGGCACCGTCGCGGTGGCGGGCAGCCTGCTGCTGTTCGTCGTGCCCGACGGTACCGGCCGGCCGCTGCTCGTCTGGAAGGAAGCCGATCGCGCGCCTTGGGGCGTCATCATGATGTTCGGTGGCGGGCTTGCCCTCGCTGCCGCAATCACCGAGAGCGGACTTGCCGCCTGGCTGGGCGCGGTTCTCGCACCGCTCGGTTCGATCCCGACGATCCTCCTTGCGGCGGTGATTGTCGCGCTGACGATCCTGATCACCGAATTCGCCAGCAATGTCGCAACGGCGAGCGGCATCATGCCCGTGCTCGCCGCGCTGATCGCGGCGACCGGCACTGATCCCGTCCTCCTTGCCCTGCCGGTCGCGATGGCGGCAAGCTGGGGCTTCATGCTGCCATCGGGAACGGGCCCCAACGCGCTTGCCTGGGCGACGGGCAACATCGCTCTGCCGCGTATGCTCAAGGCGGGGCTGGCGCTCGATCTGCTCGGCGTACCGCTGCTGATCGGCATTATCTGGGCCATCGCCGCGCTTGCCTGACCCGGCTGACCGCGAACCGGTTTCAATCGTAACCAGCCTTGCTATAGCTGCGTGATCATTTTCAGGAGCATGTCATGGCCACGCGCGGCAAGAACAAGGCGAATATCGAAGCAGTCGGCGGCAAGAAGCTGACCCCCGCGACGCAGATGATGGGGCATGGCTATGACCCCTTTCTGTCCGAAGGCGCGCTGAAGCCGGCGATCTTCCTGACCTCGACCTTCGCGTTCGAAAGCGCAGCGGCGGGCAAGCGCTTCTTCGAACATATCACCGGCAAACGACAGGGGCCCGCCGATGGCCTTGTCTATTCGCGCTTCAACGGCCCCAATCAGGAGATCGTCGAAGATCGGCTCGCGCTGTGGGACGGCGCCGACGATGCGCTCGTCTTTTCGAGCGGGATGTCGGCGATCGCGACGCTGATGCTGGCGCTCGTCGGACAGAATGACGTGGTCGTCCATTCGGGGCCGCTCTATGCCGCGACCGAGACGCTGATCGCGCGCATCCTCTCGCGCTTCGGCGTCGGCTTCGTCGATTTTCCGGCAGGCGCGACGCGCGAGCAGATCGACGACGTGCTCGCCCGCGCCCAGGCGCTCGCCGACGAAAAGGGCGGCAAGGTCGCTCTCGTCTATCTCGAAAGCCCAGCGAACCCGACGAACGCGCTCGTCGATGTCGAGGCGGTGCGCGGCGCACGCGATGCCGCCTTCCCCGGCGACCACAAGCCCGCGATCGCGATCGACAACACCTTCCTCGGCCCGCTCTGGCAACAACCGCTCAAGCAGGGCGCCGAACTCGTCGTCTATAGTCTGACCAAATATGCCGGGGGTCATTCGGACCTGGTCGCGGGCGGCGTGGCGGGCGATCAGCGGCTGATCGACATCATCCGGCCGATGCGGAACACGATCGGCACCATCTGCGATCCCAATACGGCGTGGATGCTGTTGCGCAGCCTCGAGACGCTCGAACTGCGCATGAGCCGGGCGGGCGAGAATGCGCTGAAGGTCTGTACCTTCCTGCGCGATCATCCGAAGGTCGAGGGCCTCGGCTATCTCGGTTTCATCGCCGATCCGCGCCAGCAGCACATCTTCAACCGCCACTGCAGCGGCGCCGGATCGACCTTCTCGCTGTTCATCAAGGGCGGTGAGGAAGAGAGCTTCCGTTTTCTCGACGCGCTCAAGATCGCCAAGCTTGCGGTCAGCCTCGGCGGCACCGAAACGCTCGCCAGCCATCCGGCGGCAATGACGCATCTGTCGGTCCCCGACGAACGCAAGAAAGCGCTGGGCATCACCGACAATCTCGTCCGCATCTCTATCGGGATCGAAGATGCCGACGATCTGATCGCCGACTTCGCGCAGGCACTGGACGCGGTCTGAGCGCAGGGGAGGCTGGCGCCTCCCTTACCGCCGAGCCGGCTATGTCTTCTGCCGCCAGTCGACGACGGCCCATCCCCGCTGCGGCGCCAGCTTCTTCAGCGCGCGCGACGGCGTCGTCGCCACCGCCTCGTCGGCGAAGCCCAGCATCGGATGATCGGAGACATGATCCGAATAGGCGCGGATATGCGCGTCTTCGCGGGTGATGGCATTATCGGCGAGCCATTCGCCGATGCGCGCGAACTTGGCCGCGCCATAGCAATTGTCGCCCGCCAGCCGCGCGTGGATGTGATCGGCGCCGTCGGGTGCGTCGAGGCGGGTCGCCAGCACATCATCGATGCCCAGCCGCCGCGCGATCGCATCTACATAGAGATGGAAGGACGCGGTCGCGAGGAGGACGCGGTAACCCGCCGCGCGGTCGGCCGCGATCTGGTCGAGCGCCGCCGCGTGCACGCCGCGCGCAATGACCTGATCGGCATAGCTTTCGGCGAGCGGAGCGATCTCGGCGCGGTTGAAACTCCTGCCGACCAGCAGCCGCAGATTGATCGCCTTCAGCCGCGACCGGTCGATCAGACGCAAGGAATAGGCGGCGGCGGCAAGCGCCACCAGCGGCAGCAACAGCAGCCGCCATTGCTGGCGCCGCCGCGCAACGTGCATCAGAAAGCCGCTATACGTCCCCGACCGCGTGATCGTGCGGTCCATGTCGTACATCGCGACACGATGCGCATAGTCGCGGACGGGATCGAGCGTCGGAACCTCCATGACCCCGCTATAACCGCGCGCCCACCGCCGGCCAAGAGCGCAGCCTGCCGCAAGCGCGGCCAATTCGCTTGCCGTGCCCTGGCAAATAATCCAATGTCGCCCGCGTCATGGCGGTTTGGGCGGACTTCGAAACGAATGATGGCGCTGACGGCGCAGAGGTCCGCTTCTCGGGCCGGTTGACACTCGCCCGGATGGGCGACCTGCCGCAGCGGCTCGACGAGCTTGGACCGATTTCGCTCCTCGATCTTTCAAATATTACCCGCATCGACACCGTCGGGGCGTGGATCGTGACGCGCACGATGCATCGCCACGACGCGAAGGTCGTCGGCGCGAGCCAGGATGCGCAGCGGCTGCTCGACGCGCTGGCGAACGACACCAGCGAGTATCGCAACCATGGCGACCGGCGCCCTGCCTGGGTGCGTATGCTCGAACAGCTCGGCACCGCAAGTGTGGCGATCTGGAACGAACTGGTTGGCATCATTGGCTTTTTCGGCGCGATGGTCGTCGCGCTGTTCAACCAGATCCGCGCCCGCCGCGCGATCCGCTGGAATGCGATCGTCACGCGGTTTCAGACCGTCGGCGTCGACGCGCTGCCCATCATCGGGCTGATGAGCTTCCTGATCGGCATCGTCATCGCGCAGCAGGGATCGGTGCAGCTCAAGCAATTCGGGCTCGAGGTGTTCACGATCAACCTCGTCGGCCGTGCCTCGATCCGCGAGCTGGGATTGCTGATGACCGCAATCATGGTCGCCGGCCGGTCGGGCTCGGCCTTCGCAGCGCAGATCGGGACGATGAAGCTGACCGAGGAAGTCGATGCGATGCGCACGATCGGGGTGTCGCCGATGGAAGCGATCGTCCTGCCGCGCGTCGCGGCGTCGACGATCACCATGCCGCTGCTCGGCTTTTATGCCAGCATCTGCGCGATCATCGGAGGCGGCATCTTCTGCTGGGTCGGGCTGGAAATCCCGCCGCTGACCTATGTCCAGCGCATCCGTGAAATCATCCCGATGACCGATTTCTGGATCATGCTGATCAAGGCACCGGTTTTCGGCATCCTGATCGGCGTCACCGGCTGTTACGAAGGGATGCAGGTGCGCCAGAATGCCGAGCAAGTCGGCAAGCGGACGACCTCGGCGGTTGTCGCCGCCATCTTCCTCGTCATCGTTCTCGACGCCTTTTTCGCCGTTTTCTTCACCTCGCTGGGCTGGAACTGATGGCCGAGCTCATCGAACCCGAAAAATTCGACATTGCGATCAAGGTGCGCGGGCTGTGCAACCAGTTCGGCGCTGCCGTGATCCACGAAAACCTCGACCTCGACGTGCGGTCGGGCGAGATATTGGGTGTCGTCGGCGGGTCGGGCACCGGCAAGTCGGTGCTGATGCGGTCGATCATCGGGCTGCAGATCCCGACCGCGGGCGAGATCGAAGTCTATGGCAAGACGCTCGACACGATCGTCGACGAAGAGGAATCGCGCGACCTGCGCCGCCGGTGGGGCGTGATGTTCCAGGGCGGCGCACTGTTCTCGACCCTCACCGTTGCGGAGAATATCCAGGTGCCGCTGCGCGAATTCTATCCGCGCATGGACCCGGAGCTGCTCGACGATATCGCAGCTTACAAGGTCGCGATGGTCGGCCTTCCCAACGATGCCGGACCCAAATATCCGGCCGAACTGTCGGGCGGCATGGTCAAGCGCGCCGGTCTGGCGCGGGCACTGGCGCTCGATCCGGCGCTGCTGTTCCTCGACGAACCGACCGCGGGGCTCGACCCGATCGGCGCCGCGAAGTTCGACGAGTTGATCCGCGAACTGGCCGACACGATGGGGCTGACGGTGTTCCTGATCACCCACGACCTCGATTCGCTCTATGCGACGTGCGACCGGGTTGCGGTGCTGGCCGAGAAAAAAGTGATCGCGGTCGGCACGATTCCGGAACTTCTTGCCACCGAGCATCCTTGGATACAGGAATATTTCAACGGACCGCGCGGGCGCGCCGCCTCTGGCAGCAACGACGCGCTGACGCGGGCAGATAGGAAGAACTGATGGAAACGCGGTCGAACAATGTTCTGGTCGGGGCCTTCGTCCTGCTGTTCACCGTTGCGCTCGCGCTGTTCGTGGTCTGGCTGGCGAACGACAGCGGCGGCAAGCGTCAGGAATATGATATTTTCTTCAAACAATCGGTCGACGGACTGAACAAGGGCGCGCAGGTGCAATTCTCCGGCGTCCCCGTCGGCCAGGTACAGCAGATCGCGCTGTGGCCCGACGATCCGCAATTCGTCCGCGTCCGTATCGAGGTCGACGAGGATGTGCGGGTGGTGCAGGGGACGACCGCGGCGCTGGAGGGTGTCGGTTTCACCGGCGTATCGCAGATCTCGCTCGATGGCGCGGTCAAGGGCGCGCCGCCGATCACCGACAAGGGGCCGGCGGGCAAGCCCGTCATTCCGACGCGCGTCACCGGGCTCGGCGAACTGCTCAACACCGCGCCGCAGCTTCTCCAGCGCCTGTCGACGCTGACCGAGCGGCTCGCCGAACTGGCCGACGACAAGAATCAGGCGAGCTTCGCGGCGATCCTGAAGAATGTCGAGCAATCGACCGCGATCCTCGCGCGCAACGGACCGGCGATCGAAGCCGCGCTCGCCGACACGCGCGTTGCGATCCAGCAGACGGGGACCGCGGCCGAACAGATCGGCAATCTTGCCGCCGCGACGCAGGGCACGATCGACCGCAATGTCGATCCTGCGATGCGCAATCTGCGCGACACGCTCGCCTCCGCAAACAAGTCGATGCAGACGCTCGAATCGGCGATTTCGGACGCCCGCCCCGGCCTGAAGACCTTCAGCGAGACGACGATTCCCGAAGCGAATGCGCTGATCCGCGACCTGCGTCGCACCTCCTCCTCGCTGTCGAGCCTGACCGACAAGCTCGATCAACAGGGCGCGGGTGCGGTGCTCGGCGGCAGCAAGCTGCCCGATTACAAGAAATGAGGATGACGACCGCCATGCCCCACCCGCTTCGCCGTCTCCGCACCCCTGCGCTGCTCGCGCTGGGCGCGCTTTCGCTCTCGGCCTGTGTCAGCCTCGGCGGCAAGGCGCCGCCCTTTTTGCTCACGCTCGATTCCGATGTCGCCCCGGTCGTCGGGGAGGCGCGCTCGGCGGGCGAGGCACAGACGCTGACGATCCTGATCCCGGATGCGCCGCAAAAGCTGCGCACCACGCGCATCCCGGTGCAGCAGGACGATGCGAGCGTCGCCTATGTCAAAGACGCCCAGTGGGTCGAGGCGCCGCAGCGCCTGTTCCAGCGGCTCCTGTCGGAAACCGTTGCGGCAAAGACCCCGCTTGTCGTGCTCGACGAGGGCCAGTATCTGACCGCACCGGGCGAACAGCTTGCCAGCCAGCTGCTCGAATTCGGCGTCGATGCGCGCACCAACGAAGCGGTCGTCTCGCTCCAGGCGATGCGCGTCGCGGCGGGCGGCAAGACGGTGACGCAGCGCCGCTTCGAGGTGCGCGAACCGATCGGCGGCAAGATCGAGGCAAAGCCGGTCGGCGAGGCGCTGACCCGCGCCGCCAACAAGGTCGCTACCGACGTCGCGGCCTGGCTCGCAGGCTGACGCGCGCCGCGCCTCTTCGCCGCTCCACTCTTGCACTTTGCGCGCCTGCCCCTTAGGGGCGAGCCGCGGCCGCGATAGCCGCCTCTTTCGCGCATCGCCTCTTTCGGGTTTCCGGCGTGCGCCTCCCGCACGAGCCCGCCTGACGAAAGGACTCGCGCATGGGATGGTTCATCCTGGCAATCGCCGTTTTCACCGAAATTTGCTGGGCACTCAGCCTGAAATGGGCCGCAACGCTGGGCACGTGGCAGGCCTCGACGGTGCCGATCGCGCTCAGCTTCCTCAACATGGCGCTGCTCGCCTTTGCGATGCGCGAGATTTCGGCCGGCACCGCCTATGCAATCTGGACCGGCCTCGGCGCGGTCGGCGTCATCATCGGCGGTATCGTCCTGTTCGGCGAAAAAATCGGCACCGTGCAGATCGGCTTCATGGCGCTGATCGTGATCGGCGTCGTCGGCACCAAGCTGTCGGCGCCGGCCTGATCGCTCAGCCCAGCAAGCTCTTCGACGCCTGTTCGGTCGTGTCGCGCGACAGGCCGGGCTGGGCGAGGATGCGTTCCAGTTCGGCGCGCATCATCGCGGCGCGCGCCTCGTCGAAGCGCTTCCACCGCCCGAGCGGCGGGATCATTCGCGCCGCGGTCTGCGGATTGCGCGGATCGAGCGCGATGACAAGGTCGGCGATCAGCCGATAGCCCGCGCCATCGGCTTGATGAAAGGCCGCCTGATTGCCCGTGAACGCGCCATAAAGCGATCGCACGCGGTTCGGATTGGACAGGGTGAAGTCGGGATGCTCGGCCAAATGGCGCACCGCTTCCACGGTGTCGGGCCGCATCGACCACGCCTGCACCTGAAACCATTTGTCGAGCACGAGCGGATTGTCGCGGTAGCGCTGATAGAAGATGTCGAGCGCATGGGCGCGTTCGTCGCTGTCGCCATGCGCGAGCGTCGCCAGCGCCGCCTGACGCTCGGTCATGCCGTCGGCATCCGAAAACACCCCGAAGACGAGCGCCGGGATATCGGCGATCCCCGTCGCGGCAAGATAGGCGAGCGCGACGCCGCGCAGGCGCCGTTCACCCTTGGCGTGCGGCGACAGGTCGGTCGCCGGCGGTGCCTTGCCCGCCAGTATCGCGCGCCATTCCTCCTCGAGCGCGCGGCCGATCGCGGCCTGCAGCGCCAGCCGTTCGCGGCGGATTGCGTCGGGATCGACGGTGAGCATCTGGTCGCCGATGAACGCCTCGCTGGGCAGCAGCACCGCCTCGGCCACAAAGGCGGGATCTTCGCCGCGCCCACGCAACGTCTGCGCCACCGCATCGACCACCGCCGGATGATCGACTTCATTCCCCGCCACTGCCGCGACGAGCGTGTCGAGCATGAGCTGCTGCAAGGCTTCGTAGCGCGCGAAGGGGTCGTCATCATGCGCCGCAAGCCAGGCGAGTTCCCCCTGCGCGCGATCGAAATCGACGATGACCGGTGCCGAAAAGCCGCGATTGATCGACAAGGCGGGCCGCGCGCCGAAGGCGCCGAGCGCGATCCGCTGCGTCGCACCGGTCAGCGTCACCAGCGTATCGGGCAGCGATGCACCGCCGCTTCTATCGAAGGCCGCGATACGCAGCGGCATCATCATCGGCAGTTTTTCGGGCTGGCCGGGGGTCGGCGGCACGGTCTGCACCACATCGAGCGCCCACTGCCCCTGATCCTCTGAAAGCGTCAGCTTGAGCCGCGGCGTCCCCGCCTGTTCGTACCAGCGGCGGAACTGGGTCAGATCGATCGCCCCGCCCTCCTCCATCGCGCGCACGAAATCCTCGCACGTCGCGGCCTCGCCATCGTGGCGGTCGAAATAGAGGTCGGTGCCGGCGCGGAAGCGCTGCGGACCGAGCAGGGTCGCCATCATCCGGATGATCTCTGCGCCCTTGTTATAAACGGTCGCCGTGTAGAAGTTGCTGATCTCCTGATAGCTGTCGGGCCGGATCGGGTGCGCGAGCGGCCCCGCATCCTCCGGAAACTGTGCGGCGCGAAGCAGGCGGACATCCTCGATTCGCTTGACCGGTGCGGAACCCATATCGGCCGAAAAACTCTGGTCGCGATAGACGGTGAAGCCTTCTTTCAGGCTGAGCTGGAACCAGTCGCGACAGGTGACGCGATTGCCCGACCAATTGTGAAAATATTCGTGCGCGACCACCCCCTGCACCCCGTCATAGTCGAGGTCGGTCGCTGTGTCGGGATCGGCCAGGATATAACGCGTGTTGAAGATGTTGAGGCCCTTGTTCTCCATCGCCCCCATGTTGAAATCGCTGACCGCGACGATGTTGAACAGGTCGAGGTCATATTCGCGGCCATAGACGCGCTCGTCCCACGCCATGCTGTCCTTGAGCGCCTGCATCGCGTGGCCGGTGCGGCCCTCGTCGCCCGCGCGCACCCAGATGCCCAGTTCGACCTTGCGCCCCGACATGGTGGTAAAGCTGTCGCGGTTGACGACAAGATCGCCCGCGACGAGCGCGAAAAGATAGGAAGGTTTCGGCCAGGGATCTTCCCACAAAGCCCAATGGCTGCCGTCGTCACCCGCACCCTTTGCAACGCAATTGCCGTTCGACAGCAGGATCGGAAAGGCCGTCTTGTCGCCCGTCATCCGCACCTTGTAGCGGCTGAGGACATCGGGACGGTCGGGATGGAAGGTGATCCGCCGGAACCCCTCGGCCTCGCACTGGGTGCAGAGCATGCCGTTCGAGGCATAAAGGCCCATGAGCTGGGTATTGGCCGTGGGATCGATCGCGGTATCGACCTCGACGATAGCGCGGGCCCGGTCGCCGAGATCGACGATCAGGTCGGGGCCCTCCATATGCCAATCGTTCCAGCTTTCGCCATCGACGCGCACCGCGAGCGGGGTCAGGCCGTCGCCGCGCAGCGTCAGCGGCGCCGGCGCATCGGCATGGCGCACGACCGACAGCGCCGCACCCACGCGCGTCGTATCGAGGCCGAGCGCGAAATCGAGCGCGATGTCGGGCACCTGCCATTCGGGCGGGCGATAATCGCTGCGGTGGATGGTGACGGGCGGAACGGGGGCGGAAGAAGCGTCGGTCATAATGCGGGTCTAGGCTTGCGCCGCCTGCCGCGCAATAAGGGCGGCGATGGGACATATGCTGATTTTCGGAATGGGCTATGCGGCGGGCCATATCGCCGAGCGGCTGCGCGCGCGCGGGTGGGAAGTCAGCGGGACAACGCGCGACGGACGCGGCGACAGTATCGCCTTCGCCGACGAGGCCGCGGTGCTGGGCGCGCTGCGATCGGCGACGCATATCCTGTCGTCGGTACCCCCGGCGGACGGCACCGACCCGGTGCTCGCCCGCTATGGCGAGGCGGTGGCGCTCGCACCGGCAGGCTGGACCGGATATCTCTCCTCGACAGGCGTCTATGGCGATACCGGCGGCGCGTGGGTCGACGAAAGCGCACCGGTGACGGGCCGCCGGCCCGACCGCAACGCCGCCGATGCGGCGTGGGCCGCGCTGCGCGGCGACATGTGCGTCTTTCGGCTGCCCGGCATCTATGGCCCCGGCCGCAGCATCCTCGATCGCATCCGCGAAGGCCGCGCGCACCGGATCGATCTGCCCGATCAGGTTTTCAGCCGCGTCCATGTCGACGATATCGCGGGCGGCGTGATCGCCGCCTTCCGCGGTCCGGCGGGCGTCTACAATCTCGCCGACGAGGCGCCGTGCCACCAGAACCGCCTCGTCGAATGGGGCTGCGCGCTGCTGGGGGCGCCGCTGCCGCCGCTGCAATCGCTCGACGCCGCCGGCCTGTCGCCCGCGGCGCGTGCCTTCTATGCCGAGAATCGCCGCGTTGCGAACGGCAAGGCGAAACGGCAGCTGGGGTGGATTCCGCGCTACCCGAGTTTTCGCGAGGGACTGGCGGCCTGTCTTTAGGCCAGCGGCTCCACCCTTCGAGGGGCGACGGTCAAATCCAGATATCGATCGTGTGGATCAAAACGCCCACCAGTCCGCCGACCAGCGTGCCGTTGATACGAATATATTGCAGGTCGTCGCCCACGGCATTCTCCAGCCTGTCGGTGATCGTCTTCGCATCCCAGCCGCGGATCGTGTCCGACACCAGCTTCAGCGCCGTTTCGCCGTAGCTGTCGACCGCGCCGACGACGGCGCGGCGGGCGTAGCGGTTGAGCGTGCGTTTGATCGCCCGGTCCTCGCCCAGCATCGCGCCGAACTGCGTCACCAGCTCGCCGATCCGGCCCGCGAGCATCGTCTCGGGATCGCGCGCCGCGCGCAGCAAGGCGCATCGAGCAGTTCGTCGCGCACCCGCGCAACCTTTTCCTGCATTTCCGGGTCATGCTGCAGATCGAGCGCCAGCTTTGCGAGCCCCTCTTCGACGCGGATGCGGATCGGATGGGTTTCGTCGACCGCCATTTCGCTGAGCAGCTTCGACAGGCCGGCGACGATGCGGTTCGAAATGCTCTCGTCGAGGCCGGTGAAGCGGACGATGGCCCCCGAATTGTCGTGGACCATCTGGTGGATCAGATGCTCGTTGAGGTCGAGCGTCTTCGACCCCCATTTGACCATCGCATCGAGCAACGGTTGATGCCGCCCCTCGGCCAGCGCCGCCTGCAACGCCTGCCCGAGCAGCGGCGCGACGTCGAGTTCGCGCAGCCGGTCCGCGATCGCCGATTTGACCATGCCGCCGAGCCGCTGCTGATCGAGCGCGCCGAGCCCGTCGGCGATAATTCGCGACGCGCCGAGCTTCAGCCGCCCGCCGCCCTCGGCAGGCTGCGAGAGGAATTTGCCGACCGCGCCCGCAACATCGACCGTCTGCATCTTGCGCGCGATCAGGCGCGGCAACAGGAAGTTGGTGAGCAGAAAGCGCGCCAGCGTGTCGCCGATGCGGTTCTTGTTGCGCGGCACGATCGCCGTGTGCGGGATCGGCAGCCCCATCGGGTGACGGAACAGCGCGGTCACGGCGAACCAGTCGGCCAGCCCGCCGACCATCGCCGCTTCGGCAAAGGCGCGGACGAAACCGACGGCGGGATGCACATCCTGATAATATTTCGCGGTCACGAAGACCGCGGCCATGAAAAGCAGCAGTCCGGTTGCCACAATGCGGACGTTGATGCCGCCGGTCGGAACGGCGACGCCCACTCCGGCGGGGTGGGCGCGCCTGCTTTCGGTCGGGGGCGATACGCTGGTCATGCCGTTCAAATGGGGCAGCCCGCCAAAGGTTGCAACCGGCGGACCGCGCGCGCGGTCGCCGGTCGCGTCCGGTTACTCGGCCGGCTGCGGCGCGGCATCGCCGTGCGGCCGCGTATCGTCGCCCTTCTTGTAGGTGAGCAGATTGCTCGAGAAGAAGCGGCCGAGGCGCTTTTCGATGCTGTCGGCCAGACTGAAGCCTGCGGGCACGATCAGCAGCGTCAGCATCGTCGACAGGATCAGGCCGCCGATGACGACGACGCCCATCGGCGCGCGCCATGCACCGTCACCCGACAGCGACAGCGCCGTCGGCACCATGCCCGCGACCATCGCGACGGTCGTCATGATGATCGGCTGCGCACGCTTGCGCCCTGCATCGACGAGGGCCTCGACCTTGCCGATCCCCTTGTCCATTTCCTCGATCGCGAAATCGACGAGCAGGATCGAGTTTTTGGCGACGATCCCCAGCAGCATCAGCAGGCCGATATAGACGGGCATCGAGATCGGCATCCCGGTCACGAGCAGGCCGAGCAACCCGCCGAGCGGTGCCAGCAGCAGCGACGACATGTTGACCAGCGGCGACAGGAAGCGGCGATAGAGCAGCACGAGCGTCGAGAACACGAGCATCAGGCCCGACACGACCGCGATCAGGAAGTTCTTGATCAGCTCGGCCTGCCACTTCTGGTCGCCCTGGATGACCTTGCGGATGCCCTGCGGCATGTTCTTGACCGCGGGCAGCGCATCGATCTTTTGCTGCGCATTGCCCGTGACAAGGCCGGGCGCAAGGTCCGCCCCGATGACGATACGCCGCGTCTGATTGTAGCGACGCAATTCGGTCGGACCGGCGCCGAAGCCGATTTCTGCCACCGATTTCAGCGGCACGGTCGTCCCGCGCGAGGTCGGCACCGGCAGATTCTCGATCGTCGCGAGGCTGCGGCGCGAATCTTCGGACAGCAGCACGCGGATCGGTATCTGGCGATCGGACAGGGAGAATTTCGCCGCATTCTGATCGATATCGCCCAGCGTCGCGATGCGGATCGTCTGGCTGAGCGCCGCGGTGGTCACGCCGAGTTCGGCGGCCAGATCCATGCGCGGATTGACGATGATCTCGGGCCGCGGAATGTCGCCCTCGATCCGCGGCGCGCGCAGTTCCTTGAGCTTGCTCATTTCGTCGACGATCTTGAGCGCGTGCTTTTCCAGCGCGACCGGATCGTCGCCGCCGATCACCATCGTGATGTCGCGGCCCGAAAAGCCGCCCGACTGGCTCTGGAACGACACGCGCGCATCGGGAATCGCCGTCAGCTTCGGCTGCAGGCTGCGTTCCCATTCGACGCTGCTGATATCGCGGTCCTTCTTGAGCGTCAGGAAGGCATTGCCGCCGCCGACATTGACGTCGAAAAAGGCGGTATCGACGGCGGGGCTTGCGCTGAGGATCGACGAAACCTGGTTCGCGATATGCTCGCTCTGCGCCAGCGTCGATCCCGGCGGCAGTTCATATTTGATCTGGCTGTAATCGCTGTTGATCGTCGGCTGGAACTGCTGCGGCAGCGTGGCGAACAGGACGATGCTCAGCACGAAGGCCGCGGCGCCGATGCCGACGATCCACACGCGGTGATCGAACAGCCGTGCCCAGGCGCGCTGCAGCATGAACTTGGCCCAGCCGGTAAAGGCCCATTGGCGCATACCGACAAACCAGGCGAGCGCACCGAGCAAGATCGCAAGCAAGCTGGTCGCAAGGAAGACGATCACGGTCAGCGCCGGCGTGCGCAGCAGGAAATAGAGCGCGGTATTCGGCGCATCCTGACCGACCGGCACCGGCTGGAAATAGGCGTAGGCCGAATAGAGGACGAAGATGCCCGACAGGATCAGGGGAACAGCGAGGAAGGCGAGCCGGGTCGGAACCGCTTCGTAGCGGGCGCGCACCGCGTGATGCTTGCCATTGTCGAGCGTCCAACGCAGCACGCGCTCGTAACGATCGATCCACGGCCCTTCGGCGTGCGCCTGTTCGCCGTGCGCGGCCAGGAAATAGGCCGCGATCATCGGCGTTATCATACGCGCGACGGCAAGGCTCATCAGCACCGCGAACACCACGGTCATCCCGAACTGGATGAAGAACTGGCCCGAGATGCCGGGCATCAACGCGACGGGCAGGAAGACCGCGACGATCGACATCGTCGTCGCCACAACCGCGAGGCCGATTTCGTCGGCGGCGTCGATCGAAGCCTGATAGGCCGTCTTGCCCATACGCATATGTCGGACGATATTCTCGATCTCGACGATCGCGTCGTCGACCAGCACCCCGGCGACAAGGCTGAGCGCCAGCAGCGACAGGCTGTTGAGCGAAAAGCCCATCAGATCCATGAACCAGAAGGTCGGAATGGCCGACAGCGGGATCGCCATCGCGCTGATCATCGTGGCGCGCCAGTCGCGCAGGAACAGGAAGACGACGACGACGGCGAGCACCGCGCCTTCGATCATCGCGGCCATCGAGCTGCGATATTGTTCCTTCGTATATTCGGTGCGGGTGAAGAGGATCTTGAACTTCACCTTGGGGTTGTTCTTCTCGATCTCCGCCAGCTTTTTCATCGCCTCGTCATGGACGCTGACGTCGGACGAGCCCTTCGCCTTTTCGATCGAGAAGGACAGCACCTGACGGCCGTTGATCTTCGCCAGATTACGCTGTTCGGCATAACCGTCGGTCACCTTGGCCACGTCGGAAAGCTGGATCGTCCGGCCGTTGCCGATCGAAATGCGCGTTTCGCCGAGCTGGAATGCATTCTGCGCGTTGCCGAGGACGCGGACCGCCTGTTCCGACCCGGCAATTTCGGTGCGCCCGCCCGCGGCGTTCAGATTGACCTGACGGAGCTGCTGGTTCACCTGGCTCGCGGTCAGGCCATAGCTCTGCATCCGCGCGGGATCGAGGATCACGCGGATTTCGCGGTCGACCCCGCCCGAACGGCGCACCTGGCTCATGCCCGGGACTGACAGCAGCTCTTTAGCCACGGTATTGTCGACGAACCACGACAATTGCTCGAGCGTCATGTCGGTCGCCTCGACCGAGAAATAGGTGATCGGGCCGCCCGCGATATCGACGCGAACCACCTGCGGTTCGAGGATGCCGTCGGGCAGGTTGCTGCGAATCTGCGAAATCGCCTGATTGACGTCATTATAGGCGCGGTCGATCGGTGTCCCGATCGCAAATTGCACCATCGTACGGCTACTGCCCTCGCTGACATATGAGGAGAGTTCATCGACCCCGCTGACGCTGCGCACCGCAGCTTCGACGCGCTGCGTCACCTGCGTTTCGAGTTCCGCTGGCGCAGCGCCCGGCTGCGCGACGATGACCTGCACCGCCGGGAATTCGATATCGGGATTGTCGTTGACGTCCATCCGGTTGAAGCTGACGATCCCCGCCAGCAGCAGCAGCGCGAACAGGACGATCGGCGGCACCGGATTGCGGATGCACCAGGCGGAGATGTTGCGAAAGCTCATGATTCAAACGCCCTTGTGCGCAGTCGGTCCGGGGAGAGGCTTATTGCGACGACTTCTGGATCGTCGGCTTCACCTTGTCGCCGACGTTCAGGAAGGCGCCCGCAAGCACGACGACCTTTTCATTGCCGGTCAGACCCGACGCAATCGACACGCCGCCATCGGTGACGGTTCCGACCTTGACGGGACGCCGTTCGATCTTGTCGTCCTTGCCGACGATCAGGACATAATTGCCCTCAGGACCGCTCTGCACCGCGCTTTCGGGAAGCAGCGGCGCCTCGGCCGAACCCGAGACGAGGCGGGCGTCGGCGAAGCCGCCCGGACGCAGAGCGTCGCTGTAGGGAACAGCAATGCGCACCGTGCCCTGCCGCGTGTCGGGATTGACGACCGGCGACACCTGCCACACCTGTCCGGCGATCTGCAGATTGGTGCCGACCGGGGTCACGGTCGCGCGCGTTCCGGTGCGGACACGCTGGAGGTCACCCTCGGCCAGTTGCGCGAGCATTTCCATTTCGCCGGCCTTGGCCATGCGGAACAGAACGCCGCTGCCGGCGCCGACGACCTGGCCCGGTTCGACCTGACGCGTGAGCACCAGGCCCGCCGCGGGTGCGACGATATTCAGGCGGCCATTGCGCGCAACGGCTTCCTTATACTGCGCCTCGGCAACGCGAACCCGCGCATTCGCGGAGTCGCGCGTCGCGCGCTTGCGGTCGAGGTCCGCTTTCGAAATGAAGCCGCGTCCGACCAGCGCTTCGGCGCGATCGAGTTCGGATTGCGCCAGATCGGCGTCGGCCTTGGCGACGCGGATCGATGCGGAGAGGCTTGCGGCCTGCTGCGCCTGCACCGACCGGTCGATCACCGCAAGCGTCTGGCCCGCGCCGACCCATTGACCGGGTTCGACAAGGACGCTGACGACCTGACCGCCCTCGCCCGCGACGCCGACCGGCATCTCGCGGCGCGCCGCGATGGTACCGTTGGCGGCGATCACCGCCTGGACCGACTGGCGGCCCGGGATCATCACCGTCACGGTCGGCGTGCTGGCGCCCGCAGCGGCGCCCGCTGCACCGCCCGCGGCCGCATCATCGCCGGCCTTGCCCGAACCAAACGCGAACCAGGCGACGGCAAGCACGATCGCGGTCAATACCAGCGCGACGATCAGGATCGTCCGCTTGCGGCGATTGTCCGCCTCTTCGTAAAAGCTTTGGGTCGAACCCGCCAGGCTATCCATCGAATCCACTTTCCGCTCGTAGTTCACGTCGAACCCCCCATCCCTCCGCGCCGGCATGTGCCGCAGCCGTCCGTGACGGCCGCCCCTCTTTTCCGAACGGCAGGACAAATATGTCGAAGGTGTATTACCCTATTACATCACCACATACAAGAGGCGATTGAGCCCGTGCGCACCCCGCGCACAGCCGCGCGCAACTAGACGAAATCATCGGTCTTTTCCAGCGCTTATGCCCCACGAAAAAAGGCGGCCTGCCACCGCAGACCGCCCTTTTCGAACCTTCGCTCCGCTTTGGAGCTATGTCGGTTTCAGCGCGTCAACGCACCCTGCCCCGCCGGACCAGATTGACGATGGCAAGCAGGATCACGGCGCCCAGAAAGGCCGTCAGCAACGTCTTGGGATCGAACGCGTCACCACGCAAATGGCCGCCGCCGATCAGACCGCCGAGCAGAAACCGCCCCAGAATAGAGCCGATGCAGCCGACGATGATATTCAGGAAAATGCCTTGTTGTGCATCGGTCCGCATCACGATGCTGGCAAGCCAGCCGATGATGCCGCCCACGACGATAGCGATGATGAAATCGATCATGACATTGACCCCCTACGATCATTGTTGCCCGCCAGTCTGCGGGTATGTGCTTGATAACGCGAACGGCCCCGATTGCCTAATGAATTGGCGGCGACCCGAAGGACGCCGCCATCGGGGTCAGCGGACGCTGCCGCGGCGCACCAGATTCACGACCGCCAGCAGGATGATCGCGCCCAGCAGCGACACGAGGAAGCTGTACAGCGTAATCGCGTTGTTGATCGAACCGCCGCCGATCAGCAGGCCGCCAATGAAGGCGCCGATGATGCCTACAACGATATTGAGCAGGATGCCCTGCTGCGCGTCGGTGCGCATGACGATGCTGGCGAGCCAGCCGACCACACCGCCGACAACGAGCCAGATGATAATGCCGATCATGTTGCAATCTCCTCCTTGGACATAGTCGAACATCGATGCGGCGCCCGTTCCGACGCTCGGCCGGTCGCGGTGCGACATCGCTTCAACGATGCGATCATAATGTCGATGGAGGGCGAAAAGTTCCCGGCCGCTTCCCCGAAAGGTCACGGCCGGGACAGTGGGATCAGTTCCGGTCGGGGAACTGCTCCGGGTCGCAGGACGGGATTTAGGGGGATTGGTGCGCCGCGGTTGTGACAGACATCACAGGCGCGAAAAAAAGTGCCGAAGACAGGCAGCGGCAGCGAAATGCGCACCGATCCGGCGATGGTTCGGTCGGCCCCCTTTCGGGGGCCGGCCTCACCCGGAAAGCCCTTCGTCATCCGGTCTGCGCGTCCGCCGAAGCGGTCGCCGTCCAAGCGACGGTCTGCTTTCCCGTACCCGATCGGGTTCGCCTCAACTCGTGGGAATCGCGGCGTTCCGTGATCGAGCTATCGGTCAATTTCCTCGTCAACCGGCCCGTTCTCTTCTGGCTAGTCTTGCAACCACCCTTCGTGTCCCGGCGGTCCGACGTCTCTGTCGTCCGATGATTTGAAGCTGACATGAAGGCGGCGGGGCGCCAAATAAAAAACGCGCTTTCGCGCGCAGCACACGCCGCCTTCTGTGGATAAGTCCGGCATTAGCAACAAGCGGATTCGGGGCAGCATTTTTGTAACAGCGCTGCAGCATTTTCGGATTCGCCTAGAGGCGGTTTGAGCGACGACTCGCCGATCCGACTCGCCCCGCGCGACGACGACTCGCGACTCAGCGAGCGCCCAGATCGCCCTTGCCGACGGTTCCCGACGCCATTTCGAGCATCCGGTCGAGGCTCTTGCGCGCGGCAAGGCGCAGGTCCTCGTCGAGTTCGATCTGCGGCTTCAGGTCGCGCAGCGCGATGTAGAGCTTTTCCATCGTGTTGAGCGCCATATAGGGGCAGATGTTGCAGTTGCAGTTGCCGTCCGCACCCGGCGCACCGATGAAATTCTTCCCGGGCAGCGCGAGCTGCATCTGGTGGATGATATGCGGTTCGGTCGCGACGATCAGCGTATCGCCGTCGAAGGTCTTGGCGAATTGCAGGATGCCGCTGGTCGATCCGACATAATCGGCATGATCGACGATATAGGGCGGACATTCGGGGTGCGCCGCGACCGGCGCGTCCGGATGCTGCGCCTTCAGCTTCAGCAGCTCGGTTTCGCTGAAGGCTTCGTGGACGATGCACACGCCGGGCCAGAGCAGCATGTCGCGCCCGAACTTGCGGTTCAGATAGCCGCCGAGGTGGCGGTCGGGGCCGAAAATGATCTTCTGTTCGGGCGGGATCTGGCTGATGATCGTCTCGGCGCTCGACGAGGTCACGATAACGTCGCTGAGCGCCTTCACCGCCGCCGAGCAGTTGATGTAGGTCAGCGCGATATGGTCGGGATGGGCGGCGCGGAACCGCGCGAATTGTTCGGGCGGGCAGCTGTCCTCCAGGCTGCACCCGGCGTCGAGATCGGGCAGGATCACGATCTTTTCGGGGCTGAGAATCTTCGCCGTCTCGGCCATGAACTTGACCCCGCAAAAGGCGATGACATCGGCATCGGTCTCGGCCGCCTTGCGCGAAAGCTCGAGCGAATCGCCGACGAAATCGGCAAGATCCTGAATTTCGGGCTTCTGGTAATAATGCGCCAGAATCACCGCATTGCGCTCCTTGCGCAGACGATCGATCTCGGCGCGCAGGTCGAGGCCGGAGAGATTTTCGCGGACGGGAGCAGTCATGGCGGTTCCTTGTCGGTGCTTGTCGGGCGCTCCCTACACCGCCGTCAGCGCGAGGGCAAACGCGCCCGCCGCGGCTTATGCCGGCCGCGGCTGGTCAGCCGCCGCCAAGGCGCCGCGCAAGCTCCTCGACCGGCGGTGCCAATGCGAGCGAGTAGACCGCAATGCGGGTTAGCACCACCGCAAGCGCGACCCGGATCGTCGCCGGGTGCACGCGCCCGATCGTGCGGCGGTCATGGAACGCGATCAGGCCGACGACCGCGAGTTCGACAAGGCCGATCGGAATGTCTGACCAGCCGATCATCAGCGGTAGCGGCAAGACGCGCCCAAGCGCCGGTTCGAGGACGATGATCGTCGCCCCCAGCATCAGGCGCCGGTGCCAGTCGGTGGCACGGCGGCGGCGGATCGCAGCATAGACAAGCAGCCCGAAAGCGATCGCTTCGATTGCGGTCAGCGCGAGAAAATAAGGTGCGGTGAAAAAGGGCGGCTGGCGGTGCAGGATCACCGCGGCAAAGCCGGTGAAGATGCCAAGCCCGACGATGATCGTCGCCAGCGCGGCGCCGGTCCAGCCAAGCTGGCGGTGCAGCGTCCGGTTGCCCGATGCCGCCAGACGCGGCTGGACAACGAGCAGCCCGAGCCAGCCGAACATCGCCAGCGCGTGCAGATGCACCCAAATCGGTGCGGCTACCGGATCGGCCAGCCCGCGAAATGCGAACTGGGCGAATGCGACGAAGATGAAAAGCGCGAGGCCGATTGCCATACGCTGCCAGAAACGCTCGCCGGCGAGCGCGCGATTTGCGGTCGTTGCCATGCCATACCCCCCTCAGGCCGGACAGGCGGCGGAAGCTAGCGTGAAGCCCGCGCGGACGAAAGCCGAAATTTCGGAGGGGCTCAGCGCCCGAAGCGCGCCGTGACCTTGGCGTCGATCCCCGCGGCTTTGAGGGGCATCGCAAAGCTTTGTTCGATCGCCGTCCGGGCGGCATTTTCGGCGAGCCGCATCGGCGTGTCGCCCCGCGCCTGCTTGATCAATTCGGCCTGCCCCGCCTTGCGATTCGCGGCATCGAGCGCCCGTTCGGCATCGGTCAGCGTCAGAAGGATCAGCCCGTCACGATATTCGCTGATCGCGTCGATGTCGATTTCCGGCCCCGCGAGGCGCAGCGGCGGCAAGGTGACTGTCAGCGTGTTGGTCGCCGCGTCCCAGTCGAGATCGGCGGGCTTCAGCTTGGCAAGATCGACCTCGTACCGCACCGTCCCCGGCATGATCAGCGTCTTCTTGGCCTCCAGCCCCAGCCGGTTCTGCGTCGAGGTCACCACTGCAACATAGCGCGCGGTGAAGGGCACGAGGACATTCTGCTCCTGAAGCCCCTGCAGGCTCGCCGCAACCACGGTTTGCGGATCATAGCTCTTCTGCCACCCGTCCCACGCGCGCCATGCCAGAAAGATGGCGAGCGCCAGCAGCGCAACGATCAGGACGCGGAACGATCCTCTGGTCATGCCACCAGACGCCAGCAGTCCGCGTCGCGCGTCACCCGGCCGCGGCTTTCGAGGTCGAGAAGATGGGCGAGCACCGACCGGCCCGCAGCGCCGGTCAGGCGGGGGTCGAGCCCCTTGTACATATGCTTCACCATATCAGGGACGACGCGCGGCCCCTTTTCCAGTTCCCGCAATATCTGGCGCTCGCGCTGCCTGCGATGCCCCAGCATGCCGCGGACGAGTTGTTTGGGCTTTGCGACCGCGGGGCCGTGGGCCGGATAATAGACGCGGTCGTCGCGGTCATACAGCTTGGCGAGGCTCGCCATATAGGCGGCCATATCGCCGTCGGGCGGGCTGACGACGCTCGTCGACCACGCCATGACATGATCGCCGGTGAACAGCGCGCCGCTTTCCATAAGCGCGTAGCACAAATGGTTCGACGTATGGCCCGGTGTCGCCACCGCCTCGATCGTCCAGCCGTCGCCCGCGATCTGCTCGCCGTCGGTCAGCACGCGGTCGGGCGCATAATCGGGGTCAAAGGCCGAATCGGCGCGCGGGCCATCGTCCGAAAGCGCGAGCGGTGCGCAGCCGATGATCGGCGCGCCCGTCGCCTCTTTCAGCGGCGCTGCCGCCGGGCTGTGGTCGCGGTGCGTATGCGTGCAGAGGATCGCCGCCACACGCTGTCCTTCGACGGCGCGCAAAATCGCATCGACATGGCCCGCGCCATTCGCGTCGGGCGGATCGCCGATGCTCATCCCCGATCCGGTCGGGCCGGGGTCGATGATCGCCACATCGCGCCCGGCGCCAACGATCCATGTCTGGGTTCCGGTGAAGGTATAGGGGGACGGATTGGGCGCGAGCACGCGGCACACCAGCGGCTCATGCTGTTCGCAGTCGCCGGCGCGGATCGTGTCGGGCCAAGGTTTTTCTTCGCTCACCCGTCCCATGTGGCATCGCCCATGCCAAAGGAAAAGCCCACGCCAGTCAAAAGAACGGCAAAAGGGGGACGGAGAAAGGAAGCGGGGACAACCGCACTCCCTTTCCCCGCCCCTGCCGCCGATCCCAACCGGGGAGCAAAGACCGGCGTCAAAGCTGATCCGGTTACTGGCCCTTTTCGGCTTCTGCGATGGCGCGATCCATATCGGCGATCACCTTGGCGCGCATTTCGCCGGACATCGCGCTGCGGCTGTCGGCGGCCAGCCGGTCGCGCGCCTTTTTGAGCGCTGCGACCCGATCGGCCTTGCTCACCCCGGCGTCGCCGCACACCATCATCACCATACGGTTGCGGCCGCCCTGATCCTGTTCGTCGCTGGAAAACAGCCGAACCGATTTCTGCCCGTCCTTGCAGGTGGCCATTGCCATCGCCTTGCCATCCTTCGAGCGCCAGGCGCCTTCGCCCATCGGAGGCATCGGCGGGAGCGGCGGCATCGGCGGCACCGGAGCCAGCGCGGTGCGGAAGCGCTCGGTGCGCTTTGCTTCCAGCTTGTCGGCTATGGCATCGGCGCGCGCGCCGCCAATGCCCTGTTCCTTCAGCGTCGCCAGAATGTCGTCGCGCGACAGATTGCCCGGGAAGCGAAGCTCGAACCGCCGACCCGCTTCGGTGCCGGGTGCCAGCGCGACGCGCTCCGCCTTGCCGTCGCCATCGACGATCTGGCGCACGACCACACGGTTCACTTCGCGCCGCGGGCCGTCGGCCGAGGTCGTGACGGTTTCGCTTTCGTCATCGCCATGGGTGGTGACGATCATGATGCGGTGCGGACCGTCCAGAACCGGCGCGGGAGGAGCCGGGGGCGCATCCGGCGCGGCGGGCGGTGCCGGCGGCGCGGGCGGCTCGATCAGGCCGGCGTCCTGGACGTGCGCGGTGGCGGTTCCCGCTGGAACGAGCGTCGCCGTCGCACCGAGAACGGCCAGCGTCGCGCTGCCCACGAGAAGTTTGCCGGCAAAGCGCCGCTGTTTCGAAATATCCTGCTGCATCAACATGGTCAGCCTCTCCTGCAGATTATCGTGAACCGCCATGGGCGCGGCGAGCGACAGGCGCGCACCGACCGCTGCCTTGGCGATCGCGGCGGCATAATGGGCGGTGCGCACGCGGCGTTCTGCGGTGTCGGCCATCGTCAGCACGCGCGCGTCGCACGCCGCCTCCTGATCGAAGCGAAACGCCCGGATCGCGCGCCACGCGAGCGGGTTGAACCATTGCGAGGCGAGCAGAAGCAGCGCGGCGCTGTTCGCCCACAAATCGCCGTGGCGATGGTGCGCAAGTTCATGATCGATCGCCAGCGCGCGCTCTTCGGCGGCGTAGCGGGCGAAAAAGTCGTGCGGTACCGCCACATATCGGCTGAACAGGCCAAAGGCGACGGGACCATCGACGGCGCCGCTCATGACGAGACGGATCGACCCGATCGGTTCGAGCGCAACCGCCGCATCCAGCACCAGCCGCCGAAAGTGCATATGTCGCACGATTGCCGTCGCGATCAGCAACAGCGCCCCCGCCGTCCACAAGGCGAACAGAAGCGGCAGCGCGTCGGTCAGCCCCCACGGCCGGGACCGCCACGGGATCGGCAAAGGGCAAGGGCGGCAGCACGAGCCGCAGCGCCGGCACGAGCCAGAGCGCGTAGGTCAGGCGCGGACCGAACTGGCGTGCAAAAGGCTTGCGCACCAGCAGCACCGCGAGGACGAGCAGAGCAGTGGTGACGAGCGTGTCGCCCCAAATCTGCATGATGGTCGCGCCGCTCATGACTTGAGCTTCCGGAGCAGCGCCTCGATCTCGGCGATATCGGCGTCGGTCAAGGCTTCGCGGTCGGCGAGATGCGCGATCAGCGGGCTGACGCGGCCGCCGAAGAGGCGATCGACGAAACGCTGCGATTCGTCGCCCACCGCCGCGTCGCGATCCACCGCCGGACGATAGAGATAACGCCGGCCGTCGGCCTCCGCCGCAACGGCGCCTTTCTGCACGAGCCGCGCGAGCAGAGTCTTGACCGTTGCCTGCGTCCAGCCGTTCGCCCGGCCGACGCGCGCGGTCAGATCGGCGGCGGTCTGCGGGGCGTCGTCCCACAGTGCGGCCAGAACCTGCATTTCGGATTCGCTTGGTCGTTCCGCCACGGTGAACCCCTCCCTTCGGCTGCGACAATCTATGCGACTACAAATGTAGTCAATTGACTGAACGGTCGATGAACGGGATTTTTGCGGCCGGTGTCGGGATTTTTGACAAGTCTGCCGCGCGGTAAGAAATCGCTAACCAGCGCACCCCGCCGATTTGCGCGACGGCCCGAAAATGGCACGGCACTTGTATAGTAAGATATGTTCCCGAGTGTTCCGCTCAATGGAGCGGTGGGGGGCATCGGTCTGGTCCCTGATGCCCCCTGCCCCCACCGGGACATCCCCACTTGCCCCCGACGCAGACGGGGGGCGGAGCGGCCTTCAGGCCCCGCCCCCCGGATGCATTTCCCGCATCGATTTCGCTGTTGTTACGGCTTCAGCCCGAAGCGGGCATAATCGCGTTCGGTCGACGGCGACAGCTGGCGCGCAATCGCGAGATCGGCCGCGGCATCGGTGGCGCGGCCCAGCCGCTGGTAGACGATCGCACGCAGGAAGCGGCTCGATGCGAGCGACGGCACCTGCAGCAGCGCCGCGTCGAGATCGCGCAGCGCATCGTCGTTGCGGCCGAGGCGCAGCCACACCAGCGCGCGGCTGTCCAGAATATGCGCCGTGCTGTCCGCCAGCTCCATCGCCGAGGTGCAGTCCTTGAGGGCGCTGTCGACAGCAACTTCGCGCGACGCCTTCACCCAGCAGCGTGCGTTGAGCAGGTCGGGCGACCCGGGCTTTGTCGCAACGAGCGCATCGAGCTCGTCGATCGCGGCCTTGGGATCGCCGAATTCGCCGACCATCGCCGCCTTGGCGAGCCGGAGGTCGCTTTTCGATTTTCCGCCAAGCGCGATGCGATCATCGAACATCCGCGTTGCCGCGGCGACATCGCCCTTTTCGGCGGTCAGCATCGCGACGGCACCGATCGCGCCGAGCGACGAGGGGTCGAGCTTGCGCGCCTCTTCGGCATCGGCGAGCGCGCCCGCAATATTCCCCAATTCCTTGCGCACCCCCGACCGCGACAGATAGGCGTCCTCCGATGGCTGCAGCGCGATCTGGCGGGTCAGCGTCTGCTCGGCTGCCTTGTAATCGCCGATGCCGCGCTGGAACGACGCTTCGCTGATCAGCGCCGTCACATTTTCCTCATCGGCCTTGGCGGCGTTGACCGCATAAATCGACCGCACTGCGTCGAGCTGCGACGTCGATGGCGCGCCTTTCAGGTTCCAGCGCCGCCGCGCATCTTCGGGCGCGACCAGTCGCGGGGTCTGGCTGATGACGGTGGCAACGCGGTCGCGCTCCGCCGCGACATCCGTCGGCGCAATTTCCGCGCCGCTGCTCGCCAGCACCTCGTCGACGACGACATAGCCGTCGGCCATCGTCACGCTGCGTTTGACATCGACGCCGGCGAGCCGCGCGTCGAGCGCGCCTTCGCCCTCGATCTTGTAGTCTCGGCCGCCGTCAGGCAACCGGACGCGCAAACGATAATGCGCATAGTCGGGCGCGCCCGTCGCAACGGGGATATTCGCCCAGGAAGCGCGCGCGCGGTCGGGCGAAAATTCGATCAGATTGCCGACACGCGACAGCCAGCGCTCGCTGCGATTATCTTCGCGCTCCCACCCCGATCCGAACACGCCGCGCGCGGTGATCGTCACGCTGCCGTCCGCGGCGTCGGGTTTGGCTTCCAGCTTGTCGAACTGCGCCTGCCCGACGAAATTCTGGAGCAGGCCGTTCAGCATGTCTTCCTGCTCCTTGGGACCGAGCTGCGCGGTCGACAGGGTAAGCAGGCTCGCGAGCTGGCCGCGCACGACCATGTCGACCTTGATGACCGACGGAAGGTCTATGCTGGTGCTTTCGTCGGCATCGAGCGCCAGGTCGATCGTCGGACGCGCCGGACGGCGCAGCGCGATCTTCTCCAGCTCCGCCCCTTCGGCGCGCACCGGCAGGACATAGCCAAAGGCCGGCGTATCGCGAATATCGGCGAGCCGCGTGCCGAGGCCCGTTCCGTCGAGCCACAGCGGCTCGCCGCCGATGGTCGCCTTGACGATGACGTGGTTGAAGGCCAGCGCGGTGGGCAGGCGGCTCGCCACCGCATCGCCGAGCTGCGCATGCGCGAGCACCGGTTCGGCGTCAATATCCATCGCGCGCAGCATCGCGAGCAGCAGCAGCGTTTTCGCCTTGCAGTCGCCATAGCGGACGTCCCAGGTCTTCGCGGGCGTCTGCGGCACATAATTGCCGCCGTCCATGCCGACCGCCAGATAGCGGACCTTGTCCTGCACGAGTTGCAAAGCCCTGGCCGCGCGTTCGAGCGGGTCGGTCGTCGCCGCCTTGATCGCCGCCACCTCGGCTGCAAGCGGGCTGTCGTCCGCGATCGTGCCGGCGGTCGCATACAGCGGCGCCATCACCTTCGACACGTCGGCCCAGCCCGAAAAGGTCGATGCCTCGATCAGCGGCGGGCTGCGAAAGCGCATCGGCGCGTCCGACGGCATTTCGGCCTGTTTCGCGATCGGCAGGGTGACCGGCAGCTCGTAATAGGCGCCCTTGCGCACCGGCTTCAGCGTGACGCCATTGGCGAAGGATTTCCATTGCAGCTTGTCGTCGGCGCGCCAGGACAGGCGGTAGCTGCCCGATCCGATGCGCGCGGGTTCGGCGACCAGCGGCACCGCCAGCTGAGCGCGGCCGCCCAGCGCGTCATCCTTGTTGGTGATCGACATGCGCAGCCGCAACATGTCGCCCACGCGCAGTCCCTCGACGGGCAGATTGGCCGACAGGATGCCGGTCAGTTCGCGCTGTTCGAGCGCTTCTTCGCGGCGCAATACGGTAAACTTCTGGCCGCCCGCCAGTGCGTCGATCACCTGCCCGTCGCGGATGATCGACAGTTCGTGGACGATCAGATCGCCCTTGTCCGGCGCCCAGCCGACCGTCACATTGCTGTTCTGCGCCAGTTCTTCGGGTGTGTTGAGCTTGATGACGGTGTCGGTGTAGTTCCAGACCGTCGCGCCATCGACACGCTGTTCGATATCGAGCACCTGTAACCCGCCGCCCGGTGCAGCGTCGGGGAGGGTGGCAACCTGTGCCCAGTCGGGCGCGGGCTGATAGAGCGGTTGCTCGCCCGCCAACGCCGACCCGGCCGGGCCAATCAGCAATACCACACCGGCAACACGTCCCCATCCGGCCATCGGCCTTTTCCCCCAATCAAATGCCCCAAAACAAATTCCAGCCTGCATGGGCTGAGGGCGCGATGCAACCGCCATTCCATGCCAGCATGGATCTATTGTTCAGCCCGCGACGGCGCGGCTCCGCGCGTAAAGAAAATAGACGCCCAGACCGCCGATGTTCCAAGCGAGGAACCACAGCTGCGTCTTTGCCGGCAGGCTGAAGAAAAGATAGATGCACCCCAGCACCGCGATGCCGCCGACCACCCACGGCATTGGCGCACGGAACGTCCGCGGTGCGTCGGGCGCGCGGCGGCGCATGATGAGCATGCACACCGACACCGCGGTAAAGGCCGCCAGCGTTCCCGCATTGGCCAGCGCCGCCAGCTCGCCGAGCGGGATGAAGCCCGCCAGCACCGCGACGACTGCGGCCGTGAAGATCGTGATCCGCACCGGCGTCCCCCGCGCCGACAGCTTCGCCAGGCTGGCGGGCAACAGGCCGTCGCGCGCCATGGTGAAGAAGATGCGGCTTTGACCGTAGAAGAACGCCAGGATCACCGTCGGCAACGCAATGACCGCAGAAATCGCCAGATAATGGGCGGCGAGCGGCTGGCCGAGTTCACGCAGGATCAGCGCCAGCGGCTCGGGGCTGTTCGCAAAGCGGCTGTAGGAAATGGCCCCGACCGCCGCGACCGCGACGGCAATGTAGATCAGGACGCAGGCGATCATCGACCCGACGATCCCGATCTTGAGGTCGCGGTCGGGATTCTTCGCCTCCTCGGCGGCCGTCGCGATTGCGTCGAATCCATAAAAGGCAAAGAAGATGATCGCCGCCGCCGCCATTACGCCACGCTCGACGCCGTCAGGCCCCATATGCTTGGCAAAGCCGAACGGGCTGAAGGGTTCGAGATTGGCAGCGTCGAAGGCGGGCAGCGCGACCGCCACGAACACCGCAAGCGCGACGATCTTGACCAGCACCAGGATGGCGTTGACCGTCGCACTTTCGCGCGTGCCATAGAGCAGCATTCCCGCGACCACCGCGATGATCGCGATCGCCGGCAGGTTCACGATCCCGCCCAGTTCGGGCCCCTGCATCAATTCCTGCGGCACCCGCGCCCATTCGTGGAGCAGCGGCGCGGCATAGCCCGACCAGCCGACCGCGACCGCGCTGACGACCAGCGAATATTCGAGGATCAGGCTCCATCCGACGATCCAGGCGATCAGTTCGCCGATCACCACATAGCTGTAGGTATAGGCGCTGCCCGACGCGGGGATCATCGTCGCCATTTCGGCATAGGCGAGCGCGGCGCAGGCGCAGATCAGTCCGGCAATGACGAACGAAAGGATGACCGCGGGGCCCGCCTTGTCGGCGCCGACGCCGATCAGCGTCAAGATACCGGTGCCGACGATCGCGCCAACGCCGAGCGCGACGAGATGCGGCCATCCGAGCGTGCGCGCGAGCTTGTGCTCATGCGCGTCGGGAACGATCGCCTTGCGGCGAAATAGGCTGTCGGACATGCGGCACACTCCCCTGTCTCACGATTTGGCGTGTTACTTTATTGCCGACTTTTGGAACGGTCGGCCGGGGAAGGCAAGCGCCGCCTTAGGGGCAGGACCCATTGATTCCGCGATCGAGGTTTGAAGCGATTTTGCTCAGGGCGAGGAGAAAAGGCGAAGGAATATGTCGATATTTCGAGACTTTTCGACGACGCCATGGGCAAAATCGGTCAAATCCCGCAGGGACGCCGAAATGGCTTCGATCTCAGGCCCGCGCGGCCTTGCGGGTAGCGATGCTACCCGCTGCACCCGCGCAGACCCGATATCTTCGCCATTTCGACGCCTCGATCGTGGAATTAATGGGTCCTGACCCTAGGGCGCCTGTCTCGCCATCCACATCGCGCGCGCGCCCAGCCCCGCGGCAAGCGCGATCGCGAGCACGTAAGCCAGCGGTGCCGACCACAGAACGGTGCGCGCACCCAGGACGGCACCGCCCGCCAGCCCCGCCCATAGCCCCAGATGATGACGCCACCGCCGGTCGCCCTCGCCACGAAGCGCGTTGGCGATCTTCTGCCCCATCTGGACGAGCGTGCCCGTCATATAGGTGACGCCGACCACAGTGCCGTCGCTGCCCTCGATCGCCGCATTGACGACGCCCATCGCAAAAGCGAGGCCGAGAATGGCGACCCAGCCGGCATCGGCCACGCGCAGCAGCGCCGCGACGACCAGCAGCAGCGTCACGCACATCAGCACCGCCGGCGTGCGCCGCCGCCCGGCGCGCGCGCCGATCAACGATCCGGCGACGACGCCGGTGACGAAAATCGCGATGATGCTGCCCGCAAGCAGGGCGGCGCGATGGCCCTCCGCCACCCCGACCGCGAGGCGGGTCGAATTGCCCGTCATGAACGACACGAAAAAGCCCGCCGATTCGACGAAGCCGATCGCATCGACGAAGCCCGCCAGAATCGCGATCCCGACGGCGAGCGTGCGATAAGCCTGATCGAAACGGATCATCGGCGGATCAAAGCAAGGCTTCGATCGCTTCCGCCAGGCGCGCGTCGCGCTCGGACAGCCCGTCGGCGTCGTGCGTGGTCAGCAGGATGTCGACGCGATTATAGACGTTCGACCATTCGGGATGGTGATCCATCTTTTCGGCGATGATCGCGACGCTCGCCATGAAGCCGAAGGCCTGCGCGAAATCGTCGAACCGGAACCGGCGCGTGATCGCGTCGCGCTGCGGCTCGTGCGTCCATTCGGGAAAGCGCGCGAGCAGCGCCGCACGCGCCGCATCGTCGAGTTTCTGGACCATCCGCTTTCTCCCGCTGGTAAAGACCGTGTCCCCGCCATAAGGAAGGGCGCGATGAGCGACAAGGCCGCCCTTTCCCGATTGCCCGACGGCTGGACCGGCGGCGCCCCCGATGCCGATGCCTTTCACGCAATGGCCGATGCGGCGCTGGCCGCGCTGCCCGATATTTTCAAGCCGCACATCCGCGGCGTGGTCGTCGCGATCGAGGAATTTGCCGACGACGAAACGCTCGCTTCGCTCGGTATCGAGCATCCCTATGATCTGACCGGCCTCTACGAAGGCCGGCCGCTGACCGAACGCAGCATCGACATGAGCGGCGGCATGCCCGACCGGGTGACGCTCTATCGCATCCCGATTCTGATCGAATGGATCGAAGGCGGCGAACGGCTCGACTGGCTGGTGCGCCACGTCCTGATCCACGAAATCGGACATCATTTCGGCTTTTCGGACGACGATATGCACGCGCTGGAAGACATGGCGTGACGCTGTTGCTCCAGCTAGACCGCATTGCCTGCATCCGTGGCGACCGGCTGCTGTTCGAAGGCCTGTCGCTGTCGCTCGCGCGCGGCGAGGCGCTGTGGCTGCGTGGTCCCAACGGTGCCGGCAAATCGAGCCTGATCCGCGTTGCCGCGGGCCTGCTCCGCGCTGCCGCGGGCACGGTGACGCGGCACGAGCGCTGCGCGCTGATCGACGAAGCCGCGGCGCTCGATGCCGAACTGCCGCTGCGCCGGGCGCTCGACGTCTGGGCGCGCATCGACGGCATCGACGGCCCGATGACGCAGCGCGCGATGGAGGCGATGGCGCTCGGCGCTCTTGCCGAAGTACCGGTTTCGATGCTGTCGACGGGCCAGCGCAAGCGCGCCGCGATGGCACGCGTCATCGGCAGCGCGGCGCCGATCTGGATGCTCGACGAACCCGCCAATGGCATGGACGACGCCGCCCGGACGCGGCTCGTCGCAGCGATCACGGCGCACCGCGCGAACGGCGGCGCGGTATTGCTCGCCTCGCACTTCGCGCTCGACATCCCGGACCTTGCCGAGCTGGACATGGGGGCGCGCGCATGACCGCATTGCTCGCGCTCTTCTGGCGCGACCTGCGCCGTGCCTGGGGCAGCGGCGCGCTTTGGCTGCCCGTCGTTTTCTTCCTGCTCGTCGCGACCGCCTTTCCCTTCGCGGTGGGCCCCGACGCGCCGCTGCTCGCGCGCACGGGGGGCGGCATGCTGTGGGTCGCGGCGTTGCTCGCGGCGCTGCTGCCGATCGACCGGCTGGTGCGCCCCGACAAGGACGCGGGCGTGCTCGATCAGCTTGCGGTGCGCGGTATCGCCGACGAGGTCGTCGCGGCGGTCAAAATCGCCGCCCATGCGATCGGCTTCGGGTTGCCGTTGCTGATTGCGCTGCTGCCAGCCGCCGCGCTGCTGGCACAGGATGCGGCGCGCGTCGCGACGATCGCCACCGGTCTCGCCATCGCCATCCCCGCCCTCGCCTCGCTCGCGGTGCTCAGCGCCGCGCTCACGGCGAACCTCAAGGGCGGCAATGCGATCGGCGGCCTGCTCGTCCTGCCGCTCGCGGTGCCATTGCTGATCTTCGGCGCCGGAATGCTGGATCCATCGGGCCGCGGCGCAGTGAAACTGCTCGCCGCTGCCAGCCTGCTGCTGACGGTGATCGGCCCCTTCGCGGCGGGGGCGGCATTGCGAGGCTTGCGGGAATAGCGGGTTTCGAGCGGAAAGGGGCATCTGATCCTCATCGTCATCCCGGACTTGATCCGGGATCCATTCGCGCAGCGTCAGAATAATGGATCCCGGATCAAGCCCGGGATGACGAACGAATAGAGCTCCACGTCGTCTTTGTGTTCCCCGGCGAAGGCCGGGGTCCAGAGTGTCGAGCGCTGATGTTGATACTGTAAAGCCCTGGGCCCCGGCTTTCGCCGGGGAACACCAAGCGGTTAGCGGCAACGCCCGCTTTCCATCCCAATCCATCCCTTCAGCCCATAAGAAAAGGGCCGGAGTTTCCCCCGGCCCTTTCCTTGAATGGCTTCGCCTGAAATCAGGCGCCGGCGACGTCCGCGGTGTCGATCTTGACGCCCGGGCCCATCGACGACGACAGCGCGATCTTGCGGACATATTTGCCCTTCGCACCGGCCGGCTTGGCCTTGACGATCGCGTCGACGAACGCGTCGAAGTTCTGGCGGAGCTTTTCCTCGCCGAACGACAGCTTGCCGAGGCCAGCGTGGATGATCCCGGCCTTTTCGACGCGGAATTCGATCTGGCCGCCCTTGGCTGCCTTGACCGCTTCGGCGACGTTCGGGGTCACAGTGCCCAGCTTCGGGTTCGGCATCAGGCCCTTCGGACCCAGCGTCTTGCCGAGGCGGCCGACGATGCCCATCATGTCCGGCGTCGCGATGACGCGGCCATAGTCGAGGTTACCCGCGAGCATGTCTTCCATCAGGTCTTCGGCACCGACCTTGTCGGCACCGGCGGCGAGCGCCTTGTCGGCATTGTCGCCGCGCGCGAAAACCGCGACCTTGACGTCTTTGCCGGTACCGGCGGGCAGCGTGACGACGCCGCGGACCATCTGGTCGGCGTGACGCGGATCGACGCCCAGGTTCATCGCGATTTCGAGCGTTTCGTCGAACTTCGCCGAAGCGAGTTCACGGACGGTCTTGAGCGCGTCTTCGATGCTGTGCAGCTTCGTCGCGTCGACCTTGCCCTCGAGGGCCTTCTGCTTCTTGGTCAGCTTTGCCATCGGTTCAGCCCTCCGTCACTTCGAGGCCCATCGAGCGGGCGCTGCCTTCGATGATCTTGGTCGCCTGTTCGATGTCGTTGGCGTTCAGATCCTTCATCTTGATCTCGGCGATTTCGGCGAGCTTCGAGCGCGCGATCTTGCCACCGCTGATCTTGCCGGGCTCCTTCGAACCCGACTTCAGGTTCGCGGCCTTCTTGATGAGGTAGGTCGCCGGGGGCGTCTTGGTGACGAACGAGAAGCTCTTGTCCGCAAAGACGGTGATGATGGTCGGGGTCGGCGTGCCCTTGTCCATGCCGTCGGTCGCGGCGTTGAACGCCTTGCAGAATTCCATGATGTTGACGCCGCGCTGACCCAGCGCCGGCCCGAGCGGCGGCGAGGGGTTGGCAGTGCCGGCGGGCACCTGCAGCTTGATATAGCCGCTGATCTTCTTGGCCATGATGGCCTCCTTTCTTTCTGTCGCCCCGGACGCGTCCGGGGCTCAAAATAAGCGGTCCAGCAGAGGGTTATCAGCCCTCCTCCCGCGCGGAATCACGCCGCCGTTCCAAAGGAGGGCGATCGCGAAGCGCGGCCGTTAGCGGGCTTTCGCCCGAAATGCAAGGAAAGACGCGCCGCGCGGCGCGATCAGGCGGCGGCCGCGACCGCCAGTCCGCTCCGGCGATTCTTCCACCGGTTTCGGATGATGCGCTGCGCCGGACGCTCGACGATGCGATAGGTGAGTTCGGCGAGCAGCAACACGATTGCGGCGAAGAGCATATGCGCCGCCAACAAGCCATAGTCCCAATGCCGGAACTTCGTGGTCAGCCGGAGCAAGCCTTCCGCGACCGGGATATTCAGCAGATAGATCGAATAGCTGCGATCGCCGAGCCAGACGAGCGGGGCTGCACCCATGAACCGGGTCCGGAGCGCAAGGATCAGCACGGCGGGCCATGTCAGTATGGCAAAAGGCAAGGCGGGATTCGCCATACCCGTCGGAATGAACAATCCGGCCACCGCGATCGCGGCGAGCAGCAAGGTCGGAACGCGCGCCAGCAACGCGCGATAGCGCCAGAGCAGCAAACCGATGAAAAAGCCGAGCCCGCCGCGGGCAAGGCTGTTCGCGGACGTTAGCGGTTGGCCGGCATGTCCGTCGAGCAGCAGCACCGCCGCACTTACGGCAATCGCCAGACACGCGACCGCCACGAGCGTCCGCCGCCCGACAAACGCTGCCGCTGCGAACAGGATGTAGCAGAAAATTTCGACCGAGATCGACCAGGACGGCCCATCAAAGGTTCGCGCGACGGGCTGCGTGAACACCTGCAACATGAACAGGTGAGCGATGAAAGCGCCCACAGTATTATAGGACATCCACCAGAAGGCGATAGCCGTAACCCCGAGCATGAACAGGTGAAGCGGATAGAGCCGCGCAATACGCGCCACGGTAAAATCGGCAAGGTTTGCCGGTGTTCGCAGCGTTTCGCCAAAGCGATAGACATGCGCGAAGACAAAGCCCGACAGGATGAAGAACAGGTCGACCCCCGCCCATCCATAGTGACGGAGCCATACTATGACCGGTCCGCCCCAGCCGTCGGCAAAGACGGCACGGTCGAACATCACCTGAGTGTGATAACCGAAGGCGACAGCGCAGGCAGCAAGCCCGCGCACCCCGTCAAGTTGCTTCAACCGCTCCATGGCCGCGCCGCCCGCTCCTACCGAATAGCGGCAATGGACCGCCGGTCCGCGCAAGCGCTATCGCGCGGCATCCGGGCGATAGCGCACCAGGCCTTCCTGCACCACGGTTGCGATCAGCGTGCCGTCCTGGCGATAGATCGACCCGCGGCACAGCCCGCGATCGCCGCCGGTCCACGGGCTGTCCATCACGAACACGAACCAGTCGTCGACGCGAATATCGTCGTGGAACCACATCGCATGATCGAGGCTGGTCGACACCATGCCCGGCGTCCAGAAGTTGAGGCCGTGCGGCAGCATCGCCGACGACAAAAGCCCCATGTCGGATGCGAAAGCGAGGAAACCGCGATGAAGCAGCGGATCGTCGCCGATCGGTGCGGCGACGCGGAACCATTGATAATGCTGCGTCGCCTTGGCCGAAGCCGGGGGGCGATAGCTGCGCACCTCGAACGGCCGCCGCCGCGCCATATGGGCAAGGTGGCGGTCCGAAATATTGGGATCGGCAGCGATGAAATCGGTGAAGTCCCAGCACTGCTCGGGCGGCAGCAGGTCGGGCATCGGCACCTGATGCGACAGCCCTTTCGCCGGAATCTGGAACGATGCGGTCAGGTTGAAGATCACCTTGCCGTCTTGGCGCACGACGACACGGCGGTTCGAAAAGCTGCGCCCGTCGAAATCGCGGTGGATGCGGAAATGCAGCGGCTTGGTTTCGTCGCCGCCGCGCAGGAAATAGGCGTGGAGCGAATGCACCTGCTTTCCGGTCTCGACCGTGCGCGAAGCCGCGAACATCGCCTGCGCGATGACCTGCCCGCCGAAAATCCGGTCGCGCGCGGTGGTCGCTAGGGCGGGATAGGTAAATTCATCCTCGACGCCGGGCACGGGGTCGAGATCGAACAGCCGCGCGACCGCCGCGACGACCTTCTCGGCCGAAACACCCGCGTTGATTTCGCGTGCGCGCGCAACACGGGCCTGAATCTCGTCCTGACTCAGACTCATGCGATTATCCAGTGCTGCGAAAAGCGACGGCCCACGGCCATCACTTCATCCGTTCGACCTGCTCGAAATCGAGCTCGACCGGCGTCGCACGGCCGAAGATCGATACGCTGACCTTGACGCGCGCCTTGTCGAAATCGAGTTCTTCGACCACGCCGTTGAAGCTCGCGAACGGGCCTTCGAGCACCTTGACCTGATCGCCGATTTCGTAATCTACGCGAATCTCGGTCTTCGGGCGCGCAGCGGCTTCTTCCTTGCTGTTCAGGATACGCGCGGCTTCGGCTTCGCTGATCGGCTGGGGCTTGCCCGACGACCCCAGGAAGCCCGTAACCTTCGGCGTATTCTTGACGAGGTGATACACATCGTCGGTCATCGTCAGCTTGGCGAGCACATAGCCGGGGAAGAATTTGCGTTCGGACTGAACCTTCTTGCCGCGCTTGACCTCGGTCACCGTTTCGACGGGCACTTCGACCGCCTCGACGAAATCGCTGAGTCCCAGACGCTCGGCTTCGGTGACGACCGAATCGCGAACCTTGTTCTCGAAACCCGAATAGGCGTGAATGATGTACCAGCGCGCCATCTGTGCGTGTCCTGTCCTGAAATTGGGTGTGAAGCGCGGATCAGCCCGCGAGCGACGTCAGCCAGCCGACGATCAGCTTGAATACCGTGTCGACGCCGAAGAAGAACAGCGACAGCAGGATCGTCATGATCAGAACCATGATCGTCGTCTGCATCGTCTCGCGGCCCGTCGGCCACACGATCTTGCCGGCTTCCGCCTTTACCTGGTTGACGAATTCGCCAATTTTGGGCCTCGCCATATCGATCGTCCCGTCCTTCATGCGTCTCAGTTCACGGCCAGATGGGTTGCCGCCCCCGCCGCGTCAAGCGCGGCTTCAGGCAATAGTCCGCCCACCCTCCCCGAGCATGTCGGCGAAAGGCGGAAGGAAAACGGCGCATCTGTCCGAATGGGCGGCCTTTAGCCGCGCGCCAGAGCCTTGGCAAGCGATTGCCGCATGGCACCCCGCCCCGGGCCGGGATATCGCGCCATGCACGCGCCCACAGAAAGCTGGCCGGGAATTTTCGGATCGGAACCGAGCGGCATGGCGCGCCACGCCGCGCCGACGAGCCACGCGAGCCATCGCAGGAATATTATATCGGTTTCAAGATGTTCCGGAACGGTCGCCAAGGGACCGTGGTGCCCGGGGGCGGGATCGAACCACCGACACTGCGATTTTCAGTCGCATGCTCTACCAACTGAGCTACCCGGGCACGGGCTCCACAAGGCCGTGCGGCCTGTTCGGGAGCGGCGGCTATAGGCAGGGGTTTCGATCCTGTCCAGAGCCTTTGTTGTGCAAATTTTGTCCTGTCATTCATCCTCGAAACGGTCGCCGTCGAGGCCCCCGTCGGGCGCCTGATCGACCGGTACGCGATAGCCTTCGTCGAACCAGCGATTGAGGTCGCGGTCGCGGCAGCCGCGGCTGCAAAAGGGCTTGTAAGCCTCGTCGCGCGGCTTGCCGCACAAGGGGCAGCGGCGCGATCTGGCGGCGGTATTACTGGGCATGGCCCGTTCCTTTCACTTGCGCATCGGCGGAGATCGCGACCGCGCGGCCGGTGCGCCGTTCGAGCATCGCGATCCAGTGCGGGTGCGCACCGATCCATTGGGCAACGGCCGGTCGCGCCGTGAGTTGCAGCGGTCCGGCACCAACCGCGCGCTCGGCCTGACGCAAGAGCAGCGCGGCGTCGGTCGCCACGGCATCGAAGCGAACCTGCTCGATCAGCGACGGACGCTCGCGGCGCCGGATGATCTGCAGAAAGCCGAACCCGTTGGTCGCGGTGCGCTCGAACGGCTGCGGAAAATACGCATCGACCCAGCCGTCGACCGCCTGCCGCTCGGCGCGACCGGGCAGCGAGGGAAAATCGATGCCGATCGAACCGCCGATGTCGCAGCAGCGCACGACATGCGCCGCAGCGGCGGCCCCGGCCTGCGCCAGCGCCAGCGGATCGCCGTCGCCGTCGATATCGATGAGCAGCATCGCCGGCGTGGCATCGACCCACAGCGCGCCGCCGGCGAAAGGCCAATGGCCGGTGCGGACGTGATCGATCAGATCGGACCAGCCCGCTTCCTCGAGCCGGTCGGGACCGGTCGGCGCCAGGTCGGTCACCGGCAGGCCGCTCGCGGCGATGCGCGCGCGCAGGTCGGGGCCGTCATCTGGCGCGGCGTCGCTAAGCCGGCCGCGCGCGGGCTTGTCGCGGCCGCGCTCGCGCAGCGCCATGCGTATGATCTCGATCATGAGCCGCGTCCCGAGCGCGATGCCCTTTGCCGCCACGGTGACAACCGGGTCGCCCGGCAGGTCGAGCCGCACCACCCCCGGTTCGATCAACCGTCCGGCGACAATCGCACCGACGCGCGGCCGTTCGCCCTCGCGTTCGATCCGGGCCTCGACGATTTGGCCGTCTTCGATCAGCGCGGCCCGCGCCTCGCCGATGCCGGCTTCGTAGAGCCACTCAGCCAAGCGGCACTCCGGCACTCGTCAACAGCGCGCGCGTCTCGAAGATCGGCAGGCCGACGACATTGGAATGGCTGCCCGAAAGAAAGCGCACGAACATCTCGGCCTTGCCCTGGATGGCATAGCCGCCCGCCTTGCCCATCCCCTCGCCGCTCGCGACATACCAGTCGATCTCGGCCGGCGTCAGCCGTTTGAAGGCGATGATGGTGCCGGCGACGCGAACGCGCGGGCGGCCGTCCGCTCCGACAACGCAAACCCCCGAGTAGACATGATGGCGCCGCCCCGATAACAGGCCGAGCATCCGGCGCAGATCGGCCTCGTCGATGGGCTTTTCGAGAATCCGGCGCCCGACCGCGACTGTCGTGTCGCCCGCCAGCACCACCTCGTCCGCCGCGCGGTCGACGGCGCGCGCCTTGCTTTCGGCGAGGCGCGCCACATAGGCGCGCGGCAGTTCGCCCTTCAGCGGGGTTTCATCGATATCGGGGGCCGCAATGCGTGCCGGCTCGAGGCCGATGCGCGCCAGCAACTCGCACCGACGCGGCGACGTCGATGCGAGAACGAGCGACGGTGCGGGCAAGATCGCCGCCCCGCTCACTTGAAGCGATAGGTGATCCGACCCTTGGTCAGGTCATAGGGGGTGAGTTCGACGAGCACTTCGTCGCCCACCAGAACGCGGATGCGGTTCTTGCGCATCTTGCCGGCCGTATGGCCCAGAATTTCATGGTCGTTTTCCAACCGGACGCGGAACATCGCGTTGGGCAGAAGTTCGACCACCTGGCCGCGCATTTCGAGAAGTTCTTCTTTCGCCATCTATCCTCTATGGGCTCGAAATTTAAGGATGGGCGCCCATAGCTCCAAATGCGCGCAATTGAAAGCCATCTGTCACGGTGGCGTCAGGACACGAGTTTCAGTTTGCGCGCGACGCGCCAGCCGACGGTCTTTGCCCAGGCATAGCTCGGCCAGCGCGGCGGCATTGCGGGGTTCATCCCCATCCGGCGCAGCGCGGCATTGGCGGCATGCGCTTCGGATTCGCGGTAGCTCCATTCGCTGCGCCAGGTGATCGAGAGCGAGATCGAGGGCGCATCGCCGTTGCGGACATAGTGCGGCGCCATCACGGGCATCAGCACCGCATCGCCCGGCGCGAGCGGGACCGCCTGTTCGGCGCCTTCAAAGCCATCTTCCCACGGCAGGTTGCGGTGACCGCCGGTGTGGTAGCGTTCATGCTCGATCCGGTGCGCAAAGCGTTCGTCGCCCGCAGGCCAGACGTGCATCACCTTGCTGCCGCGAAGCTGGAGCAGGATGTTGTGCTCGGGATCGAAGTGATAGGGCGTGATCGATCCCGGCGACGAGATGAAGACGAACCCCTGCGGTGTCAGCATCGCGCCGGTCCGCGGCGAAACAACGAGTTCCAGCTCGCCGAGCAGATCCATCAACAGCGCGCGATAGGCATCGACCGTTTCGATATTCTTGAGCACCGCCCAACTGCGGTTGCTATCGATGGTGCGGATCGTTTCGGCAATCGACAGCCCGTTCGATGGCACATCCTCGGGCCGGATACCGACAGGCAGATCGCCCGGATTATATTCGACCTGCGACCCCGGCAACGTGTCGGCAAGCGCGGCGAGCGCTTCGAGCGAGAGCAAGGGATGGTCGGGCAGATGGTGGTGCAGCAGCCCCGCCTGCGCCGGATAGAGCGCGGCCATGCGCTCCAGCGTTTCGGGCGGAAAGACACGAATATGGTCGGCGGATTGCGCGGTCATGACGGATCCTGTTCGATCGGCGGTTTGGGGGCGGCGCGCTTCAGACGCCGCCAGATTTTCTCGGCACGCGCCAGCGCGCGAAAGCGCCAGCGGTCCGAGGCGCCCGACAGGGGCGCGTTGATCCACACCAGCCGGCGCCGTTCGCGCCAGACGCTGTCGATCATCGGATGATCAGGCGCCGCGCAGCTGTCGACCCATGCGACGCGCGCGTCGCCGAGAATGTCGAGGTTCGCCTGCTGAAGCAGCACCCCGGGCGAGAAGCGGGCATATTCCTCGTCGAAGGCGGTCTTGAAGGAAAAGGCGCCGGGCGGCGCCACGAAGTTGATCAGCAGCGCGATCGGCCGCTCGCCAAGATCGAGCGCGCGCATGTCGAGCCGGCCCGCCTCGGCCGCTGCGGCAAGGATCGCGCGGAACCAGGCCTCGGTTTCGCTCTGGCTCGCAAGCGCCGATCCGGCGCGCCCCTTCCAGCCGCGCGCTTCGAGGTCGAGGAAGGCATCGATCCAGCCCTCGATCGCGTCGCCGCTGCGCCACTGGCGAAATGTCAGCGGCCCCAGTTCGGCAAGGCGGTTGGCCTGGCGCCGCAATTCCTTGCGCTTCTTGCCGCGCATGGCGGCTTCCCAATAGGCGCCCGGCGAAAGGTCGCTTTCGAGCAGCGCGCGCTCCTCGCGGTGGACGGCTTCGGCCTCGTCGCCGCGACCGCGCACGACTTCGGCCAGCGCGCGATGCAGCGGGCCGTCTTCGGTCAATCGCGGCACCTGAACCAGCGTTTGCGCCCACGGCGCAGCATCGCACCAGCCAAGCAGGATCGACCAGAAAAGCGTCTCGCAGCCCGCGCGCACCAGCGGGGCGCCGTGAAAATGATTGGGATGCGCCCAGCCGACAACATGGCGGAGCGGCAACGGGCCGTAGCGTGCGGCGGGCGCCAGCGGCATCACGCCGATCAGCGGCCCGTCGCTGCCCGTCATCACCATCACCAGCCGCGCCTGCCGCTCAGGATCGAGCAGGTGCAGCGCCGATTGCAGGCACCAGCGTTCGACGAAGGGATTGGGCTCGCTCGCCGCCGCGGCCAGGCGGTCCCAAGCCGCGGCAAGATCGTCCGACAGCGCGAGCGGATCGACAACACGAACGGTCAGCGGCGCGGCTTCGGCGGCATGGGTCGGAAAGGCGGGATGCACCGTCATCGGCGGCGAGCCTAGCAGCGAGTTGTTAAGAAGCGGTGGCGATTCAGCGGCTTCGCATAAGGGCGCGCGCCGGGCGTTAGATACCGAAGAGCTTGGTCAGCGACTTTTCGAGCATGAAAAATTGCCAGATCAGCCGCCCATGATCGCGGCGACCCGATTGGTGCGCGGCAACGACGCGTTCGATCTCCGCCATGTCGAACCAACCCGTCCGCGCGAGCGTCCCCGAATGGGCGAGCGCGCGCGCCTGTTCGGTCAGCGCGCCGCGAAACCAGTGCGACACCGGCGTCACGAACCCCATCTTGGGCCGGTACAATATGTCCTGCGGCAGATAGCGTTCCATCGCCTGTTTCAGGATCGCTTTCCCCGTCCCGCCTTTCACCCGCATCGCGGCGGGGAGCGAGGCGGCGAATTCGACGAGCCGATAATCGAGCAGCGGCTCGCGCGCCTCGAGGCTGACGGCCATGCTCATCCGGTCGGTCTTCGTCAAAATGTCGCCGGGCAGCCAGATCTTGAGGTCGGCATATTGCGCGCGGTCGAGCCGTTCGCGGGCCGGCGCCTCGGCCATCGCCTGCCAATAGCGCGTTTCCGCGACATGATCGCCGAGCGCGCGGATCGCGGCATCATTGAACAGGCGCGCGCGCTGGTCCGGGCCGGTGACGCCGACCGCTTCGGCATAGCCTTCGGCGCCGCTCTTCGACAGGCTGGCAAGCGTAGCGCGGGCGCGCAGCGGGCGCGGCGCCCATTCCATCTGCGGCCAGACGCGCGCGAGCGGCCCCAGAAGATTGCGCCGCAGCACGGCGGGGATCAGCGACCGCAGCCGTTCCTCCTGATGATGGAAGACCAGCCGGCGATAGCCCGCAAACGCCTCATCGGCGCCGTCGCCCGACAGCGCGACCGTCACCTCTTCGCGCGCCAGTTCGCAGACGCGATAGGTCGGCAGCGCGCTCGCGTCGGCGAAAGGTTCGTCGAACATGTCGGCGATGCGGTCGACCAGCGCGAAATCGGCGGCCGCGACGGTGCGGGTGCGGTGGTCGGTGGCGAAGCGGTCCGCGACCGTCGCCGCATAGGCGGTTTCGTCAAGCGCCGCCTGATCGAAACCGATGGTGCAGGTCTTGACCGCCTTCGCGCTCGCTTCGGCCATCAGCGCCACCACCGCGCTCGAATCGACGCCGCCCGACAGAAAGGCGCCGAGCGGTACGTCGGCGACCATGCGGTCGGTAACCGCGGCGCGCATCAAATGGACAAGATGCTCGGCGGCCTCGCCCTCACTGGCGCGGATGCGGTTCGAAAAATCGGGTGACCACCAGCAGGTCGGGCCGGGAAACGGCTTGCCGCGTTCGAGCAGCAGATAATGGCCCGCGCCCAATTTGCTGACGCCCGCCATGATGCAATTGTCGTCGGGCACATAGCCGAGCGCCAGAAAGTCCTCGACCGCCGACAGATTGGCCTCGCGCCGCAGCAGCGGATGCCGCAGCAGGCCCTTGAGTTCGGACGCAAAGGCGATCGATCCGTCCGACAGCCGCGCGAAATGCAGCGGCTTCACGCCCAGCCGGTCACGCGCGAGGAACAGGCAACCCCGCTGATGGTCGTGGATTGCAAAGGCGAACATGCCGTTGAGCCGCGACAGGCAATCCGGACCCCACTGTCGCCACGCCGCCAGAATCACCTCGGTATCGCCGCTAGTGCGAAAGCGGTGGCCACGGTCTTCGAGTTCGGCGCGCAACTGCCGGAAATTATAGATTTCGCCGTTGAAGCTGATCGTCACCGCTTCGTCGTCGCTCGCCATCGGCTGCGGGCTGCCTTCGATGTCGATGATCGACAGCCGCAGATGCCCCAGCCCGACGCCTGGTGCGGTCCATTCGCCCGATCCGTCGGGACCGCGATGGCTCATGGGATGCAGCATCGCGCGCAGCCGCGCGGGATCGACGGGCTTGGCCGTCTCCAGATGATAAATGCCCGCGATCCCACACATATAGGAAGTAGCCCTAGCGCAGTTTCAGCGCGCGGTCAGCCATCGCCTGCGCTCCGCCCGACGCGGAAAGGAAATCGGCGATCGCATCGCGGCCGCCCGCGCGTTCCTCCGCCGACAAAATCAGCGACAGCGCGCGCGGATCGCCCCCGATCAGCCGCGCCTTGAGTTCGGCCAGTTTCGCGGCGCGCGCGCTGCCCGTCGCCCGGCCATCCACGACATACCAGGTTGCGGCGTCGCGCAGCACCGGACCGGGATAAAGCAGCCGCTCGGTCTTTGCGCCATCGACCGCGGGCAGCGCCGCGCTCCACGCCCATTTGCTGTCGGGGTCGATCGCGCCCTGCCCGAAGCCGACGACCTCGCGGCCTTCGGCCTGCCGTTCATAGCCCCCGATCGCTACCGTCACGCGGCGCCCCGCGGCATCGACGAAATGCCGCACCAACCGGCGGTCGGCACCGTCGAAGCGCGGATGCCACGCGGTGCCCTCGCTCGCTGCGTCGTGCCAGCCCGGCGGCGGCGCCACCGCCATCGTCGCGGGCAGCGGCGCGGCACGGCCCCCAACCAGCGCGGCCCACCCCGAAAAGGCGAGCGGGAGCGCGAAAGCGACCGCCAATACCGCCGGCGCCGGACCGACAAAGCGCCGCGGCGCATCCAGCCCGGTGATGTCGACCGCCACATCGTTCGCCGGCCGGTCGAACCATCGCTTTGCGACCAGCATTACGATCAGGATCACGATCCCAAAGAATATCCAGCCGTAGAAAACATGGTCGATGCCTCCCGCGGCCTCGATCCCCCAGATTTCGGCGGCGACCATCGTGCCATAGGCGCGCAGCGCATTGGCGGCGACGGTCGTCGCGAGCGCCGCGGCGACGAAGACGATCCGCCGCGTCCAGCTTTTGAAACAGAGGTTCGCGGCGAACACAGAATAGGCGAGCATCGCGATCAGGAAATTGACCCCCGAACAAGCCTCCGCCACCTCGAAGAAGCCGGCGCGCGTGGTGATGAACACGCCCTCGATCGCCGCGTCGAGCCCCGACAGATGAAGCAGTACGACGCTGATCCGCGCCGTCAGCGTCTGGAGCAGCGGCACCAATTCCTCGCCGAAAGGAACGAGCAGCAGCGCATAGCCAAGCGGGAAGAGAAGCGCGCGCACGAGGTTTTCGCCGAGCGCAGCACCGACCGCGCCCTGCAACATCAGGACAAGCCCCAACTGCCTGAACAGGCCGACGCCCGCCGCTTCGCCCACCAACCAGACGAAGCCGCCGCCCGCCAGCCACACGGCGCCCGGCCACCACCAGACCGGCGCCAGCGTGCGAAGCTGCGGCCAGCGCTGCTGCACCAGCCAACCGATCATCGGCACCATCAGCAGGCAATGGGTGAATGTCGAACTGTGCCACCAGATGCCCGCCATATCGGCGGCATCGCGCGCGAACAGCAGCAGGATCGCCGCCGCGAGCGCGCCAAGCGCGGCCAGATGCCGCTGCCACAGCGACCAGCCGCGCAGCGCCGCGATCGGCCAGGCGGTCATTCGGGAAGCCCCAGCAAGTCGCCGAGCGGTTCCAGCCGCGCGTCCCATCCGTAGCGCGCGACCATCCGGTCACGCGCGCGGGCACCCATCTTTGCGGCACCGCCCGGATCGGAGAACAGACGCGCGATTGCGTCCGCCATGGCCGCGGCCCCATCGGCGACGAGCAGATGGTCGCCGTCGACCGCGTCAATCCCGGTCGCGGCGGCGGCGCTCGCGACGACCGGCCGCGCCATCGCCATCGCCTCGAGCCGGGCGAGCAGCCGCACCTCTTCGGTCGGCGCGCGGCCGACGATCGCAAAGCGTGCGCGCGGTTCGCGCTGGCGCAGCAGCGGCAGCACCGCCGCCGCGAACCAGCTCACCGCGTCGATATTGGGGCGATAGTCCATCTGGCCGGTGAACACCGCCAGCGGTCCATCGCCATCATCCACCGCCGCGAAATCCTGCGCCGGGTCGAAATAGTCGGTGTCGATGCCGTTCTCGACGGCCACCGCGATGTCGCCGCCGAGGCCGCTGCGCGTCCGGAACAGCGCCGCTTCCACCTCGCTCACGAACAGGCTGGCATCGACCGATCGTGCGACTTTCGCTTCATAGGCGCCGAGCTTTGCCGCTTCGCGCCGGTGAACCCAGTTCATGGGCTGGCGCCTGTCCTGTTCGGCATAGGTCGCAAATTTGGCCGAATCGACGTCGACGAAATCCATGATGACCGGTCCGTCGAAACGCGCCGGAAGAAATTGCGCCATCTGGCCCGAGAAGGCGACGATATGGGTAATGCGCCCGGTCGCCAGCAAGGCATCGACGTAAGAGGCGACCACGCTGCTGCGGAACAGCCGGTTCGACACCGGCTCGCCGCGCAGCACCGCCTGCGCGAGCGCGATGGGCCGCGCAGCGCGGCGCGCGTCGATGCACAGGCTTTTACAAAGCGGCGCCATTTTCGTCCGCGCCGTCTCCGCCTCGCCCGCATTGTCGGCGAGCGCGGCGACATGGACGGGGGCCAGCTTGCGCAGCGCCTCGAACATGTGCCAGCTTCTTATCCGGTCGCCGCGGTCGGGCGGCCAGGGCGCGCGGTGGACCAGGAACAGGATTTCGGCCATCGCGCGGGTCAACCCAATCCGCGGGCGATCATCGGCCCAATGCGGTTGGCCGCCCACAGCGGCAGCTTCTTCCACAGATCGACCTGCAACCGGTATTTGGCGCTGTTCGGGTTGGTGTCGCGCGGCGCCTCGCCCGGCGCGAGCCAGCGCGCATAAGTCAGCGGGCGGGGTTCGAAACCCCAATTCTTCTTATAGGCGAAGGGACCGGTGCCAAGCTTCGAACGGCCGAAATCGAAACGGGTGCAGCCGCGCGCGCGGGCATGCCCCATCAGCGCGTAATACATCAGCTCGTTGGCGCGCAGCCCGCGCGCTTCCGCCGTCCCGCCGCCCCAATATGGCATCACCGTGCCGCGCCAATAGAGGCTGAGCACGCTCGCCACCGGCCGGCCGTCGGCGCGCACCGTCAATATGTCGGCATCCTCACCAAAGGCGTCGAGCACCGCATCGAACAGCGCTTTCGGAAAGACCGGCGTGCCGAGGTTGCGAACGCTCGTCGCGTAGATGCGGTAATGGTCGCGCCGCTGCGCGGCATCGCGCCCCGTCGTCACCGACAGGTCGCCCGCCAGCGCCTTGCGCACCTCGGCGCGCTGCTTGCGCGGGACGGCGAGCAATTCGGCTTCGTCATCGGCGGCGAGGTCGCGCGTGAAGCCGGCGTAGACGTCGCCTTCGCAGCGCCAGCCCTCGCCTGCGGGCAGCGGGCCGCCGCGCAGTTCGACCGACGGAACGCCGAGCGCGCGGGCCAAGTCGGCGGCACCCTTGGCCAGGGTGTCGGCAACCGCTGCATCGTCCGCCAGCAGTCCGCCGTCGACAGCAAAGCCGCTGCCGACCAGCGCCTGTCCGAACAGCGGCGAGCGGACGTGGTGCAACGGGACGAGGCCGGTCAGCGCGCCGCGCGCATCGCGCGCCGTGACGAGATGGCAGCGGTGACCCGTCGCCTTGGTGATCGCTTCGCACCAGGCGCGCGTATGAAAGGGCGTCGCATCGGGGTGCGCGGCGACATAGGCGTCCCACGCCGCTGCGTCGGCAAGCGGCGCACCGGCAAAGGCGTCGCTCATCGTTTTGACCGGCGCGTTCACGCCGCGGCGCGCCACGGCCGGGCGCGATATCGCTGCGCCGCGAGCAGTGCATCGGCGCGCGTCCATTCGAAATCGTCGAGCAGCTTCTTCAACTTACCCGCCATCGCCGAGAGGCCAGTATAATGCCGGACCTTCGACCGTAGCGGCGCATCGGCGACGCGCGGCTGACCGGGATCGATCTCCCACGGATGGAAATACAGGATCGCGGGATGTCCCTCGCGATTCATCCGCTCGATCGCCCAGCGCGTGAACCCATAAGGAAGCAGGCGCATGAAACCGCCCCCGCCGGCAGCAAGCGTGCGGCCTGCGAAGCGCGCAGTCGTCACCGGCCATTCGATCAATGCGCTGTCGGGAAGCGGTTGCCACGCATGGCGCGGGCTTTGTGCCCAACCATAATGATCGTGCACCACCGGCGCGACGCTGCTCGAATAGGCATAGCCTTGTTCGGCAAGGACGGCATGCGCCCAGGGCGTGCGCATATCGACCGAAAAGCTGGGTGCGCGATAGCCGCGCACGGGCTGGCCGCCCAGATTTTCCAAGATGGCGCGTGTCTTTTCAAGGTCGGCGGCGAATTCGCCCGCCGTCATCTGGAACACGCGCTTGTGGTCATAACCATGGCTCGCAAGCTCGTGCCCCGCATCGACGATCCGCCGGATCAGCGCGGGATAGCGTTCGGCGACCCAGCCGAGCGTGAAGAAGGTGCCCCGAACCCCGGCCTCGGCGAACAGGTGCAGAACCGCGTCGCAATTCGCCTCGACCCGGCATTCGAGCGCCGGCCAGTCGGCGCGATCGATCGTGCGCTCAAAGGCGCCGACCTGGAACCAGTCCTCGACATCGACCGACAGGCCGTTCTGCATCGTCCATCACCTCTGCCGGTCGCATAGCCGAAATCGGCGCTGCCGTCAGGCCGCCCAAACCTGCGATTTTGCGGGGTTGGGGGCGTTATCCGGATCGCGCTCGACCCATTCGATCAGCAGATCGAGAACCCGGCGCAGCGCTTCGTCCTGCTCGGCAATGCGTGTCTCGAGCGCCGAAATCTGCGCGCGCAGCGCATCGAACTGCGCCGTATCCTGCGGAGCCGCAACTACCGGCGCAGCGGCGTCCGTCGCCGGCGCCGCGAAGGGCGCGCGCTCTGCGCTTGCCACCGGCCATTCGTGCGGTGGGGCGGCGTGCGGCGCGCTCGCCGATGCAGCATGCGCCACCACTTCCTCGACGGGCAACGGCGCAAGGCTCGCCTCGTCGATGCCGCGGTCCGATTCGATCTCGGCGATCACGTTGCGAACATGCTGCGCGTTGATGCGGTTGAGCTCCTCGACCGCGCCGAACAGCAGCAGGCGGCTGACGAGGACGTTGAGCTTGCGCGGCACACCTTCGCTATAATCATACATCAGCTCGAAACTGTCGGGGCTGAAGCTCGGGTTGCCCGTCCAGCCCACCTTGCCGAGGCGGTGGAGGATATAGGGTTCAACCTCTTCGGGTTCCATCGGATCGAGATGGTGCGTCGCGATCACGCGCTGGCGCAATTGTTCAAGCGTCGGCGAATGGAAAAGCGTCTGGCGGAATTCGGGCTGGCCGAGCAGGAAAATCTGCAGCAGCGAATGGCCGCCAAGCTGGAAGTTCGACAGCATCCGCAGCTCTTCGAGTGCCGAGATCGCAAGATTCTGCCCCTCGTCGACGATCAGCAGCGTGCGCCGCCCGGCGCGTGCCTGTTCGCGCAGATATTGCTCCATCGCGCGCAGCAGTTCGGCCTTGCTTTGCCCTTCCCATTCGATGCCGAATTGTTCGGCAACAAGGCGCAGTAGATCGTCGCCCTCGACCTGTGTCGACACCAGCTTGACCGCGGTCAGCCGGTTCGGATCGATCGTGTTCATCAGATGGCCGACCAGCGTCGTCTTGCCCGCGCCGACATCGCCGGTGATGACGATGAAGCCTTCACCCTGCGCCAGCCCATAGCCAAGGTAGGACATCGCCTTGCGGTGCGTTCCGCTCTCGAAATAGAAAGCGGGATCGGGCGTCAGCTGGAACGGGCGTCCGGTGAAGCCGTAGAATTGATCGTACATCGCAGTAATCCCGTTGTGCTGGATCAGAAGTTGTAACGCAGACCGACAAGCGCCGATCCGATAAGCTGGCTGTTGAAGCCGTCCTGGTCGAAGGCATTGAGCCCTGCCGCCGCCGTTCCGGTCAGGCCGCGCCAGAAGCGCCGCGAATAGGCCGCGGAGATACCGGCCGACTGGACGTCGGACGCCCCCGGCGAACCATTGTCGAAATAGTTGAGGTAGCCCGAAATGCTGAGGTCCGACGAGGAATCGAGCTGGCGCCCGGCGGAGACGAAAAGATAATAGGCCTCGTCCACCGTGCCGTTGATCGCGCCGAGTACCGATCCGGTCGGCACCAGCGGCTTGCGGCGGTCGTATCCCGCACCGACACCATAGCTCCAGCGGCCATAGCGCGACGACAGGATCGCCTGCACGCCGCTGCTGCGGAACTGCGCGGTTGTCGTATTGGCAAGCTGCGGGGCAAGGCATCCGCCACTCTGCTGCCCGAAGACGCAGGCGTTCACATCGCCGCTGATCGGATTGCGCGTCGGGTCGAACTGCGTCGGCAGCGCCGACAGCCCGGTGGTCAGCCCGCGCCCGAAGCTCGAAAGCCCGTCATAAACGCCAAGCTGGAACAGCGTCCTGTCGTCGGGACGATAAGCGAAGCTGCCGGTATAGACCGTATCGCCATAGCGGCGGCCGACGCGTGCGGTCAGCGAGGTGCGCGGGCTCGGGCGCCACATCACGCCTGCATCCCAGATAAGCCCGTCGGTGTCGAACGAGAGCTGTCGGGGCCGCGACGTGTCGGTGACAAAGCGGCCGTTCGAATCGCGCACCGGCACCCCATTGGTGTCGAGCAGCGGATCGCGCTGGCTTATCTGGACCTTTTCATAGCCCACGCCGCCCAGCAAGGCGACGCTGGGGCTGATCGGCACCGTAACGTCCGCGCGGGCATATTTGCCCTCGAACCGCTGGTCGAGCTGATTGCTGTCCTCGCGCTCATAGCCGCCCGAAACCTGCCAGCCGAAGGGCAAATCGCCCGGACGCTGGCCAAGGCTGGCCCAGGCGACATGGTTCGTCGAGCTGTCATAGGCATCGCCGACCGGAACGCCCGGTGCGAGCACCGCGGGCGTATCGATGTCGACCTTCGTATAACCGAAACGATAGCCGGCTCCGAAGTCGAGGTTGCCGATGCGCTTGGTCAGCGTCGGACCGGCATAGATGGAATAGAGATTGGCGACATTGTTCGCGCCGCCGATGAACAGGCCGCTGTCGGCGCCCCGACCGTCGGCGCGCGCACGGGTCGCAAGCGCGCCGCCTTCGATATTGAAGCCCTGCATCAGTTCGAGGCGCGCCCGCGCGAGACCGCTGAGCACGTCGGCATCGCCAAGACCGCCCGATTCGCCAAAGCGATGTTCGTAGCGAATCGTGGCTGCCGCCTCGGCGCGCCGCGTCGCGATCACCGCATCGACGCCGGCCGCTACGGTCGTGTAGGTGAGCACGTCGCCGCCATTCTTGAGCTCGGCAGTGAGTACCTGGCCGATCTCGAGATAGGGGCTGACGTCGACCTGGCGGCGCTTCTTCTGCTTCTCGGCGCGCTTGCCGCCCTTGCGGTCGCTTTCGCCGGATGCCGCACCCGAAGCCGGGGCAGCATCGCTTGCGCCCGAGCCCGAGCCGGAACCGCTGTCCTGCGACCATTGGGCCTGCGCGCCCGTCGCCGTGCCGGCGAGCAACAACGCCGCGATCGCGGCAGCACCGCGCAAATAAGTCCGGTCGCGCATCATGACGCGCCTCCCTGTCCGTAATAGGTGCCGAAGCGGCGGCCGCCCGGCGAGAATTTCACTCCGTTGAGGAGCAGCTGGATATGCGGGCAACCGCCCATCAGCCCGACCGCATCGCGCAGCGAGGATTCGAGCGTCTGATCGGCGCGCACCACGATGATGAGCTGGCCGACATGCCCCGCGAGCACCGCGGCCGGCGAGGCGGCGAGAACCGGCGGCGAATCGAGGATGATGATCCGCCCGGGCGCACCCTGTTCGAGCTGCGCGAGCAGCGTCTCGGTCCGGGCAGACGCAAGTAGTTCGGTGTCGTGCATATGCTGCGTACCGGCAGGCATGACCTTCAGCCCCGGAATATCGGTCTGGATCAGGCAGTCGCCGAGCGGCAAGTGCGGATCGGCGAGCGCGTCCATCAGGCCCGGCCCATCGGGCAGCCCCAGCGTTTCGAGCACGCTGGGTTTGGCGATGTCGGCATCGATCAGCAACACGTCGTGATCGGCCTCGACCGCAAGGCTGAGCGCCAGATTGACCGCGGTAAAGGTCTTTCCCTCGCCCGGATTGGCCGATGCGATCAGCACGCGGTGACCGCGCGGCACGACGGGACGGTTGGCGGTGCCCGCGAAGTTGCGAATGATCTCACGCTTCACGATACGATATTCTTCCGCGATGCCGGTGACCGGCGCGCCAGGTACCACCATCCCGCGCGCGGCGAGCCGCTCGCGATCGATCTTGCCCTGCCGGTTCGCGACGATCGCCGGGGCGGCGCGCGCCACCTCCTTGCGCGGCGATGCCTTTGCCGCGGGCGTGGAGGTGGATGTGGGCGTCGCCTTGACCGCCGGTGCCGGCGCATCGGGCGGCAGGATTTCGGGCTGCGGCGCTTCGGCAGCGAGCTTCGCCTTCTTCGCCTTGCGCTCGGGTTCGGGCGGAAGCTGCGAGACGTCGATCGTCGGCGCATGCTTCGCCGGATCAAGGCCGAACATGTCGGCCGCGCGTTCGAGCAGCGAGGGCTGGCGCTTGACGGGGCGTTGGTCGTTCATGTCCTTTTCCTCGCTCACGCGACCATGCCACGCTGGACGAACTCGGCGACCAGCAGCAGCGCATAGAGGCCGACGAGCGCCGCGCCCCCGCCGGCAAGCCAGACAAGCCGCTTGCGCCGCTCGACATGCCGGTCGGGCGTCACGACCTCGGTGATCGATCCGATGACCGGAAGTCCGCTCGCGCGCTCGAGCTTCGCGGCGGTGGCATAGCTTGTCCGTACCTGCGCCAGGCCAAAGGCCGCGCCGATGCCGCCGCCGATCCCGGCGAGCAGGACGAGTGTCAGGAACAGCGGGCGATTGGGCGCCGCAGGGCTGGTCGGCTTCGACGGCGGATCGAGCAATTCGATCCGGATCGCGTCGGTTTCGGTCTGCACATCGCCGCGCAACCGCACCTGTTCGCGCTGCGCGAGCAGTTTGTCATACTGCGCCTTTTGCGCCGTATATTCGCCGTTGATCCGGTCATATTCCGCGGCAATGCCCGGGTTCTGGATCTGCTGCGAGGTGATGCGCGCGATGTCGCCAGTGAGCTGCGCCTTGCGCGCCGACAGCGCGCTGACGGTCGCCTGCCGCTCGGCGCGCATCGCGGCCAGCGACGAATAGGCGGGGTTCTGCATCCCGCCGCCACCGCCATTGCCTTCGCGGTCGGCCTGCGCCTTCAGCGAGGCGATCTGACTCTTGAGCGCGATCACATCGGGGTGCGCGTCGGTCAGCCCGCGTGCGCGCATCGATGCAAGCTCGTTCTGTGCGCCCGCAAGCTGCTGCCGCGCTACACCGCCGCCGACACCGCCGGCGCCCGGCACCGTCGCGGGGGTCGAGGCGAGCTGGCCGTTGGCGGCCGCCAGCGCCGCCTGCGCCGCAACCAGTTGTGTTTCGATCTGGCTGAGTTCGGCGCGCGCCGCATCGACGCGCTGAGCGGGCGATCCGGCACCGCCCGGAATCAGGCCGATATTCTGGGCCTCGAACGCGGCGCGCCGCGCCTCGATCTCGCGCAGCGATTTTTCGCGGTCTGCGATCTGCGAATCGAGGAATTTCAGCCCCTCGCGCGCGTCGACGCGGCCACCGCGAAGCTGATCGTCGCGGAAAACGGTGATCAGGCTGTCGAGTACGCCGCTCGCCAGCTTGGCATTGTCGGCGTCCGACAGGCTGCCGATGCCGACGCTAGAGGTGATTTCGAAGATATTATCCTGCTGCGGCACGATCTTGATATTCTTTTGCAGCATGGCGACCGCGCCCGCTTTCTCGCGCTCGCCCGCACCCGCCGGGATCAGGCCGGTGGTCGTCGCGACTTTCTCCAGATTGCGCGCGCTGGTCAGCGTTTCGCGAATCTGGTCGATCTGCTGGCGCCCGCCAAAAGATCCGCCCTGCGCATCGTCGGGCAGAATCTGGTTCACATCGACGAGAAGGCGCGCGCGGCTGTCATAGCGGTTCGGGATCGACGCGATCGCCAGCCAGCCGAGGATGCAAATGCCCCAGGCGACCGCGAGCACGAGCCAGCGCCGCGTCCAGACGCTGTGCACCGCAACCCGGAATTCGTCGTAAAGGCCGTTCATCGCTTGTCGTCAGTCCTTGCTGGGCAGTGGCGGTCGGGGGCGCATGCGCGCCGTCAGAACATGCTTTCGGGGATGATGATGACGTCGCCCGGCTGAAGCTTGACGTTCGCCTTGATGTCGCCGCGCTTGATCAGGTCGTTGAGGCGAAGCCCATATTCATGCTGCTTGCCGCTGCCCTTGTCGAAGCGGACGAGCCGCGCCTTGTTGCCGGCCGCATAATCGCCGAGTCCGCCGACCGCGATCATCGCGTCGAGGACGGTCATGTTCGCGCGATACGGAATCGACGCCGGCTTTTCGGTGGCGCCGACGACGCGCACCTGCTGCGAGAAGGTGCTGTTGAAGCTGGTGACGATCACGCTGACGATGGGATCGGTGATATATTGGCTGAGCGCGAGCTTGATGTCCTGCTGGAGCATCGTCGGCGTCTTGCCGACCGCGGGCATATCAGTGATCAGCGGCGTGGTGATCCGGCCGTCGGGGCGCACCTGGACCTTGCCGCCGAGTTCGGGATTTCGCCACACGAAGATCTGGAGCTCGTCGAGCGGCCCGATGATATATTCCTCGCCCGGTCCTTCCTGGTTCGCGACGAAATTGGCGCTGGGAAGCTGCGGCGCGGTGGTACCGGCCCCCATGCACCCGGTCAGCGCAGTCGCGGCGATGCCGGAAATCAGCGCGGCGCGGGCGGCGCGAAGCGAGGGGAAGGACGTCATGTTCAATTCACCTTTCGAGCGGACGGGTGCCGCCGCGGCGCCAATCCCCGCAGCAACAGCCAATGCGTCAGGGTCAGCCATGCTGGAAAAGGGTGAACATACCGTTAGTATTGGAATAAGTTGTGTCCGCGCTTGTCGCACATTGTGCCGCTTCGGCACAGAATTTAACCCCGTTCGGTAAGGTTCAGACGAGCATCTCGCGCGCCGGCCCCTGTCCGAGGAATGCAGCGGGGCTCGCCGAGGCGCCATAGGCGCCCGCCTGAAACAACGCGATCAACTCGCCGACATCGGCGCGCGGCAAGCCAACCTGATCGCCCAGCCGGTCGAGCGGGGTGCACAGACAGCCGACGACCGACACGGTTTCGTCGACCCCGCGGCCGAACCGACCGGCAACGGCAATCGGATAGTTACGCCGGATCACCGTCCCGAAATTGCCGCTCGCGGCGAGTTGATGATGCAGTCCTCCGTCGGTGACGAGGAAGGTTTCGCCATGGCTCACCTTCCGGTCGACCACGCGCATCAGATAGACCCCGGCCTCGGCGACGAGCCAGCGGCCGAGTTCCATCGCAAAACCGCTCTCTGCCAGCGCGGCCCCTCGCGCGCCGAGCGTTTCGGCGAGCCGCGCGCCGACCGTCGCAGCGTCGACCGCGCGGTCGCCGGGGAAATAGGGAACCCCCATGCCGCCGCCCAGGTTGACGAGCGGCGGGGTGGCGCCGACCGCCTCCGCAAGCCGCGCCGCGAGCGCGACCGTCTGCGCCTGCGTATCGGCGATCGCATCGGCATCAAGTGCCTGTGATCCTGCAAAAATATGAAAACCGCGCCAATCGGCGCCGGCATCGATCAGCATGCGGACCAGCGCCGGCACCGCGTCGGCATCGACCCCGAACGGCTTGGCGCCGCCGCCCATTTTCATGCCCGATCCCTTGAGGTCGAAGTCGGGATTGACGCGCACTGCCAGCCGGGGCCGCGTCCCGATGCGGTCGGCAATGGCCAGCGCCCGTGCCCCCTCTCCCGCCGATTCGAGATTGAGCGTCGCGCCCGCCGCAATCGCCGCTTCCAGTTCGCGGTCGCGCTTGCCGGGGCCAGCGAAGCTGATGTGTTCGGCCGCCATGCCGCTCGCGAGCGCCAGCGCCAATTCCCCGCCGGATGCCACGTCGAACCCGTCGACGATGGTCGCCATATGCGCAAGCAGCGGCGCGAAGGGATTGGCCTTCATCGCATAATGGAGCTGCACCTCACGGGGCATTGCGGCGCGCCATTCGGCGGCGCGCGCGGTCAGCATCGCGCGGTCATAGACAAAGAGCGGCGTGTCGCCCGCCGCCTCGGCGAGGGCATCGGCGCGCCGGCCCCCGATGCGCAGCATGCCGTCGGCGTCAGCAGCAAAGCCGGGCGGGATCGGGCCGTGCGGCTTCATGCCGCCACCCCTGCACCCCATTCGGCCGCGATCGCGACGCGGTCGAGCTTGCCATTGGGATTGCGCGGCAGCGCCTCGCGCCACTCGACGGCCTTGGGCTGCATGAAGTTGGGGAGCGTCCGGCGCAGTTCGGCGGCGAACGCCTCGCGGTCCGCATCGGCCTTGCCGCGCACGATCAACTGGATCGCAGCGCCCAGCCGCGCGTCGGGCACGCCGAAGGCGACGGCCTCATAGACCATGCCGGTGGCAACGGCGGCATCCTCGATCTCGGTCGGGCTGACCCGGTTGCCCGCGGTCTTGATCATCGCGTCGTCGCGGCCGACGAAATAGAGCAGGCCGTCACCATCGCGCCGCACCGTGTCGCCCGACCACACCGCGATACCGCCCCACGCCGACGCGGCAGGCGCGGCGCGAAAACGCTCGGCGGTGCGTTCGGCATCGCGCCAATAGCCCTGCGCGACGAGGGGTCCGCAATGGACGAGCTCGCCCGCTTCGCCGTCGGCGGTGATGCTGCCATCGGGGCGGCACACGAGAATTTCGGCGTGCGGAATGGCACGGCCCATCGAGGTCGGATGCGCCGCGACCAACTCCGGGTCGAGCCAGGTCGACCGGAACGCTTCGGTCAGGCCGTACATCGGATAAATGTCGGCCTCGACAAAAGTCGCGCGCATCGCGTCGATCAGCGACGGCGTCAGCGCGCCGCCGCTGTTGGTAAGGCGGCGCAGCGATGCGGCGACATCGGCGGGCCAATCGACCTCGACAAGTTGCACCCACAAGGGCGGCACCCCGGCAAGCGTCGTGGCGCCGTAGCGCGCGACCGCCTTCACCACATCGCGCGGCGCCAGATAGTCGAGCGGCGCCACCGCCCCGCCCGCATACCAGGCCGAAAGGAGCTGGTTCTGGCCATAATCGAAGCTGAAAGGCAGCACCGCCAGCACGCGATCATCGGCGCCGAGCGCCAGATAGGTCGCGACACTCTCCGCACCGAGCCACAGATTGGCGTGACTGAGCATCACGCCCTTGGGCCGTCCGGTCGATCCGCTGGTATAGAGTATGGCAGCCAGATCGTCCGGATTGCCGGCGGAAGGCGGCAGCCTGTCCGGATGGCCGTCGATCGCCGCCTCGACCACGGTCAGATCGCGCAGCGCACAGCCGCCGGGAAGGCCGTCGCCCAGCATGTCGGCTCGCGCGCGATTGGTCAGCAACAGCGCTGCGCCACTGTCGGCCAGAATATGCGCGACCTGCGGTGCCTTCAGCAGCGGATTGACCGGCACATGGATCAGCCCGGCGCGCGCCGCGGCGAGCGGCATCAGGCAGGCAGCGCGCGTCTTTGCGCTCCAGCTCGCCACCCGGTCGCCGGGCCGGGCGCCCGCGGCGCTCAGCCATGCCGCCAGCCGGCCGACACCCGCATCGAGATCGGCAAACGACATCGGCGCGTCGCCGATGAGCAGCGCAGGCGCATCGGCCGCGCCGCGCAGCGCTAGATGGTCGAGTGGGCATGAGGGCGGGTTTTCGGCTTTGGTCATCGGCTGTTAGGACAGTGGTGATAGAGCGCCGCACCATGGATGGGAACGGTGAACATCACGCTAATGATGCCAAGCTGCCCGCCGCAGCGCGCGGCATGGGGCATGCTTCGCCGTTCGACCGTCCCCAATGGTTCGACCTGCTCGCCGCGCACGGATTCGCCGGAGAAGGCCGAATCGATGCGGCGGGCTCCGAAGGCCAAACCACGGCGTGGCTGCCGCTTCGGCGTGAAAAATCGGGCGCGGTTTCCGGGCTTGCCAACTGGTACAGCTTTGCAATCCGCCCGCTTTATACCGGCCAGGGCGACCATATGGCGGCGCTGCGCGACCTGTTCGCACGCGCCCGCGCCGAGGCCGCACGCCTGACGCTCTATCCCGTGCCCGATGCCGAAAAGGACAGCATCGCAACCGCGATGCGCGCCGCCGGCTGGTGGGTGCGCGCGGTGCCGGCGGGCGATCGCCACTGGCTCGACCTGACGGGGCTCGACCATGACGGCTGGTGGGCCACCCGACCCGGCGCGCTGCGCAGCACGGTCCAGCGCAAGGCGAAAAAGAATATTGTCGCGATCGAGATTCTGACCGCATTCGACCCCGATGCCTGGGCGGCCTATGAGCATATCTACGCCGCGAGCTGGAAGCCCGAAGAGGGCGACCCCGCCCTGCTCCGCGCCTTTGCCGAAGAAGAAAGCGCGCGCGGCACCTTTCGCTTGGGGCTGGCGCGGATCGACGGCGCAGCGGTGGCGGCGCAATATTGGACGGTGGAAGACGGCACCGCCTTCATCCACAAGCTCGCGCATGTCGAGGACAGTCTGAAGGCATCGCCCGGCACCCTGCTTTCGGCGGCTCTGTTCCGCCATGTCATCACGGTCGATGGCGTGCGCCGCATCGATTTCGGCACCGGCAACGACGCTTACAAGCGCGACTGGATGAACCGGCACGAGCCCTTGTGGCGATTGGAGGGTTTCAATCGCGGGCGCATCGCGGCATGGGGACCGGCATTGAAGGCCTTTGCCCGTTCGCTGCTCAGGAAAGACCCATGACCGACGCCCATAAAGTCGATGCCACCCTTCGCGCCCTGCTCGCCGATGTCCTCGGCCTCGGCGACGAACGCGCGGCGGCGCTGACCGAAGACAGCGGCCTGTTCGGCGAACTGCCCGAATTCGATTCGATGGCGGTCGCAACCGTGCTGACCGAAATGGAGGACCGTCTCGGCATCCTGATCGACGATGACGACGTCGACGGCGAAATCTTCGAAACCTATGGCAATCTGCTGCGCTTCGCCGAACGCAAGGTTCAGGGCTGACCGGCATGCGAGGGGCGAATGGACGAGCATAGACTTCGCATCGCGCCCGTCGGCACGCCGCGCGCGACGATCCTGTTCGCGGCCCCCTTGTTCGAGGAAGCGAACCGCAGCCGCCGCACTATCGTACGCGCGATGCGCGCCTTGGCCGCGCAAGGTTTCGCCGCCGTGCTTCCCGACCTGCCGGGCCAGAATGAAAGCCCCGTCGCGCTCGCCGATGTCGATTTGAACCGGTGGCAGAGCGCCTTTGCCGAGACGGCCGGTGAAATAGAGGGGCCGATCGTCATCGCCGCGCTGCGCGGCGGTGCGCTGATCGACCATCAGGCCGGGGCCGCCGCATGGTGGCGGCTGGCGCCCGCCGGCGGCGCCTCGCTGCTCCGCACCCTGCTGCGGGCGCGCGTCAGCGCCGATCGCGAGGCGGGCGTGACATCTTCGCTCGACAGCCTTCAGGACCAGGCGAAAAGCGAGCCCTTGTTGCTCGCCGGAAATTGTCTGTCACCGGCGATGATCGCGTCCCTCGCGACGAGCAAGCCGCAGGCGGTCACGCCGCTGCGCACTGTGGCGCTGGGCAGCGGCGACGAAGCGATTGGCGGTACGCCGCTGTGGCTGCGCGCCGAACCGGGCGAAGACGCCGCCATGGCTGACGCGATGGCGGCCGACATCGCCGCATGGAGCCGGACATGCGGCATCAGCTGAGCTTCCTCTGCGAAGGCGCGGCGCTCGCCGCGAGCCTAGACGACGCGCCGGGAACGACCGGGCTGCTGATCGTGTCGGGCGGCAACGAGATCCGCAGCGGCGCGCATCGCGGCATGGCAATGCTGGCACAGCGGATCGCGGCGGCGGGCCATCCGGTCTTTCGCTTCGACCGCCGCGGGATCGGCGACAGCGAGGGCGAGAATGGCGGCTATACGCACAGCGGCGCCGACATCGCCGCCGCGATCGCCGCGTTCCGCACGGCGGCGCCGCACGTCACCCGCATCGTCGCCTTCGGCAATTGTGATGCGGCGAGCGCGCTGCTGCTGCACCAGCCGCTCGCACTCGATGGCCTGATCCTCGCTAATCCGTGGACTTATGACGAGGCGGAACCGGATGCGGGCGAGCAGCCGGTGCTGCCCCCGGCCTCGGCGATCCGCGCGCGCTATCTGGCGCGGCTCAAGGATCCGAAAAGCCTGCTGCGCCTGCTGAAGGGCGAGATCGATATCGGCAAACTGGTCCGCGGCCTGTCGGCGTTGAAACGGACGCCGCAAGCCGCCGCACCCGACAGCCTCGCCGCGCGCCTCGACGCGGCGATGACCGCGCTGGCTTGCCCCGCGACGATCCTGCTCGCGACCGGCGACCGCACCGCGCAGGCATTCATCGCGCATTGCCGGCCCGCAAACATCCCGGTCGAGCATCTCGACAGCGTATCGCACAGCTTCGCCGGCGACGATGCGGACTGGCTGTTTGCGAAGATATCGGAACGGCTGTCCTGACGGCGCCTTTGGGATCGAAAGCGGACATTGCCACTTCCCCACCCGCTCACCCTGAGCTTGTCGAAGGGTAAACGGAATGTGGTAGGCGAGCCTATTCGCCTTTCGTCATCCCGGACTTGATCCGGGATCCATTCGCGCAGCATCGGAACAATGGATCCCGGATCAAGTCCGGGATGACGGTGAAGAAAGTTGTTCGGCGCGACTCGCGAAAGGTAGGCCCTGCACGCTAGCGCCTCATCACGGATAGCCCGGCGTCTTGGGCGCATCGGGCAGCGGAATGAATTCTTCGCTGTCGCCCGCGACCAGCGGGAAATTGCCATCCTTCCAGTCGTGCTTCGCCTGATTGATCCGGTCGCGCGACGAGCTGACGAAATTCCACCACAGGTGCCGCGGGGTGCGGAAGGCTTCGCCGCCGAGCAGCATCACGCGTGCGTCGGTGGCGGCGCGCAGCGTCATCGCCTGCCCCGGCTTCAATATATAGAGGCTGTAACGGTCGAGCGCTTCGCCATCGAGGGTCGCATCGCCCATCGCGACCAGCACCGCGCGCTCGTCGGCCTCCGCTTCGATCGGCAGGCTTGCCCCTGCCGCCATCAATATATCGGCATAGATGGTCGCGGCATGCTGGGTGATCGGTGATGTCGCGCCCCACAGCGTCCCCATGATGACGCGTGCCGACACCTTGCCGTCCTCGATCAGCGGCAGATCTTCCTTGGCGACATGTTCGAACGCCGGGTCGATCTCTTCTTTGCCGTCGGGCAGCGCCAGCCACGTCTGCATGCCCGAGATCGGCGATCCGGTCGCGCGTTCGGCCGCGGGGGTGCGCTCCGAATGGACGATGCCGCGCCCAGCGGTCATCAGATTGCACGCGCCCGGCCGGATCGTCGCCCAGGTGCCAAGACTGTCGCGATGGTCGATCGCGCCTTCGAACAAATAGGTGACGGTGGCGAGGTTGATGTGCGGATGCGGGCGCACGTCCATCCCCTGCCCGATGTCGAAATGCGCCGGTCCGAACTGATCGACGAAGATGAAGGGGCCGACCATCGTCCGCTCCTTGTTCGGCAGCGTACGCCGCACATCGAAGGCCCCGATATCATGGGTCGAGGGGGTAATGACAGTGAACATCAGCCGATCCTTTCCAGCCTGTGGCGCGTCTTGTCGGTTTCGACCGTGCCGGTGTTGCGCGTCGATCCCGGTTCGAGCAGCAGCACATGGCACTCGCCGTCCAGCGCCTCGGGACAATGTTCGGTTCCGTGCGGCACGATGATGAATTCGCCCGGACCGACGATCACATCGCCGCTGCGCAGGCCCATCTTCATCCGGCCCTGCACCACCAGGAACAATTCATCTTCCGTTTCATGGTGATGCCAGTCGAACTTGCCTTCGAATTTCGCCAGCTTGACCTGAAAATCATTGATGTCGCCCGCGATCCGCGGGTTCCAGTGATCGTGGAAGCTCGCAAAGGCGGCGGCAAGGTTGACCTTGTCGATCGTCATGGTTCGAAGTCTCCAGTATAGCCTGCCCTGCGAAAGATCGCCTGCAAATCCTCTTTCATTGCCCAGCCCGGCGGCGCCTTGTCGACGTGGTTCCGGTGATTCATGTCGGCGCCAGCCTCGATCAACGCCGCCACGATGCCCAAATCATAGCCCGGGGCGTTGGCGCACCGGCTAGCCACCCAGAGTGGGCCATTGCCCTGTCGATCGATGCAGTTCACATCGGCGCCCGCCGCGATGAGCATCTTTATCGCTGCGCCATGCCCATATTCGGCCGCGACATGAAGCGCAGAAAATCCGTCCTTGTCTGCAGCGGTCGCATCCGCCCCCGCTTTCAAGCTCTTTTGTATCGCCGCAACGTCCCCTTCAGCGGCTTGATACCATAGGGGGCTGCGCCCATAATTATCGACGCCCGGACGCGGTTTTCTCCAGGGCCAAGTCGGCACGGCCTATTCGCCCGGCGCGAGCGCGCGGATCGCCAGCGCGTGAACGCGATTGCCCGGCAGGTCGCCGAGCGCCTTGTTCACTGCCCGCTGGCGCGCGACGCGGGTCTGGCCCGCGAAGCCCGCCCATCGGATCGTCAGGCTGAAATGCGATTCGCCGCTGCCGTCATCGCCGGCGTGGCCGTGATGCTGGGCGCTGTCGTTATTCAGGGTGAAATCGGCGTCGGGGAAAGCCGCGGCGAGCAGCGTTTCCATTTCGCGTTGGGCTGGACCTTTTTGCGTCATGCCCCCATGTTGGGAGCAGATACCCAGCATGACAAGCCCCCGCTCCCCCCGATTCCACGGCCGCGTTCCGCGTGAGGCCCCTTGCGCCGTTCCCGGCTGCCAAGAGCCCGGCGAATTTCGCGCCCCCGCGTCGCCGCATCGCTCGCCCGACGGACCGCCGCCCTATCGCTGGCTGTGCCTCGACCATGTTCGCGAATTCAACGCGGGCTATAATTATTTCGAGGGCATGAACGCCGACCAGATCATGGCCGCGCAGTCGCCGACCGCGGGTTGGGAGACCGAAAGCCGCACCTTTCGCGCTGCCGGCAGCGCCGACCTGCCGCCGCGCTGGGCCGATTTCAAGGATCCGATGGATGCGCTCGGCGCGCGCTTTCGCCAGCGCATGGACGAGGCGCGGCGCGAAGCCGCCGACCCGCGTTTCACCCGCGAGGAGCATCGCGCGCTGCAGCTGATGGGGCTCGCCACCGATGCCGACCGCGCCGCGCTGCGCCGCCGCTACAGCGAGCTGGTGCGCAAATATCACCCCGACCGCAACGGCGGCGACCGCAGCCATGAGGTGCGGCTGGGCGAAGTCGTCGCGGCCTATCAATTGCTGCGCAAGACCAGGCCATTTGCATAGGAGAGGAACGGATGAGCGAACTCGACGCGGCGCGGATCGAAACGGTGAAACGCCATATGGCGCTGGAGATCACGCACGACTGGGACGGGGTGATCGCGACATTCGATCATCCACGTTACGAACTGCTCGGCCCCGGCACCGTCTTTGACGGCGAGGCCGCGGTGCGATCCTATTTCGCCGCGTCGCGCGAACCCTTCCCCGATCAGGCGAACGAGATCATCGCGATCGCCGCCGACGCGGCGACCGACACCGTGCTCGTCGAATTCTGGCTGACGGGCACGCACCTCGGCCCGCTGAAGCTGGGGCTGCGTACCGTCGAGCCGACGGGCAAGGCCTTTCGTATCCGTATGGCAGCGAGTTTCGAATTCGCACCAGGCAGCGACCGGATCGTCTGCGAGCGCCCCTATTACGACCAGTCGGCGGTGATGAAGGCGCTTGATCTGTTCTGAATAAGGCGTTGCAAGGGGCAACCCATCGCGATACCGCGCTAGCCGAAGCGTCGGCCCGTCCGGCGACTCTCTCCCGATGCGTTTTGCTGGACCTTGCGACATGACCGATATTCCGAACAGCCTTCCCGACCATCATGGTTCGACGCTGCTGGCAGCGCCCGATACCGAGGTCGATGCGCGCGAGCTGTTCGGGGTCGACATCGACATGAAGGTGCCGGCGTTCAGCGAATCCGACGAGCGGGTTCCCGACCTCGACCCCTCCTATGTCTTCGACGGCGACACCACGCTCGCGATCCTCGCGGGCTTCAAATATAACCGCCGCGTCATGGTGCAGGGCTATCACGGCACCGGCAAATCGACGCATATCGAACAGGTGGCGGCGCGGCTGAAATGGCCGTGCATCCGTATCAACCTCGACGCGCATATCAGCCGCCTCGACCTTGTCGGGCGCGATGCGATCGTGCTGCGCGACGGCAAGCAGGTGACCGAATTCCGCGAAGGCCTGCTTCCCTGGGCGCTGCAGACGCCGACCGCGCTCGTCTTCGACGAATATGACGCGGGGCGGCCCGACGTGATGTTCGTGATCCAGCGCGTGCTGGAGGCCGAAGGCAAGCTGACGCTGCTCGATCAGAACCGCGTCATCCGCCCGAACCCGCACTTCCGCCTGTTCGCCACCGCGAACACCGTCGGGCTGGGCGACACGAGCGGGCTCTATCACGGCACGCAGCAGATCAACCAGGGCCAGATGGACCGCTGGAACATCGTCGTGACGCTGAACTATCTGCCCGCGGCGACCGAGAGCGAGATCATCCTGAAGAAGGTGCCGGGCACCGACGATGCCACCGTCGCCAACATGGTGAAGGTTGCGGATCTGACGCGTCAGGGCTTCGTCAACGGCGATATCTCGACCGTCATGTCGCCGCGTACCGTCATCAGCTGGGCGCAGAATGCGGCGATCTTCCACAGCCTGGGCTTCGCCTTCCGCCTGTCGTTCCTCAACAAGTGCGACGAGGCCGAGCGGATGATCGTCGCCGAATATTATCAGCGCGTGTTCGGCGAAGACCTGCCCGAAGGCGTGGTCGGCAAATAAGGCGAGAGCGCGCGCCGCGCCCTTCCCTTCGCATTCAGCGCAGCACCGCCTCGGCATCGACGAGCCGGATATCGTGCATCATGTTCAGATAGGCTTCGAAATAGCCCTTGTGCGACGCGCCGACGATGACGAGCGCTCGCGCACCGGGCTGCGCCGCCATCGCCGCGCGGATATTGGCGACCATGCGCAGGTTCCGCGTTTCCCACCAGCCGGTGTAGTAGCGGCCGTAATGCTGCGGCGAGGGTTCGGCGAGCGCGGCGCCGAAATCGCTGTCGAACGCCATCCGCATCGCCTCCGGGCTGTTGTAGGCGCGATAGAGGGCGAGCACGCCGTCACCGTCGAGCCGCTTTCGGAGGTCGGCATCGATAGCGCTGCGTTTCGCGGTCACCGGATTGTCCCAAGCGCGCTGGATCGCTTCGCCATAACCCGCTTCACCCGAGACGCGATTGGTCGCCGCATCGGCGCTGTGATCGTCGACCGAATAGACACGCTCAAGCCCCAGCCGCGCGGCCAGCGCCGCGCCGATCAGGAAATTTTCGTTGCGGCGTGTTGTCAGCATCGTCAGCCGCTCGACCAGCACCGCATCGAGCCCATCGCCCGCGCGCCGTTCGGTCGCAGGCAAGCGCAACCATTGGACCAGCGCCGATGCCTGCTCGCCGCCCGCCAGGAAAACCGCGGCGAGATGCCGGCGCTGCGCCGCGGTGGGCTCGGCGGGCCAGTCGGCGAGGAGCCGCTCCGCCTCGACCGTAGCAGCCGGAACGTCGAGCCCCGTCGCCGCGCGCGCGGGTTCGGGGCTCCAGCAATAATCGTCATACACGCCGGGATAGATCGGCTTGTAGCGCAGCAGCATCTGGCAATCGGGTCCCGAGAGCCCTTCGATGGTGACGATCTGCGGCTGCCACGCGGCGAGCCTGGCCAGCAGCGGGTCGAGGGCCTTGGCATCGAAATCCTTGGGAAAGCCAGACAGATGCGGCGACCCGAGCACGAGCGCCTGCCCGGTCTCTCCCGCGACAGTCTGCTTGAGCCGGCTGGGGTCGAAGCTCGGCTCATAGGCGGGAGCCGCGGGCACGGCGGTTGCGGCGAGCATCAACGCGGCAAGTGCGAACATCATTTTCCTTCCCTGTCGCTGCACGGCCGACCGCGCGCAGTGGAGCCACTATACCAACGTGTATTAATTCATCAATACAGCCTGAAGCCGCACTTCGCACTTCCAAAGCCCCCCGCGCTCTGCCAGCGTCGCCGCCATGATCCGGCGATTCCCGCGCATGCCCCGTCCCCCCAAGCGCTTGCTCGCTTTCGCTCTCGCCCTCCCGCTTGCAGGGTGCGCGACCGCGGTCGATTATGGCAAGGTTCCGCATTCGGCCTATGTCGCCGACGCACGTTGCACCGCGCAGGCCGGGGCGGAGGTCGACACTGCGGCGCTCCCGCTCTTCTTCGTCACGAGCCGCCTTCCCGATTGCCGGACGCCCGACATCCGGCTGACCAACCATCGCGGCGACCGCATCCGCTATGGCCGCTTTGCAGCGCCGCACGACAGGAAGGTCGACGGCAAGACGCGCTTCCTGACCCCGCTTGCGTTTCAGGAGGCAGGCGACTGGTGGGCGGGTCTGCAGGCCGAAACCGATCGCCGTCAGGGCCGCGTCCTCCTCTATGTCCATGGCTATCGCGAGACGTTCGAAACGACGTCGAAGGATGCGGCGCAGATCGCGCGGATGACCGGTTTCGACGGGCCCATCGTCGAATATAGCTGGCCGTCGCAGGGCAAGCTGCTGAGCTATGCCGTCGACGAAACCAACATGTATCATGACGTGCGCAATTTCCGCCTGTTCCTGAAGGCGCTGGCCGAGCGTCCGTGGGTAAAGGAAATCGTCGTCGTTTCGCACTCGCTCGGCGCGCGGCTGGTGATACCCGCAATCGCCTATGTCGACCGGACGGCGCCGAGCGCGGACAGCAGCAACATTTCCAACATCATCCTCGCCTCGCCCGATTTCGACCGCGAGACGTTCGAGCGCGACATTGCGAACGACGTGCTCGCCACCGCGCGGGTCGCGCGCGACCGACGCATCACCGCCTATGTGTCGCGCAGCGACAAGGCGCTGGCGGCGTCGCGCGCGCTGCACGGTTATCCGCGGCTCGGCTCGCCCTATTGCTTCGATCCGTTCGAGGCCGCCGATCTGCGGGCGAAGGGCCTGCCCGAACGCTGCTATGCCGCCGCCATTCCGGGCCTGACGATCGTCGACACCACCGACATTTCGCGTGGATCGACGGGGCACAGCGATTTCCTGCGCAGCGCGCTCGCCTGCATGGATTTTGTCGACATGATCCGCGGCAAGCGCAGCCGGCCCGAACGCACGCCCACGCATCTGGCCCATGTCTTTCGCCTCGCCCCCGATCCGCAGATGCCGAGCCGGCTCGACGAGGCGACCTGCAACCGCATTCCCGATGGTGAAAAGGATTAGCGGGGATACTCTTCCTTCGCCGGTGAAAGCCCGTTAGAGCCGATTCGATGTCCGGCCAGTCTCCCCTCGACGATTTCAAGACCGCGCTGTCGAGCGTGGCGCGCGCCGTGACGCGCGATGCCGAGGTCGAGGTAGGTTTCACCGCCGACGCGCCGGTACAGATCGGCAAGCAGATCAAGGTGCCGACCCCGTCGCGTACCCTGCCCGCCGATCAGGTGGCCGAAGCGCGCGGCTTCGCCGACGGTTATGCGCTGCGCATGAAGCATCACAGCGACACGGTGCACGCCGCGGCACGCCCGGTCGAGCCGCTCGCCGCCGCGGCCTTCGATGCGATGGAACGCGCGCGGGTCGAGGCGCTGGGCGCCCGCAACATGGCCGGAATGCGCGCCAATCTGCGGGCCAGCCTGGCGATGCGAATGCGCAGCGACCCGATCAGCCGCGCGCAGGATCGCGGCGAAGTCCCGATATCGAGCGCGCTTGAACTGATGCTGCGCGAGGCGCTGACCGGCGAACAGGCGCCGCAGGGGACCGAAACCGGGCTGTCGCTGGTGCGCGAATGGATCAGCCAGGATGCCGGCGCCGACCTGACCGCGCTCGCGATGCTGATCGACGATCAGGCCGCCTTTGCCGAAACCGCGCGGCTTGCGCTGCGCCACCTCGACCTGATGCAGGCCGACGATCCGCTCGAGGAAGGCGCCGAGGACGGCGGCGAGGACGATCAGACCGAAGCCGAAGAGAGCCAGGAAGAACAGGAAAGCGAGGACGGCGGCACCGGCGAGAGTCAGGTCGACGCGCGCGCCGAAATGTCGGGCGATCAGGCCGACGATGGCGAAAGCGATCCCGATGCCCAGGAAATGGAAGCCGACGGCGAGCCCGAGATGGGCGGCGAAGGCGACGAGGGCATGTTGCCCGTGCGGCCCAACCGCCTGCCCACCGACGTTCCCGATTTCAACTATGTCCGCTTCACCGAGAAGCATGACGAGATAATCGCCGCGACCGAATTGTGCGACGAAGAGGAATTGACGCGGCTGCGCGCCTATCTCGACCAGCAGATGACGCACCTGCAGGGTGCGGTGACGAAGCTCGCCAACCGGCTGCAACGCCGCCTGATGGCGCAGCAGAACCGCGCCTGGGATTTCGATCAGGAGGAAGGCCAGCTCGACGCCTCGCGCCTTGCCCGCGTCGTCGTGTCGCCGGGCCATTCACTGTCCTACAAGATCGAGCGCGATACCGATTTTCGCGATACCGTCGTCACGCTGCTCCTCGACAATAGTGGGTCGATGCGCGGGCGGCCGATCAGCATTGCGGCGATCAGCGCCGACATTCTGGCCCGCACGCTCGAACGCTGCGGCGTGAAGACCGAGATTCTGGGCTTCACGACGCGGACGTGGAAGGGTGATGTGGGCGCACACCCGCATCGTCAATCGCCCCGAGGAACGCCGCATCCTGATGGTGATCAGCGACGGCGCGCCGGTCGACGACAGCACGCTGTCGGTCAATCATGGCGCCTATCTCGACCAGCATCTGCGCCAGGTGATCGATTGGATCGAAAAGAAATCGCCGGTCGAGCTTTGCGCGATCGGCATTGGCCACGACGTAACCCGTTATTACAGCCGCGCCGTGACCATCATGGATGCCGAGCAATTGGGCGGCACGATGGTCGAACAATTGGCGGGATTGTTCGACATAGAATGAGCGGAAATTGATCAGTTCATAGCGGCTGTCGCGACTAAAGCCCGATAGTCCTCGATATTCCTCTCGAAATAGTGCAACTTGGGCGCGTCGAATGTTATCATAAACAAACTGCCATTACGCAATGTCGCGATCGCCTCACCTTTGCGCGTCAGTTCATCCGGTGTCACATATTCATAGCTGAAGCGGACGGCGGGTTCACCCATAAACTTCGCAGGAGACGAAGACCCGAGGTTGAAAACTGCAAGGCCATGATAAGATCTGTAGGTGCCTTCCAGAAACTCAGGAATATCCGTCAGCAAACTGTTCGGCTGAAGCTTCGGCAAGGGGTCATGCTTCTTGCTGCGCTCGCGTAGCAGCGGTTCTCCCGGTGCAATGTTGGCGAAGAAAGAAATGTCATTCAGGCGTTCGCCATCAAGCGTCCACGTTTCCGCCTTCTTCCCGACGCGCTGGGACAACTTATTCCAATCACGTGGCGGTGTGACTGTCATTTGCGATTTGGCGACCGCGACACGCTCGCCGGTCTTAATCAAATCATTGGCAGACAAGGTATGGGGGGAGACTGCTACAGAAAAGGTTGCGAAGAGGATAATTGGCCTCAAGAAGACGTTAGACATCCGGATAGCTTTCATTGCGGCGCCACCAAGGAACGGATCATCTCCGCATCCGGCGCATCAGGTTTCAATTGGAGATAACGAGCAAGCACAGAAGCAGCTTCTGTTTTGCGGTCCATCCGCATAAGTGAGAGCCCCATTCCCCGATACGCTCCAGACAACTCGGAATTGAGTTCCAAGGCCTGGCGATAAAAATCGACCGCGTTGGGGAGGTCGCGCGGGTTGGCTCGTAACCGATAAAGCTCGCCGCGCGCGAAGAGCAGAGCAGCAGTCCAACCTTCAGACCCAAGCCGAGTGATGAGATACTCCGAACCGGAAAAATCGTTCAGCTTAATTTGGTCCGCAAGAAATTGATCTATCCAAGGGGCCATAGCCGCCTGATATGCGCTCCGACCTTCAAACTCGCCTCCGGATACGCGGTTGGCCAAAATAGATAGGGTGTCTGCGCGCTCAAGATCGGTGGGATGCGAGGCAAAGAAGGCGACGCCATCGTATCTGCGGCTCCGCAACGCGCGTCCTGCCGACGTTGCATCAGCTTCGTTCATTGCGGAACGCCAAACTTCCGATGCCGCGGAAGGACGATAGCCAGCCGCAGCCATATAGCCAAAGCCCCTGATATCAGCAGCTCGCTCTTGGTCTCGATTGAAGCGGGCCAGCGCTCCATAAACAGAAATACGATAATCGCCGTAAGACTGGCCGCCGCCACTCCCATAACTGGCCGCCAGCGCTCCCATCACTGCAGTCCACGCCAAAAGGTCGCTGGACGAACGACGCCGGCGAAAGTCCTCGAGCGAATGACGCAACTCAAAATGCGCAAACTCATGGCCAAGGATTGATGCGAGTTCCGCTTCATTTCGCATCCGGAGAAGCAAGCCGGAATAGACACGCATCGTGCCATTCGGGCTCATTGAAGCGTTAAATATCGGCACGCGCAGAATGTAGATGCGCACACCACCGCAACGATCATCACCAACCGCGCGACATAATACGGATCGGACATAACTATTCAGCGCTTCATCGCGGATGATCAAGCGCGAGTCTCGAGTGACGCGTTCGCTCTCGTCATCGACCATCCACATACCGCGCTCATCCGCATTCTGCGGTTGATACGCGCCAGCATAGGTAGGCAAGTCAAACTCATGCTTTGAATCAGCTGTTGCACCGATTAGAGTCAATGCCGCGGCGACGAGCGCGATCCGCGCAAGTGACCGCCTCACAGAGCCTTTGCCTCTTCGATCACACTGCCAGGGAATTCTTCGAGCAACTGACGCATGCGCTTCTCAGCGCCCTCGCTCGTCCGGACATCCCCGCCCATTTGTCCATCCGCGTTCAGCCACAGCAACTCGCCGGTTTTCAGATCAACCAATCCTGCGTAACCACTATGGACACCCGACTGCACCCCCACGCCTGCAAATGCCGCAGCGAATTGCAAAAGCTTCCTTCCTGTCGATCCATATTGATCTTCGGTATAGATGAATAAACCATAATCCGCATCGGCAGCGCCAGGCAATTGAGCCACCTGCGGACCTAGTGTCCATTCAAATACGTCGTTTCGATTGTCCTGTTTTTTTGTTGGCAACCGATTGCCGACGAAGAACTGATAGTTGATTACCGACGTAGAGACCGCGGCGAAAAGCGACATATGCTCGGATAAAAAAAGGGCTTCCTCACCAACCGGTTCTGGGGCCTCAATGACGCGATTCCCCAAACGACTCTGCAAATTTTTCAAAGAGGTGCCCAACTGCTCGCGTCCTTGCGCTGTCCAGTCAGCATTGGGCTCGAACATTCCGGCGGTAGACTGAGACCCGACGCGTACAGTGGGCCGGAACAACAGGATAGTTTTCCCGCTGTTTGCAGGCAACGAAAAGCCCTGACGAACGGCGGTCCGCTCCTGTGCCAGCACCGAAACCGAGCTAATTGTCGCCGCCGCGGCAAGCACAACAAAGAAAATACGAAAAAAATGCATGATTCCGCTCCCCCCACTCAAGCAAAAGCGGAAACGTCGTAGTCGGTCAAGAGGGTAATATTGCTGCCCGTCGTACGGATACTATATATACCCGACCCTGTGATCTGACCCGGAACCGTGCCAAAACTGCTCCCACCCATAGGGTGACAACCCCTTCGCCGCCGGTTACACATTGCCGCCGGCGCCGCAGGGACTCGCAGCCCCACGACGGGACTCGCTGCGCCGATTGACGGGCCGATGGTCGCCGGCACGGGCTTGGGCCGCACCGATAGGGGGTGCGCTGCTGAAGGGGGCGAGTGACCGTGAAAAAAGCATCTGACCTGTTCATCGAATGTCTGGAAGAAGAAGGCGTCGAGTATATCTTCGGCGTTCCGGGCGAGGAAAATCTCGACTTTCTCGACAGCCTGTCGCGGTCGCAAAAGATCAAGCTGATCCTGACCCGCCACGAGCAGGGCGCGGGCTTCATGGCCGCGACCTATGGCCGTCATACCGGCAAGACCGGGGTGTGCCTTGCCACGCTTGGCCCCGGCGCGACGAATTTCGTGACCGCCGCCGCCTATGCCCAGCTTGGCGGCATGCCGATGATGATGATCACGGGGCAGAAACCGATCAAGAAATCGAAACAGGGTCGGTTCCAGATTCTCGACGTCTGTTCGATGATGTCGCCGATCACCAAATATACGCATCAGATGGCCTCGTCGGACAATATCCCGAGCCGCGTGCGCGAGGCCTTTCGCCTGGCCGAGGAAGAAAAGCCCGGCGCAGTGCATATCGAACTGCCCGAGGATATCGCCGACGAACATACCGAGAGCCTGCCGCTGAAGCGCAGCCATTCGCGCCGACCGACCGCCGACGTCAAGTCGATCCGCGAGGCGGTAAAGGCGCTCGAGAATGCGAAGTCGCCAGTGCTGGTGATCGGCGCGGGCGCGAACCGCACGATGACCAGCCGGATGCTGCTGCAGTTCATCGAAAAGACCGGCATCCCCTTTCTGACCACCCAACTCGGCAAGGGCGTGATCGACGAACGGCATCCGAAATTCCTCGGGTGCGCGGCGCTGTCGGCCGGCGATTTCGTGCACCGCGCGGTCGAGGCGTCGGACTGTATCGTCAACATCGGCCACGATGTGATCGAAAAGCCGCCCTTCTTCATGCAGCGCGGCGGACCAACCGTCATCCATGTGTCGACCAAGACCGCCGAAGTCGATCCGGTCTATTACCCCGGCATCGAGGTCATCGGCGATATCGCCAATGCGATCTGGCAGATGAAGGAGGATATCGTGCCGAATGGCGGCTGGTCGTTCGACCATATGCTCGCCTATCGCAAGGCCGAGGTCGAGCATACCGCGCCGCTCGCCGCCGACACGCGCTTCCCGATCTTTCCGCCGCATCTGGTGCAGCAGGTGCGCGACGCGATGCCCGATGACGGCATCATCTGCCTCGACAATGGCGTCTACAAGATCTGGTTCGCGCGCGGCTACACCGCCTACCGCCCCAACACTGTGCTGCTCGACAATGCGCTCGCGACGATGGGGGCGGGCCTGCCCAGCGCGATGATGTCGGCAATGGTCTACCCTGATCGCAAGGTGATGGCGATCTGCGGCGACGGCGGCTTCATGATGAACAGTCAGGAGATGGAGACCGCGGTCCGCCTGGGGCTCAACCTGACTGTGCTGATCCTCAACGATTCAAGCTATGGCATGATCCGCTGGAAACAGGCGAATATGGGGTTCAAGGATTGGGGACTGACCTATGGCAACCCCGATTTCGTCAAATATGCCGAAAGCTATGGCGCGCACGGTCACCGCGTGACGAGCGCGGCGCACCTCAAGGAACTTCTTGCGCGTACGCGCGATACTCCCGGTGTGCACCTGATCGATTGCCCGGTGGATTATTCGGAGAATGACCAGATTTTGAACATCGACATCAAGAAGCTGTCGAAGGAATTGTGATTTTTACCCCCTCCCGCCTGCGGGAGGGGCAGCGAGACTTGCGGGCTTGCCCGCTAGTCGCAGCGGGGTGGGCAACCGCACCGTTGCTGGCCCACCCCCGACCCCTCCCGCAAGCGGGAGGGGGGAGAAGCTGAATGAAACTCAGAGACGTCTACCCGCTCTATCTAAACAACAAGGCGGTGCAGCCGAACACCGACCTCAAGGTGATCGACAAATTCACCGGCGAAATCGCGTTCCGTACCGCACTTGCGACCCCCGACGTCATCGATGAAGCCATCGCCGGCGCGGTGCGCGCCGCCGAGCCGATGGCGCGGCTCGCGAGTTACGAGAAGCAGGATGTCCTCAATCATTGCGTCGCGCGCTTCAAGGAACGCTTCGACGAGCTTGCCTATGCGCTGTGCGTGGAAGCGGGAAAGCCGATCGCCGACAGCGAGGGCGAGGTCGGGCGCCTGATCGACACCTTCCGCATCGCCGCCGAAGAGGCGACGCGCAACTATGGCGAGATCCAGCCGCTCGACATATCGGCGCGCGCCAAGGGCTATATGGGGATGTGGAAGCGGGTGCCGATCGGCCCGTGCAGCTTTATCTCGCCGTTCAATTTTCCGCTCAACCTTGCGGCGCACAAGATCGCGCCGGCGATCGCGATGGGCTGCCCCTTCGTGATGAAGCCCGCCTCGATGACGCCGCTGGGCGCGATTATCATGGGCGAGGTCCTCGCCGAGTGCGACATATTGCCCGAAGGCGCGTTCAGCATCCTGCCCGCGAGCCGCGACGGCGCCGATCTGTTCACCACCGACGAACGGCTGAAATTGCTGAGCTTCACCGGCTCGCCCGGCGTCGGTTGGGACCTCAAGGCAAAGGCCGGCAAGAAGAAGGTCGTGCTCGAACTCGGCGGCAATGCCGCCGTGATCGTCGACAAGGACGCCGACCTCGATCATGCGCTCGCGCGGATCATCTTCGGTGGCTATTACCAGTCGGGGCAAAGCTGCATCCATGTGCAGCGCGTCATCATCCACGCCGACATCTACGACCGTTTCCGCGACATGCTCGTCGCCAAGGTGAAGACGCTCAAATCGGGCGATCCCAAAAACCGCGACACCTTCATCGGCCCGATGATTTCGGCGAAGGAAGCCCAGCGGCTCAAGGGCTGGATCGACGACGCGGTCGCGGCCGGGGCGACGTTGCTCGCCGGTGGCGGCTGCGAGGGCAATATGCTCGAGGCGACGCTGCTCGAAAATGTACCCGAGGGGACGGACGTGGTGCGCGAGGAAGCCTTCGGCCCGGTGGTCGTCCTGTCGCGCTTCACCGACTGGAACGCCGCACTGGCCGAGGTCAACGACAGCAAATTCGGCTTGCAGGCCGGGATCTTCACCCGCGACATTCACAAGATATTGGAAGCGTGGGACGACCTCGACGTCGGCGGCATCGTCGTCAATGACGTCTCCTCCTATCGCGTCGACAATATGCCCTATGGCGGGGTCAAGGATTCGGGCCTCGGGCGCGAAGGCATCCGTTTCGCGATGGAAGATATGAGCGAAATCCGCAATCTGGTGATCCGGCGCGTCTGATCCTGAATAACTGCGTCATTGCGAGCGAAGCTCGCAATGACGCAGAATGGAAACCGCCGATAGTCACCGAACCGCCGCAAAACATTCTTCAAACTGTCGCGGCTTTGATTCGGCGCATGTAACAAAACTCGTGTCTAGGCCGTGGGCAGCCAAGGCTGCCTACGGAGTGAGACATGGCATCGATCTCGACCCTGCCGATCCCGAACCGCTTTCCCGATCCCTTCACCACCGAACCGCATGTGCCCGAGCGGGTGATCGGCGAGCGGCGCAATTACCGCACCGTGTGGGTCAGCGACATCCACCTTGGCACGCGCGGCTGCAACGCCGGGCTGCTGATCGACTTTTTCGACCATGTCGATTGCGAGACGCTTTATCTCGTCGGCGACATCATCGACGGTTGGCGGCTGAAGAAGCGGCACTTCTGGCCACCCGAGCATAATGACGTCGTCTGGCGCGTGCTGAAGCGCGCGAAGCGCGGCACGCGCGTCGTCTATGTCCCCGGCAATCACGACGAGATGGTCAAGCCGTTCGACGGCTTCGATTTCGGCGGCGTCGAAATCCGGCGGGAGGCGGTTCACGAGACCGCCGATGGCCGCAAGCTGCTGATCGTCCACGGCGACGAGTTCGACGCGGTAATGCTCGCGCACCGCTGGCTCGCCTTCGTCGGCGACGCAGCCTACACCGCGCTGATGAAGTGCAATGTGGTCGTCAACGCGATCCGCAGCCGCCTCGGCCTCCCCTATTGGTCGCTGTCGATGGTCGCCAAGCACAAGGTCAAAAACGCCGTCCAGTTCATCGGCCACTATGAAGAGGTGGTCGCCCATGCGGCGCGCTCACGCGGGGTCGACGGGGTGGTGTGCGGGCATATCCACAGCGCAGAGATGCGCGCGATCGACGGCGTCGATTATTACAACGACGGCGACTGGGTCGAGGGTTGCACCGCGCTGGTCGAACATCATGACGGCCGCATGGAAATCCTGCACTGGGCCGAAGAGGTCGCCGCACGCGACGCGCCGGCCCCGCTCGGCCTTCCTGCTGCCGCCAAGGCCGCGTGAGCGCAGCATGCGGATATTGATCGTTACCGACGCCTGGGAGCCACAGGTCAACGGCGTCGTGCGCACGCTGCAGGCGACGATCGCCGAGTTGCGCGCGCAGGGGCATGTCGTCGGAGTGATCTCGCCCGATCTGTTCCGGTCGATCCCCTGCCCGACCTATGGCGAAATCCGCCTGGCCTTCGCGGGCAAGCGTGCCGTCGCACGGCGCATCCGCGCCTTCGCGCCCGAGGCGATCCATATTTCGACCGAAGGCCCGCTCGGCCTTGCGGCGCGGCGCTGGTGCATCGACACCGGCTTTCCCTTCACCACCGCCTATCACACGCGCTTTCCCGAATATGTCGCGGCGCGCATCCCGGTGTCGCCACAGTTCGTGTGGCGTTTCATTCGCTGGTTCCATCGCCCCGCGCAGCACATCATGGTCGCAACGCGCTCGCTGAAACGCGAGCTCGCGGAACAGGGCCTTGGGCAGACGATGATGTGGGAACGCGGCGTCGATCACGCGCTATTTCATCCCGGTTGCCCTCCGCATCCGGACTTTGCCGGCCTCGCCCGCCCGATCCAGCTTTATGTCGGTCGCGTCGCGGTCGAAAAAAATATCGAGGCCTTCCTCGAAACCCGCCATCCGGGAACGAAGGTGATCGTGGGCGACGGTCCGGCGCTCGATGAGTTGCGCGCCCGCTTTCCCGATGCCTGCTTCCTCGGCAAGCTCGGCGGCGAACGCCTTGCCGGCGCCTATGCCAGCGCCGACGTCTTCGTCTTCCCCAGCCGTACCGACACTTTCGGTCTTGTGGTGATCGAAGCGCTGTCGTGCGGGACGCCCGTCGCGGCCTATCCCGTTCCCGGTCCGGCCGACATCGTCACCGACGACGCTGGCGCTCTCGATACCAATCTCGATCGTGCGATCGCGCTGGCACTGACACGCGATCCGGGCCGGGCCGCGGCCTTGGGCCGACGCTACAGCTGGCCGAACTGCACGCGGCAATTTCTGCGCGCACTGACCTTCGTACCCGCCGAATCCGCGCCGTCGCCGGCCCCGGTTTCAGCCCGCCTGGCCTAAAAGGCCTTGCGCCACTCCAGCTCGATATAGCGGCCGAGCGGGTCGATATAGCCCGGCGCATAGGTGAGCGGCACGACGCCGCTTGCATCGGTGACCTTGCGCTGCGCATCGAACAGATTGTCGACCGACAGGCGCAGGCGCGATCCCTTCAGGATCGGCAGCGCCTTGGTCAGTTCGGGCTTCTGGTTGAAATCGACGAAGAAGCGCAGGTTGAAGGTCGCAAGATCGTGGAAGGTCAGGTCGCCGTTGGCGCCGCCGACGACGCGGCTGCCGCTGTCAAATTTGGCGCTGACCCGTGCACCGATGCCCTTGTAAAAGACGCCGCCATCGAGTTCGACCAGATTGCGGTTGCTGCCGCCGCCATTGCCGGTCGCCGATCCGTTCAGCAGATCGAGTTCGGGGACGCCGGGCCGGATCAGCACGCGGTCGGTCAGCTTGATCGTATGATAGAGCGACAATTGCCAGCGGCCACCCTGCGGTCCGCCGAACATGCCGCCCGGACCACCGCGTCCGCCGCGAAAGCCGCCGCCGGGGCCACGCGGGCGCGCAGGCGCCGCGGCGGGCGCGTCGCCCGATCCGGCAGGTTTAGCGGAATTCACCGGACGCTGGTCGAGCGCGGCGAGCACGCCGCCAAAGCGGGTGGCGCGATCCGGGAAAGCGGCCTCGATCTCGGGCGTCAACAGCGGGAAGCTATTGCTGGTGTCGTCGCTGCGGTTGCTGTTGTAGTTGATCGAAAGGTTCAACCCCTCGACCATCGGCGGCGACCAGTTGAGCCCGAGCTTCAGATCGCGGCGCTGTTCGGCGAGGAGAAAAGGATTGCCGCCGGTCGTCGTCTGGATCTGCACCGTCTGGCCGGTGCGGAAGTCGTAATAGGTGACATTGTCGGTAACGAGCGGCGCCGCGCCGAGCTGCGTCACCGAAGGCGCCGCCTCGTCGCGGTTGAAGCTTGCGAGCAACGACAGATTGTCGGTCAGCCCCCAATTGAGCGTCGCGCCCCAGCTTTTGAGCGCGGCGAAATCGCTCGGGTTTTCGACCTGGCCGTTCAGCGTCAGCGAAATGCGGCCGATCTTGCCGACATCATAGTCGGGATCGAGGATCGGCACCGTCAGCGATCCGAAAACGCTCGGCGTGTCTCGCGCGAGGTCGCTCGTCGTGATGACGCCGCCGCGGTCGGCGCGGCTATCATAACGCAGGCCGGTATAGGCCCCGGTGATCGAGGCGCGGATCGGGCCGGCCCAGCCCTCGATCACGCTGCCCGAGATATTGGCGTTGCCGCCGAAGCTTTGCTGGCTGCTGTCGAAACGGTCGCGGCCGCCGCTCAGGCGTTCGGTAAAGATGCGCTGGTCGCTGTCGGCATAATTGCCCGTAACCGACCAGCGCCACGCACCGAGCATGCCGTTGGCGCTCGCCGAACCCGTCCAGTTCTGTGTCCGGCTATCGCGGCGCAGCGGATCGCTGACGCCGCCCGCGCCCGGACCAAGCAGGCTGAGGCTGTCGGTCTGGTCGAACCGCAGGCTCGCCGACAGATCGGTGACCTTGTCGAGATTGCGGACGATCGTGCCGTCGATGATATAGGTGTCGCTGGCGGGCAGCAGGCTGCGCCCCGTGTCGCCAAGGTCGCGCTCGCGCTCGAGCAGCATCGTCTGATGCTCCCACCCCCCGTTGAGGTTGAAGCGGCCATTCTGCCCGATCGCGACGACCGCCGGTTCCAGCTCGCTCTTGAACTGCCCGCCCTGCGTCGGCACGCCCGCCTCGCCCTCCACCGACACCTGTTTGAAATCGGGCTTGAGCACGAAATTCACGACGCGGTCGGTTGCGGCATAGCCATATTGCAGCGCGACTTCCTCGGGGAAAATCTCGACCTTGGCGATCGCTTCGGGCGGAAGGTTGCGCACCGCGCCGAAGCCGCCGATCCGGCGCCCATTGACCAGGATAACGGGGCGCCCGCTGCCGCGCCCGCGCCCCGACCGCGTGATCGGTTCGAGCGCCGTCAGCAGTTCCTCGATCGACGAGGCGCCGTAACTGGCGATCGCGGCTTCATCGAGTTCGGCCTCGGCCGCGATATCGGTATCGAGTTGCCCCGCGATCCGCGGCGCGGTCACGACGATCTCGTCGGCATAGTCGATATCGTCGTCGGTCGCGGTGCCCGAGCTCGAAACGACGGGGACGGTCGCCTGATCCTGCGCCATCGCGGCCGGGACAGCCACAATCGCGGCGCCGGTCAGCAACAGGGCGCGCATGGGAAGGAGCGGTCGAACATACATGGTGGGGAGAACCTTTATCTTGTCTTTTGATCATCATGCCGGACCCGATTGAACCGACGATGAAGCGAATTTCGGTCTTGCCGGGCAGCTATTCGCCAATTGTCGCAACACTATGGCATCGCGAGGGCGCTTCCACCAACGCCCGTCCCGGACCGACGAAGCGCCCGAGCGCTCGGCTTGACCCTAGACAGTCGGCCCCGGCATCCGTATCGGCCAGCCATGCCGACTCCAGCCTCTTCCGCCGCCCCCGAATCGATCCTGATCGTCGATTTCGGCAGCCAGGTCACCCAGCTCATCGCCCGCCGCGTCCGCGAGGCTGGCGTCTATAGCGAGATCGTCCCGTTCAGCGCCGCCGAGGCCGCGCTCGAACGGATGAAGCCCAAGGGCGTGATCCTTTCAGGCTCGCCCGCGTCGGTTCCCGCCACCGGCAGCCCGCGCGCGCCGCAGTCGATCTTCGACAGCGGCCTGCCCATCCTCGGCATCTGCTACGGCCAGCAGGTGATGAGCCAGCAGCTCGGCGGTCAGGTCGAGCCCGGCGGCGCCGACGGTGAGCGTGACGGCGAATTCGGCCGCGCCTTCCTGACCGTCACCGAACCCTGCGTGCTCTTCGACGGATTGTGGGAGGTCGGCGAGCGGCATCAGGTGTGGATGAGCCACGGCGACCGCGTCACGCGCTTCGCCCCCGGCTTTCGCATCGTCGCGGTCAGCGACGGCGCCCCCTTCGCGCTGATCGCCGACGACGAACGCCGCTATTACGGCACGCAATTCCACCCCGAGGTCGTCCACACACCCGACGGCGCCAAGCTGATCGCCAATTTCGTGCGCCATGTCTGCGGTTGCAGCGGCGACTGGACGATGGCCGAGTTCCGCGCCACGAAGATTGCCGAAATCCGCGCGCAGGTCGGCGACCAGCGCGTGCTGTGCGGCCTGTCGGGCGGCGTCGACAGCGCGGTCGCGGCGGTGCTGATCCACGAAGCGATCGGCGAACAGCTCACCTGCGTCTTCGTCGACCACGGCCTCCTGCGCATGAACGAACGCGAGCAGGTCGAACGCCTGTTCCGCGACCATTACAACATCCCGCTCGTCGTCGTCGATGCGGAGCAACGCTTCATGGCGGGCCTCTCCGGGGTCACCGACCCTGAAAAGAAGCGCAAGTTCATCGGCGCCGAATTCATCAACGTGTTCGAGGAAGAAGCGAAGAAGATCGGCGGCGCCGACTTCCTCGCGCAGGGCACGCTCTATCCCGACGTCATCGAAAGCGTCAGCTTCACCGGCGGGCCGAGCGTGACGATCAAGAGCCATCACAATGTCGGCGGCCTGCCCGAACGCATGAACATGAAGCTCGTCGAACCGCTGCGCGAACTGTTCAAGGACGAGGTCCGCCTGCTCGGCAAGGAGCTCGGCCTCCCCGACATCTTCGTTGGCCGCCACCCCTTCCCCGGCCCCGGCCTCGCGATCCGCATCCCCGGGGAGGTGTCGAAGGAGCGCTGTGACATCCTCCGCAAGGCCGATGCCGTCTATCTGGAAGAGATCCGCAATGCCGGGCTTTACGATGCGATCTGGCAGGCTTTCGCGGTGCTGCTGCCTGTCAAGACCGTCGGCGTGATGGGTGACGGGCGCACCTACGACCATGTCTGCGCGCTCCGTGCCGTGACCTCGACCGACGGCATGACCGCCGACATCTACCCCTTCGACGCGAGCTTTCTCAGCCGCTGCGCGACGCGCATCATCAACGAGGTGCAGGGTATCAACCGCGTGGTGTATGATTATACCTCGAAGCCGCCGGGCACGATCGAGTGGGAGTGACGCATCATGGGCAGCCACGAACGACTTGAGGTCGATGCGTCCGGCGGCTGCCAGTGCGGTGCGGTGCGCTATCGCGTCAGCGCGGTGCTCGACACGTCGCACATCTGCCACTGCCGCATGTGCCAGAAGGCCGCTGGCAACTTCTTCATCGCGCTGATCGGCGTTCCGCGCGATGCCATCGCTTGGACGCGCGGTACACCCGCAACCTTCAACAGTTCGGACAAGGCGGCGCGCGGCTTCTGCGCCGATTGCGGCACGCCGCTGCTCTACGATTATTTCGAGAGCAAGCATATCAATCTGACCACGGGGTCGTTCGACGACCCCCGCCGATTCGCGCCGCGTTTCCAGTTCGGGCTGGAGGCACGCCTGCCGGTCTTTGCCGATCTGCCGATCCAGGCCGAAGGCACGACCGAGGAAACCATGGCCGATCTTGTCGCGGCGATCGCGGCGACCAATCATCAACATCCCGACCACGATACCGAAAGCTGGCCCGAATGACCCCCACTGCAAAGATTCTCCTGCTCGGTTCCGGTGAGCTTGGCCGCGAGTTCGTCATTTCGGCAAAACGGCTCGGCTTCCATGTGATCGCCTGCGACAGTTACGCCGGCGCGCCCGCGATGCAAGTCGCGGACGAGGCCGAGGTTTTCTCGATGCTCGATGGCGACGCGCTGCGTGCCGCGATCGAAAAGCACCGCCCCGACCATGTCGTGCCCGAGATCGAAGCGATCCGGACCGAAGTGCTGGCCGACCTCGAGGCCGAAGGGTTTCACATCGTCCCCTCGGCACGCGCGGCCCAGCTCACGATGAACCGCGATGCGATCCGCGACCTTGCCGCAAGCGAGCTGGGCCTGAGGACCTCGACCTTCGAATATGCCACCAGCCGCGAAGAACTCGCCGCCGCCGCGGCGCGGATCGGTTTTCCGCTCGTCGTGAAGCCGGTGATGTCCTCCTCGGGCAAGGGGCAGAGCACTGTGAAGGACGCCGCCGGGATCGACGCCGCATGGGATTATGCGGCCGCCGGGATGCGTGGCGACCGGCTGCGCGTGATCGCAGAGGCCTTCATCGATTTCGATTATGAGATCACGCTGCTCACCGTGCGCCACACGGACGGTGTCGCCTTCTGCCCACCGATCGGACATCGGCAGGAACGCGGCGACTATCGCGAAAGCTGGCAACCCGCGGCCATGTCCGCGGCGGCGCTGCAAGCCGCGCAGGCGATGGCGACGAAGGTCGTCGATGCGCTCGGCGGCCATGGCATTTTCGGGGTCGAATTTTTCGTGAAGGGCGACGATGTCATCTTCTCCGAACTCTCCCCGCGCCCGCATGACACCGGCATGGTGACGCTGATTTCGCAGCAATATTCGGAATTCGACCTTCACGCCCGCGCGATATTGGGATTGCCGATTCCGCCCGTCGACGTGCCGCAAGCCAGCGCCAGCGCCGTGCTGCTCGCCGATCGCGACGCAAGCGATTTCGCGATCACCGGCCTCGCCGAAGCCCTGACGCCGCCGAACGCCGAAACCTCGGTCGACGCGCGCATCTTCGGCAAACCCGTCACGCGGCCCTATCGCCGCATGGGGGTGGCGCTGGCAAAGGTTGCGGGCGGCACCACCGACGACGCGCGGGCAGCCGCCGTCGCGGCGGCGGGAAAACTGGCGATCCGATATCCGGAGTGAGCGATGTCTGGGAGCGACCGCTAGCGGTCGTCGGCCGACTTTTCTTCCATCGTCATCCCGGCGAAGGCCGGGATCTCACCCTATCGTGGTAACGCACCGGCGAGATCCCGGCCTTCGCCGGGATGACGAGAGTGATTAGAGAATGTCCGCTTCCCACCCCAAAGCAGACCCTCCGCAACACAGCACGCCGACATAGCTAGGCCGCCTTCCTTCCCCCTGCTACACCCCGCGCCATGTCACAGAAGAATCATCTCTATCTGGTCGATGGCTCCAGCTACATCTTCCGCGCCTATCATCGCCTGCCGCCGCTGACGAACCCGAATGGCGTACCGGTCGGTGCGGTCTATGGCTATACGACGATGCTGTGGAAGCTCGCGAAGGATCTGCACGACGCCGACGGGCCGACGCACCTTGCGGTGATCCTCGATCATTCGAGCCAGTCGTTCCGTAACGAGATTTACGATCAGTATAAGGCGAACCGGCCCGAGCCGCCCGAGGATCTGCGCCCGCAATTCCCGCTGATCCGCGACGCGACGCGCGCCTTTTCGTTGCCCTGCATCGAGATGGAGGGATTCGAGGCCGACGATCTGATCGCCTCCTATGCCGAGGCCGCAGTGCGCGAAGGGTGGGACGTGACCATCGTCAGCAGTGACAAGGATCTGATGCAGCTGATCCGCGAACCCGCGGACGGACCGCATGTCGACATGCTCGACACGATGAAGAATGTCCGGCTGGGGATCGACGCGGTGCACGAGAAGTTCGGCGTCTCCCCCGACCTCGTCGGCGACGTGCTCGCGCTGATGGGCGACAGCGTCGACAATGTGCCCGGCGTGCGCGGGGTCGGACCCAAGACCGCGACCAAGCTGATCCAGGAATATGGCAATCTGACCGCGGCGCTCGACGGGGCCGAGACGATGAAAGCGTCGAAGCTGCGCGAAAATCTGATCGAGCATCGGGCGATGGCCGAACTGTCGCGCGTGCTGGTCGATCTGAAACGCGATTGCCCGCTGCCCGACACGCTCGACAGTCTGAAGCTCGACGCGATCCCGCCGGCGCCGCTCAAACTGTTTCTCGACGAACATGGCTTTCGCTCGCTTTCCGCCAAGCTCGACAATGGCGTTGCCCCCGGTGGGCCGCCCACGCTGCCGCGCGCCGGCGCTGCGCCCGCGGCGGCGGCGCCCACCGGCCCGACGACGCCGGTGCTGCCCGCCATGCCGACAATCGACCGGGCAGCCTATGAATGCGTGACCGACCTCGACGCGCTCGACCGCTGGATCGCGGCGGCAAAGGCGGCGCATGTCGTTGCGATCGATACCGAAACGGCGAGTCTCGACAGCGTCACCGGCGAGCTTGTCGGCGTCAGCATGGCGATCGCGCCGGGGCAGGCCTGCTACATCCCGCTCGGCCATGGCGGCACCGACATGTTCGCCGAAAAGCCCCACCAGATTGCGATGGCCGACGCCATCGCGCGGATCGGCGCGCTGTTCGCCGACGACGCGGTGCTGAAGGTCGGGCATAATCTGAAATATGATATCGGCGTGCTGGCCCAGCATGGCGTGCGCGTCGCGCCCTATGACGACACGCTGCTGATGAGCTTCGCGCTCGACGCGGGCCAACATGGTCACGGCCTCGACGAGCTGGCAAAGCTGCATCTCGACCATGTCTGCCTGTCGTTCAAGGAGGTGTGCGGCACCGGCAAATCGCAGATCAGCTTCGCCGAAGTCCCGCTCGCCCGTGCGACCGAATATGCCGCGGAGGATGCAGACGTCGCGCTGCGACTGTGGCGGCTGCTCAAGCTGCGCCTGCCGCTCGAAGGCGGCACCCGCGTCTACGAGATGGTCGACCGGCCGCTTGCCGGCGTCGTCGAGACGATGGAGCGCGCGGGCATCATGGTCGACCGCGACTATCTGGCGCGCCTGTCGGGCGAATTCGCGCAGGAAATGGCGCGGATGGAAACCGCGATCCATGCCGAGGCAGGACAGCCCTTCACCATCGGCAGCCCCAAGCAGCTCGGCGAGATATTGTTCGACAAGCTCGGCCTCAAGGGCGGGCGCAAGGGCAAGTCGGGCGACTGGTCGACCGACCAGAACGAGCTCGAGCGCCTCGAACGCGACGGCGTGCCGATCGCGCGCATGATCCTCGAATGGCGGCAACTCGCCAAACTCAAATCGACCTATACCGACGCGCTGCAACAACAGATCAATGCGAAGACCGGGCGCGTCCACACCAGCTACAGCCTCGTCGGCGCGCAGACCGGGCGGCTGTCTTCGACCGATCCCAATTTGCAGAATATCCCGATCCGCAGCGAAGTCGGCCGCCAGATCCGCGACGCCTTCATCGCCGCGCCGGGCCATGTGCTGATCGCCGCCGACTATAGCCAGATCGAACTGCGCCTCGCGGCGCATATGGCCGATGTCCCCGAACTCAAGGAGGCGTTCGCGCAGGGGCAGGACATTCACGCCGCGACCGCGATCGAATTGTTCGGCGAGGTCAATCGCGACACCCGCGCCAAGGCGAAGACGGTCAATTTCTCGATCCTCTACGGCATTTCGCGCTGGGGGCTTGCGGGCCGGCTCGAAATCACGCCCGACGAGGCGCAGGCGCTGATCAGCCGCTATTTCGAACGCTTCCCCGGCATCTCCGACTATATTCAGGGCACGCTCGAGCGCGCGCGCGAGCGCGGCTATACCGAGACCTTGTTCGGTCGAAAGACCTGGTTCCCGCGCATCAAGGCGGCGAACCAGAACGAACGCCAGGGCAGCGAACGCGCCGCGATCAATGCACCGATCCAGGGCACCAGCGCCGACCTCATCAAGCGCGCGATGACGCGCATGCCCGCCGCGCTGACCGAAGCGGGGCTGGATGAGGTGAAGATGCTGCTCCAGGTCCATGACGAACTCGTCTTCGAGGCACCCGAGGACAAGGCCGAAGCCGCCGGCGCCGTGATCCGCCGCGTCATGGCCGCCGCCGCCGAGCCGGTCCTGACGCTGTCGGTGCCGCTGGAGGTGGAGGTCGGAACCGGCAAGAGCTGGGGCGACGCGCATTGATCGCTGCGCTCCTGTTGTTCGCGGTGCAGGCAGCCGGTCCTGCAGCCGCAGCCCCGGGCGTCGAGACGACGGCCCCGTCCCCCGTCGCCGATCAGGATCTGCGCGAATTTGCGGCGATCGACGGGCGCAAGGTGGCAGGGCGGCCGACCGGCGGGCCCTATGCCAATCCCGACAAGATCCTGCTCCTTACGCGCGACGGCAAAGGCTATCCCGCGGTCATGGCGAGTCTTGCCTTTCCGGCGCGGCAGTCGCTGCCCGCGCCGCCGGCGGGGACGCTGGCGGTGGTGCGGCTGCACCAACGGATGGAAACGATCATTCCCGGACCGACTGCGGACGATCTGGCGTTCGTCGCCGCGAACCGGCTGCCGCTGTTCGTGATCGGCGAATGGGCGCGCCCGGCACCGATGTGGGAAGTGGCATGGGTCGATGGCGCGGTACGCTTTCGCACCGTCGGCGACGTCGGCGAAATCGGCCCTTGGCAGGATTGAGACTGCACTGACCGCGCGATACGGGCGCCGAAACGCGCTTCGCCTGCGCCCGGCCGCGCGGGTTAAGGCTTGCACGCCGCCGCGCGGAGCCTATGACAATTTGATGACAGGGTGCAGACATGTGATGGGGCCGGAAAAGGCGGACATCCAATGAGCAATGCGGACAAGCGCGCGCCGGTGGCAACGCGTATCCAGCAGAATATCCTCGCGCGTGGCGAGCGCCGCCTGCTCAACTGGCTATGCGCGCGTTTGCCCGCCTGGGTAGCGCCCGACCAGCTCACGGCGCTCGGCTTTGCGGGGGCCCTGATGGTCGCGGGCGGCTATCTGTTGAGCTGGCTCGGCAGCGGCTGGCTGGCGCTGTCGCTCGCCGGCTATGTCGTCAACTGGTTCGGCGACTCGCTCGACGGCAGCCTTGCACGGTGGCGCAAGATCGAGCGGCCCACCTATGGCTATTTCGTCGACCATAGCGTCGATGCGATCGCGACCTTCCTGATGGTCGCAAGCATGGGGATGAGCCCTTTCCTGCGCTTCGATGTCGCGCTGCTGGGGGTTGTTGGCTATTTCCTGCTGTCGATCCACACTTTCCTTGCAGCGAAGGTCGTCGGCGAATTCCGGCTTTCCTACCTTGCAGGCGGGCCGACCGAATTGCGGCTGATGCTGATGGCGCTGACGCTCGCGATGCCCACGCTTGGCGACGAGCGCGTTCTCGGCAGCCATTTCTCGCCGCTCGACCTGTTCGGGCTCGGCGTGGCGAGCATTCTGGTGACGCTGTTCGTGATCCAGAGCCTGACGCTGGCGCGCACCCTGGCCCGCCGCGAGTCCTGAGGCGGGATCAGCCGCGGACGCGCGCCTGCGGATAGGTGCCCAGAAGACGCAGCGTCTTGGTCTGGAAATCCAGTTCCTCCAGCGCGCGGTCGACATTTTCCTCGCCCGGCGCGCCGACAATATCGGCATAGAATTTGGTCGCGGCAAAGCTGCCGCCGTCCTGATAGCTTTCGAGCTTCGTCATGTTGACACCGTTGGTCGCAAAGCCGCCCAGCGCCTTGTAAAGCGCGGCCGGAATATTTTTCACCTCGAAGATGAAGGTCGTCATCCGCGGCACATCGGCGGGCAGGTCGGCAAGCGGTTCGCGCGCCAGCACGACAAAGCGCGTCATATTGTGATCGGCGTCCTCGATGCCCGATTCGTGCAGCGTCAGCCCGTACAGATCGGCGGCGTGCGGCGGCGCGACGGCGGCGAGCCCGATCTCTTCGCTGTCGGCGACCCAGGCCGCGGCGCCCGCGGTGTCGCTGTGCGCGATCGGCGAGATATGGTGCGCGCGCAGCCAATGGCGGCACTGTCCCAGCGCCTGTTCGTGACTCATCGCGCGTGTGACGGGGCCGAGATTGCGACTCATCAACCCGTGGCGGATGCGCAGGAAATGTTCGCCGACGATCGACAGGCCGGATTCGGGCAACAGGAAATGAATGTCGGCGACGCGGCCATGCAGGCTGTTTTCGATCGGAATGATCGCGCGGTCGACGCGCCCGTCGCGCACCGCCTCGATCGCATCCTCGAAGCTGTAGCAGGGCAGCGGCAGCGCCTGCGGGTCGAATTCGCGCGCCGCAAGGTCGCTGTTCGCGCCGGGCGCGCCCTGAAAGGCCAGCCCCCGCGCGGGATCGGCGAGCGCCGCCGCCGTCATCGTGTCGACCAGTCTTTGTGCCGAAGCCGAATAGCTGCCCATGAACGCCTTCCAGAAAACCGCGCCGCGGCGCATAGCGGCCCTGCGATGGCGAGGCAACCGACCGCGCGCATGCCGCCGGGACATTTCATCCCCTTGCGCCCCCGCCCATGCCCAAGTAAGGGAGCGTCCAAATCAATCGATGCGCCCGGGGTGGGCGCCAGCGAACGGGGCCTGACATGGACGACCGCAACAATACTATCGCCGGCTGGGCTCTCTTCGCCGGTATCTGCGCGCTGGGCCTGACGATCGGCACCGGCATGCTGGGTGCGAGCCATGCCCCTGAAAAGCCCGGCTTTCCTATCGAGGACGCCGAAGCCGGCGGTGGCGGCGGCGCGGCGGCGGTGCCGCTGCCCAATCTGCTCGCAGCCGCCGATCCGGCGAAGGGCGAAGCGGTGTTCGCGAAATGCGGCGCCTGCCACACGATCAATCAGGGCGGCGCCAACGGTATCGGCCCCAATCTTTACGGCACGATGGGTGAAGCCATCGGTCAGGGCAAGGGCGGCTTCGCCTTCTCCGACGCGCTCAAGAGCGTCGGCGGCAACTGGGACTTCGAAAAGATGGACCACTGGCTGACCAGCCCGCGCAAGTTCGCGGCAGGCACCAAAATGTCGTTCGCAGGCCTGTCGAGCCCCGAAGACCGCGCCAACCTGATCGTCTATCTGAACGCGCAGGGTTCGAACCTGCCGCTGCCCGCGCCCGAAGCGGCGCCGGCGGCCGATGCCGCCGCTCCGGCGGAGGGCAAGGATGGCGCCGCACCGGCGGCCGAAGGCGACAAGCTCAGGCGACGCCCACCATCGCGCCGACCGCGGCGATGGGCGAACAGATTTTCAAACGCTGCGCCGCCTGCCACACGATCGACAAGGATGGCCCGAACGGTATCGGCCCGAACCTGCACGGCATCGTCGGCCGCCCGGTCGCGTCGCATCCGGGCTTTGCCTATTCGGGCGCGATGAAGGCAAAGGGCGGCGTCTGGGACGCCGCCGCGCTCGACATCTATCTTGCCGATCCGATGAAGACCGTCCCCGGCACGCGCATGGCCTTTGCCGGGGTCATCGACGCCGCCGACCGCCAGGCGCTGATCCTCTACCTCGAAGACCAGTCGAAATAGCCTGATCCGTCGGGCGTCCGCTCCCCGAGGGCCAAGCCCTCGGGGTTCCTGGCCCTAGTGATGATCGGCGTTGGCGTAGAAGCTCTGGATGACGTCCCAGGCCTCTTCAGCATGCTCGACGAAGGTGAAGAGCTTGAGGTCGCGGGCGCTGATCACGCCCTCTTCGACCAGCGCCTCGAAATCGACGACGCGGTTCCAGAACTGCTTGCCGAACAGCACGATCGGGATCGGCTTGATCTTGCCGGTCTGGATCAGCGTCAGCAGCTCGAACATTTCGTCGAAGGTCCCGAAACCGCCGGGAAAGACCGCCACGGCGCGCGCGCGCAGCAGGAAGTGCATCTTGCGAAGTGCAAAATAGTGGAACTGGAAGCTCAGCGACGGGGTGACGTAACGGTTCGGCGCCTGTTCGTGCGGCAGCACGATGTTGAGGCCGATCGATTCGCGCCCCTCGTCGGCCGCGCCGCGGTTGGCGGCTTCCATGATCGACGGGCCGCCACCCGAACAAACGACGAAATTGCGGTCGCCATTGGCATCGACGGGAACCTGGCTCGCCAGCCGCGCCAGCTTGCGCGCTTCGTCATAATAGCGCGCCTTGGCCTTCAGTCGCCGCGCGATATTGCGCGACGCATCGTCGGTCGCCGCAGCTTCGAGGCCATCGGCCTGATCGGGTTCGGGAATACGCGCCGAGCCATAGATGACGAGCGTCGATTCGATCTTCGCTTCGTCGAGCAGCAGTTCGGGCTTGAGCAGTTCGAGCTGAAACCGCACCGGACGCAAGTCTTCGCGCAACAGGAAGTCGGTGTCCTGAAATGCGAGCTTATAGGCTTCGCTTGCGGTCTGCGGGGTCGAGGTCGCCTGCTGGGCGAATTGTGCGTCGTCTTTGGCTTTGTGAAAACGCGAACGATGGGTCTGTTTATCTTTTGTCATTAGCGGACGGCTAGCCGCTTCGTATGACTTTGCCAAGACGCCCGCGCGCAGGCTTCGATCAGCGGCAGAAGCCGTTGCCGCTCATGTCCATGTGGAAATGATTGTAATGCGCGGCGTTATAATCGGGGCTGAGCACCGTGCCGAAGCGGCGGCATGCCGAGCTGTGCAGTGCGCGCAGAAAATCCTGCGACGCCCGGTCGCCCTTCCATCCGCCGTCGAGCATGATCCGGCGTCCATCGGCAAGGACGAAACCCGACACGTCGATCGCATTGGAATAGGCGTGCTGCGACAGGCGGCCCGACCGGCCGCCATAGATGTTGCGGCAGCTGTAGGTGCCGAAGGTTTCGATCTTCACCACCTCTTGTCCGAAGAATTTGCGCGCCGCGGGGCGGACGGCATATTGCGCCCAGGCGGCGAAATTCTTCGCCAGCGGACAGGTCATCGGACCAAGGTTCGTCACCGAGGTTCCGATGTCGAGCAGCTTGACCGAATCGATCGATGTGCAGCCACCGCCATGATCCTGATCGGGCAGCGGCGTGAAGCGCACGCCCGCCTGTTTGAGATCAAAGGCGCATTGCTGCGCCTCTGGGCTGCTGAAGGATGCGGCGCCGATCGTCTGCGGCCGCTGCTGCTTGGTCGCGGCGGGGCGTTTGGCGTCGCTCCGCTTCATCACGTCGGGGGTGCTGAAACAGGCCGAAAGCGCCAGCGCCGCGGTTGCGGCGACCAGGATTCGGGGCTTCAGGAACGACGGGATCGGCATGGCGTCAATTTACCGACATCTTGGTTAACAGGGCGTAAAGCTTTGGCGCGGCTTGCCGGAAATTTCGCACGTCCCGCGCATTTTGTTTGACAGTTGCGCGCACCGCCTTAAACGCGGCGCCGGGCCACGCGGTCCCAACGCCGCGCGAGCTCTCTGCAAGGAGAGTCTGACATGACTGAAGTGCGTAAACCGCAGGCACGGCCTGCGCGTCCCTATTTTTCCTCCGGTCCGTGCGCGAAGCCGCCGGTCTGGTCCCCCGAAAAACTCAACACCGAATCGCTCGGCCGTTCGCATCGTGCGAAGATCGGCAAGACGCGCCTCCAATATTGCATCGACCTGATGCGCGAGATGCTGCGCCTGCCCGATACGCACCGCATCGGCATCGTGCCGGGATCGGACACCGGCGCCTTTGAAATGGCGATGTGGACGATGCTGGGCGCCCGCCCCGTGACGGCGCTGGCCTGGGAGAGCTTCGGTGAAGGTTGGGTCACCGATGTCGCCAAGCAGCTCAAGCTCGATCCCACGGTGATCCGCGCCGATTACGGCCAGCTTCCCGACCTGGGCCAGATCGACTGGTCGAACGACGTTCTCTTCACCTGGAACGGCACCACCAGCGGCGTCCGCGTTCCCGACGGCGACTGGATTCCCGCCGACCGCCAGGGCCTGAGCTTCGCCGACGCGACCAGCGCGGTGTTCGCCTATGACCTGCCGTGGGACAAGATCGACGTTGCGACCTTCAGCTGGCAGAAAGTGCTTGGTGGCGAAGGCGGCCACGGTGTGCTGATCCTGGGTCCGCGCGCGGTCGAACGGCTCGAAACGCATACGCCGGCCTGGCCGCTGCCCAAGGTGTTCCGCCTGATGTCGAAGGGCGCGCTTGCCGAAGGCGTGTTCAAGGGCGAGACGATCAACACCCCCTCGATGCTCGCGGTCGAAGACGCGATCTTTGCGCTCGAATGGGCGAAATCGCTCGGCGGTCTCGACGGGCTGAAGGCGCGCAGCGATGCGAACGCCGCGGCACTCGACAAGATCGTCGCCGAACGCGACTGGCTGAGCCATCTCGCCGCCGATCCCGCCAGCCGATCGAAGACGTCGGTGTGCCTGTCGGTCGCTGGGGCCGACGCGGATTTCATCAAGAAATTCGCCGGGCTGCTCGAAGCCGAGGGCGCGGCCTATGACATCGCCGGCTATCGCGATGCCCCGCCGGGGCTGCGCATCTGGTGCGGCGCGACGGTCGACACCGCCGATATCGAATCGCTCGGGCCCTGGCTCGACTGGGCCTACGCCTCGCTTACCTGAATTCGGTGTGTCCCCGCGAAGGCGGGGACCCATCTCCTGCCATTTCATTCCGCAAGCATCGGGAGCTGGGCTCCCGCCTTCGCGGGAGCACACGGAAGGTTTCATTCCATGACCGCACCCAAAGTTCTGATTTCCGACAAGATGGATCCCAAAGCCGCCGCGATCTTCAAGGAACGCGGCATCGACGTCGACGTCATCACCGGCAAGACGAAGGACGAGCTGATCGCGATGATCGGCGCCTATGACGGCCTCGCGATCCGCTCGGCCACCAAGGTCACCGCCGACGTTCTGGCTGCGGCCACCAATCTGAAGGTCGTCGGCCGCGCCGGGATCGGCGTCGACAATGTCGATATTCCCGAGGCGTCGAAGAAGGGCGTCATCGTGATGAACACGCCGTTCGGCAACAGCATCACCACCGCCGAACATGCGATCGCGATGATGTTCGCGCTCGCGCGCCAGATCCCCGAAGCCAATGCGCTGACGCAGGCGGGCAAATGGCCGAAGAACGACTTCATGGGGGTCGAACTGACGTCGAAGACGCTCGGCCTGATCGGCTGCGGCAATATCGGCAGCATCGTCGCCGAGCGCGCGCTGGGGCTGCGCATGAAGGTCGTCGCCTTCGACCCCTTCCTGACCCCCGAGCGCGCGATCGAACTCGGCGTCGAAAAGGCCGATCTCGACACACTGCTCGCCAAGGCGGATTTCATCACGCTGCACACGCCGCTGACCGACCAGACGCGGGGTATCCTGTCGAAGGAAAATCTTGCGAAGACCAAGCAGGGCGTGCGCATCATCAACTGCGCGCGCGGCGGCCTGATCGACGAGGCGGCGCTGAAGGACGCGCTCGACAGCGGCCATGTCGCGGGCGCGGCGCTCGACGTGTTCCAGACCGAACCGCCGGCCGCCGATCATCCGCTGTTCGGCACGCGGAACTTCATCTGCACGCCGCACCTCGGCGCATCGACCGACGAAGCGCAGGTCAATGTCGCCATCCAGGTAGCGGAACAGCTTTCCGATTATCTGCTCACCGGCGGCATTACCAACGCGCTCAATGTGCCCAGCCTGTCGGCCGAGGAGGCGCCGAAGCTGCGCCCCTATATGAGCCTCGCCGAAAAGCTGGGCAGTCTGGTGGGTCAGCTCGCCCACGACAACCTCACCACCATCTCGATCGAGGTCGAGGGGGCGGCGGCCGAGCTTAACCTGAAGCCGATCACCGCCGCGGTCCTGACCGGGCTGATGCGCCGTTATTCGGACAGCGTGAACATGGTCAACGCGCCGCATCTTGCCCGCGAACGCGGCCTCGACGTGCGCGAGGTGCGCCATGATCGCGAGGGCGATTATCACACCCTCGTCCGCGTCACCGTCGCCACCGAAGCCGGCGACCGTTCGGTCGCGGGGACGCTGTTCGGCAACAACGAACCGCGCCTCGTCGAAATGTTTGGCATCAAGGTCGAGGCCGATCTCGACGGCGACATGCTCTATATCGTCAACGAGGACGCGCCCGGCTTCATCGGTCGTATCGGCAGCACGCTGGGCGATGCGGGGCTGAACATCGGCACCTTCCACCTCGGCCGCCGCGCCGCCGGGGGCGAGGCGGTGCTGCTGCTCAGCCTCGACTCGGCCATGCCCGAACCTTTGTTGTGGCAGGTCTGCCAGCTGCCCGGCGTCAAGATGGTGAAGGGACTGAAGTTCTAAGGCTCCTTTCTCCTCCCGTGAGCGGGAGGTGCAGCGAGACTTGCGAACTTTGTTCGCTAGTCGCAGCGGGGTGGGCGATTGCAACGCTGCCTGCCCACCCCACTGCGGCTAGTCAGCAAGCTGGCAAGCCTCGTTACCCCTCCCGCCTGCGGGAGGGGAGATTTGATTGATCGCACGCTTCTAGACTTCTAAGGCCACCCCCATGACCAAGGCCCCTGCCCTGCTGCCCGAAGGCCTCCGCGACCGCCTGCCCGCGCAGGCCGAAGCCTCGTCGCGCGTGACCCGCGCGCTCGTCGATGCGATGCGCGCGCATGGTTATGGCCGCGTTTCGCCGCCGCTCGCCGAATTTCGCGAAACGCTGGGCGGCAATGACGAACGCGCCGCGCGCGATCTGCTCCGCTTCACCGACCCGGTGTCGCAGCGCACGCTCGCGCTGCGACCCGACATCACGCGGCAGGTCGGTCGCATCGCAACCTCGCTGCTCGGGCATGCGCCGCGGCCGCTGCGCCTGTGCTATGCTGGCCAGGTGGTCAAGCTGCGCGCGAGCCAGCTCCGCCCGGCGCGCGAAATGCTGCAGGTCGGCGCCGAACTGATCGGCAGCGACAGCGTCGCCGCCGCGCGCGAGATTGTCTCGGTCGCGATCGACGCGCTCGACGCGGCGGGCATCGGCCGGGTTACGATCGACTTCACCCTGCCCGATGTCGTCGACCTGCTCGCCGCCGGTCCGCTGCCCATTACGGCCGATCTGCAGATGCTGCGTGACGAACTCGACGCAAAGGATGCGGGCGCGCTCGCGCGCATCGGAGCCGAAGCCTATCTGCCGTTGCTGCGCGCGACGGGGCCTTTCGACCGCGCGATGGCCGATCTGCGCGCGTTCGACACCGCGGGCGTACTCTCCAGTCGTATCGACGCGCTGGAAGAAATCGCGGCGCCGATCCGCGGCCGCGCCGATCTGACCCTCGATCCGACCGAACGTCACGGCTTTGCCTATCAAAGCTGGTTCGGCTTCCAGATCTTCGTTCCCGGCCAGGGCGACGCAATCGGCCGCGGCGGCGGTTATGCGATCCCGGTCGGCGACGATCAGGAAGAACCAGCGGTGGGCTTTTCGCTCTACCCCGACCCGTTGATCGACGAAGGATTGGGCGTCGAGCGCGACAGCGATCGGCGGATATTCCTGCCGCTCGGCCATGATCCGGCGCTCGCCGCCAGCCTGCGCGCGGATGGATGGCAAACGGTCGCGGCGCTCGCCGATGCCGACGAAGCGGCGCGGCTCGGCTGCGGCTTCACGCTCGGCCCCGAAGGGCCGGTTGCCGCTTAAAAATCCGAAACGCCGAAACGCGGAATCCCTTGGTTGACGCCGGGCGGGTCGAGCACGGTCACGTCGAGTTCGACCGGCGCGCCGATCCAGTGCGCAAGGCTGGTGTGATCGGCGAGATCGTCGTCAGTGAGCGGGTGAACGAGCGCGCGCAGCCCCGTCGCCTCGATAGCCTCCGCGACGGCGGCGCGATGGCGCGCGAGGAAATGCACCTCATATTGCGCGATCGGATGCGGCCCGGCCGCGCCATCGGTCATGGCCCCGACAAACAGGATTGCAGGATCGGCACCGAAGGCGTCGCGCAAGGTCGCCGCTGCCGGGCGCTCGGCAGGGTCATAATAGATATGCGCGTGATAGGGTGCGTCGGGATCGGTCATTGGCGCCTCTTTGGCGGGCATCAACTGGCCCGCAACTCATTGGCCCTGCGAGAAACGGCTCCGCGCAGAGTCAACCCACGACCGATAGCGGCCCCTTCTTCCCTCGTCATCCCGGACTTGATCCGGGATCCACTATTCCGGCGCTGCGTGAATGGATCCCGGATCAAGTCCGGGATGAAGAGATGTTGGAAGGCGTGGTTTCAGACAGGGGCCAAGGCGGTTGGTGACCCCCAGAAGCTATCGCCCGAATACCCGCTTCAGCCACGCGTCGACCGTCGCGGTCGCCGCGTAGGACGGATCGCCGAGGCGGCGGTTGATCTCGGCATGGCCCTTCAACCCTTCGCCCGGAAAGCTGCCGAACGCGACGCGGCTTCCGCCGGCCTCGAGCGCGGCGCCGAGCGCCCTGGCCTGGCGCACGCCGTCGGGCCGCTGGACGTGCAGCAGCAAAAAGGCGGGGGCGTTGGGCGCGGCCGCCTGCGCCGTTGGCGACAGCGCGCGCTGGCGCGCCGGATCGGTGCCGAAGGCCTGCGTATAGGTCGACTGCATGATTTGCGGCCCGTCCTTCATCTGCGCCGCCACGTCATAGGCCGCCCCGTCGATCGGTATGACACCCGCAATATCGGCAAAGGACAGGCCGGCGCCTTTCAGATAGCGCGGGTCGGTGCCGACCAGCGCGACCAGATGCGCTCCCGCGCTATGCCCCATCAGCACGATGCGATGCCGGTCGACGCCCAGTGCGTCGGCACGCTCGACGATCGCCCGCACCGCCGCGGCAACATCGGCAGCCTGCTCCTCGACCGTCGCGGCGGGGACAAGGCGGTAGTTGATCGACGCAAACGCGTAGCCCTCGGCGGGATAATGTTCGGGTTTGAAATGACCGGTCGCATTGTCCTTGTCGCCGCGCTTCCAGCCGCCGCCATGCACGAAGACGATCAGCGGCGCCGGACCGGCCGCGCCCTTTGCGCGCCATATGTCGAGCGTCTGGAGCGGATCGCGGCCATAGGCGATCGTTTCGCTGCCCGCGACCTTTGCCCCGGCATCGGCGCCCATGCGCTCCGCCATGCGTTCGGCAATCCGCTCGCGCAGTCGTTCCCGCGCCTCGGCGAGGGGGCCCGGCACCATCAGGCTCGCCGCGACAAACGCCGCCATGGCGGCCCATCCGGTCGAAAATCGCCGCGTCATCATCGCCTCCGTCATCATGCTGTCCGTCGGGTCACTAGCCTGCAATTGTCGCGAGGATGTGACCGCGCACCGCGATGTTATGACAAGATGTAACAGCCGCGATCGGCGCGGCGCGGCACGATTTTACGGCCTTCGCCCTTGCCTCGACAGCCAAATCCGCTAAGGCCGCGCCGGGTCGAAAGGGCCCCGTTCAGCAGGACAGCGTCATGGCAAATGTTACCGTCATCGGGTCGCAGTGGGGCGACGAGGGCAAGGGCAAGATCGTCGACTGGCTCGCCAGCCGCGCCGACGCGGTCGTCCGCTTTCAGGGCGGCCATAACGCCGGTCACACGCTGGTCGTCGGCGAACAGGTCTACAAGCTGTCGCTGCTTCCGTCGGGCATCGTCACCGGCACGCTGTCGATCATCGGCAACGGCGTCGTGCTCGATCCCTGGGCGCTGAAAGACGAAATTGCCAAGCTGCGCGGCCAGGGCGTCGAGATCAACGCAGAGAATTTCGCGATCGCCGACAATTGCGCGCTGATCCTGCCCTTTCACCGCGACCTCGACGGCTTGCGCGAAACCGCCGCGGGCGCGGGCAAGATCGGGACGACGGGTCGCGGCATCGGCCCGGCTTATGAGGACAAGGTCGGCCGCCGCGCGCTGCGCGTGTGCGACCTTGCGCATCTCGACAAGCTCGATCCGCAGATCGACCGCCTGACCGCGCATCACGACGCGCTGCGTGCCGGCTTCGGCGAGCCGCCGATCGATCGCGAGCGGCTGAAGGCCGACCTCGCCGAGATTGCCGATTTCGTGCTCGAATATGCCCAGCCGGTGTGGAAGCGGCTGAAGAAGGTCCGCAAGGCGGGCGCACGCATCCTGTTCGAAGGCGCACAGGGCGTGCTGCTCGACGTCGATCACGGCACCTATCCCTTCGTCACCAGCTCGAACACCGTCAGCGGCACTGCCGCCAGCGGCTCGGGCCTCGGCCCGTCGGCCGTCGGCTTCGTGCTCGGTATCGCCAAGGCCTATACGACGCGCGTCGGCAGCGGCCCCTTCCCCACCGAACTCGAGGACGAAACCGGCCAGCGACTCGGCGAACGCGGGCATGAATTCGGCACCGTCACCGGACGCAAGCGCCGCTGCGGCTGGTTCGACGCGGTGCTGGTGCGTCAGAGCTGCGCGGTGTCGGGCGTCACCGGCATCGCGCTGACCAAGCTCGACGTGCTCGACGGCTTCGACAAGGTGCGCATCTGCACCGGTTATCGTTTGCGCGGCAAGATCCTCGACTATTTCCCGGCGCACGCCGCCGATCAGGCCGAGGTCGAACCGATCTACGAAGAGATGGACGGCTGGAGCGAATCGACCGCAGGGGCGCGCAGCTATGCCGACCTGCCGGCGCAGGCAATCAAATATATCCAGCGCGTTCAGGAACTGATCGAAACCCCCATCGCGCTCGTGTCGACGAGCCCCGAGCGCGAGGACACGATCCTGATCCGCGATCCGTTCAGCGACTGACCCCGCGAAGCGATCAGGCGTCGACGGACGCGCTGACCTCTGCATCGAGCGCCTGCGTCAGATCGGCGGCGATTTCGTCGGCCTCCTCGAGTCCCACCGACAGGCGCACGAGCCCGTCGGCGATGCCGTGCGCGCGGCGCTCCTCCGCAGTGTAGGTCGAATGGGTCATGCTCGCCGGATGCTGGATCAGACTTTCGGCGTCGCCGAGCGACACGGCGCGCTGGACGAGCGTAAGCCGGTTCATCATCGCCACGCCCGCGGCATAGCCGCCCTTCAGTTCAAAGGCGATCATGCCCCCGAAACCCGGCATCTGCCGCCGCGCCAGATCATGCTGGGCGAAACATGCCAGCCCCGGATAATGCACCGCAGCAACCGCCGGGTGATCGTTCAGCGTGGCCGCAATCGCCGCAGCCGACCGGCAATGTTCCGCCATGCGCAGCTTCAACGTCTTGAGCCCGCGCAGCACCAGCATGGCGTTGAAGGGCGCCATCACCGCGCCGGTCATGTCCTTGACCCCGACCAGACGCACCTGCTGCATATCGGCGCCGGTGCCGAGCGCGATGCCGCCGACCAGATCGCCATGCCCGCCCAGATATTTGGTCGCCGAATGCACCACGATATCCGCGCCGAGCGTGATCGGCTGCGTCAGCACCGGGGTCGCATAGGTGTTGTCGACGACGGTGCGCGCGCCATGGTCGCGCGCGATCGCCGACACCGCTGCGATATCGACCAGCCGCATGTTCGGGTTGGCGGGGGTCTCGAAATAGACGATCTTCGTCGCGTCGGAGATGCAGGCTTCGAGATTGGCCGGATCGGTCAGATCGACATGGGTGACGCGGACGCCAAAGCGCGCAAGGCCGTGGCGCATGAAGGCGAAGGTGCAGCCGTACAGCGTCTGGTCGACGATGATTTCGTCGCCGGGCTTCAGAAAGGACCAGAAAACCGCCGTTATCGCGCCCATCCCCGACGCCGTCGCGACGGCGGCTTCCGCGCCTTCGAGCGCGGCCATGCGCCGTTCGAGCAGGTCGACCGTCGGATTGGCGATGCGGCTGTAGAAATATCCTTCGCGCTCGCCCGCGAAAATCTCGGCGCCCGCCTCGGCGGTTTCGAACACGAAGGTCGACGACAGATGCAGCGGCGGCACCAGCGCGCCGTCATTGGCCTTTGCGTCATAGCCGGCATGAATGGCGCGGGTCGCAAAACCCGAAAGCGGAAAGGACGACATGACGGGCGCGACTCCTGCGGTGAACGAGCGCCGCTTGTATCAAATGGCCGGTGGCAGGTGCTTCCAATATATGCCACTAGCAGAACGAATATTGGAATATTCTGCCAAGGACTGCCCCATGGATCGCAAGGATCACCAGATCGTCCGCGCCTTGATGCACGACGGCCGGCTGAGCAATCAGGATCTGGCCGCGGCGGTGAACCTGTCGCCGTCGCCCTGTCTGCGCCGGGTTCGTCTGCTCGAAGAGCGCGGCGTCATCACCGGCTATGCCGCGCTCGTCGATCAAAAGGCGATGGGCTATCCGATCACCGTGTTCGTCGGCATCCGGCTGAGCAAGCATGATCAGGCGACCGTGCAGGCGTTCGAGCGGGCGATCGGCGCTATCGACGATATTCTCGACTGCTTCCTGATGACGGGCGATATCGACTATCTGTTGCGTGTCGTCGCACCCGACCTCGACGGCTACGAACGCTTCGTGCGCGAACGGCTGCACGCGATCGACGGCATCGCGTCGATCGACACCAGCCTGGCCTACGGCGTCGTCAAGCAGAGCCGCGTGTTGCCGCTACCCGGCTGACGCCCCGCGCCCCGCCGCGGCGACGGCTTCGATTGCGGCAACGAAGCCCGCCGGGTCGTCTTCTTGGATGAAATGCCCGCCTTTCAGCGTGCGGTGCGGCATGCCGGCGGTTCCGGGCACGCGGCCGAGGAACAGGGCATCGCCGCCGCGCGTGATCGGGTCGCCGTCCGAAAAGCAGCAGAGGAAGGGCTTGTCGAAGCGTTCGAGCGCGGCCCATGCGCGCTTCTGATCGGGTACTGCGACATTGTCGCCCAGCGGCACGAACGACGGATAGATGCGCGCTGCGACCTTCGACGCGCGCGTCGGAAAGGGCGCGTCATAAGCGGCGATTTCTTCGGCGCTGAGCGGGCGCTTCGTTCCCGCCTTGACGATCCGGCCGATCGGGAACAGCGGGCTGTAGCGCGAAAAGGCGCGCCATATCGCAAAGGCGCGCGGCGCCGCCTGTCCCTCGGGCAGTCCGCCGTTCGACAGTGCGACACCCGCGAAGCGCTCGGGCATTTCGGCGACCAGACGCAGCCCGATAAGCGAACCCCAATCCTGGCAGACGAGGATCATGTTCCGAAGGTCGAGCGTCTCGATCCAGGCGCGCATCCACGCGACCTGCTGCGCATAGCTGTACGCCGACCGGTCGAGCGGCTTGTCGGAGCGACCGAAGCCGATGAGGTCGGGCGCAACAGCCCGGAAGCCCGCGCGCACCGCGGGACCGATCATGTGGCGGTAGAGATAGCTCCACGTCGGCTCGCCGTGCAGCATGAGCACCGGCTGTGCATCGGCGGCGCCCTCGTCGACATAATGGACGCGCAGGCCGCCCGCGATCTCGGCATATCGCGGCGCGAAAGGCCAGTCGGTCAGGCCCGCAAAACATTCGTCCGGTGTACGATAAACCCGCATAATCCCCCCCTTGGTCCCGATCACTCTAGAATTGCCGCGCGGTGCGGCGCAAGACGCGCTTTCGTTCGGCGGCGCGGCGTGGCACGGTCGGCCGATGAGCCGCACTATCCTGGTCTTCTACGGAAGCTATCGCCGCGACCGGCAGGGCATCAAGCTTGCCCGCTGGATCGTCGATTCCCTTGCTGCGCGCGGCGACCGCGCCGAACTGGTCGATGCGATGGCGGTGGACCTGCCCATGCTCGACCGACGGCACAGCGATTTCGCAACGGGCGAGGCCCCCGCCGCGATGGATGCGCTCGCCGACCGGATCGCCGCCGCGGACGGCTTCGTTTTCGTGACCGGCGAGTATAATGGCGGGTTGCAACCGGGCCTCAAGAATCTGGTCGACCATTACCTTCCCCAATTCGCGTGGCGCCCCGCCGCCATCGCCTCTTATTCGGCCGGCCCCTTTGCCGGCATCCGCGCCGCGACCGCGTGGCGCACGACGCTTGGCGCGATGGGCATGGTGGTCACCGCAACCCCGCTCAGCCTCGCGCGCATCGGCAGTGCTTTCGATGCCGACGGCGGGCCTGCGGGCGAGGACGGCGAGCGACTGGCACGGGCCTTTCCGCGCTTCGCCGACGACCTTGCCTGGTGGACCGACGCCGCGAAGGCGCAGCTCGAACAAGCGCCGCCGCCCTTCTAACCCGATTTGAGCTCCTTCCCGAGCCGCAGGCTGGCGCGCCAGAAGAAGAAAGCCGGGATCAGCCCGAGCCACGCCGCGCCATAGAGGACATAGCGGACGCTTTCGGTGCCCAGGGTGGGCTTGAGCTCTTCCGACGCCATGCCGAAAAGGAGCGGGCCAAGTCCGAGGCCGATCAGATTCTGCAGGAACAGCATCACCGCGCTGGCCATTGCGCGCGCCTCGGGCTGCACCAGCCCGTGGACGCAGGCGAAGGTCGGGCCGTAATAAGCGGCGTTGAGCACGGTCGGCACGAACAGCAACGCGATCGCGACGTGCCATTCGGTGACGGCGTAGCCCAGAAACAGGATCGGCGCCGCGACCGCCATGCCGATCGTCGGCGTGGTGAGCATGTGGCGGCGGTCGGTCTTGCCGAACCGGTCGGCGAAATAGCCGCCGAGCCAGGTTCCCAAAATACCCGCGATGCCCAGCGCGACGCCCAGCAACAGTCCGGTTTCGCCCGCGCTCAGCCCGTGCGATCGCTGAAACAGGATCAGCGCCCAGACGCCTTTGCCATACCCCAGAAAGGCGGTGAAGGACGCCGCGATCGCGATGTAGACGAAGGCCCGGGTGCTGAACACTTCACGCAGCGCCTGCCCGATCGACAGGGCGCCGCTCGCGCCCGTCGTTGCAGCGGTATCGGCGCCGCGTGCGCGTACCTCCTTGATGAACATCGGGACCATGAAGGCGAGCAACAGGCCAGGCACACCGACGACCATGAACGCGATGCGCCAGCCCCAGAGATCGTTGACGATGCCGCCGACGATCAGACCGAGGAGGCTGCCGATCGGAATCCCGAGCCCGTAAAAGGCAATGGCGGACGATCGTTTGGCGGGTTCGACGGCATCGGTGATGAGCGAGTGTGCCGCGGGTGTGCACCCCGCCTCGCCCACGCCGACGCCGATGCGGGCAAGCAGCAATTGGACGAAATTCTGCGCCATGCCGCACAGCACTGTCATCCCCGACCAGATCGCCAGCGACACCGAAATCAGCCCGACGCGATTGGTTGAGGGACGGTCCGCATAACGCGCGATCGGCAAACCCAGGAAGGTGTAAAAGAGCGCGAAGGCCAATCCCGTCATCAGGCCGATGTCGGAATCGGACAGCTTGAGATCGCGTGCGATCGGCTCGGCCAATATGTTGACGATCTGCCGATCGAGGAAATTGAGGATATAGACGATCAAGAGCACCCACAGCATCGTGCGCGTTTTCGCGGCGACGCTGGTTGATGCTTGCGACCCTGCACCAAGGGCAAGAGCTGGCTTTTCCGACATTTTTCTCTCCCGATGGGGGCGAAGGTGCAGACCCGGCCGCACCCTGTCAACGCCGGGGCGGCACAGCGTAAAATGGCACTTGCAATTGCCGTTACGGCTGCCAGCATTCGCGCCATGCAAAAAATTTCGCTGCTGACAGCCGCTCTGCTCGCCTCCGTCCCCGCCGCCGCCGCCATGCCGCCGCCGCTTCCCGATGTCGCCGGCAAGGATGCCGCGACTCTGCAGGCGGAGATGACCGCGGGCGAAACGAGCAGCGAGGTCATCACCGCCGCCTATCTGGAGCGCATCCGGAATATCGATAAGGCCGGCCCGACACTCAACGCGGTGATCGCGGTGTTTCCCGGCGCGATGAGCGAGGCCTATCGGCTCGATCAGGAACGCAAGGCGGGGCATGTGCGCGGCCCTCTCCACGGAATTCCGGTGCTGCTGAAGGACAATATCGAGGCGGCGGGGCCGGTTGCGACGACCGCCGGTTCGCTGGCCCTGAAAGGCAATATCACCGGCCGCGATGCGCCGCTGGTCGCGCGGCTGCGCGAAGGCGGCGCGGTGATCCTGGGCAAGACCAACCTTAGCGAATGGGCCAATATCCGGTCGAACGACGCGACCAGCGGCTGGAGCGCCGTCGGCGGGCTGACGCGCAATCCGCACGCGCTCGACCGCAACACATGCGGCTCGTCGGCGGGCAGCGGCGCCGCGACGGCGGCCAGCCTTGCGCCGCTGACGATCGGGACCGAGACCGACGGATCGATCACCTGCCCTTCAGGCATGAACGGCGTGGTCGGCTTCAAACCGACCGTCGGCCTGGTGAGCCGCAGTCTTGTCGTCCCGATCAGCCACAGTCAGGATACGGCGGGACCGATGACGTTGACGGTGCGCGACGCGGCCACGCTGTTGTCGGTGATGGCGGGCAGCGATCCCGCCGACCCGGCGACGGCAGAGGCCGACGCGCACCGCCGTGACTTTGCCGCCGCGCTGTCGCCGGACGCGCTGCGCGGCAAGACGATTGGCGTGCTGCGCGATCGCATCGGCGGCCGCGCCGACATCGGCGCGCTGTTCGATGCCGCGCTCGACACGATGCGCGCCGCCGGTGCGACGATCGTCGAGATCAAGGATAGCCGTAGCGGCCTCGCCGGCCTGGGCGATGCCGAGTTCGAGATATTGATGACCGAACTCAAGGCCGACATGGCCGCCTATCTGGCCGGGCTACCCGGGAAGGGCGCGCCGCGCTCGCTCGCCGACCTGATCGCCTTCAACAAGGCGACGCCCGCCGAGATGCGCTGGTTCGACCAGTCGCTGTTCGAACTTGCCGAAAGCAAGGGCGGCCTCGACAGCCAGCCCTATCGTGATGCCAAGGCCAAGGCGGCGCGGCTCGCGGGGCCGGAGGGCATCGACCGGCTGCTGCGCGAAAGCGGCGCCGACCTGCTGGTTGGCGTGACCAATGGCCCCGCCTGGACCACCGATCTCGTCAACGGCGACCATTATACCGGCCCCGGCGTCAGCCAGCTTCCCGCCGTCGCCGGCTATCCGCACCTCACCGTCCCGATGGGCGCGGTCGAAGGGCTGCCCATCGGCCTCTCCTTCATCGGCACCAAATGGAGCGACGGCGATATTCTGGCGGCCGGATATGCCTATGAACAGGCAAGCCGCAAACGCGTAGCGCCAACCTATCGCGCCAGCATTACACCCTGACCCTAGTTGCGCTCGAGATATTCGGTCGGGATCAATATGGCGTGCGTCGCGAGGCGCACTTCGTAGAGGAACATGCCGAGCGAGAGCAGCAGGAACAGCATCGCCAGCACAAAGACCAGCGATACCGCGACGCCGAGATGGAAGCCCGCCGCATATTGCAGGAACAGCAGCGACACGAGGATGCACACCACCAGCCCGCCGCATACGGCGAACAGGATGGCGGTGTTGATGACGCGCATCCGGCGCGCGATCACGCGCAATTCTTCGACCAGCCGGCTATGTTCGACGCCCGTCGTCGTCGCGTGACGTTCGGTCAGCTTGCGCGACCGGTCGATGACGCGCGCGAGGCGGCCAGTGAAGACGTTGAGCAAATTGCCCATCGCGACCAGCAGGAACACCGGCGCGACGGACAATTGGATCGTCTGGGCGATTGTCGGCGCCCCTTCGAACATCGCGTCTATCCTGCCGCGACCGACGGCGTGTTGACACCATGCATCTGGAGGAATTTGCGGACGTTGCGCGCCGCCTGACGGATGCGCTGTTCGTTTTCGACCATCGCGATGCGGACATAGCCCTCGCCGTCCTCCCCATAGCCGACGCCGGGGGCAACCGCGACCTTGGCATGGGTCAGAAGCTGCTTGGAGAATTCGAGGCTGCCCATCTCCTTGAGCGCGGGCGGCAGCGGCGCCCAGGCGAACATCGACGCGGGTGGGCTCGGAATATCCCAGCCGGCGCGCGCAAAGCTTTCGACCATCACGTCACGGCGCTTCTGGTAAAGCTCGCGGTTCTTCGCGACGATATCCTGCGGTCCGTTGAGCGCGGCGCAGGCCGCCGCCTGGATCGGGGTGAAGGCGCCGTAGTCGAGATAGGATTTGACGCGCGTCATCGCCGCGATCAGCCGCTTGTTGCCGACCGCGAAACCCATGCGCCACCCGGCCATCGAATAGGTTTTCGACATGGAGGTGAATTCGATCGCCACATCCTTCGCGCCCGGCACCTGCAGGATCGAGGGCGTCGGATTGCCGTCGTAATAAAGCTCCGAATAGGCAAGGTCGCTGAGGACCCAGACCTTGTTTTCCTTCGCCCAGGCGACGAGCCGCTCGTAAAAGGCGAGGTCGACGGCTTCGGCGGTCGGGTTCGACGGGTAGTTGACGACCAGGATCGACGGACGCGGCACGGTGAACGCCATCGCGCGGTCGAGCGCGCGCCAGTAATTTTCGTCCGGCGTCGTCGGCACGCTGCGGATCGTCGCACCGGCGATGATGAAGCCGAAGGTGTGTATGGGATAGCTGGGATTCGGTGCCAGCACGACGTCGCCCGGGCCGGTGATCGCGGTCGCGAGGCTGGCGAGCCCTTCCTTCGACCCCATCGTCACGACGACTTCGCTTTCGGGATCGAGTTCGACGTTGAAGCGGCGGGCATAATAATTGGCCTGCGCCCGGCGCAGCCCCGGAATGCCCTTCGACTGCGAATAGCCGTGCGCGTCGGGTTTTTGCGCAACCTCGCACAGCTTGTCGATCACATGCTGCGGCGGCGGCAGGTCGGGGTTGCCCATTCCCAGGTCGATAATGTCCTCGCCCGCGGCACGCGCGGCCGCTCGCATCGCATTCACTTCAGCGATGACATAGGGCGGCAGGCGCTTGATGCGGTAGAATTCATCGTCGGACATGGGGAACTAGAACAACTCCTTTTCGTAAGCGTTTAGTCGGTCGAAACGCGATCGGCACCTCGCCAGCCGCGTCGGCGGCTGTTATACGCATCGGACGAGAGGCTGACCAGCGGGAACCGGCATGAGCGACGCGGGCGAAAAAGACAAGAATGGCGGCGCCGCGGCCGAGGCGCCGAATCCCTTTCTCCCCTCCCCCGACGATATGCAGCATTGGGCCAGCGTGATGGCGCGCGCGCAGCAGATGATGCTCGAATTCGCGCTCGGTCAGGCCGACGAGGAAAAGGATGCGCGGCCGCTGTTCGATCCCGCCAGATGGATCGACAATCCGGCGACCCAGCTTTGGGCCGAACAGGGCGCGAAGATGTGGGAACAGGGCGTGCATTTCTGGTCGTCGCTCGCCGCGATCCAGCCGTCCTTCATGCCCTCCGCGGCGGCCGATGCGCCCAAGGATCGCCGCTTCGCCGACCCCGACTGGACCGCAAACCCCGCCTTTGCGCTGATCCGGCAGACCTATGGCCTGTTGTCGGACCAGTTGCTCGAAACCACGCGCCAGCTTCAGGGGCTCGACGCCGATGCGCGGGCCAAGATGGAATTTGCCGCAAAGTCGATGGCCGACGCGCTGTCACCGACGAACCTTGCCGTCACCAATCCCGAAGTCATCAAGCGCGCGGTCGAAACGCGCGGCGAAAGCCTGCTCAAGGGGCTACGGCACATGCTCGCCGACCTTGCGCGCGGACAGTTGAGCCATGTCGACAAGAATGCGTTCGAGGTCGGCGTGAACATCGCGACGACCCCGGGCAAGGTGATCCACGAAACCGATCTCTATCAGCTCATCCAATATGAGCCGACGACGAAAGACGTCTTCACCGTCCCGCTCGTCATCTTCCCGCCGTGGATCAACCGCTTCTACATCCTCGATCTCAATCCCGCGAAAAGCTTTGTGCGCTGGGCGGTCGAACAGGGGCTGACCGTCTTCATGGTGTCGTGGAAATCGGCCGACGCGTCGATGAAGGATGTCGTGTGGGACGATTATATCGCGGCGCAGGTCGATGCGATCGACACGGTGCGCGACCTGCTCGACGTGCCGCATGTCCACGCGATCGGCTATTGCGTCGCCGGGACGACGCTCGCCGCCACGCTCGCGATGCTCGCTGCGCAGGGCGATGCCGACAAGGTCAGGTCGGTCACCTTCTTCACCGCGCAGGTCGATTTCGAACTGGCGGGCGAACTCAAGCTGTTCGTCGACGACGGCTATCTGGCGCTGCTCCAGCAATTGTCGGCCGGCGGCTTTCTCGACGGCCGCTATATGGCCGCAACCTTCAACAGCCTGCGCGGCCGCGACCTGATCTGGAATTATGTCGTGAGCAATTACCTGCTCGGCAACGACTATCCGCCTTTCGATCTGCTCTACTGGAACGGCGACACGACCAACCTGCCGGCGAAATGGCACCGGCAATATCTGGTCGACCTCTACCGCGACAACCGGATGGTCATTCCGAACAGCCTGACGGTGATGGGCACCCCGATCGACCTCAAGAAGATCACCACCCCCGCCTATATCCAGGCCGGACGCGAAGATCATATCGCCCCGCTGGCCAGCGTCTGGCGGCTGATGGACCATCTGTCGGGACCAAAGACCTTCCTGCTCGCGGGATCGGGCCACATCGCCGGCGTCGTCAACCCGCCCGCTGCGGGCAAATATCAATATTGGACCGGTGACAATGACGCCGCCTCGCTCGCCGAATTCGAGGCAAGCGCGACCGAAACCAAGGGAAGCTGGTGGCCGCACTGGATCGGCTGGATCGCCGATCAGGACGGCGGCAAGACGCCCGCCAAAGGCGCGCGCGTGCCCGGAAAGGGCAAGAAAAAGGCGATCGAGGACGCGCCCGGACGCTACGTCAAACAGCGGTAACATCGCGGGATTATCCATCGGCTGCGGCGGTTCATCGACAATTTTTGTGCGCTGCACAAAAATATCCTTGAAATCGCCGATCCACTCCTATATTGTGCAGTGCAACATAAAGGAGTTGTTCCGATGGCTACCAAGATGGATAGTGCCGAAAAGGCTTTCGAAGCCGCGACGCTGGAAACCGCCGCCAAGCCGGTTGCGACTCCCGTGGCGCCGGCGGTTGCCGCTCCGGTGCCCGAAAAGACCAAGACCGTGAAGGCCAAGGCCAAGCCGGTCCAAAAGAAGGCCGCAAAACCGGCCGCCAAGAAGGTCGCCCCCAAGAAGGCGGCCGCCAAGACCATCACCCCCAAAGCAAAGGCCGCGCCGAAGCCGGTTGCCGCCGCCTCCAAAGGATTCAAGACCATGAACGACACCGTCAAGAAGTTCGCCGAAGACGCCAAGACCCGCGCCGAAGCGATGACCGCCGAATTCAACGAAAAGGCGAAGGAAGCGATGAGCAAGACCAGCAAGCTCGCCGAAGAAGCCGTCGAATTCAACAAGGCGAACATCGAAGCCATGGTCGAATCGGGCAAGATCGCGGCCAAGGGCTTCGAAACGCTCGGCCAGGAAGGCGTCGCCTTCGCTCGCAAGAGCTTTGAAGACACGACCGCTGCGATGAAGGGCTACACCGCCGTCAAGTCGCCGGCCGAATTCTTCAAGCTCTATGCCGAAAACAGCAAAAAGGCGTTCGACGCCGCCGTTGCGCAGACCTCGAAGACCAGCGAAATGGTCGTGAAGCTCGCCAACGACAGCTTCGCGCCGATCTCGAACCGCGTTTCGGTCATCAGCTCGAAGATGAAGGCAGCCTAAGGGCCTTTTTCTTCCTTCGTTGGCGCGGGCTCTCTCTCCCCTCCTCCCGACCCCGCGCCGACACATACAGGGCCGCTCGTTTCCTTCGCGAAACGGGCGGCTCTTGTTTTATCCTGATCGTCGCCCCCGCGAAGGCGGGGGCCGCCATCGACCTGGCGCACTCTTGCTAGCGGCCCCCGCCTTCGCGGAGGCGACGAAAAGGGGGTTAATGCATCCCCACCCTCTTGCGATTCCGCCCCGGCTTGCGATATTCCCGATGATGATGCTTCCCGCCTCCATTCCTCACATCGTCCGCGCCATGGCGGGCAAGGATGACGATACGCCCGGCGCTCCCGGCGTCGGCATTGCGACGCGCACGCGCGCGAAACCCAAAAAACCCTCGATGTACAAGGTACTACTGCTCAACGACGACTATACGCCGATGGAATTCGTCGTGATGGTGCTGCAGCGCTTTTTCAACATGGACATCGAACGCGCGACGCAGGTGATGCTGCACGTTCATCAACAGGGCGTCGGGGTGTGCGGCGTGTTCAGTTACGAAGTCGCCGAAACCAAGGTCAATCAGGTGATGGACGCCGCGCGGCAGAACCAGCACCCGCTGCAATGCACTCTGGAAAAGGCATAAATTGTTCAGCCCCTCCCGTATGCGGGAGGGGCAATGAGACTTGGTTCGGCGAAGCCGGGCCTAGTCGCAATGGGGTGGGCATTGTCACCGCATCACCCCGCCCACCCCGCTGCGAGTAGCGAACAAGTTCGCAACTCTCGCTGCCCCTCCCGCATGCGGGAGGGGTTTCAACCGCCGCTCCGCGCCGCCTGCTCGGCCTGAAGCGGCGGCGAAGGCTCGCCCTTCAGATCGCCATAATGGAGCGCTTCGCCGCACCCCGGACAGACGACCGAAGTGCCGACATCGGCGCCGCAGGCGCGGTGAATATAGCGCATCGCCGGTCCGCCTTCCGTCTCGCCGGGCGCATAGGCCCAGCGCTCGGCCCAATTGCGCATCGCGTACAGCACGTCGAACAGATCCTTGCCCTTCGCGGTCAGCCGATATTCGTGGCGAAGGGGCCGATCCTGATAAGCATGACGCTCGGCCACACCCTCATGCACCAGCAGCTTGAGCCGCGCCGACACGAGCTGCGGCCCGAGGCCGGTGTTCGCGGCGATCGCCTCGAACCGTCGGCGCCCGAAGAACAGGTCGCGCAGGATCAGCAGCACAGCGCGGTCGCCCAGGATTTCGGCCGAGCGGCCGACGGGGCAAAATGTATCCGAAAGATCAGCGCGTTTGGGCATGATGTCCCTATACCCTTGTCATTCTCTTGATCGGCATTCTCATCCCACCGACAAAAACCTCTTGTCACTATGTTTATCATAGCTACAATCTGCTGCAAGAGGAGAGTCGCGCATGCCCAACCCCGCAGCCGTCATCATCGGAGCCGGCGACGCCACCGGCGGCGCGATTGCCCGCGCCTTTGCCGCCGAAGGCCTCACCGCCTGCGTCAACCGCCGCGAACGCAACGCCGATGCGCTCGAGGCGCTGGCGCAGTCGATCCGCGATGAGGGCGATGATGCCTGCGCCTTCCCCGGCGACGCGCGCAGCGAAGAGGCCATGATCGCCCTGTTCGACCGGGTCGAGGCCGAGGTCGGACCGGTCGAGGTCGCGGTCTTCAACATCGGCGCGAACGTCAACTTCCCGATCACCGAGACGACGCTGCGCGTTTACACCAAGGTCTGGGAAATGGCGTGCCTGGGCGGCTTCCTGATGGGGCGCGAGGCGGCAAAGCGCATGGCGCCGCGCGGCCGCGGCACGATCATCTTCACCGGCGCCACGGCATCCTTGCGCGGCGGATCGGGCTATGCCGCCTTCTCGGGCGCCAAGGCGGCGCTGCGTATGCTGGCGCAATCGATGGCGCGCGAACTGGGGCCGCAGGGCGTCCATGTTGCGCATATCGTGATCGACGGCGCGATCGACACCGATTTCATCAAGGGGCGTCATCCCGATTTCGACAACGCGAAGGCGCAGGATCTGATCCTCAACCCGCAGGCCATCGCCGCCAATTATGTGATGCTTCACCGCCAGCCGAAAAGCGCGTGGACGCACGAACTAGACCTTCGGCCCTGGGGAGAAAAATGGTGAGCAAGAGCGCAGGAAAGTCCCTCGAATTCATCTTCGATTTCGGCAGTCCGAACGCCTATCTGGCGATGAAAATACTACCCGACCTGCTCGACCGCACGGGCGCCGATCTGATCATCACCCCCTGCCTGCTCGGCGGCATTTTCAAGGCGACGGGCAACAAGGCGCCGATGATCCAATATGCCGACGCGCCGGCGAAGATGGCGTATGAAAATCTCGAGATGCGGCGCTTCATCGCGCGCCACGGGCTCACCAAATTCCGGCTCAACCCGCATTTTCCGGTGAACACGCTGCTCATCATGCGCGGCGCGGTCGTCGCCGAGGACGAAGGCGTTCTCGACGACTATGTCGATGCGGTGAACCGCGCGATGTGGGAAGACGGGCTGAAGATGGACGCCCCTGCGGTCGCCGCCGCCTTCCTGACCGCGAACGGCTTCGACGGTCCCGCGCTGCTGGCGCGCACGCAGGAGGATGCGATCAAGGCCAAGCTCGCCGCCAACACCGAAGCCGCGGTCGCGCGCGGCGCCTTTGGTATCCCGACCTTCTTCGTCGGCGACGAGATATTCTTCGGCAAGGACCGGCTCGGACAAGTCGAGGAAGCGCTGCTCGGCTGACGGGACGATGGTTTTGGGCTCGGGAGCGGACGTTGTCTCATCACTCTCGTCATCCCGGCGAAGGCCGGTATCTCGCCGGTGCGTTACCACGATAGAATGAGATCCCGGCCTTCGCCGGGATGACAATGGAAGAAAGGTCAGCCGATGACCCCAATCGGTCCTAACCGGCTGTCTTCCCAAACACGCTGCCGATCGCGACGCGCATCAATAGCCCATCAGGCTGAGCACTTCCTTGCGGCTGCGCTGATCTTCGAGGAAGCATCCGAGGACGCGGCTGGTGACCATGCCGACGCCGGGGGTGCGCACGCCGCGGCCGGTCATGCAGCCGTGCTGCGCGTCGATCACCACCGCAACGCCATGCGGGTGCAGATTGTCCCAGATGCACTTGGCGACCTCGGCGGTCAGCCGTTCCTGCACCTGCAGGCGGCGGGCATAGCCATTGAGCACGCGCGCCAGCTTCGAAATGCCGACCACGCGCTCGCGCGGCAGATAGGCGATCGAGGCCTTGCCGGTGATCGGCGCCATATGGTGCTCGCAGTGCGACTGAAAGGGGATGTCGCGCAGCAGGACGATCTCGTCATAGCCGCCGACCTCCTCGAAGGTGCGCGACAGATGGACCGCCGGGTCCTCGCCATAGCCGCTGCAATATTCCTTCCACGCGCGCGCAACCCGCTTGGGCGTGTCGAGCAGACCCTCGCGCGCCGGATCGTCGCCCGCCCATTCGATCAGCGTCCGCACCGCCGCGGCGACATGATCGGGAACCACCACCTTGCCGTCGGGTCCGATTTCGGTCGTGCTGCTCGTCATATCCCCGCTTTCACTGTTGCTTTCTTGCCGCACATTTCGGGACGATTGCGCCGATAAGCAAGAGCATGCACGCAAGTTTTTGTTCGGTCGCCGATGCTTTACGTTGCGGAATCCAACCCTTTTCCGATTGTGCAGAGCCGCAATTTCCTTTCGAATTTTCCCGCCAACAAGCCACTTGACGCTTTGGTAAAGTCAGCGCAGTTTTCAAACATTACAGAGTTCGCTTGAGCGGACCGTAATCCGGAGAGGCCGGCGTTTTCCCCGACGCCGGTGGGAGAGGACGATGACCAGCACCGCTGGCAGGTGGGATACTCACTGGCGCTTGGCCCCCGCGGCCCGGCGCCTTCTGGCATGCCCGGTCGAATCCCCTCCCCTGACCACAATTGAATTTGGGCGACCCCGTGGACCCGCGGGATCGAAAAAGGGAGGAATAGATGAAGTTCAAGACACTGATCGGAACGTCGGTCCTGGCCATGGCGGTGGCGAGCCCCGCCTATGCGCAGGATAGCGACAGTTCCGCCCCCTATGGCGAGATCGTCGTTACGGCGCAGCGCCAGTCCGAACGCCTCCAGGATGTTCCGATCGCCGTCAGCGCTTTTTCCGCCGAGGCCTTGGAAAAGCAACAGATCGTCAACCCCTCGGCCTTGCAGCAGACGCTGCCGAACGTCACCTTCACGAAAACAAACTTCACCTCGTCCAGCTTCACGATCCGCGGCATCGGCGACCTTTGCGTCGGCACGACCTGCGACAGCGCGACCGCGATCCACGTCAATGATATGCCGCTGCTCAGCACGCGGCTTTTCGAAAGCGAATTTTTCGACCTTGAACGCATCGAAGTCTTGCGCGGCCCGCAAGGCACGTTGTTCGGTCGCAACGCGACATCGGGCGTGGTCAACTTCATCACCGCGAAACCGGACCTGTCGGCTTTCCACGCCGCAGGCGAGGCCGAATATGGCAACTATGATTCAAAACGCATAAAGGGGATGGTCAACATTCCACTTGGCGACACGCTGGGTGTGCGCGTAGCCGGCACATGGCTCAATCGCGATGGCTATACGAAAAATCTATACAATGGGAGCCGCATCGACGATCGCGACCTCTATGCGATCCGCGGCTCCTTGAGTTGGGAGCCCAATGATGACACGCGCGTCGATCTCGTCGGCTATTATTTCCGAGAAAAGGACAATCGCAGCAGAATCCAGAAACAACTCTGCCACCGCGACCCGACCGGTATTCTCGGGTGCCAACCCGACAAGCTCGCCTATGAAACACTGAACGGCAACGCCACGCTGGCGACCATTCTGACCAGCCGGGAGTTTTTGACGATCGCCGGACTGGGCGCTTTGGCACCGGTCGCGCTCAATAGCGTATATCAGGCGAACGATGCCTTCTCGGGTGTTGTCAACCCACCCGATGTTCGCACTGTTCGCGTCGATTACACCCCGACCTATTATGCCAAGGAACAGCAATATACGTTGAAGCTGTTTCATAACTTCGGACCCGTGAGCCTGAACCTCACCGGCGGGTATATGAAGAACAGTGTCGATTCGACGTCGGACTATAATCTTGCGGTCGGAAACTCCTATGCGACCAACGCGGGTCTGAATACGCTCAATGCGGCGGCGGTTCCGGGCGGCCCGTTGGCGGTGTTGAACAACATGCGCCAGGCTCTGATCCCCAATGGACCGGCGACAGTCTGCCAGTCGCAAGCGGATCCGAACGGCGTCGGCGTTTTCGGCGGCAATGGCATTTGCGGACCGACCAGCTTCGACTATGATCGGTCGAGAGCCGATGTGCGGCAATATTCCGCCGAGGCTCACATCGACAGCTCGTTCGACGGCATGTTCAACTTCCTGCTCGGCGGGATTTATTTCGACAGCAAGACGACCGACAATGACTATTTCGTCAACAGCTTCGGCCTCGACTATGCAGCAGGCTTGCTGGGCAGCGCACAGAGCGGTGGCGCAGCTTTCGCCGCGACGCCTTTCTATCGAAACAACACCCCGGAATTCCGCCTGAAATCATATGGATTGTTTGGCGAAACTTATTTCGAGTTCAACGACAGGCTGAAATTGACGCTCGGGTTGCGGTATAACCATGATAAAAAGACCGTCAGGGCGCGAACGACCTATCTTCAGGATACCAAAAGCCGAATCCTGCTCGATGCTGGCGGTCAACCTCTCCTCGATCGCGAAGGCAATCAGATCGTGACGACGTCAGGTGCCAGTCAGAATATCTTCGTGCCGTTCGGCGCGACGGATGCGACAAGCTACCTGAACGATCCTGCTTTCGATTTCGACTCGACGGCGCCCGGAAATCAACCATTTGCCATCAATTCCGTGAGCTTCGGCAAACTCACCGGCCGCGCGGTGCTCGATTACAAGATCACCGACGACAATCTGCTCTATGCGTCCTATTCGCGCGGTTACAAATCGGGCGGGATCAATCCGCCGCTCTCGCCCATTTTTGCCGTGCCGATCAGCTTTGCACCGGAAAAGGTTGATGCCTTTGAAATCGGATCAAAAAACACTTTCGGCAACGGTCAGTTCAGACTGAATCTGACGGGCTTCTATTATAAGTATAAGGGTCTACAACTCAGCCGCATCGTCGCGCGAACTTCGGTAAATGACAACATCAACGCCGATATTTACGGCATCGAAGCCGAAGCCGTTATCAGCCCGACCCCTGCTTTCGTTATCAATGCCAATTTCAGCTATCTGAAATCGAAAGTGTCGGATGATCGCTTCCTCGCCAACCCACGCGATCCGTCAGGTGGGCGCTCGGACGCTGTGATCATCAAGGATTTGTTCAACGCATCCAATTGCGCCATCCGGCCCGCTAGCGGTTCGGGCGCCACGGGTGCCCAGGTCAATGCGTTTGTCAACGCCGTCAACGGCGCGCTGGGTCTGCAGGGCACGACCTCGGTGCCGGGAACCAACACGACCGGCGCCTTCTCGGTATGCTCCATTCTGGCAGCAGCGGCAGCGGGCTCGGTTGGCAGCTTCAACCCTGCCCTCGCAGCGTTGCAGCCGGGTCTGCAAGCCGCGTTTAACGGCGGGGCCGCCGGCTCGTTGCCGTTCGTCGTCGATCCCAGCGGCGTGACCGTCAATGTGAAAGGCAATCGCCTTCCCAACGCCCCGACCTATAAATGGGCGGTTGGCGCACAATATACCATCGACGCCGGAGACTGGACGATCGTGCCGCGTGCCGATCTGAATTATACCGGTGGCAGTTGGGGGACCATCTTCAACAAAAATCCGATCGACAAGATCAAGGGATACGCCGTCATCAATGCGCAAATTCAATTGAACGGCCCCGATGATCGCTTCTATATCCGCGGATTTGTCCAGAATCTGGGGAATACCAACGCGACCACGGGCATGTATGTGACCGACCAGTCGTCGGGTAACTACACCAATATCTTCACCCTCGAGCCGCGCCGCTACGGCATTGCGGCCGGCGTGAAATTCTGAACCCGGCGGGCGGCAACGCCCGAAAAAGGACCCCGGCCTCTCGCATGAGAGGCCGGGGTTTTCTTTTGCCCGAATGGCCGATCCGGCGGCGCTTGGCGCCGCCAGGGCCGATCAGAATTTGAAGCGGCCGGTGACGCCATAGGTGCGCGGCTGGCTGGGATAGCCCGACACGCTGCCCGCCTGGGCGACGGCGTCGAACACGGTCGTGAGGTACTGCGCGTTGGTGAGGTTGCGACCCCAAACGCCCAGTTCGAAGCCGTTGTTCAGCGCGATCGTGAACGAGGCGTTGAGCTGGTTCACTTCGCGCTTCAGGCCCTGAGCGATGCGGATCCCTTCGGCATCGGTCGCGAAACCCGTGAGCCCGTCGACGATCTGCGTCGGGCTTTCATACTGGTAATCGACATGCGCGATCGCCTTCGTCCCGCCCGCGAACTCGTGGGTATAGGTAGCACCCATCGAGACCGACAGATCGGGGATTCCTGCGGGCTTCTTGCCCGACAGGTCGCCGACCGCCGAGCCAATGAAGCTGTCATATTTCGGATCGAGCCAGGTGACCGCCAGATTCAGGTTCAGGCCCTGCACCGGACGCACCGAGCCGTCGAACTCGACGCCCCAGGTCGACTGCTTGCCCGCGTTGGCGAGCGCGAAGCCGGTGCCGGTGAAGACGTTCGACTGGAAGCCCTTGATCGACTGTTTGAACACCGCGAGGTTCAGCGCCGCGACCGACCATTGCGCCTTCAGGCCCGCCTCATAGACCGACGATTCTTCCGGTGCCGCGAAGCGCGAGCCCGACACGAGATTCGGCGTCGCAAAGCCGCCCGCGATGATCGCCGGCAGGTCTTCCGGGGTCGGACGGCTATCGCGCGACAGGTTGACCGAGCTCGCCTTAAAGCCGGTCGCATAAGTCGCATAGACATTGACCGTGTCGGTCAGCTTGTAGGCGAGACGCGCGCTGTAGCTGAAATCGCCATCGTTAGTCTTGCCGGGCTCGACGCTGTTCGGAACATTGAGGAACGGCGGCAGGAACTGGAACGCTTTCAGACCATTGAGCGGGTTCGCCGCCGGGTTGTTCTGGTTTGCGTCGGCAAAAGCCTGAACCTGTCCCGAGATTCCGGCAAAGGCAGCGGGATTTGCGCCTGCAAACGCCCCGATTTCTGCGGCAGTCGCCGGGCGTCCGAGGTTAAGGACATCGGGACCGCCGATCGTTTGAGCGAGGCCGCCCTGATATATGAGCTGGTTGCGGAATGGCGCATAGGCCGGCGCATCAAGGTTGATGCCTGAGAAGACGTCGGTGCTCGTCACGTCGGTCGTGAAGCGCTTCTTGTCCTTGGTGTAGTTGCCACCGAGGGTCAACGTCAGACGATCGGTCACGTCGAAATCCACCGTCCCGAAGATCGACCAGGCGGTGTTCTTCATCCGGTAATATTCGTCCATGCCGTCACCGGCGTGGAAGAAGGTGCCGACATATTTGGCCGGGTTACCTTCGAGCGTGCCAAGCGTACCTTCGAGCAGAGGAACATTTAGCGCGCCGCCGCTTGCCGCCTGGATCAGCGCGTTGCCATAGTCGCGGAAATCGTCGCCGAAATAGATCTGGCTGTGCTGCTTGATCTTCTCGTTGAAATAATAGCCGCCGATCAGGAAGTTGATCGGGCCGTCGAAATCCGAGGCCAGACGCAGTTCCTGCGTGAAGGTGTTGATCGCGGTATCGTCCGACTTCTGACCGATCAGGTCGGCGCTGGTGAAGTCCGAATCCTGGTTGGTGTTGGAGCGAACTTCGCGATAGGCGGTGATCGAGGTCAGCGACATGTTGCCGAGATCATAGTCGATCTGGCCCGAACCGCCGTAATTCTTGATCAGGTTCGACGACAGGAAGTTGTTGTAGACGCGATACGAAAAGGGATTGTTCGCATCGACGCTGGGGCCGCCCGCGAGGGCATTGGTGATCGCGACCGTCGGGCCGGCGATGACGTTGCCGGCGATGCAGCAATTCTCGTCGATCTTGTCATAATCGCCGATCAGGCGGATCGTCAGCGCCTCGGTCGGTTCCAACAGCAGCTGGCCGCGCACGCCCCAGCGGTTGCGATCGTTGACGTCAGTGTCGAGGTTGACGTCGCGGGCATAGCCGTCGCGGCGGTTGTAGTTACCGCCGAGCGAGAAGGCGATCTTGTCGCTGATCGGGCCGGTGATGTCGCCCTTGATGACGAAGGCGTCGTAATTGCCGTAGCTCGCCTCGACCGAACCGCCGAATTCATACTGCGGCTTCTGCGTGACGATGCTGATGACGCCCGCCGACGCATTCTTGCCGAACAAAGTCGACTGCGGACCGCGCAGCACTTCGATGCGCTCGACATTGGGAAGGTCGCCGATCTGGGCGGCCGAACGCGAACGATAGACGCCGTCGATGAAGACGCCGACCGAGGGTTCGATGCCCGGATTGTTCGCGCCGTTGCCGAAGCCGCGAATGATGAAGTTGGTGTTCGCGCTCGACTGGAGCTGCGACACGCGAAGGCTGGGCACCGCCGACTGCAGGTCGATAAGGTCGCGGATCTGCGCGTTCTGGATATCGGCGGCCGAGGTCACCGAAACGGCGATCGGCGTATCCTGAAGCGTCTGTGACCGCTTGGTCGCGGTGACGATGATGTCATTGCCATAATCGGTGTCGCTTGCGGGCGCCTCGGCGGTGTCCTGAGCGAAAGCGATGGCGGGGGTGGTCGCGGCGCACAGCATCGTGGCGCCCAACAAAATGTTGCGCAAAGTCATGATAGTCTCTCTCTCCATACCGCCAGAGGTGACCCATCGGGCCTAAGGAGGGGATGCACTGGCGGTGACTGGTCGCTGTAATACGGCGGCGGGCCGCGTCAACGCCATCGCGGTGACAATGGCGGATTTTCCCGAAATTCGTGACCAAAAAGCAACAGTTTACGCTACGGTGTCCGTTAAGGCACTCGGGGGACCGGACAAGTCGTCAGCAAAATTTTCCGCCGCAGCCGCCCGCGCTCGACGCCTTTCCGAAACTGAAATCTATAGCTCAAGGCTATGGATCACCCGCCGATCAGCGATATTTTGCTCCATGGTCTGCGCCTAGAAACCTGTCGCCACCAAACAGGAGAGGATCATCATGTCGGGACCGCCGCTTTCCCCCGCCCGCCGCGCGGGGCCGCTCGTCTTCACGTCGGGACAGCTCGCGCGCGGCGACGACGGGCAGATCGTCGCCGGAGGGATAGAGGCGCAGGCCGAACAGGCACTCGCCAATCTGATCGCCGTGCTCGCCGCCGAAGGCTGCACCGCCGCCGATGTCGTCAAGGTGACGGCTTGGCTGACCGACGCGCGGTTCGGCGCCGCGTTCAACGCGGCCTATCGCCGCCATTTCGGCGCGCCCTTCCCTGCGCGCTCGACGGTGGTTTCGGCGTTGCTTGCCGACGGCGCCCTGATCGAGGTCGAGGCGATCGCGCAGCGCGCATGAGCGTAAAGGGCACTGGACCCCAGCTTTTGCGGGAGTACAGTCGCGGCATGCGCTTTCGCCAGATCGAAGTCTTTCACGCCGTCTATACGCACGGGTCGATCAGCGCCGCCGCGCGCGCGCTTGGCGTGTCGCAGCCTTCGGTATCGAAGACGCTGCGCCATGCCGAGGACGGTCTGGGCTTCTCGCTGTTCCAGCTCGCCCGCGGCCGCCTCGTCCCCACCGACGAGGCGCATGCGCTGATGCACGAGGCGGGCGATATTTTCGACCGCATCACCTCGCTCCAGCATACGGCGCGCAATCTTTCGCAGGCGGGTGGCGGGCATATCCGGCTCGGCATCGTGCCCAGCCTGGCGCTCGATGTCGTACCGCAGGCGATGGCCCAGTTTCGCCGCGAATGGCCGCGCGTGACCTTCGAGGTGCATACCCATCACCATGACGATCTGGTGCAATCGCTGATCGAGCGCGAAACCGACATCGCGATCGCCTATACGCCGCCGCGCCATCCGCGCCTGACGCGCTCGCTGCTGGCGGAAGGCGAGCTGGTCGTCTTCTTCCCCGACGGCGCCTTCGCCGATGCCGGCCCGCGCCTTGCACTCGACCAGCTGGCCGATCGCGACGTCATTGGCGTGGCGGCAACGGGGCCGATCGGCGACGTCCTCACCCGCGCGGCGCGCGATCGCGGCATTACCTATCGCGAATCGGTGTCGGTCCAGACCTTCTTCATCGCGGCGCGTCTGGCCCAGCTCGAGGGCGGCGTCACGGTGATCGACGAATTCACCGCGCGCGCCTGGCAATCGCCCGGCTATCGCTGGCTACCGACCGACCCGCCACTGGGGTTCACCGTCTCCTACGTCACGCTGGAGGACCGGCCGCCGTCGAAGATCGCGCGCCAGTTCCTGCGCACACTCGAAGACACGCTCGAGGGGATCCGTGCCGACCACCCATAGCCTTTGGCTATGGATGTCACAAATGTTGCATATTTGCGCGGCGTGACCCTTCGATATTCTGCCCCGCGAGCAGGCGGCGGAATTTTCCCCTTCGCTCTGCTACAGGGGGATCGGGTTGATCGATGCGGGCCACGTTCGGACAGGACGAACCGCCGCAGACAAGGCGGCCGCAGGAGCTGATCGTGATCGGCGCCGGCGTCGTCGGCATGGCGACCGCGCTGACGCTTTCCGACCGTGGACATCGCGTCACGCTCGTCGACGCGGCAGAGGGCCCGGGCCTTGGCACCTCCTTCGCCAATGGCGCGCAGTTGAGCTATGCCTATACCGACGCTTTTGCGAGCCCGTCGACCGTGGCGCAATTGCCGCGGCTGCTGATGGGGCTGGACCCCGCCTTTCGCCTCTCGCCGTCGCTCGACCCCGATTTCCTGCGCTGGGGCATCGCCTTTCTGCGCAACGCCTCGGCCGGGCGTTTCCGCCGCAACACGCTGGCGGGCATGATGCTGGCGATCGAATCGCGCGCGGCGCTCGACCGGCTGACGCAGCGGCACGGCATCGAATTTGCGCGCAGCACGCCCGGCAAACTCATCCTCTATCGCAGCGCCAAAAGCTTTGCGGCGGCCGAGCGTGTCGCCGCAATGAAGGCCGAACATGGTGCTCGGCAAAGCCTGATCGACGCCGGCCAAGCGGTGGCGATCGAACCCGCGCTGGGCGCGATCCGGCCGGAAATCGCCGGCGCGGTGTTCGACCGCGGCGAGGAAGTGGGCGACCCCTATCGCTTCTGCAACGGCGCGCGGGCTGCCTTGGCGGCGCATGGACGAAGCGCAAGCAGGTTCCGCACCGACGTTGCCGCGATCGAGCCCGACGCGCGGCGCCCCGCGGTCGTCGCACGGGACGGTCGGCGGTTCGCCGCCGACCGGATCCTATTATGTTCGGGCACGGGATCGCTCGCGCTGGCGCGGAGTTTCGGCGTCCGCCTGCCGATCGTGCCGATGAAGGGCTATTCGATCACCGCCGCGCCGGGCGACGCGGCGCCGACAGTCAGCATCACCGACGCTGCGAACCGGGTCGTTTTCGCCCGGCTGGGCAATCGCATGCGGATTGCCGGCCTCGCCGACCTGGCGCAGCGCGACGCCGCGGTCGATCCGCGGCGGCTCGCCACGTTGATCGCCAGCGCCCGCGCCGCGCTACCCGAAGCGGCGACCTATGACGCGATCGAATCGAGCTGGGCGGGGCTGCGGCCCATGACCCCCGATTCGCTGCCGATCACGCGGCCGATCGCGCCGGGGGTGATCGCAAACACGGGACATGGGGCCTTGGGCTGGACCTATGCCGCCGGGTCGGCCGCGCGCGTCGCCGCGCTTATCGATCGAGAGGATTAATACAAAAATACAATCGCTTATCTGCCCAATCTCAGGGAAGGGCCAATAGCATGAACAGGGGTCAAAAATTCATCAGCCTGATGGGCGGCATTTCGCTGCTCGCCAGTGCAACCGCCGCCATGGCGCAGGACCGCGCCGAACCCGAACCGCAAATCGCCGAAGATATCGAACAGGATTCGGGCGAAGCGATCGTCGTCACCGGATCGCGTATGGGTTGAAGCGGTCGAATTCCCCAGCCGCGACGGCAAGACGATGATCAAGGGCTGTATCTTCAAGGCGGACAGTGCCCCCGCGCAATCGCCCGCCGCCGTGATGATGCACGGACGCGCCGGTGCGCGTCTTCATCGGTACCGACGACGAGGAGGTGTCGCCCGCTTCCTGCGAAAAGCTGGTCGCGCGCAGCCGCGACAAGGGCGGCGACATCACGCTGACCAGTTTCAAGGGCGCGACGCACGGCTATGACACCCCCACCGAATCGCGTCAGTCGGTTGCCGCCAATGCCGCAGCCAAGGCGGCGACCGAAAGCGACGTCCTCGCCTTTCTGGCGAAAAATTTGAAGGATGAGTGATATGGCTCAGCTTGCGCCCTTTCATTTTGCCTTTCCCGTCGATGATCTCGACGCGGCGCGGCATTTCTATGGCACCGTCCTCGGTTGCCCCGAGGGGCGCAGCGACAGCGACTGGATCGACTTCAACCTCTATGGGCACCAGATCGTCGCGCACCGCGTCGCGCGGCGCAATGCGGTGGCGGGCCATAATCCTGTCGACGGCCATGATGTGCCGGTCCCGCATTTCGGCGTCGTCCTGCCGCCCGACGAATGGCGCGCGCTCGCGGCACGGCTCCAGGATCAGGGCGTTCGCTTCGTCATAGAGCCGCACACGCGCTTTCCCGGCCAGCCGGGCGAGCAGTCGACGATGTTCTTCCACGATCCGGCGGGAAACGCCCTCGAATTCAAGGCCCTTGCCGATCTCGACCAACTCTTCGCCAAATAAGGATTCGTGATGGCGCAACCGATGCGTTTCTGGGGACATTTGGGCGCCGCCGCCGCGCTCGCGCTGCGTCCCGACACGGCGGCGTCATCGGCCACCGTCGCGCGGACGACCTTCTTTCGCAACGGAAATGCACGCCGCTACACGCTGGTCGGCCGTGCGCGCAGCGATAGCGCCGCGACGCTAGCGGCGTTCGTCCAGTTACAGCCGAAAGGCAGTGGCATGACCAAGGCGATCGAAGCCGCGGCGCGGCGACCGATCGGCACGACCGCGCTGACCAGCGGCGCATGGACCGATTTCCGCTTCGACGTCGAACTGGCGCCCGGCGACGAGGACCTACCCCTGCGTCCGCTGCTGCAAGTCGATGGAAAGCCGGTGCGGATCGACGATATCGCCTTCGTCGCATGGGACGAACCGGCGAACGGCGAACCACCGGCGCCCGGCCGCTCCTACAGCCGCTAGATCAGCGCTTCGAGGAGGCCGATAAGCGGCTTGTCGGCGGGCGGCATATCGAGCGCGTAAAGCTCGACCGGGCGCACCCAGCGCAGCGCGGTCGCATGCTGCGCCATCGGGGTGCCGCGCCATTTGCGGCAGACATAGAGCAGCAGCAGCAGATGCCGATCGCCGAGCATGTCGCTCGCAAAGCAGGCGGGCGCGAGGCAGCTATGATCGACGTCGATCGCCAGTTCCTCCGCCAGCTCGCGAACAAGCGCCTGCTCGGGCGTTTCGCCGACCTCGCGCTTGCCGCCGGGAAACTCCCACAGCCCTGCCATCGACGTGCCTTCGGGGCGCTGCTGAACCAGCAAGCGTCCGTCGCGATCCACCAGCGCCGCGGCGACCACGACAAGGCTGTCGGACGCGGTATTTCCGCCATGCGATGCGGCCAAATTGTTAACCTTCCTGTGACACTTTCCCGATCCTCGGGAACTATAACTTCAGTCAGGGGCGGAACAATGAACAAGTTTCATGGGCTGCTGCGGTCGACCAGGGCCGCCACAGCCGTAGAATATGGCCTCATCCTTGCGCTGATCTTTCTGGCCGCGATCGTCACCATCACCGCCGTCGGAAAATCGACCAGCGCGATGTGGACTAACGTGTCGGAAAAATCCGTCGCAGCGATGGATGGAACCTGATGTGCTGAAACGGGACTCCCGAAACAGCATTTCGGCGCATCGGCATTAAGAAATTCAAAACCAATTGATCCTAATCTTGCTCCGTTGACCACGACCAGACCGTCAACAGGGTAAGTGACTTGTCAGGAGACCAGACATGAAATTCTTCAAGAAGCTCGTTCGCAACAACAAGGCTGCGACCGCCATCGAATACGGCCTCATCGCCGCTCTCATCGCCGTTGCGGGCATCACCGTGATGGGCAACGTCGGCACCAGCGTCAAGGGCACCTTCCAGAAGGTTGACGACGGCCTGAAGAACGCCGGTTCGTAAATCGAGCCGACATCCACCGCTTCGGCGATGGAGATCAAACAGGAAAGGGCGGTGGCCAAGCCACCGCCCTTTTTTGCGTCGGATCGTCAGCGATTGGCGTAGACGACCAGCTTTACCTTTTGCCCCGGAGCGAGCCGGCTCGTGGCCGACAGGCGGTTGAGCACCTGGAACCGCTCCGACTGATAATTGCTGTAGGCCATGCGCTTCGCCAGCGCCGCGACGCTGTCGCCGCTCTTCACCGTCACCACATCGACGCGCCGCGGCCGGATCGCAGCCGCCTCGCTTGCCGTCAACCGCCGGACGCTGCCGAACATCGGATTGAAAACGCCCGATCCGCCGGCCTTGGCCAGGGTCACGAAGTGGAAAGCGCTTTTCGGCGCAAATTCATAAGCGAAGACGGTCACATCGACCTGCCCCGACTGGCTGTTCGCCCGCGCCGAAGAAAAATAGGCCGGGATACCGTTCACTGTCGTGCGCTGAATGGGGCCGGGCGTAATTTTGGCGTCGCCCGCAACCGATTTGAATACATCGGCGATATAGGCGGTCATGTCGCCATTATATGCGGCGGTCGAAAATTGGGCCTGCCCGCCATTGCCGCTGATCGACACCGCGCTGGTGCCGTTCTGCATTGCAAAGCCGTTGGGGACGGTGAAGCGCAGACGCAGGTCGGGATGCAGAAAGTCCCTGCCCTCGACCACACCCTGCGCCGGATCATCGCCATAGAGCACACCGTCAACCGACGCGAGGAAGGCGTCGGCGTTACGCACGCCGCCGGTGCCGACCCGCGACGCGAGCGTCTGCGCATTGCGCACGCGCGACGCCGGATCGGGGTGGGTGCTCGCCCATTCGGGCAACGACCGCGCATCGCCGCCCGACAGTCGCGCCTCTAGGTTGGTCTGGTTCGCAAGGCTCGCCAACATCGTCGAAAGCGCCATCGGATCATAGCCCGCGCGCTTCAGATATTGGACGCCGAGTTGGTCCGCCTCGAGTTCCTGCGAGCGCGAGAAACCCAGCGTCGCAAGCTGCGCCACCTGCATCGCATTATTCTGCAACAGGCCGCCGAGCCCGCCGAGCAGCCCGCCATTGTCGCCGATCGCGCCGCCAAGCACCGACGCGAGGACGCCGAGGATGGTGTTGCGCGTCGCCGCCGACTGGCGCTTCTTGCTATGCTGCGCAGCGACATGGCCGACTTCGTGGCCGAGCACACCGGCGAGTTCGGCCTCGTCGTTCATCAGCGCCATCAACTGGCGCGTGACGTAAACATAGCCGCCGGGGATCGCGAAGGCGTTGTTCACCGGCGAATTGAGCAGCGTGACGGTGAAGTCGCTCGGGCTGTGCGACAGGCCCGACTGCACGGCGATATTCTGGCCGATGCGGTTCACATAGGCGGCCTGCGGCCCGGCATAGGCACCGCCGAATTCGGCGAGCAGTTGCGGATGCGCCTCGTCGCCCTGTTTGCGCTCGGCGGGCGAGATGCTGGTCGCGGTGCGGATTGCCTTGAGCTGCGCTTCCGCCACTCCGCCACCGACCAGCGCCGTTGCCGCAAGCAGCATCGCCAGCCGCGCCGTGATCCGTTTCGTCATTGAATTGCCTCCCTTTGGTCCGTTCCCGTCGGCATATCCCGTCGCGGGATCAAGGCAAGCAATCATGGGATCGCCCGCCGGTCGGGAGTCGAACGCGAAGCAGGCGCGGGCGGTTCCGTTCAGGCGCGCCCCATCGCAAGGAACTTGTCTTCGCGGTCGGTGCGCAGCCGCTCACGCGACTGGCCCTGCAAGCCGTCGAGTTCCTGCGCGAGCGCATCGCCGAGAGACTGGATCGCCACTTCAGGCGCCCGGTGCGCGCCGCCGACGGGCTCGGTCACGATACGATCAATGACCTTCAGCCCCAGCAGATCCTGCGCCGACATCTTCATCGCGGCTGCCGCATCGGGCGCCTTGTCGGCGGTGCGCCACAGGATCGACGCACAGCCTTCGGGCGAGATCACCGAATAGACGGCATGTTCAAACATCAGGACGCGGTTAGCGGCGGCAAGCGCGATGGCGCCGCCCGAACCGCCTTCGCCGACGATCGCCGCGACCATCGGCACGCCGAGCGCAAGGCATTGTTCGGTCGACCGCGCGATCGCTTCTGCCTGGCCGCGCTCCTCGGCCTGGATGCCGGGAAAGGCCCCCGACGTATCGACCAGTGTCACCACCGGCAGTCCGAAGCGATCGGCAAGCTGCATCAGGCGGATCGCCTTGCGATAGCCCTCGGGCTTCGCCATGCCGAAATTATGCTTCATGCGCGACGGAATATCGTCGCCTTTTTCGTGGCCGATCACCATTACCCGCCGACCGCGAAAGCGCGCCAGACCGCCCAGAATCGCCTGATCGTCACCGAAGTTGCGATCACCCGCGAGCGGCATCCAGTCGTCGAACAGGCCTGCGACATAATGTTTGAAATGCGGTCGGTCGGGGTGACGCGCGACCTGCGTCTTTTGCCAGGGCGTCAGCTTGGTATAGATATCGCGCAGCATCTTCGAGGACTTGTCCTCGAGCCGGGCGATGTCGCCATCGATATTGAGCGACGGATCGTCCCCCATTTCGCGCAATTCGGCAATCTGGCGATCGAGCGCGGCGACCTGTTTTTCGAAATCGAGAAAGGCTGTCATAGGGGAGCGCTAGGCCGAAGGCGCCGCAACGTCAACGGCCCGCATCTGCGCCAAGGGATGGCGCCGATTGACCAGCTCGACGAGCCGCCGACTATCGACATGGGTGTAAATTTCGGTCGTCGCGATGTCGGCGTGGCCCAGCATCATCTGCAACGCGCGCAGGTCGGCCCCGCCCTCCAGCAGATGCGTGGCGAAGGCGTGGCGCAGGACGTGCGGACTGACCCCCGCGGGATCGACCCCGGCGCGCGCCGCCAGTTCGCGCAGCATCTGGAACAGCCGTACGCGCGACACATGCGCCTTGCCCGACGGGAACAGCCAGGGCGCTCCGTCGGCGAGCAGCGGCAGCCAGCGATCGAGCGCTTCGCGCGCCCGGTCAGACAGCGGCACCAGCCGTTCCTTGTCGCCCTTGCCGCGCACGATCAGAAATTGCCGTTCGCCCGCAACTGCACGGCGCGGCAGCGACGCCAGCTCGCTCGCGCGCAGTCCCGAACCATAGAGAAGTTCGAGCAGCAGCAGCATGCGCACCGCGTTCGCGGGCGCCGCCTCTCCCGCCGCCTCTTCGCTCGCCTGCGCGAACAGCCGGTCGACATCGCCGTGCGACAGGATGCGCGGCAGCGGACGGCGCGTGGCGGGACGCGCGATATCGAGCGCCGGATTGTCGGCGCGCTCGCCCTCATCCTCCAGAAAGGCGAAGAATTGCCGCAGCGCCGACAGTTTGCGCGCCGCGCTGCTCGCCGCAAGCGTGCGATATTCGGCCATCAATGCACGCAGCGCGGCGGCGTCGGCAGCGCCGAGCGAACCGCGCACCAGTTCGGCTGCCTGTTCGAGATCGCGGCGATAGGCCAGAATGGTGTTGCGCGATGCCCCGCGCTCGGCGGACATCATCTCGAGGAAGCGGTCGATCAGGCGCGCGTCAGACACGCACCAGCGCTTCGGCCGCGATCATCCGGGCTTCGGCGTCGAGCCCGACGTCGTGCAGCGCCCGGACGATATGATAGAGGTGATAGGGCGGTATCTTGTCCCATTCGCCTTGCATCCCGGCCGCGGCAAGCAGCGCGACCATGCCGGGTTCGCGCCGCTCGGCGGCTTCGGAAATCGCGCGCGTCCAGCGCGTCTGCTTGCCCAGATCGACGCCCAGATCGCTCGCCGCCGACGATGCCTGCCCGGCATCGATGCGGCCGAGGCCCGCGAGACCCGCAAGCAGGAATTTCGACCGCAAGGAGTCGGCACTTTCGTCGTCGCTGGCGAAACTGCCGATCGACCCCGCGCCGACGCCGGTCAGCGGGCGCGGCGACCCGACCGCCATGATGCCCCAGCCGTGGCCGCCGACCGACAGTTTCGACACCCATTGCATCGCGCGATTGTCATATCCCGCGGTCAGCATCGATCCCAGCAATTGCCACGGATCGGCGCCGACATCGGCGCCGGTTGGAAGCGCGGCGGCCGCCCGCGCAGTTGCGACGAGCGCGGCATAGCGCGCCGTCGCGCCGGTACCCGCGGTCCAATAATCCTCCATCGCCGTATAGCGATCGGCGGCGTTGGCGCCGCTGAACGCGCTGCGCAGCAGGTCGGTCTGCGCCGCGAGCGCTTCGGCGGGCTCCTCCTCGCTCGATGCAGCGCTGAGCAGCGAGACATAGGCTTCACTCGACAACACGCCGCGCGACGCGGCATAGGGAGCGGCAGCGATGCGGTCGCCGATCGGCGTCATCGGCGCGAGCACCGTCCAGCTCCGGATGGAACCGGCCTCCGTGGCACGCAGCGGGGCCGGAATGTCGATTCCCGTCGCGGTCGCCAGACCAAAGCGCCAGCTCGTCAGACGCCCCACCTTGTCCCATTCGATCGTCGTCGAACGGCGGCCGGCGCCCGTTGCGCCGAGCACACGTTCGGCGAGCAGAATGTCAAAATTGCTGATCTTGCCGCTTGACCGTACCCGGCCGATCGCCCAGCCCGCGGGTCCGGCCTCGCCCGACATCCCGGCGCACATCGCCGCGGCGAGCCGCCAGCTTTGTTCGTCGCCATGGGCAAGCCCTGCGGGGACGTATGGACAAAGCCCCGACGGATCGGCATTCGCCAGATAGGTCTGCTGCGCGGTCGCGACGAGCCGCGGGGTCGCGCGGTCATAATCGACCGACTGCACGATCATCCGCGCGGTGGTCGATTCGCCGAGCCGCAAAAGCAGCCCCGCGCGGTCGGCGGCAAGGTCGGCGCCGCTGATCGTATCGGGCGTGTCGATCGCAGACGCGAGCGCGCGGCGCAGCAATATCTGACCCCAGCGCGAGGCGACCTGACCGCGCATGCTGCGCATGATCGCCGCCGCATATTGGCCGCGCACACCAAAGGCATCGGGCGCCATCCCGCCGGTTTCGGGCGTCAGCGGCCCGACCCGCGTCAAAAGCCGGCGCGCGCCGGGCGGCAGGTCGTATTTGAGCTGGCCGGAGGTCCCTTCCTCGACATCGCTGGCCTCATCGCCCGTGTCGGTGTCGGTGTCGCCGCTGTCGAGCGTCGCGACGGTTGACGGCGCAAGGGTCGTCGCACCGCTCTGGCCGCCTTTGGGTGCGGCGGTCGATGATGGTGCCGGGGTCGGCGATGGCGTCGGTGCCGGGCGCGGTGCGGGCGTGTCGGCGGGCTTGCCAAAGCCTTCGGGCAAGAGCGATTCCTGCGCGACCGCCGGAAGGACGAGCGCAGCGGCGAGTGCGGTTCCCGACAATCCAAGGGTCAGCGCGAGCATTTTCTTTGTCATCGTGCCGCGCTTTCGGCAATCTTATCGGTCACGTCCACCTCAATCATCTTCGCCTCGATCGGTCGTCCGAGCCAATAGAGGAACAGACCGAACGCCAGCAGCAGCGCCAGGGCGAAAATCCCGGCGACCCAGCGCCCTTTTCCCGATCCTTGCGTTGCGCGCAATATCCTGTGCCACCCGTGCCGGCTCGACCCAAATTTGCGCGGCGCAGCAAAATCATTGTTCCGCGCGGTTCCTGCGGTATAGCCGCGCGCACCATGTCGCGAAACCCGAAAAGCCCGGCCCCGGACATCGCGCCCGCAATTCGCGCGCGGCCGATCGTGCTCGTCGGGTTGATGGGATCGGGCAAATCGACAATCGGCCGCCGCCTGGCGCAGCGCCTCGGAATGCGCTTCGCCGACGCCGACGACGAGATCGAACGCGCCGCCGGCATGACGATATCCGACATTTTCGCGCGCTTCGGCGAAGCGCATTTCCGCGATGGCGAACGCCGCGTGATCGCGCGCCTGCTCGCCGGTCGGCCGCTGGTGCTCGCGACGGGCGGCGGTGCCTTCATGAACGACGAGACGCGCGCGCTGATCCTGGGCAAAAGCCTGTGCATCTGGCTCGATGCCGACGTCGCGACCCTGGTCGAGCGCGTCGGACGCCGCAGCCATCGCCCGCTGCTCAAGGACCGCGATCCCGGCGAGGTGCTGCGCGAACTCGCCGCGATCCGCAATCCTGTTTATGCCGAAGCGCATATCCGCGTCAGCTCGGCAAGCAATCCGCACGAACATACGGTGCGCGCGATCCTGGAGGCGCTGTCGCAATGGAAACCGCAATGACCAGACTGACCGTCGAACTTGGCGCGCGCAGCTATCCGATCCTGATCGGCGAGGGACTGCTCGACGAATTGGGCGCGCATGTCGCCCCGCTACTGAAGCGTCCGCGCACGATGATCGTCACCGATACCCATGTCGCCGATGCCTATCTGGCCAAGGTCGGTGCCGCGCTGGGTGCAGAGGGCATCTCGTTTTCCTCGCTCGTCCTGCCCGCAGGCGAAGCAACGAAAAGCTGGGAGGGACTGGCGCGGCTGACCGAATGGCTGATCGGCGAAGGCGTCGAACGCAGCGACCATGTGATCGCACTCGGCGGCGGCGTGATCGGCGATCTCGTCGGTTTTGCGTGCAGCATCGTCAAGCGCGGCTGCGCCTTCATCCAGGTGCCGACGACATTGCTTGCGCAGGTCGACAGCAGCGTCGGCGGCAAGACCGCGATCAACGTCCCTGCCGGCAAGAATCTGATCGGCGCCTTTCATCAGCCGGCGCTGGTCGTCATCGACCCCGCGACGCTGACCACCCTGCCGCGCCGCGAACTCGGCGCGGGCTATGCCGAAGTCGTCAAATATGGCCTGATCGACGACGCGGACTTCTTTGCCTGGTGCGAGGCGAATGGTGCCGCTCTGCTGGCTGGCGATGCCGCCGCGCGCGCCTATGCGATCGCGCACAGCGTCGCGGCGAAGGCCCGGATCGTCGCCGCTGACGAACGCGAAACGCAGGATATCCGTGCGCTGCTCAATCTCGGCCACAGCTTCGGCCACGCGCTCGAGGCCGAAACGGGCTATTCAGAGCGGCTGCTCCACGGCGAAGCGGTTGCGGCGGGCATGGTCCTCGCGAACGCCGGCGGCGCCGCGCTTGCCGCGCATATGGCGCATGACAAGAAGGTACGCGGCGGCAAACTGCCGCTGATCCTGACGCGCGGCATCGGGCAGAGTTTCGTCACCGACGAATATGGGCTCGATAGCGTTGCGGATTTTCTAGACGCGCAAGCGGGTTAGGCGCCAGACGCCGCGGTCAGCAGACGCGTCACGCCGACTCGGGGTCGGCCGCCTGCATCGCTTCCTCGTCGCGCGCGGCGGCCTTTGCCTCCTGACGCCGCTGGCGCAATTTTTCCAGCACGCTGGCCGACTCGCGGCCACCGCCGGGCTTGAAGCGGTGATCCTTGCCCGCCGCGAGGTCGCCTTCGTCCATTTGCGCGGCGAGGCGGGTCGCGTCGAGCTGGCGCAGCGCCGCCTCGACATCTTCCATCTGGCGCGGATCGACGTCGAGCTTTTCGAGCGCCATCAGGCCGAGCGCGATCGAGCTTTCGAACACCTCGCGCACCGCGCCTCCAGTTCCCGCGCCCTCGATCGCCATCAACTGGCGCCGGTCGAAAACGCGCGTCAATATCTTCGCCTGCGGGAAGGCTTCCACGATCGGACGCAATACTTCGGCATCAACCGTGGCGTCGTCGATGCAATAGATGATGACCCGCGCCTCCTCCGCGCCCGCTCGGCGAAGCAGGTCGAGCCGCAGCCCGTCACCGAAATAGACCTTGGTGTCGAACCGGCCGGACAATTCGATCTGGCTCGGCTTCTTGTCGATCAGCGTGACCGAACAATCGACCGCGTGGAGCATCTGCGCGACGATCTGGCCGAAGCGGCCATAGCCGATGACGAGCGCCGAGCCGCGCGGCGCATCGTCGGGTCCTTCGAGTTCGTCGCCATCGCGATCGGGCGAGAATTCGAGGTTGCGGGCGAACAGCATCAGGAACGGCGTCGATACCATCGACAGTGTTACCACCGCGCTGAACAGGCTCGCCGCCTCGGGCGCGATAAGCAGCGCGTCGGCGGCCTGGGTAAAGAGCAGGAAGCCGAATTCGCCGCCCTGGCTGAGCAACAGCGCGAGGCCGAGCGCGGTTTTCCACGATTTGCCGAACGCGCGCACGAGCAGCGTCAGCACCACGACCTTGACCGCAACCAGACCCGCCGCGAGCAGCAGAACGCGCAGCGGATCGGCGAGGATCACATTGACGTCGAGCACCATGCCGACGGCGAGGAAGAACAGGCCGAGCAAGATCAGGCGGAACGGCTCGACATCGGCCTCTATCTCGTGGCGATATGGCGAATCGGCGAGCATCACCCCCGCGACGAAGGCGCCGAGCGCGGTCGAAACATGCAGGCTGTGCATCAGCGCCGAACTCGCCAGCACGACGAGCAGGCCGACGACGACGAACAGCTCGCGCTCGCCATAGCGCGCGACGAGACGCAGCAGCGGATTGACGACGAACCGGCCGGCGAGGACCAGCCCGGCGATGGCCAGCAGCGTATAAAGCGCCAACAGCGTGCCCGGCGGCGCCGAAGGATCGGCGGGCGCCCGCGACAGCGCGGCGATGATCGTGATCATCGGGACGATCGCCAGATCCTGAAAGAGCAGGATCGAAAAGGCTTTCTCGCCGAAAGGCGAGTTGATCCGGCCCGAGCTCTTGAGGCTCGGCAGCACCTGCGCCGTCGACGACAGCGCGAGCGGCAGGCCGAGCGCGAGCGCCGCCGCGGGGCTGAAGCCGAGCGTAACGAAGATCAGCGCGGTCAGAATCAGCCCGGTGACGACAACCTGCGCCAGGCCGAGCCCGAAGATGGCGCGGCGAAGTTGCCACAGCCGCCGCGGATGCAGTTCGAGGCCGACGAGGAACAACAGGAAGGCGATGCCGATCTCGGCAATCTGCAGCTTCGATTCGCCGCCGCCGACAAGGCCCAGACCGTGCGGCCCGACGAGCGCGCCGGCGATCAGATAGCCGAGCACCGCGCCAAGCCCCAAACGGCGGAAGATCAGCACGAACAGCGTCGCAACGCCCAACAGCACCGCGCCTTCGAACAACAGCGTATCGGTCGGGGTGCGCGCCGCCACCTCGGTGACGGCGGGCGCCGTTGCCGCGAGGAGCAAAGTAGCGGCGATGGCGTCGCGCGCGGCGCGAATATCGCCGAGCGCGCGGCCGGGCGCGTGACGTGCGACCAGCGCCGCCGACGCCTGCCCCAGCGCGCAGGCTTCGACGTGGAGGCCAACCTTCGTCACCCGTCCGCTTTCGTCAGCGTCGAGGTCGAGGATGATCGCGCTGCCGCACAGCGGCGCGCGCGCCGAGATATGATGCCGCGCCTCGGGCAGCGGCGGGTAATCGGCATTGGCGACGGCGAGCGCCAATATGTCGCGGTTATACAGCGGTGCGCTCATTTCGCCGCCGCGTCGGGCGCGTCCTGCTTCACGCTCGCGCTTTCGGCGGCGCGCGCTTCGGCCCGCCGTTCGGCGATCACCTTGCTCAGCGCGGCGCTGGTCGCGTTGAGTGCGGGATAGGTGCGGCTCTGCTCCATCCATTCGGGACGCTGCGCATTGCCATAGCCGATGTCATAGAGAAGCGTAACGAGCATGAAGCCGATCGCGGCGATCAATAGCCCCTTCACCGCCCCGAAACCCGCACCGAGCCCACGGTCGATACCGCCGACGATCGAGGCACGGCTGCGCTGCCCCATCGCCCGCGACCCCCATTTGGCGAGGCCGAAGACGATACCGAAAAGCAGAACGAAGGCGAGCATCGCAGCTCCGCCCGCGGTTCCGACCCAACGCGACACGAACTCGGTCACTGCCGGATGAAAAAAGCGCACCGCCGCGATCGCCAGCACCCAGGCGAGCAGCGTCGTCACCTCCTGCACCAGCCCGCGCGAAAAACCGAGCACTGCGCCGCCACCGACCAGCGTCAGCACGATGATATCCAGAGCCGTCAGACTTCCCATCTGCCGGTCGCTAGTCGCGCCCGAGCATCAGGTCAACGAGTTCGCCGAGCCGCGTGAAGCCGGTAACGCCGATGCCGTTCACAGCCTTCATCCCCTTCGGTCCCCAGCCCCTTGAAAAACCGAGCTTCGCGGCTTCGCGCAGGCGCAGCGCGTCGTGCGCGACAGGGCGAATTTCGCCCGACAGCGACAATTCGCCGAAGACGATCGCATCAGCAGGAACCGGTCGCTCGCTGAAAGCCGAAATCAGCGCCGCCGCGACCGCAAGATCGGCGGCGGGATCGGTGAGGCGGTAGCCGCCCGCAATGTTGAGATAAACCTCGGCGCCGCCCATCTGGAGCCCGCAGCGCGCTTCGAGCACCGCAAGCACCATCGCCAGCCGCCCGCTATCCCAGCCGACGACGGCGCGGCGCGGCGTCGCGCCGCTCGCCAGCCGCACGGTCAGCGCCTGCACCTCGACCAGCACTGGGCGCGTCCCCTCCAGCGCGGGGAATACGACCGATCCCGGCACGTCGCGGCTGCGGTCGGTCAGGAACAGGCTGGACGGATTGGCGACTTCGCCCAGCCCTTCCTCGCCCATCGCGAAGACGCCGATTTCGTCGGTGCCGCCGAAGCGGTTCTTCACGGCGCGCAGGATGCGATACTGGTGACTGCGCTCGCCCTCGAACGCCAGCACCGTATCGACCATATGTTCGAGGACGCGCGGACCTGCGATCGTGCCATCCTTGGTGACATGCCCGACGAGGACGATCGCGGCGCCGCCGTCCTTGGCATAGCGGATCAGTTCCTGCGCGCTCGCGCGGACCTGACTCACCGTTCCCGGCGCGCTGTCGATGAGGTCGCTGTGCATCGTCTGGATCGAATCGATGACCACGAAATCGGCGTCGCGGCTGTCGAGCGTCGCCAATATGTCGCGCACCGACGTCGCGCTCGCCAGCGCGACCGGCGCGTCGCCGAGCCCCAGCCGCTGCGCGCGCAGCCGCACCTGACCCGCCGCTTCCTCGCCGCTGATATAGACGACCGACTTGCCCGCCTTCGCGAGCCGCCCGGCCGCTTGCAACAACAAGGTCGACTTGCCGATCCCCGGATCGCCGCCGATCAGCGTCGCCGATCCGGCGACGAAGCCGCCGCCGAGCGCCCGGTCGAATTCGGCGATGCCGCACAGCATCCGCTCCGGCATCGGGCTATGCTCGCCCAGCGTCTCGAGCGCCAGTGACCGCCCGCCTTTCGACAGATCGTGCTTGGCCGAAAAGACGGTTTCGCTCGCCTCTTCGACCAGGGTATTCCACTCGCCGCAATCGGCGCATTGCCCCTGCCACCGGTACGAGACCGACCCGCAATTCTGGCAGACATATTGACGCTTCGCTTTGGCCATGCGGATCGCATAATCGGAACAAAGATGGAACGCCAGCGCTTTCCTCTCGGTCATTGCGAGGAGCGTAGCGACGCGGCAATCTCCCGCTCTCGACTTTGCGCAAGCCGATGGCTGGAGATTGCTTCGCTTCGCTCGCAATGACGATCAAACCGCTTTACGGCAGCTTCAAACCCGAATCACCTTCGCACAGGAAAGCTCCGCGCCATGAAATTCTTTGCCGACACCGCCGAAATCGCCGACATCAAGGAACTGGCCGCAACGGGGCTGCTCGATGGCGTGACCACCAACCCGTCGCTGATCGCCAAGTCGGGCCGCGACTTCAAGGAAGTGACGAAGGAAATCTGCGCACTCGTCGATGGCCCGGTCTCGGCAGAGGTCGTTGCGCTCGATCATGAAACGATGATGAAGGAGGCCGAAATCCTCCGCAAGATCGCCGACAATGTCTGCATCAAGGTGCCGCTGACGATCGACGGGCTCAAGACCTGCAAGGCGCTGACCGGCGACGGCACGATGGTCAACGTCACGCTCTGCTTCTCGGCGACGCAGGCGCTGCTCGCGGCAAAGGCGGGTGCGACCTTCGTTTCGCCGTTCGTCGGCCGCCACGACGACAATGGTTTCGACGGCATGCAGTTGATCGCCGACATCCGGCTGATCTACGACAATTATGCCTTCGAGACCGAAATCCTGGTCGCGAGCGTGCGCCACGGCATCCATGTCCTTGAAGCCGCCAAGATCGGCGCCGATGTGATGACTGCGCCGCCGTCGGTCATCAAGGGATTGTTCAAGCATGTCCTGACCGAAAAGGGCATCGAAGGCTTCCTGGCCGACTGGGCCAAGACCGGGCAGTCGATCTGACCCCTACAAAACCCAAAACAGTCGTGTGTCCCCGCGAGGGCGGGGATCCATCTCCCGTCGGCTCAAAATGGCACCTTCCGGAGATGGGCTCCCGCCTTCGCGGGAGCACACCGTTATTTGGCTCTGCTTTCCAGTTGACGTAAACGTCAACCTCCCGCGATACTCGTCCGAAAGGGAGAGATTCGCGATGACCGACACCACCATTCTTACCGAGCGCCGCGGCCATGTGTTGATCGTCACGATCAACCGGCCCGAGGCGCGCAATGCGGTCAATGCCGCGGTCCATGTCGGCATCGGCACCGCACTCGAAACCGCCGAGGCCGATCCCGAAATCCGCGCCGTCGTCATCACCGGCGCGGGCGACAAGAGCTTTTGCGCCGGCGCCGACCTCGTCGCCCTGTCGCGCGGCGAGAGCCTCGGGCCGTCGGACCCCGATCAGCTTGCGTGGGGCTTCGCGGGCATGGTGTCGCACCCGATCTCGAAGCCGATCATCGCCGCGGTCAACGGCTTCGCTTTCGGCGGCGGCTGCGAGATCGCGCTGATGAGCGACATTATCGTCGCCGCCGATCATGCGCAATTCGGCCTGCCCGAAGTCAAGGTCGGGCTGTTCGCCGCTGCGGGCGGTGCCTTCCGCCTTGCGCAGCAGATGCCGCGCAAGCTGGCGATGGAGCATATGCTGACCGGCGACCCGATCCCCGCCGCGCGCGCCGCGCAATTCGGCCTCGTCAACCATGTCGTCCCGCTCGCCGAACTGATGCCGACCGCGCTTGCGCTAGCCGACAAGATTGCCGCCAACGCGCCGCTATCGGTGCAGGCATCGAAGCGCGTCGCACTTGGCATCCAGGACGGCCGCATCGCCGCCGACGCGCCCTATTGGGAGCACAACACACTGGAACGCAGCGCCTTGATGCGCAGCGAAGACGCGCGCGAAGGCCCGCGCGCCTTTGCCGAAAAGCGCAAGCCCGAATGGAAAGCGCGCTGATATGACCATGACCGATCCCGAGCGCATTCCCGTCATCATCGGCGTTGGCCAGGTCAACGACCGCCCCGCCGACCCCGACGAAGGGCTCGACTCGCTCGGGCTGATGGTCGCGGCGCTGCGGGTCGCCGCCGAAGACGCCGGCGTGCCGCTCGCCGAGATCGACAGCCTCGCGATCGTCGACCAGATCAGCTTTCACAGCCTCGGCAAACTGCCCGAACCGCTGGCCGCCGCCATCGGCGCCAGCCCGGCGATCAATTACCAGTCGGCGGCGCCACACGGAGATACGCCGGTACGCCTGCTCAACGAAGCGGCGAACCGCATCGGCGCGGGCGAGGTGAAGCTCGCGGCTATCGTCGGCGCCGAGGCGCTGCGCACCGCGGCGGGCCGCGCCGCCAAGGCCGCGAGCGGCGAGGACAAGAGCTATAACGCGATCCGCAAGGTCGCGACGCGGCGCGAGCCCGATTATGCGCAAAAGCACGGCCTCGCGGCGCCGGTCGACGCCTATCCGCTCTATGAAAATGCGACGCGCGCCGCATGGGGCCAGAGCCTTGCCGAAGCGCAGGGCGAGAGCGCCGAAATCTGGTCGCGCTTTTCGGCGGTTGCGGCGGCAAACGAAGGCGCCTGGATCCGCAAGCCCGCAACCCCTGCCGACATTCTGCGCGTCGACGAGCGCAACCGGCCGATCGCCTTTCCTTATTCCAAGTTGATGGTCGCCAATTCGTCGGTCAATCAGGGTGCGGGCTTCCTCGTCGCCAGCCTGGCCGAAGCGCGCCGCCGCGGCCTATCCGAGGACCGGCTGATTTACGTGGGCATGGGCGCCGCGGCGAAAGAGCCGCCGAGCATCCTCCGCCGCGACCGCTATACCGGCAGCGTCAGCATGGAAACCTCGATCAACCGCACGCTCGCGCTCAACGGCATGACCGCGCAGGATTTCGATTTCGTCGAGCTCTACAGCTGCTTCCCCTGCGTGCCGAAGATGGCACGCCGCACGCTCGGCTGGCCGGTCGACCGCCCCGCGACGGTGTTCGGCGGGCTGACCTTCGGCGGCGGCCCGATCGCCAATTATATGAGCCACGCCATCGTCTCGATGGTGGAAAAACTCCGCCGCGAAGGCCGCTACGGCTTCCTCTTCGCCAATGGCGGCTTCGCCACCGACAATCATTGCATTGTGCTGGGCAAGGAGCCGATCGCCGCCGCCAGCTTCCCGCAGGATTTCGACTATCAGGCCGAAGCCGAGGCCAAGCGCGGACCGGTGCCGGATCTGGTAGAAGATTATGCGGGGCCGGCAACGATCGAGAGCTACACGATCTTTTATGGCCGTGACGGTGCGCCAAGGGCGGGCGTGGTGGTGGCACGGACTCCGGCAGGAGAGCGCACGCTCGCACATGTCGATGTGGAGGATGCGGCGATGTTGGCATTTCTGACCGACGGCAAGGCCGAACCGGTCGGTGCAGCGGGCCAGATAGTGGCGCTCGACGAAGGCTTCGGATGGCGGGCAGGCTGACGAAACTTGTCGTTGCGAGGACCCGAAGGCGACGCGGCAATCCCCAGCTATCGACCTTGCGCTAGCCGACAGCTGGAGATTGCTTCGCTTCGCTCGCAATGGCGAGGATTGCTAACCCAGATCGAAACTGACCCCCTGCGCGAGCGGAAGCGCATCGGAATAATTCACCGTGTTCGTCGCGCGGCGCATATATTGGCGCCACGCATCCGACCCGCTCTCGCGTCCGCCGCCGGTTTCCTTCTCGCCGCCGAACGCTCCGCCGATCTCGGCGCCCGATGTGCCGAGATTGACGTTGGCGATGCCGCAATCGCTCGCGGCCAGGAAGCGCTCGGCTTCGCGCAGGTCGGTGGTGAAGATCGCCGATGACAGTCCCGCCGCCACATCATTGTGCAGACGGATCGCGGTGTCGAGATCGTCGTAGCGCATGACATAGAGGATCGGCGCGAACGTCTCCTCCAGCACCGGGCCGGCCTGGCCGGGCATTTCGACCAGTGCGGGACGGACATAATAGCTCGCGCCGTCGCCGACCCGCTCGCCGCCATGCACGACGCCGCCTGCGGCCTTGGCCGCCGACAGCGCTGCCTGCATCGCCTCATAGGCAGCGCGGTCGATCAGCGGGCCGACCAGCACCGTGCTTTCCAGCGGATTGCCGACGCCGACGCTGGCATAGGCCGCCTTCAACCGCGCGACGAAGCCGTCATAGATGCTGTCGTGGACGAACAGCCGCCGCGTCGTCGTGCAGCGCTGCCCCGCGGTGCCCATCGCGCCGAAGGCGACGCCGCGCAGCGCAAGGTCGAGGTCGGCCGATGGCGCAACGATCACGCCGTTATTACCGCCCAGTTCGAGGATCGCACGCGCGAACCGCTGCGCGAGGCGCGGCGCCACCGCGCGGCCCATGCGCGTCGACCCCGTCGCCGAAACGAGCGCGACGCGGACATCGTCGACAAGCGCCTCGCCTGTCTCGCGCCCGCCGATCAGAACCTGCGACAATCCCGCGGGCGCATCGCCGAACCGCCGCAACGCGCGCTCGAAAATCGCCTGCGTCGCCAAGGCGGTAAGCGGCGTCTTTTCGGAAGGCTTCCAAACCACACTGTTGCCGCAGACGAGCGCGAGCGCGGCATTCCATGCCCAGACCGCGACCGGAAAATTGAAGGCGGAGATGACGCCCACGACGCCCAGCGGGTGCCATATCTCCATCATCCTGTGCCCGGGTCGCTCGGTCGCGATGGTGAGGCCGTGAAGCTGGCGCGACAGGCCGACAGCAAAGTCGCAGATGTCTATCATCTCCTGCACCTCGCCCGCGCCTTCGGACGGAATCTTGCCGGCTTCGATCGTCACCAGCGTCGCAAGATCATCCTTGGCGGCGCGCAGTTCTTCGCCGAACAACCGCACCAGTTCGCCGCGGCGTGGGGCGGGCACGTCGCGCCACGCGCGGAACGCCGCACCGGCGGCCGCGAGCGCGGCGTCGGTGTCGGCGGCATCGGCGATCCGCACCGCCGCGATCTGCTCACCGGTCAGCGGCGAATGGGACGGCATCGAACCCTGGGTGTACAGCGCGTGCTCCACGCCGAGCGTATCGAGCAGGCCTGCTGTCATTTTCTCGATCCCGGCCATCCTTCGTCCTTTCGTCCACGCCATCGGGCAGCCGCATAATACTCCTCCCCCGTTCGTGTCGAGCGAAGTCGAGACACTACGACGGCGCGCAATGACGATAGGGCATCTCGACTTCGCTCGATGCGAACGGCTAAGGGGATAGCAAATAGAGGAGAGATGCAGTGTCCGAACTACCCCCCTCCGAACCCTTCGTCCCCGTGCCCGCCGATGCCGCCGCGAACACGCATTGCAGCGCGGCCGATTATGACCGGCTCTACGCCGCCAGCATCGACGATCCCGACGGTTTCTGGGCCGATCAGGCGCAGCGCATCGACTGGATGACGCCGCCAACGAAGATCGCGGGCTGGTCCTACGATCCCGTCAGCATCAAATGGTATGAGGACGGCGTTCTCAACCTCTGCCACAATGCGCTCGACCGCCATGTCGCCGCGGGCCATGGGATGCGCACCGCGATCATCTTCGAACCCGACGCCCCCGATGGCGAGGTGCGGCACATCAGCTATGCCGCGCTGCTCGCCGACACGATCCGCATGGCCAACACGCTCAAGAAGATGGGCGTCCGCAAGGGCGACCGCGTCACCATCTATATGCCGATGATCCCCGAAGGCGCGATGGCGATGCTCGCCTGCGCGCGCATCGGCGCGATCCACAGCGTCATCTTCGGGGGTTTTTCGCCCGAGGCGATCCACGGGCGGATCGAAGATTGCGGCAGCGACTGGGTGATCTGTGCCGACGAAGGACTGCGCGGCGGCAAGACGATCCCATTGAAGGCCAATGTCGACAAGGCGCTCGAGCGCGTCGACGTAAAGGGCGTGCTCGTCATCGCGCACACCGGCGGCGACGTCGCGATGCGCGAAGGCCGCGACCATTGGTACGATGCGTTGTCGGCCGATGTCGACGCCGACTGCCCGTGCGAGCCGATGGGCGCCGAAGATCCGCTGTTCATCCTCTACACCTCAGGATCGACGGGTAAGCCCAAGGGCGTGCTGCACACTGTCGGCGGCTACAGCGTGTGGACCGCATCTACCTTCTGGTACGGGTTCGATTATCGGCCGGGCGAAATCTTCTGGTGCACCGCCGACATCGGCTGGGTCACGGGGCACAGCTATGTCGTCTACGGCCCGCTTCAGAATGGCGCGACGACGCTGATGTTCGAAGGCGTCCCCAACTACCCCGATCACGATCGCTTCTGGCAGGTCGTCGACAAGCATCGGGTCAACATTCTCTACACCGCGCCGACCGCGATCCGCGCGCTGATGCGCGAAGGCGACGATTATGTGACGCGCCACGACCTCTCGACGCTCCGGCTGCTCGGCAGCGTCGGAGAACCGATCAATCCCGAGGCATGGCGCTGGTATCACCAGCTCGTCGGCAAGGGCCGCATCCCCGTCGTCGATACCTGGTGGCAGACCGAGACCGGCGGCATCATGATCACGACGCTTCCCGGCGCGCATCCGATGCAGCCGGGCAGTGCGGGGCGCCCCTTCTTCGGGGTTCGGCCGCAACTCGTCGACGCCGACGGTGCGGTGCTTGCCGACGAGCAGGTCGGCGGCGCGACGGAGGGCAATCTGTGCATCACGCATAGCTGGCCGGGGCAGGCGCGGACGGTCTATGGCGACCATGACCGCTTCATCCAGACCTATTTTTCGACCTACAAGGGCAAATATTTCACCGGCGACGGCTGCCGCCGCGATGCCGAGGGCTATTGGCGGATCACCGGGCGGGTCGACGATGTCATCAACGTCTCGGGCCACCGCATGGGCACTGCCGAGGTCGAAAGCGCGCTCGTGCTGCACGATCTGGTCGCCGAAGCCGCGGTCGTCGGCTTTCCGCACGACATCAAGGGCCAAGGCATCTACGCCTATGTCACACTCAACGCCGGGGTTGAGCCGACCGAAGAGATTGCCGCCGCGCTACGGCAGCAGGTGCGCACGGAAATCGGCCCGATCGCGACGCCCGACCATATCCACCTGACCCCCGCCCTTCCCAAGACCCGGTCGGGCAAGATCATGCGGCGGATTCTGCGCAAGATCGCGGAGAATGACTTCGGCTCGCTCGGCGACACGTCGACGCTGGCGGACCCGAGCCTGGTCGACGGGCTGATCGAAGGCCGGAAGAACCGGTAACCCTAACCCCTCCCGCAAGCGGGAGGGGGATTTAGAAATGAAAGTCCGGCAGTTCGGCTAGCGCGATGCCCAGCGCTTCGGCCCAGCCGTGCGACACATTGTGGAAATAGGGATCGTCGCGTTCGAAGCGGCGTTCGTGGACGCCGTGGAAATCGTCGCGTTCGTGGACCTTGAGGTCGATCGGCAGGTCGACCCCGGCGTTGGCGCGGATCGTCGAATCGAACGAGACGCACAGCAGCTTGACCGCATCCTCAAACGACATGGCGGGATCGTAGGACCGCACGATGATTGGGCGGCCATATTTGGTTTCGCCGATCTGGAAGAAGGGATTGTCCTCCCCCGCTTCGATGAAATTGCCCTCGGGATAGATCAGGAACAGGCGCGGTTCGGCGCCGGCAATCTGCCCGCCGACGATCAACGAGGCGCGAAAGATCGATTCGGCGGCCGGCCCTTCGGCGCCATAGCGCAGCACGATCTGGCGCAGCGTCTCGCCGATGATCGTCGCCACCTGGAACATCGACGGCGCCTGCAGGATCGACGGTTGGCGCTCTTCGGGTGCCTTGGTGCGTTCGTCGAGCAGGCTGACGACCGCTTGCGTCGTCGCCAGATTGCCCGCCGACATCAGCGTGATCACGCGCTCGCCCGGCACATGCCAGCTTCGCATCTTGCGCACCTGCGATATGTCGTCGACGCCGGCGTTGGTGCGAGTGTCCGACATGAACACCAGCCCCTTGTTTAAACGCATGCCCACGCAATAGGTCATCGAATCCCCGTCCCGCCCCTGTGCTGTCCCGATTATTGCTGCACCTGCAATTGGACAACCAGATTTTCCTGCGCCGCACCATAGCGCATGCCGCGAACGGGGGCGGCATCGCGATAGTCGAGCCCCGTTGCGACACGGATATAGCGCTGGTCGGGCGAATGGCCGTTGCTGACGTCGAAGCCGATCCAGCCGATATGGTCGAAATAGGCCTCGGCCCAGGCGTGGGTCGCGTCCTGATGGGTGCGGTCGTCCATGCTGAGATAGCCCGACACATAACGCGCGGGATGGCCCAGATGGCGCATCGCGGCGATGAAGATATGGGCGTGATCCTGGCACACCCCGCCCTCGCCCCCCAGCGCCTGTTCTGCGGTCGTCTCGGCATCGGTGACGCCGATGCGATAGGCCAGCCGGTCGAGGATCGCCGCCGACAGCGCATGCGCGCGTTCGATATCGTTCGCAAAGTCGCGGCCCAATCCGGCGGTCAGCGCGCGCACGCCCCGTCCCGCACGGGTCAGCGGCGTCGGGCGGAGGAAGGTCCACAGCGGCATCGCCCCGCGGTGCGCGCCGATCACCCCGTCGGTGGTGAGCAGTTCGACCGCGCCGTGGCAGCGGATGACAAGTTCGGCATCGCCGCCGTGCACCGCGATCAGATCGACGCCATTGCCGTGATGATCGACATAATGGAGCTGTTTTTCCCCGCCCTCGACCTCGATCGTCCAGTCGTGGATCCGCTGCTGGCCCGGCCGGTCCTTGGGGGTCAGGCGCAGTTGTTGCAGCGCATAGCCGACGGGGGCGTCATAGCGATAATGGGTGGTATGTTCGACACGCAGGAACATCGTCACTCCACGAAACGGTAATCGCGCTCGATCTGCATCGCGAGCGCCGAATTGGCGGACAGGAAATCGGTCAGATATTCGTGCAGACCACCATCGAAGATCGCCTGGATCGGCCCCGCGAGCTTTTGCCGGCACAGGGCATCGGCCATCCGCCCTGCCTCGGTCTCTTCGCCATAGCCGCGCTGGAGCCAGGCAAGATTGTCCTGCATCTTGGCGCAGCAAAAGGCGAGGCTGCGCGGCATCTGGCCATAAAGGATCAGGAATTCGGCGATCTTGAGCGCGCTGATCTCGGCCCCGTAGAGCCAGCGATAGGCGCGGTGCGCCGACACCGACCGCAGGATCGTCTCCCACTGCACATTGTCGATCGAGGTGCCGATATGCGCGACCGAGGGCAGCAGCAGATAATATTTTACGTCGAGAATGCGCGCCGTGTTGTCGGCGCGTTCGAGGAAGGTGCCCAGCCGCGCGAAATTATAGCCATCGTTGCGCAGCATCGTGCCGGTCAGCGCACCACGCACCTGCGCGCTCTGCTGGCGGATCGCGGCGAGCACGTCGGGCAGATCGTCCTCGCGCACCGGCCGCTTGAGCAGGTCGGTCAACGTCATCCAGCTCGTATTCACCGCCTCCCACACCTCGCGCGTCAGCGCGGTACGCGCGGTGCGCGCATTGTCGCGCGCGTGCTTGACGATCGACAGGATGCTCGACGGGTTGGCCGGGTCGCGCAGCAGGAAATCGACCACGCGCGCCGAGCTGTAATCATCGTGCGTCGCCAGGAATGCCTGATCGACCCCCGCGGTCTCCAATATCGAGCGCCATTCGGCGGGCGCCGTCTGCGACCGGGTGAGCGCGATGCGAAAGCCCGCGTCGATCAGCCGCGCATTATTCTCGCTTCGTTCAAGATAGCGCGCCATCCAGAAGAGGCTGCCTGCGGTTTTGCCTAGCATGGGCGCGCCTCCCTCCCCTCCCGCAAGCGGGAGGGGCAGCGAGGCTTGGCAGCTTGCTGTCTAGGCGCAGCGGGGTGGGTAGATCGATCGCGCTGCATGCCCACCCCGCTGCGACTAGCGAACGAGTTCCCAAGTCTCGCAGCCCCTCCGGGCGGGAGGGGGTTGAAACCGATCCCCGGGCCAAGCGCCATCCCCATCAGTCCTCCAACACCCAGGTGTCCTTGGTGCCGCCACCTTGGCTGCTGTTCACCACCAGCGATCCCCTGGTCATCGCGACGCGCGTCAGGCCGCCGGGGGTGATGGTGATGCCCTGCGGCGACATCAGGACAAAGGGACGCAGATCGACATGCCGCGGCGCAAGGCCCTTTTTGGTAAAGATCGGCACCGTCGAAAGTGACAGGGTCGGCTGGGCGATATAATTGCCGGGGTTTGCCTCCAGCTTGGCGCGGAACGCTGCGATTTCCTTCCGGCTTGCGGTCGGCCCGACGAGCATGCCATAGCCGCCCGACCCGTGCACTTCCTTCACCACCAGTTCGGGAAGCCGGTCGAGCACCTCGCGCAGATGTTCAGGCTCGCTGCATCGCCACGTCGGCACGTTGGGTAACAGCGCCTTTTCGCCGGTGTAGAATTCGATGATGTCGGGCATGTAACTATAGAGCGCCTTGTCATCGGCGATCCCGGTCCCCGGCGCATTGGCGATCGTGATGCCGCCGGCGCGATAGACGTCCCATATCCCCGGTACCCCCAGCATCGAGTCGGGACGGAAATTCAGCGGGTCGAGAAAATCATCGTCGACGCGGCGATAGAGGACGTCGATCGCGCGATAGCCCCGCGTCGTGCGCATCGCGACCCGGCCATCGACGACGCGCAGGTCATGCCCTTCGACCAGTTCGGCGCCCATCTGATCGGCTAGGAAGCTGTGCTCGAAATAGGCGCTGTTGTGGATGCCCGGCGTCAGCACCGCGACGGTCGGCGTACCGCCGCACATCGGCGGCGCACAGGCCGACAGCGATTTCAGGAGGTTGATCGGATAGTCGCCGACCTTGCGCACCGGCACTTTCGCGAACAGCTCGGGAAACATCTGGAGCATCGTTTCGCGATTCTCGAGCATATAGGACACCCCCGACGGGGTGCGGGCATTATCCTCCAGCACATAGAATTCGTCGGCACCGGTGCGGACGATATCGATGCCGCTGATATGGGTATAGACGCCGCCGGGCGGATCCATGCCCATCATCATCGGCAGGAAGGCATCGTTGCGCGCGATCAACGCGGTCGGCACCCGGCCGGCACGCAAAATCTCCTGCCGGTGATAAATATCGTAGAGAAAGGCGTTGAGCGCGCGCACCCGCTGTTCGATGCCGCGCGACAGGCGGCGCCACTCGCCCGCCGCGATGATCCGCGGCACGACGTCGAACGGGATCAGCCGCTCGTCGGCGTCGGCCTCGCCATAGACGTTGAAGGTAATGCCAGTGGTGCGAAAAAAGGCTTCGGCCTGCTGCGTCTTGCGCTGGATGCGCTGGGCATCCTCGGCATCGAACCATTCGCAATATTCGCGATAGGGCGGCCTGGTCCCGCCATCCCCGGTTATCATCTCGTCGAAGAAGGAAATGCTCCGACCCTTTCCACGCAACAGCCACGCCAACCGCGCACGATAAACGCGGCGCCCTGTTCCGACCTGCTACGTCGCCCGGCGGCTACACGGCCACCAAGCTTATGGGAAAGATGCTAATCGCGCCGCCGCGCGATGGCAAGCGGCCTCGTCACGGCGCGAAGGGCCGCGCGCACCGGCGCGCGGCCCCGCCGTCCTATGCCGTCAAAGCTGCCCGTGGCAGTGCTTGTACTTGCGGCCCGAACCACAGGGGCACGGCGCGTTGCGGCTGATCTCCAGCGCCGCATAGGGATTTTCGCCTTCGGGAAGATCGGGGCGCGGCACCTGCATCGGCGGCAGCGTGTCGGCGATCACGCCCAGCGAGCCGCCGTCGATATCGGCGCTGTTGTCCTCGCCCGTGAAGGGATCGATGTGCGTGGTCAGGAAGTCCGGCAGATCGGGCAGCGGCATCGGTTCGGGTTCCTGGAACTGGAAATCGATCCGCGCCACGGTGCGCGTCACATCCTCGCGGATATTCTGCAGCATCCGTTCGAACAGTGCGAAAGCCTCGGCCTTATATTCGTTGATCGGCTGTTTCTGGGCATAGGCGCGCAGGAAGATCGCCTGCCGCAGCGCGTCAAGCGTCGCGAGATGGTCCTTCCAGTGATGGTCGAGCGTCTGGAGCAGGATCGACTTTTCGATACCGCGCCAGCTTTCCTGGTCGACCTGCGCCGCCTTTTCGGCGGCAACAGCGTCGGCCATCTGCTGGATGCGTTCCTCGAAGATTTCGGCATCGACCGCATCTTCCTGCATCCATTCGTCGAACGGCGGGCTGAGATCGAGGATGTTCGCCACCCGCTCCTTCATCGCCTCGATGTCCCATTGTTCGGGATAGCTGCCCGGCGGGCACGCATCGGCGACGATCGCATTGACCGTTTCGGCACGCATCGCCGTCATCGCGTCATCGACCGTTTCGCTGTCGATGATCTCGCCGCGCTGTTCGTAGATCACCTTGCGCTGGTCGTTCATGACGTTGTCATATTCGACGACCTGCTTGCGGATGTCGTAGTTGCGCGCCTCGACCTTCTTCTGCGCGGTCTCGATCGCCTTCGACAGCCACTTCGATCCGATTGCTTCGCCATCCTCGAGATTCTTGTTCATCATCTTGGCGAACAGCGTGTCGGGACCGAAGATGCGAAGCAGATCGTCGTCGAGGCAGAGGTAGAATTTCGACAGGCCGGGGTCGCCCTGACGGCCCGAACGGCCACGCAGCTGGTTGTCGATGCGGCGACTTTCGTGGCGCTCGGTGGCGAGCACGAACAACCCGCCGGCGGCCTTCACCGCCTCACGCTCGGCGGCGACTTCCTCGCGGATTCGCGCCTCGGCGGCGTCGCGTTCGGCGCCTTCGGGCATGTCCTTCAGCTCGTCCTCGATGCGGAATTCTTCGCTGCCGCCGAGTTTGATGTCGGTGCCGCGGCCCGCCATGTTCGTCGCGATCGTCACCGCGCCGGCGCGGCCCGCCTGCGCGACGATATGCGCTTCGCTTTCGTGGAAGCGCGCGTTGAGAACGCTGTGCGGCACGCCTTCCTTTTCGAGATAGGAGGACAGAAGCTCGGACTTCTCGATCGACACCGTGCCGACCAGCACCGGCTGGCCGCGCTCGTTCGCATCGCGGATCGTGCGTGCGATCGCGCCGAACTTGTCGGTGATATTCTTGTAGAATTCATCTTCCTCATCGATACGCGCGATCGGGCGGTTCGTCGGGATGGTGACGACGTTCATCTTGTAGATTTCGAAGAATTCGGCCGCCTCGGTCGCCGCGGTGCCGGTCATGCCGGACAGCTTGGGATACATGCGGAAATAATTCTGGAAGGTGATCGAGGCGAGCGTCTGGTTTTCGGGCTCGATATTCACGCCCTCTTTCGCCTCGACCGCCTGGTGCAGGCCGTCGGACCAGCGGCGGCCATCCATCATGCGGCCGGTGAATTCGTCGATGATGACGACCTTGCCGTCCTTGACGATATAGTCGGTGTCGCGGCGGAACATCACGATGGCTTTCAGGGCCTGGTTGACGTGATGGACGACCTGCGTGTTCTCGATGTCGTAGAGGTTGCTGCCCTGGAGCAGCCCGGCGTTTTCGAGCAATCGCTCGACATGCTCGGTGCCTTCTTCGGTCAGGCTGATCGACTTCGCCTTTTCGTCCTTCTCATAATCCTCTTCGCCGAGCTGGAGGACCACTTCGTTGACGCGGATATAGAGTTCAGATTTGTCGTCGGTCGGGCCGGAGATGATCAGCGGCGTACGCGCTTCGTCGATCAGGATCGAATCGACTTCGTCGACGATGCCGAAATTGAACGGCCGGTGGACCATCTGGGCGCGGTCGTACTTCATATTGTCGCGCAGATAATCGAAGCCCAGCTCGTTGTTCGTCGCATAGGTGATGTCGCTGTTATAGGCGGCGCGGCGTTCGGTTTCGTTGAGGTTGGGGACGATGATCCCCGTCGTCAGCCCCAGAAAGCCATAAACGGTGCCCATCCATTCGGCGTCGCGGCGGGCGAGATAGTCGTTCACGGTAACGACGTGAACGCCCTTGCTCTCAAGCGCGTTCAGATAGCAGGGCAGCGTCGCCATCAACGTCTTGCCTTCGCCCGTTGCCATTTCGGCGATTTCGCCGCGGTGCAGGACGATGCCGCCGATCATCTGCACGTCGAAATGGCGCATGCCGAGCGTGCGCTTTGCGGCTTCGCGAACCGTCGCAAAGGCTTCGGGCAGGATGTCGTCGAGCGTTTCGCCGGCATCGAGCCGGGCGCGGAACTTCGGGGTCTGCGCCTTCAATTCCTCGTCGCTCTTCGCTTCCATTTCGGGCTCGAAGGCGTTGATCTTGGCGACGGTCTTGCGGATCGAATTGACGTAGCGGTCGTTGGACGAGCCGAACAGGCTCTTGGCAATGCTGCCGAACATGGCGGATTTCCTTGGATTATCAAAAAGGGTGGCGGACGCGCCGCACGAATATGCAGAAAAAGACCCCGATCATTCGGAGCCTGGCCCGTCAGGGCAATGCCGAAAGGCTATTCGAGCGCGCGGTCGCTGCCGGTGAGGAGGCCGGGAAGATGCGGCGGGGCCGCCTTGCGCGGCTTGCCGCTGCCGCCGCTCGTCGTGCGGCGAGTCGGGGTAGCGGTGGTTGGTCGGCGTTCGCTATCGCTCGCCTCGGCCTTGTTCGCGCTTTCGGCGAGCAAGACCAGCGACCCCATTGCCACGGGCGTGGCAGGCGCCGCCATCGCCCGGTCCGCGGTCGCGAAGCCGGTGAGCAGCGCCAAAAGGGTCAGCAATAACCGCAAGAATCGCCCCTATTCCAATTCAACGCGCTGCATATAACGCGCTGCTGCATGAACATAGGGTGAAAGGAGGCGGACGTCCAGAGGCGGCGGAACGACGTGCGACGCCCTCACGCGCCGCCCGATGGGCAATCCGTGACCACCGGCCCCTTCGTCTTGGCCTTCATATCGATCGAATCGACGCGCATCGTGATGTGGCTGGACCGAAAGAATTCGGGTGAGGTTTCACAGAAGCCCGTGACGAGGGCGTCGGAAACCTGCTGCGGCGTTGCGTCGGCCCGCCATCCGTCGGGTCCGGTCACAGTAATCACCAGCGTATTGTCCTCTGCGTCCACTGCCAGGATCTGGATACCGCCCTCGAACACCATCCCGACGGTCGAGCGCATGGCTTCGACATAGTCGCCGATCGTCGGCGCGGCTTTCGGGGCCTGCGCGGTTGCAGCCGCCGGGATCGATACAACCGCCAGCGCGGCGGCCAAAAACAGCTTGTTCATCGTCTGATACTCCCCTGCGACCCGCCTTGCTCCATATCGCCGCGCGCATCGCTGTCAAAGCCCGTTTGCTTCGCGCGCCCGCGATTGCGCTTGACGGGCGCGTCAACTTCGCCTGTTCTCTACTGACAAACATGTCAGGGAGGACGGGATGGCACGGAAGGCGATATTCATCACCGGCGGCGGATCGGGCATCGGCCGCGCCACCGCGCAATATTTCGCAGCACAGGGCTGGTTCGTCGGGATCGCCGACGTCAACAAGCAGGGCATCGACGAAACCGCCGCGCTGCTTCCCGAAGGCGCATCCTCACGCCACGTCATGGATGTGCGCGACCGCGACCAGTGGAAAGCTGCGCTTGCCGAATTCGCAGCCGCCAGCGGCGGCCGCCTCGACGTCCTGTTCAACAACGCCGGCATCGGGTCTGGCGGCCAGTTCCTCGACATGCCGCCCGAAGAGGCGGACCGGCTGATTGCGATCAATTTCGGCGGCGTCGTCAACGGCATCTACATGGCGATGCCGTTGCTGCGCGCGACCCCCGGATCGGCGATCCTCAACACCGGATCGGCGTCGGGCTTCTATGGCGTCGCCGGGCTTGCCGTCTATTCGGCGACGAAGTTCGCGGTGCGCGGGCTGACCGAGGGGCTGGAGATCGAGTTCGCCAAATATGGCATCAAGGTTCGCTCGCTGATGCCCGGCTTCATCGATACGCCTTTGCTCGATCAGGTCAGCGCCGACAGCAACGAGCCCGCCCGCGACCGCCTGTCGGCGAGCGGTTTCGAAATCTCGCCGGTGCAAGATGTCGCAAAGGCAGCGTGGGATGCCGTTCACGGCGACCGCGTGCATGTCCCCGTCGGCAAGATGGCGCGCCGCCTCGGTCGCCTCGCGCGCTTCTTCCCCGGCCTGATCGCCAAGCAATCGAAAAAGATCGACGGCCTCGGCGGCGCCGCGGCGCACTGACGCGCCGGTCGGGCGCGACAGACGATACGCGCTACAAATTCAGGTATCTGCGCGAATTGCCGCTGAATATCTTGGCCTTCTGCACGCCCGACAGGCCGCTGTGATCGCGAACGAGCTGGCCGATGTCCTGCTCGCCGAGCGGAAACGGATGGTCCGAACCGAGCAGGATACGGTCTTCGCCCATCACTTCAACGAGCAGGGTCAGCGCGTGCGGATCGAACACCGCTGAATCGACGAAAAAGCGATCGACATAGGTCGAGGGCGGGTTCGGGCAATCGACACGGACGATGTCCCGATATTTCCAGGCATTTTCGACGCGGCCGAGCAGAAAGGCGAAGCTGCCGCCGCCGTGACCGAAACAGATGCGCAGGCTTTTCGGCAGGCGTTCGAAGGCGCCCGACAGGATCAGCGACAGGATCGAAAGCTGCGTCTCGGCGGGCATCGCGACGAGCCAGGGCAGCATATATTTGGGCATGCGTTCGCGTGCCATCATGTCCCACGGGTGGACGAGCACCGCCGCACCCACTTCGGCGCAGTGGGTGAGAAAGGTCAGGATGCCTTCATCGTCGAGGTTGCGCAGCCCCATGTGATTGCCGATCTGGACGCCGAGGTGGCCGCATTCCATCGCGCGGCTGACCTCGGCGCACGAGCGGTCGATATCCTGCAACGGCACCTGCGCCAGAGCCTTCATCCGATGCGGCGCGTGGCCGCAAAATTCGAGCGCCGCGTCATTGAAGCGCTGCGCACATTCGAGCGCCTGCCCGGCAGGGCGACTATAGCCGAACATGATCGGCGTCGCGCAGATGATTTGCAGGTCGATCCCCTGCTGGTCGAGCGCTTCGACGCGGCGCGCGGGATTCCACAATATATCGTCGACGGGGCGGAACATCTTGGCGCCCGACATGATGAAGCCGCTGCCGTCGCCGTCATCGCGCAGCCACGGCAGACCGTCGGCTTCGGCGCGGGCGCGATAGGCGGCATCCATCGCCGGAAAGAAGTGGCTGTGCATGTCGATCACGGCCGCCCGTATCCCCAGACTTGCCCTCGCTATTACAAAATGGCTATATCCTGTCCGAACCGGGTGGGAGATACATCATGCCAAAATTTCACGAGAATTTCCTGCTCGGACGCCTGAAGCTGCGTCAGTTGCGGCTGCTGACCGCCATCGCCGACGAAGGCACGGTGCTGAAGGGTTCGCAGGCGCTCAACATCGCCCAGCCCGCGGCCACGAAGAGCATCAAGGAGTTGGAGGACGCCTTGGGCGTCCAGCTCTTCGAGCGCTCGTCGCGCGGCGTCACCCCGACCGATTTCGGTGCGGTCATGATCAAGCATGGGAAGCTGATCCTTGCGCAGCTTCGCCATGCCGGCGAGGAATTGCAATCGCTGGAAGAAGGTCTGTCGGGGCGGGTCCATGTCGGCACTTTGCTCGCGGCATCGACCTCGCTGCGCGAGCGCGAGGGGTTGAAGCAGGATGTGCTGTACCTCGACACCGTATCGATCATGGTGCGCGCGGGCCATCCGCTGACGCAGCGTGACGCGCTGACGCTCGCCGACCTGGTCGATCAGGCGTGGGTGATGCCGCCGACGCAGACATCACTGCGCCGCCAGATCGACCAGGCCTTTCGCCACGAGGATCTGGAACCGCCGCTCGACGTGATCGAATCGGTGTCGATCCTGACCAATCACGCCCTGCTGATGAGCACCGACATGGTGGCGGCGATGCCGCATCAGGTGGGCATCGGTCAGGCGGGTCTCGTCGCGCTGCCCGTGACACTCGAAGGCGCCAGTTCGCGGATCGGCGCCACGACGCATGCCAATGTCGAACTGTCGGCGGCGGCCGCCTATTTCATGGACGTCGTCCACGAGGTCGCCGCGGAGATCCGCAGCGAACTGGGACAGGATCAGCCGGCTTCCGCCGAGGGCGACACGCGCCGCCAGACGAAATAGGCAGCAGCGATCAGCACTAGCCACGGGCCACCCGCAAAGACGGCGACCTGCCAGTCGGCATCGACCGCCATCGTCACACCGATCGCCCCCAGCAGTGCCAGCCCCAGAAGCTGGGCATAAGGGAAGAAGGGCATCTGCACCGGCAGATCGGCGCCGCGATGGCGCCGCCGAAAACGCAGGTGACTGACGAGGATCGCACCCCAGACCAGCAGACCGCCGAACAGCACGATCCCGAAAAGATAATTATAGGCGAGCGGGGTAAGGATCGACAGCGACGCGGCGGCGAGGATGCCGACGCCGGTGACCATCGTTGCGCGCATCGGCACATGTTGCGCGTTGAGTTCCCCCAGCTTTCGCGGCGCATAGCCGCCGCGCGCGAGCGAAAAGAGCATGCGCGATCCCAGGTAGATGCTGGTGTTCATCGCCGACAGCGCGGCGGTCGCGACAACGAAGTTCATGATGCCGGCGGCATAGGGAATCCCTGCGCTGGCGAACATCTTCACGAACGGGCTTTCGGTCACGACCTTCGCGCCCGATTCGGTCCACGGCATAAAGGCGACGATGATGAACAGCGCGAGGATGTAGAAGAGGAACAGCCGCGCCGCCATCGTGCGCAGCGCCGCCGGTATCGCCTCTTTCGGGTCTTTCGCCTCGCTCGCGGTGCCGACGACGAACTCCAGCCCCATGAACGAAAACAGCGCCATCAGCACGGCCATCCAGACGCCCGAAAAGCCGTTGGGCAGGAAACCGCCAGCGAGCCCCGTGACATTGTGCAGCCCGACCGGATCGCCGACGATACCGAAGATGCGGCTGAGGCCCACGATGATGAAGCCGACGATCGCCGACACCTTGATGACGGTCAGCCAATATTCGACCGACCCGAAATTATGCACCGCGCGCGTATTGACCCAGACGACCGTGGCCGCGCTGCCCAGCGCCCACATCCACACCGGCGTGTCGGGCAACCACCATCCCATATAGATGCCGACCGCAACTGCCTCGCTGCCGATCAGCAGCACCTGCTGGATCCAGTAGGTATAGCGCACGATGAATCCCATCATCGGGCCAAGGTAGATTTCGGCATAGGTGCCGAACGAACCCGCCGTAGGATGGACGACCGCCATCTCCGACAGGCTGAACACCATGATGACCGCGACCAGTGCCGCGATCAGATAGCTGATCAGGACGCCCGGCCCGGCGTAGCCGATCGCGATGCCCGATCCCATGAACAGGCCGGTACCGATCGCCCCGCCAAGGCCGATCATGATGATCTGCGCTTTGCTGAGTCCGCGCTCGAGCCCCGCCTCGCGGTCGAGATAGGCCTGTTCGTCCATCGTCATTCCCCCTGCCCCCGCATTCAGGTCACCGCGTCGCGGATTTGATGTTCGGGTCGTTTCCATATCCCGTCATCCATGATCGTCACCAGCCGATCGACCGCATCCCAGACATCGGCATAGCCGACATAGAGAGGCGTGAAGCCGAAACGCACCGTATCGGGCGCACGGAAATCGCCGATCACCCCCGCTGCGATCAGCGCGCGCATGATCGGATAGCCGTCGGGGTGGGCAAAAGACACCTGACTGCCGCGCGCCGCCGCCTCGCGCGGGGACGCGAGGGTGAAGCCATGGCCGGCGCAACGCTCCTCGACGAGCCGGATGAACAGGTCGGTCAGCGCCATCGATTTGGCGCGGATCGCGCCCATGTCGGCGGCGCGATGGATGTCCAGACCGACCTCGACCAGCGCCATCGACAGGATCGGCTGCGTGCCGATCAGGAACTGGCGAATGTCGCGCTGCGGCCGATAGCCGGGCTCGAAAGCGAAGGGCGCGGCATGACCCCACCAGCCGGTCACGGGCTGCAGCGCCTGACCCTGGTGCCGCTTTGCCGCGAACAGGAAGGCGGGTGAGCCCGGACCGCCGTTCAGATATTTATAGGTGCAGCCGACCGCGAAATCGACGCCCGCGCCACCGAGGTCGACCGGCATCGCGCCCGCGCTGTGGCACAAATCCCAGATCGCGAGCGCCCCCGCCGCCTGCGCGCGCGCGGTGATCGCGGCCATGTCGTGGATATGCCCGGTCTTGTAATGGACGTGGGTGATCGCGACCGCGATCGTGTCTTCGTCGATCGCATCCGCGATCTCGTCCTTTTCGCAGAGCCGCACCTCCACGCGCCCGCCGGTCGCGGCGGCAACGCCCTGCGCGATATAATTGTTGGTGGGGAAGTTGCTGCCCTCGAGGATCAGGACGCGGCGATCGGGGCGCAGCGCGACCGCCGCCGACAGAACCTTGAACAGATTCTGGCTCGTCGAATCGCAGACGATGACCTCGCCTTCCTCCGCACCGATCAGCGGCGCAAGCTTGTCGCCGAGGTGCATCGGCAGGTCGAACCAGCCCGCGCTGTTCCAGCTCTTGATAAGGTCGGTACCCCATTCGCGGGTCACCACGTCGTGCGCGCGCGCCGCCGCACCCTTCGGCATCGCGCCGAGCGAATTGCCGTCGAGATAGATCATTCCCGCCGGAATATCGAAGCGATCGCGCAAGGGGGCGAGCGGATCGGCGGCATCCATGGCCGCACAGGCGGCGCGATCGAGACTATCAAGCGTCATGGTAGCAAATCACCTTCGTCTGCGACATTTCGCGCGCCGCAAAGCGCACTCCCTCGCGCCCCATATTCCCGCGTCCGGCACCGCCGAACGGCATGGCATCGAGGCGGTAGTCGGTCGAATCGTTGATCATCACCCCCGCCGCACGCAGCCACCGCGCCGCTTGGCGGGCGGTGCGGTGCGATTCGGTGAAGATCGCCGCGTGGATCGCGTAGTCGGCGCCGTTCGCGGCGTCGATGGCTTCGTCCAGATCGGCGAAGCGAAACAGGCTCGCGATGGGACCGAAGGCTTCATGACAGGCCACCGGCGCGTCGCCCGGAACATCGGCAAGCAGCGTCGGCCGCACCAGCGCCCCGGCCCGCTCACCGCCCGTAAGCAGGGTCGCGCCGCGCGCGACCGCATCGTCTACCCAGGCGATGACGCGCGCCGCCTCGTCACCGCCGATCATCGGCCCGACGTCTGTTGCCGGGTCCAGCGGATCGCCGACGCGCAATGCTTCGGTCGCGGCGACGAGCGCGGCCTGAAAGACGTCATGGATCGCATCATGGACATAGATTCGCTGCACCCCGACGCAATTCTGCCCCGCCGCGCCAAAAGCGCCCGCCGCGCAGGCAGCCGCGGCCTTCCCGACATCGGCATCGTCCATCACGATCACCGGACCGTTGCCGCCAAGTTCCATCGCCAGCCGCTTGATCCCGGCCGCGCGGCAGATCGCCTGCGCCACCTTTGCCCCGCCGGTAAAGCTGACCATCGCGACGTGAGGATGGCCGGTCAGCGCGTCGCCAAAATCGCCGCCGCGCCCGGTGAGCAGGTTGAGCGCTTCGCCGGGCAGGCCAGCGGCGAGCAGCAGGCGCGCGAGCCGGATCGCGACGAGTGGCGCCTGCTCCGCGGGCTTGAGCACAACCGCGTTGCCCGCGGCGAAGGCGGGACCGAGCTTGTGACAGACAAGATTGAGCGGATCGTTGAACGGCGTGATCGCCGCGATCACCCCGACCGGTTCCAGGACATAATGGCCCGACCGCGCTTCGCCGCCGGGAAAGCTGTCAAAGGCAAGCGTCTCGCCCGCAAGGCGCACCGCCTCTTCGCCCGACAGTCGCAGCGTGTTGACCGCGCGCGCCACTTCGCGCCGGGCGGCGCGGATCGGCTTGCCCGTTTCCGCCGTGATCGCGGCGGCGAAGCTTTCGGCTTCCGCCTCGAGAGCGGCGGCAGCGGCATGGAGGATGCGCGACCGCGCACCGCTCGACAGATCGCGCATCGCCTCGGCACCGCGCAGCGCGCTCGCCACCGCGCGCGCGACGTGCGAAGGATCGGCACAGGCGACCGCGCCGAGTGCCTCGCCCGACCACGGGTTGGTCACCGGCATCACCTGCTCCGCCGCTTCCCAGCGGCCGCCGATCAGCAGCGACCGTTCGCTGCCCAAGGCGGCGTGCATCATGGCTTATCCTTGCGCAGCACCAGATCGTCATATTCGCGGCTGTCGAGCAGGGCCTCGACGATCACCGGCCCGTCCGCGGCAAAGCCCGCAACGAGTGCCGCCCGAAATTCCGCCGGATCGCGCGCGACCGTTACCGGCACACCGAACAGCGACGGGCCGCCGATCGTTCCCTCGGCGCGCACCGGGGTGCCATAGATGGGATTGGATTTCTTTTCCTGCTTGATGCGGATCAGCGCGAGGTCGTTGTCGGTGAAGATCACGATCACCAGCGGCAGCTTTTCGCGCACGGCGGTCGCCAGTTCGCCCGCGGTCATCAGGAAGCCGCCGTCGCCGAGCACGCAGCAGACCGGCGTATCGGGGCGACAGAGCTTCGCAGCAATTGCTGCGGGAAGACCGAAACCCATCGCCGACCAGCCGTTGGTCATGATCTGCGTACCGGGCTTCGGCGTGCGCCAGTGCTGGCCGATCAGATGCGTGTGCGCGCCGACATCGCAGGTCATGATGCCGTTGTCAGGCAGCACGTCGCGCAGCACGTCGAGGGCCGCGCAAGGCCCGAAGGCGCCGTCCCGCCCCGCAAGCTTCGCGAACATCGCGGCCTTGCGATCGGCGAGCGCGGCGAGGTCCCAGCGCTTGTTGGCAGCGGGCAGCGCCAGCAGCGCGTCGAGCGCGGGCCCGATAGAACCGACGACCTCCGCAGCGACCGGATGCTTGTCGCGGTCGATATCGGCGGGCACGACGTCGATGCTGGCGAGCGCCAGCCCGTCCTTCATCCAGCTTTCGTAATTGAACTCGATCGGGTCATAGCCGACCGCGAGGACCAGATCAGCCTCGGCATGGGTCTGTCCCACCATGTCGGAGAGCGCGTGGAAGAGCACCCCGGCGTAATTCGGATGATCCTCGGCGATCATGCCCTTCGCCATCGGGGTGAGCAGCACCGGCAGGCCGAAGCGCTCGGCGAGCGCGGCGATGCGGTCCTGCACCCCGGCGTGAACGGCACCGAGACCGATTGCGAGGACAGGCCGTTCGGCGGCGGCAAAGGCGGCGACCAGCGCGGCGGTCGCGGCGGGGTCGGGCATCGGCAGCGGGTCGGCCTCGACCGCACCGATCGCCTGCGCTTCGACGGCTTCGGCGCTCATTCCCTGCGGCAGGCCGACATGCACTGCGCCGGGGCGCCCCGACAGCGCGATACGCGCGGCCTCGACCAACGTGTCGACCGCCGTGTCCGCCGCGATCCGCATCGTCGCCTTGGTCAGCGGCGCGAACAGCGCCTGATGGTCGATCCCCATCTGGACCGTGCGGCCGCGCAGCGGTGCCGGCATCTCGTCGGTCAGCGCGAGCATAGGCGATCGGTCGAGCGTCGCGCCGCCGACGCCGGTCGCAAGATTGGTCGCGCCGGGACCGAAGGTGCCGAAGCACACTCCCGGAACGCCGGTCAGTCGCCCGCAGACGTCGGCCATGAAGCCCGCGCCGCCCTCGTGGCTCGCCAGCACGAAATCGATACCGTCGGTCGTGCGGATCGCTTCCATATAATCGACCCAGCCGCCGCTCGGCACGCCGAAGATATGGCGGACGCCCAGATCGCGCAGCCCCGTTACGACGTTGCGGGCGACTGTGGTCGATGTCATGTGCGATCCTTCATCCGAGAGCCAGTTTCGCGATCGGCCTAGGCGTCGAAGCCATACACAAAAAATACCGAATGGCTGCCATGATATATCGATGCGGTTATAGAAAGCGGTTGGCAATGGCCCCGATGCCGTCGACACCGCCTTCGACGACATCGCCCGCGACGATACGGCCTACCCCCGCGGGCGTGCCGGTGTAGATCAGGTCGCCGGGTCGCAGTTCGACATAGGTCGACAGTTCGGCAATGATGTCGGCCACCGGCCAGATCATGTCGGTGATGTCGCCCGCCTGCCGCGGCTCGCCATTGACCGACAGCCAGATGCGCGCGTGCGTCGGGTGGCTGACCGCAGCCACGGGGCGAATCGGCGACAGCACGGCGCTATGGTCGAAGCCCTTCGCACAGAGCGTCAGCCGCCGCGATATTCGCACCGCCTTTGCCCAGCGCTACCACCAGCTCGATCTCGTGATGCAGATTGTCGGTGCGCGGCGGCATCGCGATGTCGGCGGTCGCTCCGACGAGCGCGTCGGCGGGCTTCGAAAAGAAGAAGGGTGGCTCACGCGTCGGATCGCCGCCCATTTCGCGCGCATGATCGGCGTAATTCTTGCCGACGCAAAAAATACGGCGAACCGGAAAGCGATCGGCGCTGCCGGCAATCTCGGCAGAAGGTGCGGCAACGGCAAATGGCAGGGTCATGAAAAGGGCGTCCTCGATGTCAGGAAGACGGATAGAGCGCCGCGCGACACTTGCCGAGGTCGGCGCCCGCAAGGCCGCTTTCCCTCACCGCATTCCACGGGCTGCCCATCTTGTCTTCGGGGCGATACCAGAAGCCATAGAGCTTGCCGTTCGCCGCGACCAGCGTCGCCGCGCCGATGCTGCCCTCTTCCTTCGAATACCAGGCAAGCCGCATGATGCGCCCGAAGACCGTCCCGCGCAGCGTGCCCAGCCCGTCGTTGTAGCAGCCGAATATCTCATTGCCCTGCTGCCGGAGCAGGATCGGGCCATATTCGTGCGAATAGACCCCGCTTGTATCGGCATCGGGGGCCGCCGCGTCGCCGCGCCGGTCGAGCGTACCAATGACCGCGAGGTCCGAAAGCCGCGTCGGCCCGCTGCCCTTCCAATTGCTGTCTATGCGCAGCCGGAGCCAGCGTGCCGATGCGGCCGTCGGCAGTTTCACGACGGTTCGCGCGTCCGCTTTCGCCTCTCCCTCGACCAGCATTTCATAGGGCCCCTCCGGCCCCTTGTTCGAGCCGAGCAGCGCGAAGCGCCGGACCGGCGACCCTTCGGCGGTCTGCGACATCGATCCATCCTCACGCACCACCGGCTCGAACCGGTTGTCGAGCGCGACGGAATCGATCTTTCCGGTGCCAGCCAGCTCGAAATTCAGCGCGTGCGGCAGCGTGACGCCCTTGTCCGACAGCCAGCCATAGGCAGGCCCGCCATCGACCAGGTTGATCGCCCAGGTCGACCAGTGTCGCTTCGCCTCGCCCGCATCGGCTTCGGCAATGCCGCCCCAGCTGATGTGCAGGATATTGTCGCCCGCGGGTTCGGCGGGAGCCTGCGGCGCCTGTTTACCGGGCGTGTTCGAGCATCCGGCAAGGAGCAAGGCCCCCGCCAGCGCCATTGTGGCTGTGCGCATCTGTTTGTCCTTCTAAAACATTTCTTCCGTCATCCCGGCGAAGGGGTGACGAACAACTTTCTATTTCCGCTCGGGCCAGATTTTTTTCGGCGCACCGAGGTTCGGCTTGCCGAGCAGCGGGCTCGACAGCGCGTAGACGCCGTTCACCGAAAAGGCCCAGATGATGTTGCGGTCATATTCGGTGTAGACCGCGAACGTGGAATTGCCGAACGTATAGTCCGGCATTTCCTTTTCGTTGGCGAAGCGCGGAACGAAATAGCCCGCGATCGTCGGCTTTGCCGGGTCCTTGACGTCGAAAATCTGGATACCGGCGTTGTAAAAGGCATAGATGGCAAGGCCCTGCCGGCCGCGCTGGGGCTGGGTCAGCCCGCCCGACCGTTTCGGTCCGAAGCTGCCGCGCCGCTGGCAGAAATCGGTGAAGGAGGCCTCGGGCGGCGGCGTCGGGCGCGGGAAAGTCGCCGCGACCTTCGGATGCGCGGGATCGCGCACGTCGATCGAATAGATCGGCTTGAACGGCTCGTAACAGCTTTCGTTCATCGGATAGCCGTTGGAAAAGACGAAGCCGGTGCGGTCATATTGGCTGACATCGACATTGTCGAACTCGGTCCCCGCATAGCTCGGCGGCACCGACAGATGGCCGAGCGTCTTGGGGTTCGCCGGGTCGCTGAGGTCGAAGCTGTAGAAGCCGAGGCCGCCCATGCCGCCGAAGCCGATCTTGCCGCCCGCCTCGACCGGCTTCGACGTCACGATCGGATAGCGGGAGCCCATCCAGCTCGTCCGGTTGCCCGCGCGCGGATTGGCGCGGTACGCCGCTTCGCTTTCGGGATCGCCGAGGCGCTGGCCGGAGACGGTGATCTGCGAAACGAACTTCGGATCGGCGGGATCCTCCATGTCCCAGACCTGATAGCCGGGCGAATAGAGATAGTCGGGATATTCGGTGAGCGAATAGCTGTCGTCGGGCGCCGACGAGAGAAGCATATATTTGCCCCCGAACCAGGTCGCCGCGTCGAGTGCGCCCGATCCCTGCTGTTCGCCCACCGGCGCATCGGGATGTTTGTAGTCGGTGGTGCGCGTCGCGATCAGGTTCCATTTGTCGGGCGTCGGCCCGTTCATAACGAACACTTTGAAACCCTTGAGCGAATTATAGTGCCGCTGCGCAGCGACCTTGTCGGGTTCGCGGCGCTTGTCCTCCATCAGGCCGAAACGGCCGATCTCGTAAGAGGCGACCAGGACATTGCGTTGCAGCTTCTTGCTCCAAGCAACTGTGACGCCCCCGAAATAATCGGTGACCGCCGACGGATCCCAATCCTCGCTCGATCCCTTGGCGCTCCATACGCCGCCCTTCGACCAGACGATCTTCGCCTTGCGCGGATCGGTAACGTCAAGGATGCGCAGATAGTCACGGTCGTGGGTGTAAAGATAGCGGCGGCCGGAAAAATCGACGACGTTCGCCCACGCATGCCAAGGCGACGTTACCGTTGGATAGAAGGCGATAACCTTCACATTCTTGGCATAGCTGTTCTGGTCCCAATGATCGAGCTGCCCGGGAAAAGACGGCGGATCGTTGGTCAATCGGGTCGCGACCGGATGCCGGAAGCTGCCATCGGGATTCATGCCATAATCGACGCCCGGCACCGGATCCTTGGGAGGATTGTCGGGCGTCGCCGCGATCCAGGCTTTCAGCCAGGGATCGCGAACGTCGATCGGCGCGTCGGCATGACTGCCGCTCCAATCCGCCGCCATCGGCGCGGTCACGCTGAACAGAGCGGCGACTGCCAGACTGGTCCCCGCCATGATCTTGATACCGCGCTTCATTACGATTCCTCCTTCTCATTGACCCACATCGCCATTGCGAGCAAAGCGAAGCAATCCAGGGCGGCTTACGCGAGCTCTGGATTGCGGCCTCGCGTCGCTCCTCGCAATGACGATCGTTGTTGTCCTCATCGACCCTAGAAGCGGAACCGGGCCGTCACGCCATAGGTGCGCGGCGGGATGTAGGTCGAATAGATGGTTCCGAACAGTTCGAGCTTGCTGGTGAAGTTGAGCTCGTTCGTGAGATTCTTCGCCCACGCCGTCACTTCCCATTTGTCGTCGGCATCGCGCAGACCGATCCGTGCATTGAGCAGGATTTCGGAGTCGAACTTCAGGATGGGCGTGTTCGGATTGTCGAAGAAATTCGCGCCGGTATATTGGAAATCGCTACCCAGAACGAGCACCAGATTATCGGCGATCGGCTGGTCGAGATTGGCGGCGACATTGAAGGCGTGTTTGGGCGTACGGCGACACGTATTGCCGTCGAGATCGGTTCCCTCGTCGTCGATGATCAGTTCGCCGGTGAAGTTGCAGCGCGAATAGGCATAATTGCCCGACAGGGTGAAGGCGTCGGTGATACGCGCCTGGAAATCGAGCTCCAGGCCATAGGCGCGCGTACCATTCTTCGCATTGAAGACGAAATTGTCAGGCGGCATTCCCGGTCCCGGTGACAGGAACTGGTTGGTCTGCAGATTGTCATAGTTGGTGTAATAGGCCGCCGCATTGATGAACAGGCGCCGGCCTGCCAGCGCGAGCTTTGCGCCGACCTCGAAGCTGTTGGCGGTTTCGGGGTCGAACGATACCAGCGCCTCTGCGGGCGTGTTTGCATCTTCGCCGGTCCAGCCGCCGGGTTTGTAGCCCTTGGCATAGCGGGCGTAGAGGGTAACGTCGTTGCTCGGTTCGAAACGCAGCGTCGCGCTCGGCAACCAGGCATCCCAGCTGCGCGTTTCGCCGACCACGAAATTGACCGCCTCACCCTCGAACGACACGCCGGAACGGTTGTTCGAATAGCGTTTGTGGTCATAGGCGTAGCGCAGTCCGGCCTCGAAGGTCAGCTTGTCGGTGATGCTGTAGCTGAGCTCGCCGAAGACGCCGACATTGTCGTTGCGCGATGTGGTGACGGTGTGGTTCGATCCCGGTGACGGCGTCGCGGGGGTGCCGCCATAGGCCATGGCGAAGGCGAATTCCTCGATCGCCTGATAGTCGGGGAAGAGGAAGTTCACATCCTCGGCGCGGCGGATATTCTCGTGCAGATAATAGGCGCCACCTTCGATACGGAGCGGGCCGCCATTATCCCAGCGCAGGCGCAGTTCCTGCGAAAATTGCGTCACATCCTCGCCCTTGCCGCTGTCGAAATAGCTGTCGGGAACGGTGGCGAGATAAGTGTCGAGCCCGGCGACCATCGCCGAGGTGATATCGGGTGCGTTGGTCGCGGGATCGATCGGGAAGTTGAAAAGCATCCCCGACCCGTCTTCGCGCGCCGTCAGCGAGCTGTCGCGATAGACGGTCTGCGACGTGACGCTGAGCCCGCCGCCGGCCTGCCAGTCGATCGTACCGCTGACCCCGTACATGTCGCTGTTCTGGAAACCCGTGAAATTATGATTTCCCGACCGCGGATTGGCGCTCTTGAAGGGCGCGTTGCGGTTCGGCAGCACGAAGCCCGGCAGGCTGTCGATCGTCGGCGCATAATAGCCGAGATAGGTCACTTCCTCGCTGTCGCCCGGAATGAGGATATCGACCCAGCGCGCACCGTCGCGGTGGCGGGTGTAGTCGGCGGCCAGATTGATATCGAGCGATGGCGTCGGTCGCCAGCGAAGCTGGGCGCGCACCGACTGCATATTCTGGTCTTCCTCGTCGCCGCCGCGCAAATTCTTCGCATAACCGTCATGGCTGCGCGAACTGGCGACAAGGCCCAGGCTCAACGTGTCGGACACCGGCCCGCGCACCGATCCGGCGACGTCGAGGCGGTTGTAATTGCCATAGGTCGCCTCGAACCGTCCTTCGAACGTATCGCCGGGCTTCTTGGTCACATAGTTGATCAGGCCGCCGACGACGCTCTTGCCGAAGCGCAATGCCTGCGGCCCCTTCAGCACCTCGACGCGCTCAAGGTCATAAAGGTCGAGCAGCGATCCCGTGCCGCGCGACAGATAGGCGCCGTCGACGAAGATGCCGACCGCCGCATCGGCGCCCGCACCCTGAATATCGGAGCCGATGCCGCGAATGAAGAGTTCGGTATCGACCGCGCGCTCGGCGCTGAGCTTCAGGCCCGGAACGCGGTAGGCGACTTCGGAGAAATCCTTGATTCCGGCGCGTTCGAGCGCCGCGCTGCTGAACGCCTGAACCGAGATCGGTACATCCTGCAGGCTCTCCTCGCGCTTGCGCGCCGTCACCACGATTTCGTCGCCCGGCGCCGCGGCCGCAGCCTCGTCGGATGCCGATTGCGCAAATGCCGTCGCCGGCGTCAATTGTGCCGCAGCGGTTGCCAGAAGCGCCCAGCGCAGATTCCCCCTAGATCCCATTTTCTACCTCCCGAGCAGCCATGCGCCTTTGCCTTCAAATGCGGCACTGTCGACACTGGCCTTGTTGATCGCCGGGTATGGATAGGTGGCCACAATATATCGATATAATAGATTATGCACGCATCACTATTCCAAAATGGCCATATCGGGGATGCCGCTTGTTGCGCCGACCACCAGCCGCCGCCGATGGCACGACCGCCCGCGCCCGAAGATGCCATTTTTAGAAAGACATAAGCCCGACGCCGACCTTCACGCCCGTGCGAAAGCCGCATGTTATGCGGTTCAACGCCTGCGCTGGGATGCGCTCGAGCGGGCGGACACCCGTGAAAATGCCGTCAGGGACTTGGTGCGCCCAACAGGATTCGAACCTGTGGCCTTCGGATTAGGAATCCGACGCTCTATCCTGCTGAGCTATGGGCGCCCCCGGGCGCTCGTTTAGCGGGGCAAGGCGCGCAGCGTCAATCGGCGCGGTCAGTTGATCGCGTCGGGCGGCGCGATCGGGACGAGGAGTGGCATGGCGGCGATCCCGTCGTCATGCAGCGCCTGCGCCTCTTCGGGCGAGGTCTGCCCGTGGATCAGGTCTTCGGGCGCGCGGCCTTCGTGCATCGCGCGCGCGGCATCGGCAAAATCGCGTCCGACCCAGCGCGATTGCGGCAACATCTCGGCCTGTTTGGCGGCGATCGCTGCAAGAACTGCCTGGACCATTTCGGCAGAGGGTGCTGCATCGGGTGCCGGTGCGGCTGTCGGCGCGGCGACCGCCTGCTGGTTCGACTTGGCGCCGACGCGCGGCGCCATCACCGCCTTCTTCACCCGGCTATCGCCGCACACCGGACAGGCGATCAGGCCGCGGGCCTGCTGGTCGGCGAAGCTGTCGCTGCTCGCGAACCAGGCCTCGAACCGGTGATCCCCGGCGTCGCAGCAGAGATCGAAGACAATCAAGGGTCAGCCCGCGCCGAGCAGCGGGTCGAGCCCACCCCGCGCATCGAGCGCCGCCAGATCGTCGCTGCCGCCGATATGCTGGCCATCGATGAACACCTGCGGCACCGTGCGGCGACCGCCAGCCCGTGCGACCATCGCGTCGAAACCGGCGCGGTCCATCGTCACGTCGATCTCCTCGAACGCGGCGCCCTTGTTCTCGAGCAGCGCCTTCGCCCGCGTGCAATAGGGGCAGAGGAATTTGGTATAGACTTCGATCCTGGCCATGGGACTGATTTCATCCTTTCACCGCTGCATATCGGAATCGAGCGCCGCAAAGTCAAATGGCGCGGCATTGTCCGGCACGTCGTGGACGACGCGCGCCCAGCAGAGCGCCGACACGCGCGCGGCACCGCTGCGGCGCAGCGCCCGCGCCGCAGCGCGCAGCGTCGCCCCGCTCGCATGCACATCATCGATGAGGACGAGATGCCGGCCCGCGGCGCGCGTCTTGGCATCGGGCGCCAGCGCAAAGGCCCCCGCGACGATCTTCTCACGCTCGCGGCGCCCCTTGCCGCGCAGTGCCGCGGTCGCCTTGCGCCGGACAAGCAGATGCGGATCATGCGCCGCGCCGGTCAGCCGCGCCAGCTCGTCGGCGATCAGCGCCGCCTGATTGAAGCCGCGCGACCAGAGCCGCCAGCGGTGCAACGGAACGGGCACGAGCAGCGGTTCGGCTTTAGCGCCACCGTCCGTGCGACGGGCCCATAGGCCAAAGCTGCGGGCGCGCCGTCGAACGGGGGCGGATCGGCCAGGCACGCGCCGCATTCGCTCGCGACGCCGGGGAGCGCCGTCGGCAGCGGAACCGAACAGCGGGCGCATGCCGGGCCATCCAGAAAATGCAGCGAATTCCAGCAATCGAGGCAGAATTGCCCGACCTCGCCCACTACCAGGCCGCACCCCGGACAACGCGGCGGCAGCGCATAATCGAGCAGCGCCGTGCCCAGTCGTCGAATGCCGCGCGACAGGACGGGCGCCGCCGCCGCCGGCGCATCATCCTCGCTGTCTTCGGCCATCGTCGCCATCGGCCTCTTGTGAAACATCGCGCCCGGCGGCACAAGCGCGCCCATGTCGCAGCCGCCGCCGCTCTTTTCCGCCGCCCGCCACCGCGCCCAACGCGACCGGCTGGCGCGCCTGCCCGCTGATGCCAATTTCCTGGCGCCGATCCTGGCCGAAACGCTGCTCGACCGGCTGGAAATGGTCACGCGCGACTTCGATCGCATCTTGCTGATCGGCGCCCACGATGCCGCGCTTGCCGACGCGTTGCGCGCACGCGGGCGGGCGCTCGACCTCTTCGAGGCCGGACCAGAGGGGGTGCGCACCATCGCGCGGATGCACCCGCAGATCGACCTTGCCGCGATGGGCAATCTGCTCCAGCGCACCGGCTTTGCATTGCCGGTCGTCGATGTCGAAGCGCTGACCGTGCGCTATGCGGCGCTGCCGGGGCTCGTGCGCGATCTGCGCGCGGCGGGCCTCACGAGCCGCCTCACGCCCGCGCCGCTACCGCTGACGCGCGCCGAAGCCGCGCACATTGCGGCCGCCTTTGCCGAAGGCGCCGACTCCGACGGCCGCATCGCCGAGCAATTCCGTATCATTCATTTCAGCGGCTGGGCGCCGCACCCCGACCAGCCCCGTCCCGCCCGCCGCGGCAGCGGCACGGCGTCGCTGATCGACGCGCTGTCTCCCCGCCCCTAGGTCGGCTGCGCAGTCCGGCGACCGGCGCCTATTGCTTCGCCATGTCGAGCGCGACATCGACGATCATGTCTTCCTGTCCGCCGACCATCTTGCGGCGGCCGAGTTCGACGAGGATCGCGCGCGTGTCGAGGCCGTGCTCGGCCGCCGCTTTTTCGGCATGTCGGAGGAAGCTGGAGTAAACCCCCGCATAGCCGAGCGTCAGCGTCTCGCGATCGACGCGCACCGGGCGGTCCTGCAGCGGGCGCACCAGTTCCTCGGCCGCATCCATCAGCGCGAACAGGTCGCAGCCATGGTTCCAGCCGTAGACGTCGGCAGCGGCGACGAACACTTCAAGCGGGGCGTTGCCCGCTCCCGCCCCCATGCCGGCAAGGCTGGCATCGACACGGATGGCACCATTCTGCACCGCGACGATGCTGTTCGCGACGCCGAGGCTGAGATTGTGGTGCGCGTGGACCCCGCGCTGCGTCTCGGGCTTGAGGACGCAGTCATAGGCGGCGAGGCGCGCCGCATAACCGTCCATCGTCAGCGCGCCGCCGCTGTCGGTGACATAGACGCAATGTGCGCCATAATCCTCCATCAGCTTCGCCTGGTTCGCGAGCGCGTCGGGCTCCGACATGTGGCTCATCATCAGGAAGCCGGCGACGTCCATCCCGAGCCCGCGCGCAAACTCGATATGCTGTTTCGCGACATCCGCCTCGGTGCAATGCGTCGCGATACGGACCGAGCGCACGCCCATTTCGTAAGCGTGCTTCAGGTCGTGGATCGTCCCGATGCCGGGGAGCAGCAGGGTCGTCAGCACGCTATGCTCGAGTACCTCGGCGACCGCGCCGATCCAGTCCCAGTCGGTGTGGGCGCCGAAGCCGTAATTGAAGGAGGAACCGCTCAGCCCATCGCCATGCGACACCTCGATCGCATCGACCTTTGCCCGGTCGAGCGCGCGGGCGATCGCCTGCACATGATCGAGCCCATATTGGTGGCGGATCGCGTGCATTCCGTCGCGCAGCGTGACGTCCTGGATATAGAGTTTGGTCGTGGTCGGGTCGAAGCTCATGCGGCCACTCCTTCGTTCATGCGGAGCGCGATCTTCTCGGCGGTCTTGAGTGCCGCCGAGGTCATGATGTCGAGATTGCCCGCATAGGCCGGCAGATAATGCGCCGCGCCCTCGACCTCGAGGAAGACGCTGACCTTCAGGCCGGTGAAGCTGCCGCCCATTTCGGGGATGCGCAGCGGAGCGTTGCCGCCGATGCTTTCGAACTGGACTGCCTGTTTGAGGCGATAGCCGGGGACGTAGGTCTGTACTTCGGCGACCATCTCCTCGACCGACTGGCGGATCGCCGCACGGTCGCCGTCGTCGCACAGGCAATAGACGGTATCGCGCATGATCAGCGGCGGTTCGGCGGGGTTGAGGACGATGATCGCCTTGCCGCGCGTCGCCCCGCCAACCTTTACGATCGCCTCGCTCGTCGTTTCGGTGAACTCGTCGATATTGGCGCGCGTGCCGGGGCCGGCGCTTTTCGAGGCGATCGAGGCAACGATCTCGCCATAATGCACCTTGGCGACGCGGTTCACGGCCGCGACGATCGGGATCGTCGCCTGCCCGCCGCAGGTCACCATGTTGACGTTATCGGCATCGAGGTGCGCGTCGCCGTTGACCGGCGGGATCGTGTAGGGACCGATCGCCGCCGGGGTCAGGTCGACGACGCGCTTGCCGTGCGCGATCAGCACGTCGCTGTGCCGCTGGTGCGCCCCCGCCGAGGTCGCGTCGAAGACGATGCCGATGTCGGCGAAGCCCGGCATGGCGATCAGTCCATCGAGACCGTCGGCGGTGATCGGAACGCCGAGCCGTTCGGCCCGCTTCAACCCGTCGCTCTCGGGATCGATGCCGACGAAGGCGCCCATTTCGAGCGTGTCGGACAGGCGCATGATCTTGATCATCAGGTCGGTGCCGATATTGCCCGACCCGATGATCGCGACCTTGGTCTTGCCATTGGCGGTCTTCGTCATTTCGCTATGCCTTGTATATAAAGCTGCAGGTGCCGATGCCTGCGATGCGTGCCTCGACCTGGTCGCCGGGGGTCAGCGTGACCATCGGCCCGAGCGCACCCGCGAGCAGGATATCGCCCGCCTTCAGCGGCTCGCCGCGCCCCGCCAGCGTCCGCGCGAGCCAGGCCGCGGCATTGAGCGGGTTGCCGAGCGCTGCCGCGCCGATGCCGGTCGATGCGACCGCGCCGTTGACGGACATCTCCATCGCCGCGCCTTCGAGATCGAGCCCGGCGAGCGGCGACCCCTCATCGGCCAGCACGAAGAAGGCCGAGGAGCCATTATCCGCCACGGTGTCGGCGAAGCTGATCTTCCAGTCGGCGATGCGACTGTCGACGATCTCGATCGCCGCGTGAACGCTCGCGACCGCCGCCGCGACCTGTTCGGTGGTCGTATCGGGATCGGACAGGTCGGCGCCAACAATGAAGGCGATCTCGGCCTCGGCCTTCGGCTGGATCGTCCGTGCCGGGTCGAGGCGTCCGCCATCGGCGACGCGCATGTCGTCGAACAGGACGCCGAAGTCGGGCTGGTCGACGCCGAGTTGCGCCTGCACCGCCTTCGCGGTCAGCCCCGCCTTGCGCCCGACAATCCGCCGGCCCTGCGCTTCCCAGAAGCGCGTGTTGATCGTCTGCACCGCATAAGCGCCCGAGGCATCGGTCGGATCCAGCGCATCGCGCAGCGGCGGGACAACCCCGCCCGCATAGGCATCGCGCAGGCGACGGGCGACGGCTTCGTGGGTTGCCGTCATCGCGCTTTGCCCGGATGGACGGCGCCGCAGTGGCCGCAGGTGCGCAGTTCCTCGCTGGCGTAGAAGGCTTCGAACAAGGGCGGCAGATCGCGGACGATGCTCTGGAGCTGCACCTCGACGCGATGGACGATATGGCCGCAATCGTCGCAATACCATTGGAAGGCGTCGATCAACCCGTCGGGGCGCTTGCGTTCGATAACGAGGCCGACGCTGCCCGCGACGGGGCGCTGCGGCGAGTGCGGGACGTTCGGCGGCAACAGGAAAATGTCGCCTTCGCGGATCGGCATGTCCTTCGGGCCGTCATCGGTCCACAGGCGCAGGTTCATGTCGCCCTCGATCTGGTAGAAAAACTCCTCGAGCGGATCGACATGATAGTCAGTGCGCTGGTTCGGACCGCCGACGACGGTGACGATGAAATCGGCATCTTCCCAGATCTGCGCATTGCCGACCGGGGGTTGCAGCACGTCGCGATGATCCTCGATCCATTCGCGGAAGTTGAAGGGCAGTCCATAGGTCAGCATGGCGTCATCCTTTGGGCGCGCGCGGGATGAAGGCAGTCGCCTTGATCTCGATCAGCAGATGCGGGTGGGGAAGCTGGTGGACCGCGACGGTCGTCCGCGCGGGACCGGCTTCGTCGAAATATTCGGCATAGACAGCGTTATAGCCGCCGAAATCGTTCATGCTGACGAGGAAACTCGTTACGTCGACGACGTCGGCGAGCGAGCCGCCCGCGTCGGCGAGGATCGCGGCGATATTCTCTATCACCGCGCGCGTCTGCGCGGCGATGTCGAGGGTGACGGTGCCGAACTCGTCGGCTGAGGCGCCTGCGAAACTGTTGTCGGCGCGGCGCGAGCTGGTGCCCGAGACGAAGACGAAATCGCCGGCGCGGCGATAGTGCGGAAAACGCCCGCGCGGGCGCGCCTTGCCGGGGATAACCCTGCCCTCACTCTCGCTCATGCCGCGCCTCCTTCGATCGTGAAGCCGACGCGGCCGAGATGGCCTGCGTCGAGCGATACGCTGCGCGCATCGCCAATCGCGGCCGCGGCGGTCGCGCCGCCGAGCATTATGGTCCAGCCCGGCTGAAGCACCAGCCCCGCCGCCCCCGCAAGCCGCGCCGCGGCGATGAGCGAGCGTATCGGATCGCCGAGGATCGCCGCGCTCGTCCCCGTCTCCACAACCTCGCCATCGACGCGCATCGTCATCGCGACGTCCGACACGTCGGTATCGGGGGCAAGCCACGGCCCGGTGACGAAGGCCGACGACGACGCATTGTCGGCGACGACATCGCCGAGCGCGAAGCGGAAATTCTCGTAGCGGCTGTCGATGATCTCGAGCGCTGCGGCGACCGCATCGACCGCGGCGAGCGCTTCCGCACGCGTGACCTCGCCCGCGAGCGGCGCCTTCAGTCGCACAGCGACCTCGGGCTCGACGCGCGGGTGGATGAAGCGTGCGCGCTCGATCGCGGCGCCGTTGACGACGACCATGTCGGAGGTCAGCCGGCCCCAAATCTGGTCCTTGAGCCCCATCTGGATCATCTTGGCTTCGCTGGTGAACCCCATCTTCACCCCGACGAGCGTTGCGCCGCGCGCGAGGCGCCGGTCGATCGCGGCGCGCTGGATTTCATAGGCTTCGGCGAGCGGCAATTCGCCCTCTTGCCCGGTGATCTGCGCGATCGCGCGGGCACCGAGGGCGGCTTCGTCGAGCCTTGCGGCGATGGCGGCAATGTCGGCCATATTATCCTCTTACAGCTTCACGCAGATATTGGTCGGTTCGGAATAGAAATTCAGCGAATGTTCGCCGCCTTCGCGGCCGATGCCCGACAGCTTCATACCGCCGAAGGGCGTACGAAGGTCGCGCAGGAACCATTCGTTGACCCAGACGATGCCCACCTCCATCTGTGCCGCAACGCGGTGCGCACGACCGACGTCGCGCGTCCAGATCGCCGCGGCAAGGCCATAATCGGTATCGTTGGCGCGTTCGATCGCCTCTTCCTCGCTGTCGAAGGGCGCGATGTGGCAGACGGGGCCGAAAATCTCCTCGCGCACGCAGCGCGCATCGTCGGCGAGCCCGGTCAGGATCGTCGGCTGTACGAAGGCGCCGCCCGCGAGTGCACCATCGAGGTCGGGAACGCCGCCGCCTGTCACGACCGTCGCGCCTTCTTCGCGCGCGAGCGCATAATAGGACAGCACCTTCTCGCGGTGGCCATGCGAGATCAGCGGCCCCATGTCGGCGCCCGACCAGGGATCGCCGACGGTGAGCGCCTTCGCGCGTTCGGCGAGCGTGGCGACGAAGCGGTCGAAGATCGGCCGCTCGACATAGATGCGCTCGGTGCACAGGCACACCTGTCCGCAGTTCGAGAAGACCGAGCGCATCGCCCCCGCGACCGCCTCGTCGAAATCGCAGTCGGCGAAGACGAGCGCGGCATTCTTGCCGCCGAGCTCGAACGACACGGGTTTCACCAAAGTGATCGCGTCGATATCGGGGTTCGCGGTCAGCCATTCGCCCGTGGAGTCGGCGCCGAAACCGTGGACGAGATTGAATACGCCCGGCGGCACCCCGGCTTTGTCCATCACCTCGGCAAGCAAGGTTGCGGTCGAAGGCGTCTCCTCGCTCGGCTTGACGACGACGACATGGCCGCAGGCGAGCGCGGGCGCGACCTTCCACGTCATCAGCAGCAGCGGCAGGTTCCATGGCGAGACGATCGCGACGACGCCCAGCGGCCGCGCGATCGCATAGTTGATCGCGCTGCGCCCGTCGGCGAGGTCGGTACGAAAACTCGGCATCGCGCGCGCCTCGGCGAGTGCGGCGATGGTCGGGGGCCGCGTCGAGCATGTCGAGCGACCGGGCGAGGGCGACGTCACCCGCATCCTGCCCTGAAAAAAATCCTTCGGAAAAGCGACGGCGGCTGACGGAAATGTCGTGGCCGATCATCCTTGGATCAGCGCCGTATGAAGCGCGTCAAAAATTCAAGGGAGGGGTGCCTTGCGCAACAGCCATATTCTCAGCGTGTCGATGGTGGCGATCGCCGCAGTCATCGCGTCGCCCGCCGTCGCCGCCCAGTCGACCGTCCGCAACTTCAACGTGCCGCGCCAGGCGGCCCGGCACCTCGGCCTGCACGAGCCGCACCGCCTCGATCGGGAAGAGAATGTCGTCGACGCCCGACAGGAAGAGGACCGGGTAGCCGTTGCCGCCGAGATCGGCAGCCGGACGCGCGTCGAAGCGGCCGGTCAGGTCGTGGCGGCTGGCGGCGTTGAAGCTCGCGATCTGACTGTAGAGCGCCGCGAGATCGGGCGCGGCGCCAGCGCCGAGGACGCGCTCGACCTGCGACAGCGCGGCGGTCTTCGCCCGCGCCGCGTCCATGATCGCCTTGACCTCGCCGCTCTCGACAATCCCGTGCAGGCTGTCGCAGATCGCGAGCGCGGCAACACGCTCGGGCGCGCGGTGTGCGAAACCGATGCAGGTGCCCGCACCCATCGACTGGCCGACGAGCGCGGCCTTCGCGATGTCGAGATGGTCGAGCAGCGCCGTCAGGTCTTCGACGAAGGCATCGCGCCCGCGCCCGTCGAGGTCGCGCGACAGGCCGAAACCGCGGTGATCGAAGGTGATAACGCGGTTCGAGCGCGAAAGCGCATCGATTTGGCGATACCAGATCGCATGATTGCCGCCGATGCCGTGCGCAAGTACGACCGCCGGGCCCTCCCCAAGCGCCTGCCAGTATATTTCGGCACTCGCCGTCGCCAGCATACCGCTATCCATCACGATACTCCCATCAATTTGCTGAGCCGCACGACATAGTCGCCGAACGCCGGATCCTCGCGCGTCATGCTCGGATCGCGCGGGCGCGGCAGGTCGATGCGGACATCCTCGATAATCGTCCCCGGCCGCTCCGACATCACGAGCACGCGGTCGGAGAGCAGTACGGCTTCCGAAATGCTGTGAGTGACGAGCAGCACCGTCTTGCGGTCGCGCTGCCAGATGCGCAGCAGTTCCATATTGAGCCGGTCGCGCGTCAACGCGTCGAGCGCCCCGAAGGGCTCGTCCATCAGCAGCACCTGCGGTCCGCGGGCGAGCGCCTGACCGATCGCGACGCGGTGGCGCATCCCGCCCGAAAGCTGGTGCGGATGGCTGTCCTCGAAACCTGTCAGCCCCAGCGTCTCCACCAGTTCGGCCAGCGCCGCCGCGTCGGGACGTTTCGTCGCCGGGTCGAGATCAACCCCGAGCAGCAGATTGTCGCGGACATTGAGCCAGGGCAGCAGGTTCGAGGTCTGGAAGACGAAGCCCATGTCGGGCGACGGGGCCTGCACCACCGCGCCGTTGAACAATATGCCGCCGTCGTCGAAGGGCTCGAGTCCGGCGATCAGGCGGAGCAGCGTGCTCTTGCCGCAGCCCGAAGGCCCGAGCACCGAGACGAATTCGGCCGCGCCGATTTCGGCGCTGACGTTGGTCAGCACCTTGCGGCCATCGAATGCCTTGCCGGCACCGGCCATGGAGATCACCGCGCTCATGCCGCGCGCCACCAGATGAAGCGTTCCCAATAGGCGACGCCGTAGAAAAGAAGGAGCGACAGCAAGGTCACCGCGATCAACGCTGCAAAGGTCAGCGTCGTATGGCCCGAACCGGAGGCCGTGAGGATAAGATTGCCGAGCCCGTCGTTAGAGCCGACGAATTCGCCGACGACCGCGCCGATCACCCCGAGCGGCATCGCGACCTTGCAACCGTCGAGGAAGCTCGGCAGCGCGGCGGGCACACGCAGCCGCCAGAAGCTTTGCATCGGCGAGGCACGGAGTGCGCGGAAATGCTCTTCGAGATGCGCGGGCGTGCTCGCCAGTCCACCGAGCGTCGCGATGATGATCGGGAAGAAGGCGAAGAGGAACGCCATGATCAGCTTCGACGCGAGGCCGTAGCCGAACCAGACGACGATCAGCGGCGCGAGTCCGATCTTGGGGACGCTCTGCAACGCGACGAACAGCGGATAGACCGTGCTTTTCGCGGTGCGCGAGAAATAGATTAGCGCCGCGATTGGGACGCCGAGCGCGACCGCGATGATGAAGCCCCAGAACACCTCGGTCAGCGTGACGAGGCTCTGCGACAGGATCGGCCCGCGCGACTGCCAAAGCTCGCCGAGGATCGCGCTCGGCGGCGGCAGCAGGTAGGACTGTACCCCCGACCAGCGGACGCCATATTCCCATGCGAGGCCGAGCGCCGCAAAGAAGGCGATGCTGATCGCGGCGTCGCGATTGAACCACCTGCTCACGCGTCGCCGTCCTTGCCCAGCAAGGCGACGATGCGCGCCGGTGGCGGTACGAGGAAGCGATCAAGGTGCCAGCGGTCGAAGGTTTCGAGGTCCTTGCCGTCCCAAACCGAAGGTTCATAGGGGCTGCCGGCGGTGATCTGCGTCATGTCGGTGTAGAATTCGACATTGTTGCCGTCGGGGTCGCGGAAGACGAGGAAGCTGTTCGCCCCCGGGCCATGCTTGCCGATGCCGCGGTCGATCGGGATGGCGCGCGCGACGAGCATCTCGGCGACCTTCTCCATCTCCTCGATCGTTTCGAGGCGGTAGGAGAAATGCTCGACCGCGGGATAATGGCCTTCGGGAATATCGGTATGACCCGGCGGCAGCTGGAGCAGCGCGAGGTCGTGATGATCCTCGCCCGCGCGCAGGAAGACCATATGATGGTCGATCCAGTCGGACACGGTCAACCCGACGACCTCGGTATAGAAAGCGAGGCTCCGGTCGATGTCGCGCACCTTGAGCACGAGGTGGCCGGCCCTCGGCCGCCATCAGATCGGCGGTCTCGCGAATCTGGCGTTCGGTCACCGCTTCGTCGAGCAAAGGATAGGCCTTGCGGATGATAGCGAGCGCACCCTTCGGATCGCGCGCCGCGTCGGCATAGCCGCGATAAGCGGCCTTCAGGAAAGCGCGCACGAGGTCGGGCTGCTTTTCGATCAGCGCGTCCTGCGTCGCGAAACCGCTGCCGTAAACGTCGAGCCCGAAGTCGGCATAGGCGATGCGCCCGATCGTCACCGCCTTCGCCTTCGCCGCCTTGTCGAACAGTGCCATCGAATTGCCGAGCCAGCATTCGGCGGCATCGATCCGCCCTTCGACGAGCGAGGAGACGACGATCGCCGGGTCGAGCTGGATCTGCTCGACGCGCGCCGGGTTGACGCCGTTGTCCTTGAGCCACGCCGGGAGCAGCGCCTGGATCATCGAGCTTTGCCCGGCGCCGAAGCGCAGTCCGGCAAGGTCGGCGGGGGCAGAGATGCGATGTCGCTCCTTGACGAAGCAGGCGCCGGCGGGAAGCCGCATGTTGATGCCGCCGATCATCCGGACCTTGCCGCCCTTGGCGCGGCTGAGCGCGACCGACAGCGGGTCGATATAGGCGAATTCGAACATGCCCTGGTCGAGTTCGTTCGCGGTGCGCATGCCGCCGAAGCCGCGCATCGGTTCGACGTTCAGCCCGGCATCGGCGAAATAGCTCTTGTCGATCGCGACGAAAATGCCCGCCATGCTGCCCTGCGGCAGCCACGCCATGTTGAAGCGAACGGTTCGAGCGCCTTCCGCCTGCTTCGCGGCCTGCGGCGCGTTGCCGCCGAAGGCGCTCCACAGCGTCAGCACGGCGATGGCCGTGACGACGAGCAGCGGCGCGATCAGCGCGCGGCGCGAAAAGGCGGCCCGAGGCGTCATGCGCGCGGCAGGTGCGGCGCGGAAACGGGGTTGCGAAGCTCGCCGATCCCTTCGACCCAGGCATCCATGACGTCGCCGTCCTTCAGGAAGACGCCGCGCCCCATGCCGACCCCGGCGGGGGTGCCCGAGGCGATCAGGTCGCCCGACCGGAGTTCGAGGATCGTCGAGAGATAGGCGATCTGTTCGTAGATGTTGAAGATCATCTCGGACGTGTTGCCGTCCTGCATCGCCTCGCCATTGACCTTGAGCCCCAAGCGGATGGCGTGCGGATCGCCGAGGCAGTCGCGCGGGACGAATACGGGGCCGAGCGGCGTGAAGCTGTCGAAGCTCTTGCCGCGAAACCAGTCGTGCGAGAAGGGAAAGTCGCTGCGCCGGGTGCGGTCGCGCGCCGAGACGTCGTTGACGATCGTATAGCCAGCGATCAGGTCATGCGCGTCGGCCGCCGCGACATTCTTGCCCGCGCGGCCAAGGACGACGCCGAGTTCGACCTCCCAGTCGGGGCGCGACACCTGCGACGGGACGACGACCGTTTCGTTCGGGCCGACGACGCTCTCGACGGTCTTGAGGAAGATATAGGGCTCGCTCTCGGCCTTGGCGGCGAGCTTGGTCTGCATTTCCTCGGCATGTTCGATGAAGTTCGACGCGGCGGCGAAGATGCGCCGCGGCTCGAACGGCGCCGCAAGCGTGGGCGCGGCGATTCCGCCCGCCGCGCCCTCCAGCACATGGGCGAGCGCGAACAGCCCTTCGCGGCGAGCATCCCAGTCGCGTATGATCGTGGTGACATTGTCCGCCACCGCGGCAAAGCCGTGCGTTGCCGCCGCATCGTGCAAATCATGAAAAGCGTCGCCGACCCGGATCATCGGGCGCGCACCGTCCGGTGTGGGGTGGGTGGCAAGGGCAAAGCGGGTCATGCGTCGATCATCCTTTGTAAAATTGCGGGCAAAGCCGGGGGCGGTGCGACCGAGGGCCAAGACGGAGCCGATTGCAGCCAGCACGGTGCGGCGTTCGAACACAGGCCATTTCGCCCTCACCCGAACGCCCGGATCAACATCCGCACCGCGACCACGGTGAGGAAGAGGCCGAACAGGATGCTGAGCTGGCGTCTGGACAGGGCGTGCGCGATGCGCGCGCCCCACGGCGCGGTGACGAAGGTGGCGGGACCGATGACGGCGAGGCCGATCAGATTGACATAGCCGAGGCTGCCCGGCGGCAGGCCTTCGACGTGCCAGCCGGTGACGACGAAGGCGACCGCGGCGGGCGCGCTGATCAGCAGCCCGAACAGCGCCGCGGTGCCCACCGCGCGGTGAATGGGCACGTTGAACAAGGTCATCACGGGCACGCTGAGCGTGCCGCCGCCGATCCCCATCATGCTCGAAATGCCGCCGATCGCGAAGGGGATCGCTTGCCCGGTCACGCCCTCCGGCATCGTCTCGGCAATATGCTTACCTTCGAGCGGGAGCAGCATCTTCACCGCGACGAGCAAAGCGACGATGCCGAACACCGCCGACAGCACGTCGCCGCTGACGCGGCTGGCGAGCAGCACGCCCGCGATCGCGCCAAGAAAGATCGCGACGCCCCAGCGCCTGAGCTGGTCATGGTCGACCGCGCCCTTCGCTTCATGCGCGCGCGATGAAGAGATGGCGGTGGGGATGATCGTGGCGAGCGAAGTCGCAACGGCGACGTGCATGCGCACCGAAGAATCGATGCCCAGCGCCGCGAGCACGAGGTCGAGCACCGGGACGATCACGATCCCGCCGCCGACGCCCAGCATGCCCGCGATCACGCCGCCGACCGCACCGGTCAACAACATCATCGCCGCGAGCATCGCCATATCCGGATTCAAAAGCGCCTGCATGGCCTCCCCCAAAAGTTCGGTCCTGCTTGTGCGGGGCAGACGATATGCAGTCAAAGATAGAAAATGCGCCTATCTATAATCAAAAATAGATAGCGGTAGCGCGAACGCCTTTATAGCCGTTCGCAGATAGCGAAACGGACAATCGATATTATCGCATATAGCAATGCCCCCTTAGCGCAGGGCCATGAAACGCATTGGCATTGCCGGGTTCGGCACCATCGGCCGCGCCGTCGCGCGCCATATCGAGAATAGCGATCTGCCGCTGGCGCTTGCCGCCGTCTCGGCAGGTGATCGCGCCCGCGCCCAAGCCGCCATGGCGCAGCTTGCACGGCCGGTTCCGATCGTCGACACCAGCGAACTCGTCGCGCTGTCCGATGTCATCGTAGACAGCGCGCCGACCGCAGCGTTCCGCGACATCGCCGAAGCGACATTATGCGCAGGCAAGACGCTGGTTACGGTCAGCGGCGCGGCGTTGATGCAATGGCCCGGGGCGGCCGGGTTCGCGCGTGACCATGGCGGCCGCATCATCCTGGCGACCGGCGCGCTGCTCGGTCTCGATGCGGTGCGCGCGGCGGCGATCGGTTCGATCCATTCGGTGACGATGGTAACACGCAAACCGGTCAAATCGCTCGTCAAGGCCGACCATGTCGTGCGCAACGGCATCGACCTTACGGAAATCGACGAACCGCTGAAGATATTCGAAGGCAGCGCGCGCGAGGGCGCCATCGCCTTTCCAGCCAATGTCAATGTCGCCGCTGCATTGGGCCTGGCAGGAACAGGCCCCGACCAGACGCGGCTCGAAATCTGGGCCGACCCGGCCCTTACGCGCAACACGCACCGCATCGTCGTCGATTCGGACAGCGCGCGCTTCGAACTCGCGATCGAGAATATCCCCACCGACGAAAATCCCGGCACCGGCCGCATCACCGCGCAGAGCATCGTCGCGGCGCTGCACGATCTCGTCAGCCCCATTCGTATCGGAACATAGAAAGGTTTCCCCGATGACCACCCGTCTCCGCCATGTGGCAATCGCGTCCGCCGACCCCGACAATTCGGTCGGCTTCTTCACCGAAGTCCTCGGCTGGACCGTCGCGGGCAAGATCGATAGCCGCAACGCGCACGGCTATTATGTCACCGACGGCCACATCAACATCGCGCTGCTGTGTTTCAAGAACCGCCCTGCCGCGGGAATGGAATTTCCCGAAGGCTATACCGGGCTGCACCACATCGGGTTCCAGTGCGACGATATCGCCGAAGTGGTCGAACGCTTCGAAAATTCGGGCTACGCGCCGCGCCACGACGTCAATCTGGCGCAAGGCCTCGGCAAAAACCCAGCCAAGGACAATGCCGAGTACAAGATGACGGGGCCGGAAAATGTGATGGTGGACGTGTCCGAACGCGGCTGGGCCGGCACCGAAAGCTTCAAAAGCGCCAGCTAGGGAACGCGGCGGCGGGCTAGTGGCGGCGCAATGTGCGTCGTCCCGGCTCCGCCTAGCGCGCCTTCGCCTTGCCGTCGATCAGCACCGCCTGTTGCCACCGGCTTGGCGCCTTGTCGGTGCGGTGGATGCACCCCGCCCAGCAGCAGGGGCGCTTCTTGCCTTCCTGCAACTCCTCGACGGTCCGGCCGATGCGCCGGGCGCGCGTCGCCGCCTGTTTTGCATCCTCCACCCAGCAGATGAATTCATTGCGCCCGAGCGGCGTCAGCCCTTGCCACAGCGCGAAGACCGCCGGATCGGCGCATATCGCGGTCTGCATATCGTCGCCCGCCTGATGCACGGTGCCCTGAAGAAAATCGTCGCTCACGCCAGCGTCCCTTCCGTGTCCCACCGCGCGCCCTAGCGCGCCCTGCCGCACGCCACCGTGCCGGTGCCGACGTTGCGCACGGTGCAGACGGGGCGCCCCAGCACCACGGTCTTGCCGCTGCCGCGCGTGGTGATCGCGGCCGATTTGACCGCGTTGAAGATATGATCGCCCGTCCCTTCGCTGTCCGAAATCAGTCCGTCGACCGCCAGCTTGCCGGCATCGACGACTCCCGAACCCGACAGCGTCATCTGCGCCTGCTTCGCCTTGCCGGCGAGCGTCAGCGTGCCGTTGCCGATCATCGCGACCGCCAACCGGTCGGTATCCACCGCGTCGACGCTCAGCTTGCCCGGACCGCGCAGGCCGAGTGCGACGCGCTGGCCCTTCATCCCGTCGATGTGAAGCGACCCCGCGCCGACCAGCGTTGCCGATTGCAGCGTCGCGGCGTTGATGCGGAGCAGCACCGCGCCGGGCGAACTAACGCGGCGGTCGTCACCCGCGAACTGGCGCATCCCGATCACCAGCCGTCCGTCGCGATTTTCGACGGTCAGCCGGTCGAGCGCATCCTGCGATCCCGTTGCCACCGCGCTCACCGGCGCGCGTGTCACCACCTCGACATCGACATCGGCGCCGACTTCGATCGCCGCGAAACTGGTGAGGCCGAAGCGCTTTTCGGCGGCGTGCGCCGACGCAGCGGACAAGAGGGCGGTCGCCGCGATCGCGGCCCATCGCATGATGCTGGTCATGCCGCCGCCTTAACCGGTTCGCGGCCGCGGCACCAGCGCGCGATCATTTGCAGGTCGCGGTGCCCGATCCCATTTCGCGCGAGGTACAGGTCGCGCCACCGGTCAGCGTCACATCGCCCGACCCCAGGATATTGATCGACGCGGTGCCGCTCGCCTGTCCTTCGACATTGCCCGATCCCGCGACCGACACGTCGAGCGTCTGCGCCGCAAGCCCCTTGGCATCGACATCGCCCGATCCGGTCACGCTGATCGCGCCCGAATTGACCGTGCCGCCGCCGATATCGACGTCGCCCGATCCCGAAATCGCGATTTTCGCGCTCTGTCCGGTCATCTTCGCGACCTTGAGGTCGCCCGATCCGGTCACCGTCGCTTCCAGCGTGTCGCCATCGACGCTGTCGGCGTCGATCGAACCCGATCCGGTCAGGCGCAGCATCGACAGTTTCGGCATGGTGATGCTGATCTCGACGCCCTCATGGTCGCGCCCGCCGAAGCTGAAACCGTCGCGCTTGCGGCCGATCGACAATGTCGAGCCGTCGGTCACGATCTCGAGCTGGTCGAGCTCGCCTTGCGGCCCCTTGGCCGTGATGGCGAAGGCGTCGCCCTGGCGAATCGTGACGTCGTCGGGGCCGGTGACCTTGACGCCGGTGAAACCAGTCAGCGCGAAGCCGCGGGTGGTAACCGGACCCGCATCGCGGGCGCTCGACTTGCTGTCCTTGTCGCTGTCGATCGTAAAGGATCCGCCACAGGCCGCGGTCGCCATCACAAGCGCCAGCGGCAAAACGCCAATCAACCGGTTTCGCATCATCAATCTCCTCTGTATTAGTCGCCTAACACAGAGGAGGCATGCTGTCCAGTCCGGCTTACCAGCGCAGCAACGGCGGCAGGATCAGGCGCCCCGCAATCGCCGACAGGATGACGACAAGCCCGTGCCACAGCGCGATATGGACCATATTGTCCGACGAACAGTGCAGCGCGAGCACCGCCGCGCCCGCCGCGCCCGCCGTGCAGAACTGATGATCGAGACGGCACTTCTGGCCCTCGGGCTGGTGCTGATCGTGGAGGGGCTGGCCTATGCGCATACCCAGCAGCCACAGCAGGGTGCCGCCGCCGATCAGCCACGCCGCCGCGGTCCAGGCACCGCCACGCAGCAGCCGGCGCGGCCGGATCGGCTTCAGATCATCGGCCAGGCCGTCGATCAGATCGTCGATCGATGCGTCCGTCATGTCATTCGCTTTCAATATATTGGCTGAGCTTTTTCAAGCCGCGATGAATATTCACCTTCACCAGCGATTCGCTCTGCCCGCAAATCCGCGATGCCTCGGCGATCGACGCGCCCTCGATCTTGACCAGGGTGATCGCCTGCGCCTGTTTCGGCGGCAACAGCGCGAGCAGATGGTCGAGGCTGAGCCGCGCATGGACCGCTTCGTCCTCGGCGCCCACGGCGGCGTCATTGTCGCCGAGTTCGGCCTCGTCGCGCTGGCGGCGCAGCATGTCGATCCAGCGATAGCGCGCGATGGCGGCGAGCCACGGCAGAAAAGCGCGATCGCTGTCCCAGGTCGCCAGCTTGCGGTGCATCGACACCAAAGTTTCCTGAATCAGATCGTCGACCTGATGCGGTGCGATCCGCCGCGCGAAATAGCGCGCGAGCCATGTCCGGCAATCGCCGAGCAGCGCGCGATAGGCCGCGCGATCCCCCCGCTGCGAAGCGGCCATCAGGCGCGCGAGCGAAGGTTCGTCGAGGCTCATTTCCCGCGCATCCTAACAAGCAAGGCATCGATGGAAAACAGGCCGCCGCCGCGCACGATCAGGATCGCGGCCATAGCGGCCCACAGCGAATGAACCGGCCACCATGCATCGGGAAAGACGAATATCTGGATGACGAGCGTCATCACCAGCAGCGCGCCCGCCGAAAAGCGGGTGGCAAGGCCGATGATCAACAGCGCGGGGAAGATATGCTCGGCCCAGGTCGTCATCGGCACCGCGATCGAAGCGTCGAGCGGCAGGCCGGAAAATTCGTTGCGAAACAGGTCATATGTGTTGGGATCGATGGTAAGGAAGCTCCCTTCGACCACCTTCGTCTGCCCCGAACGCCAGAAGACGCCGCCCAGCGCAACGCGCAGCAACAGCAGGGCGACACTTTCGGCGAACCGGCCCGAAACGATCGCCACGCCGCGATCGTAAAATGCGACAATCTGCTTCATGCTACCCTTCTTCCTGCGCCGTTTCGAGCGCCCCGGTGGCGATCAGCGACGCGATCGCCGCGCCGCCGCCCGGATGCTCTTCGGCAAGAAGCCCGATCAGGTTACGCAGCGGCACGAAATCATCGGCCAGTGCCAGCGCCGCGGCATCGGCGGGGGCAAGTGCATGAGCGCGCACCTCCGCATCGGGCCGGGCGAGGAGCACGATCCGCGTCGCCGCGAGCGCGGGGTCGAGCGCCGCCGCTGCATCGCTCGACAGGCTGACGATATGCGCGGCGGGATGCCGGCGGACCGGCAGCGACAGCAGCGCCGCCTGGCTCTGCCCTGCCAGTTCGGCCAAGGTCAGCGCCGGCGCGTCGGCAGCGTGATAGCTTTCGAGCCAGGCCCATTCGATCCGCGCAAGATCCTGCGCGCGCGGCGGTGCTTTTCCGTTCAGCCAATCGGGAAAGTCGGCGCCGATGCCGACCAGCGCTCGCCGCCGCGCGCCGTCCGTTTCAGCATAGCGCCGCGACAGCCGGTTGAATGCTTCGGCGCCCAGCAGATCGCGGCACAGCGGAAACGTCTCCTCCAGCGCGACGAGCCGCGCGTGCGAGATCGTATTGGCATGGACGCGCAGCCCGCACAGAACCTGCGCCGGATCCCCCGCGAACAGCCAGTCGGGCAAATGGTCGGGTCCACCATTGATCGCCGCGGTGATGGCAGCCTGATCGCGCTCAAGCATCGGCCGTGACGGGTGAACAGGCCGCGATGAGCGCGTCGGCGCGCGCGGCTTCGGCACGCAGCACCGCATAGTCCGGAACGTCGCTGTCCCATTCGACCAGCACAGGCGTCGGTCCTGCCCGGCGCAGGAAACGGTCGAGCAAGGTCCAGCAGGCCGTGCCGACCGGCGATCCATGATCGTCGATGGCGATCGTGCCGCCAGCACCGTCGGGCTTCACCGCATGGCCCGCCACATGAATTTCGCCGACCAGCCGCGGGTCGAAGGCATCGAGCCAGGCCTCGGGGTCGCGGCCAAGATTATGCGCGGAAACAAGAATGTTGTTGATGTCGAGCAACAGGCCGCAGCCGGTTCGGCGGCATAGTTCGTGCAGGAAATCGGCCTCGCACCAGTTGCTTGCCGCATAGGCAAGATAGCGCGACGGATTTTCGATCAGGATCGTGCGGCCGAGCCGGTCCTGCACGCGCGCCACTTCGCCCGCAAAATGCGCAAGCGCCGCGCTGGTATAGGGGATCGGCAACAGGTCGGGAAATTTGTCGCCGGGGCCGTTGCTCCAGCTCAGATGGTCCGACACCATCGCAGGCGCGTAGCGCGCGCAGAGCGCCGCCAGCGCATCGAGCTCGCCGCGATCGACGCCGCCCGACGACCCCAGCGACAGGCCGACCGAATGAAAGCTGAGCGGCATATGCTCGGCGACCGCGGTCAGCCAGCGATGCGGGGGTCCGCCCGGGCCGAAATAATTCTGGGGGTGGATTTCGGCCCAGGCGGGTGCCGTGCCCGCCTCCACCGCGGCAAGAAGCGCGGCATAATGCTGAGATTTCAGTCCTATGCCGGCGCGTCGGGGCAGCCGGGGGGTAGTGGAGGCGGACACGGCGGGGGCTCAGCTCTTCTTTTGCGGCACCGGCTTGGCATTGCCCTCATGCGCGGTCAGCGTGCCGCCCATCTTGACGCAGGTGCCCGCCGGAACCGACTTCCAGGCATTGCCCTGATAATTGACCGTCGAGGTGCCCGCGCAGCTCGTGCCCGGACCGGCGGCGCAATCATTCTTGCCCTTCAGCGCGACGCCGAAGCATTTTTCGGTCTTTCCGACCGCAGCAGCGGTTCCCGGCGCCATCGCGCCGGCGGCCATGGCCAGAACGGCCGAGGCGGCCAGCGACAGTTTCACGGCATTGCTCATTCTTCACTCCATTCACAACAAAGGGGGATGCGGGGGGATGGCATCGAAGGGAAATTCGCCGCGCCGCGCGGCAAGGTTACAGCGCGCCATCTTGTCGCCACCTTCGCGCGGCAAAGGAGCCTTTCCCCTCCCCGATACCGAGAGAGAAACGTGAGCGTAGCGTTCCGCCGCGAAAGCGATGACGAACATATGGAACCGGTCTTCGAATGGCCGATCCCGCCGGGCGCCAATCTGGTGACCCCGCGCGGACATCGTCTGCTCGGCGAAGAACTCGCGCAGATCGAAGCCGCCATCGCGGCGGCGGAAACCGACGATGCGCGCAAGAAATTGCAACGCCGCCAGCGCTATGTCGCCACGCGCCACGCGACCGCGGAGGTGCAGGTCGCGCCCGCGGACGGGATCGTCGGCGTCGGCAGCGCGGTACGCTATCGGCTCGCAGGTACCGAGCGCGCCGTGACGATCGTCGGGCATGACGAAGCCGATCCGGCGGCAGGGCGGATCGGCTTCACCGCGCCGCTTGGCCGTGCACTGATGGGCGCCGAGGTCGGCGAGAGCGTCGAATTTCAGGGCCGCGAGGATGCCATCACCCTCCTTGCCGCCGCGCCCGATGCGGAGGAATTGGCATGAAGGACAAGTTCGAACGCCACAAGCAGCCGTGGACCGCCGCCGAAATCGACAAGCTCCACACGCTGGCGAAAAAGGGCATGGCGCTCAAGGCCATCGCCAAGGCACTGACGCGCAGCGAAGAGTCGGTAAAAATCCGCGCCAAGGCCGACGGACTGTCGATCGCAAAGCTGCGCTGACGTCCCTCGCATGACCACCCCCGATTATGATGCCATCGTGCTGGGTGCCGGCGCGGCCGGGCTGATGTGCGCCGCGGTCGCGGGGCAAAGGGGTCGCCGCGTCCTGCTGCTCGACCATGCCGAGCAGGTGGGCAAGAAAATCCTGATCTCGGGCGGCGGCCGCTGCAATTTCACCAATATCCACACCGCGCCCGACCGCTATATTTCGGCGAATCCGCATTTCGCCAAATCGGCGCTCGCGCGCTACACGCCCGCCGATTTTATCGCGCTGGTCGATGCCTATGGCATTGCACATCACGAAAAGACGCTCGGCCAGCTGTTCTGCGATGGGTCGGCGAAACAGATCGTGGCGATGCTGCTCGAGGAATGTGCAAAGGGCGACGTCGATATCCGCTGCGGCCAGCCGGTGCGCGCCGTTACGCATGCGGATGGCGTCTTCTCCGTGGCCTTCGGCGACCGGCCTGTCCGCGCGCCCAACCTCGTCATCGCTACCGGCGGCCCCTCGATCCCGAAGATGGGCGCGACGGGCTTTGCTTATGATCTGGCGCGCCAGTTCGGCCTGAAAATCGTCGAACCGCGCCCCGCGCTTGTCCCGCTGACGCTCGGCGGTGACGATGTGCTGTTCCGCGACCTGTCGGGCGTCGCAACCCCGGTCGAAGCAAGCGCGGGCAAGGCGGCGTTCCGCGAAGCGGCGCTGTTCACCCACAAGGGTCTATCGGGTCCGGCGATCCTCCAGATCAGCAGCTATTGGCGTTCCGGCGATCCGGTAACGATCGATTTCCTGCCCGCCGCCGAACCCGGCTGGCTGATCGAGGCGAAGCGCGCACGCCCGCGCGCCACGCTTGCCGCAACGCTGCCCTTGCCCGATCGGCTGGCGCAGACGCTCGCCGAGCGGCTGGCGCTGCCCGGCGAGCTCGGCGCGCATACCGACCGCAAGCTCGCCGACGCCGAGGCGCGGCTGGCGCGCTGGACCTTCCGTCCGAACGGCACCGAAGGCTTCGCCAAGGCCGAAGTGACGGTGGGCGGCATTTCGACCGCAAATCTCTCATCGCAAACAATGATGGCCAAAAGCGTGCCGGGACTGTATGCGGTCGGCGAAGCCGTGGACGTCACCGGGTGGCTGGGCGGCTATAATTTTCAATGGGCCTGGGCCAGCGGATACGCGGCGGGTCAGGCTCTTTAGGAAAAAACCCAGATATTTCTTCGTCATGCCGAACGGGTTTCGGCATCCATGACCAGTGTTTCGATCGCGGGCGACAGACCCCGGGACGCAGACTGGGCAGCGAGGACCAAACAGCGGCGCCTTTGCTGCACAGGATAAGAAGAATAAAATGCCTTTTGAAAATCTCTCGCCCGTCCTTGCGGACGCCCTTGCCGCGCGCGGCTATGAAGGACTCACCCCCGTCCAGACCCAAGTCGTCGAAGCCGAAGCTGTCGGCCGCGACCTGCTCGTCTCGGCACAGACCGGATCGGGCAAGACCGTTGCCTTTGGTCTCGCCATGGCCGGCGAATTGCTCGAGGATGGGCGCCTGCCCTTCGCGGCGGCGCCACTGGCGCTGATCATCGCACCGACGCGCGAACTCGCGTTGCAGGTCAGCCGCGAACTGAGCTGGCTCTACGCGAAGGCCGGCGCGCGCATCGCGACCTGCGTCGGCGGCATGGATGCAAGCCGCGAGCGCCGGATGCTCAGCCAGGGCGTGCACATCGTCGTCGGTACCCCCGGCCGCCTGCGCGACCATCTCGAACGCGGCGCGCTCGACCTCGAATCGCTGCGCGTCGCCGTGCTCGACGAGGCCGACGAAATGCTCGACATGGGCTTTCGCGAAGACCTTGAGGAAATCCTCGACGCGACCCCCGAAACGCGCCGCACTTTGCTCTTTTCGGCGACGATCCCCAAGCCGATCGCCCAGCTTGCCAAACATTATCAGCGCGACGCGCTGCGCATCTCGACCGTCGGCGAAGATCGCGGCCATGGCGACATCGCCTATCAGGTCGTCACCGTCGCCCCGGCCGATATCGAGGGTGCGGTCATCAATCTGCTGCGGCTGCACGAAGCCGATACGGCGATGCTGTTCTGCGCGACGCGCGACAATGTCCGCCGCCTCCATGCCAGCCTGCTGGAGCGGGGCTTCGCGGCGGTCGCGCTGTCGGGCGAGCATAGCCAGTCCGAGCGCAACCATGCGCTGCAGGCGCTGCGCGACCGCCGCGCGCGGGTCTGCGTCGCGACCGACGTCGCGGCGCGCGGGATCGACTTGCCGGGACTGACGCTCGTCATCCATGTCGAAATCCCGCGCGATGCCGAAACGCTCCAGCACCGCTCGGGCCGCACCGGTCGCGCGGGGAAAAAGGGCACCGCCGTACTCATCGTCCCCTATCCGCGCCGCCGCCGCGTCGATGGCATGCTACGCGGTGCGAAGATCGACGCGCAGTGGATGAACGCGCCGACGGCGGCCGACGTCCGCGCACGCGACAAGGAACGGCTGATCGAGGCGCTGCTCGCCCCGGTCGAACATGACGCCGACGACATCGAACTCGGCCAGCGTCTGCTTGCCGAGCGCAGCGCCGAAGATATCGCCGCCGCCCTCGTCCGCGCGCACCGCGCGACGATGCCGCCGCCCGAGGATCTGATCGATAACGGCCCGCGCCCGCGCGGCGAGCGTCCCGAACGCGGCGAACGCTTCGAGCGCGCCGATCGCGGATCGGACCGCGAACAGTTCGACGACAGCGTCTGGTTCCGGCTCAATATCGGCCGCCGCCAGAATGCCGATCCGCGCTGGATTCTGCCGCTGCTTTGCCGCCGCGGCCATGTCACCAAGCACGAGATCGGCGCAATCCGCATCGGCCCCAACGAAACGCTGTTCAACATCCCGCTCGCTATCGCGGACCGCTTCGCCGAAGCCGTGTCGCGCACCGCGAACAAGGATGGCGAAGACGACAGCGGCGTCGCCATCACTCCGGCGCCCGAAGGCAGCAGCTACCCGCCGCGCCGCGACACGCGCCCCCACAAGGGCGGGCGCCGCGACGCCGCCCCGCGCCATGACGGCCCGCGCGGCGACGGCCCGCGCAAACCGCGTGGCCCCGGTGGCCCCGGCGGCAACACCGAACGATACAAGCCCAAACCCTACGGCCAGCGCAGCCCGCGCAAGACCGGGAAATATTAGGGTATAGAGCCCTTGCGCCTTCTCCGCCGCCGTCCCAAATCGGGCGAACAGCAGGAGAAGGCGCATGGAAGCGGTTGAAGCCTTTATCGAGAAGCAGGGCGGACCCGACGTCATCCAGTGGCGCAGCGTCACGCTGGGCGCCCCCGGCCCGGGCGAGGTGCTGGTCCGCCAGACCGCGGTCGGGCTCAACTATATCGACACCTATCACCGCGACGGCACCTATCCGGTCGATCTGCCGGGCGGCCTTGGCGTCGAAGCGGCGGGTGAAGTCGTTGCGGTTGGTGCCGACGTCCACGGGCTGAAGCCCGGCGATCGCGTCGCGACCTTCGGCCCCCGCCGCAATGCCTATGCGACCGCGCGGCTCGTCCCCGCCGCCGCGCTGTTCAAACTGCCCGCAGCGATCGACGACGAAACCGCGGCCGCGGCGCTGCTCAAGGCCTGCACGGTCGAAGCACTCGTCGAACGCTGCGCCAGGGTCGAGGCGGGCTGGCCGGTGCTCGTCCACGCCGCCGCCGGCGGGGTCGGCCTGATCCTCGTCCAATGGCTGAAAGCCGTCGGCGCCACCGTGATCGGCACCGTCAGCACCGCAGCCAAGGAACAGGCCGCGCGCGACGCAGGCGCCGACCATGTCATCCGCTACCGGGACGAAGATGTCGCTGCGCACGTCCGCGAAATCACCGACGGCCAAGGCGTTCCCGTCACTTTCGACGGCATCGGCATGGCGACCTGGGCGACCTCGCTCAAGGCCACCGCGCGCCGCGGGCTGATCGTCAGCTACGGCAATGCCGGCGGGCCGGTGACCGGCGTCAATCTCGGCATCCTGGCGCAGCATGGGTCGCAGTTCGTCACGCGCCCGACCTTGTTCGACTATTATCTCGATCCCGGCGAACGCGCCGCCGGCGCCGCGCGCGTGTTCGAGATGCTCGAAAGCGGCGCAGTCGCGGTCACCATCGGTCAGCGCTACCCGCTCCGCGATGCGGCTCGCGCACACGAAGATCTGGAAGCGGGCCGGACCACGGGGTCGACGCTGTTGATGCCCTGATCTTTGCCGCTTGCGGGCGGGAGGGGAGCGACTAAGCCTTCAACCGTTCGGCGTGCCAGCCGATATGCTCGGCCATGAAGGTTGAGATGAAATAATAGCTGTGGTCATAGCCCGGCTGCATGCGGATTTCGGCTTTCTGCCCCGCCTTCTCGCACGCCTCGACCAGCAGATGCGTCTTGAGCTGATCTTCCAGGAAGCTGTCCGCCTCTCCCTGATCGACGAGCAGGTCGGCAACGCGCGCACCGCCTTCGATCAGCGCGCAGGCGTCATAGTGACTCCACGGCTCGCGGTCGGCACCGAGATAGTTCGACAGCGCCTTTTCGCCCCACGGGCATTGCAGCGGCGCGACGATCGGCGAAAAGGCCGAGACCGAGCGGAAGCGGTCGGGCGTGCGCAGCGCCACCGTCAGCGCGCCATGGCCACCCATCGAATGACCGCTGATCCCCTGCCGCGTCATGTCGGCCATCGGGAAATTGCGCAGCACTACCGACGGGAGTTCATCCTCGATATAGGAGCGCATGCGGTAATTCTTTGCCCATGGCGCCTCGGTCGCATCCACATAGAAGCCGGCGCCGAGTCCGAAATCCCATGCGCCCTCCGGATCGTCGGGCACGCCCTCACCGCGCGGACTCGTGTCGGGAGCGATGAAGATGATGCCATGCTGCGCGCAGGCGGCGCGATATTCGCCCTTTTCCATCACATTGGCATGGGTGCAGGTCAGCCCCGACAGATACCACAGCACCGGCAGCTTCGCGCCCGGCGCATGATCGGGAACGAACACCGCAAAGGTCATGTCGGTGCCAGTGGTGTCGCTGGCATGGCGATAGACGCCCTGCGTGCCGCCATGGCTGCGATTGGTCGATAGCGTTTCGAGGGTCATGGATTGTCCTGCACGGGTATGGAAGCGATCAACGGCTCATGCCCCCAATGACGCAGCAGGTCGAGGATCGTTGCGCCCGCAAGCCCGATGGTTCCGGTGTTGCGCAGCGGATGGACGTTGACGCGCTCCGCCGCCGCAAGCCCGGCATCGAGTACCACCGTGATGCTTCCCGGTGCGGCGTTGATCGCGGCGAGCGGCGTCACCGATCCGGGCGCGATGCCGAGCAGCCGCTGCATGTCGTCGGGCTTGCCGAAGCTCACGCGCTTGCATCCGATCGCGGCGGGCAGCGCTTTCAGGTCGACGCGCGCTTCGCCCGGCACGGTGACGAGCCAGAAGGCCCCGCCCGCGTCCTTCAGAAACAGATTTTTGGTGTGCGCGCCGGGAATCGCGGCATTCACCGTGTCGCTTTCGGCGACGGTGAACACCGCGACATGTTCGTGCGCGGTGAAGGGGATGGCGAGCGCATCCAGATCCGCCAGCAATCCCGCTTCGCCGCGCATAGGGCCTCAGACGATCAGACGACGCGGTGCAGCGCGCACAGCTTGTTGCCCGACGGATCGCGCAGATAGGCGAGGTACAGGCTGCCGAAACCGCCTTCGCGCACGCCCGGCGGATCTTCGATCGAGGTGCCGCCCGCGGCGACGCCGGCGTCATGCCATGCCTTCGCCTGCTCCGGCCCTTCCATCGCGAAACCGATGGTGCAGCCATTGCCCGCGGTTGCCGGCTGGCCGTCGATCGGTGCCGTCACCAGGAACAGCCCGCCATTGTGCATATAGATGAGGCGCCCCTTGTCGTCGACGATGCCCGGCTTGCCGCCGATCGCCTGAAAGGTCGCGTCATAGAATTTCTTCGATGCGTCGAGGTCGTTCGATCCGACCATATTGTGACTGTACATCGCCCTTGGCTCCTCCTGATTTGGTTGCGAATCGGGACTTATCCTGTTCGCGTGACTAACGGAAGACCACCGTCTTGCGTCCGTCGATCAACACCCGCTGTTCGGCGACCCAGCGCACCGCGCGCGCGAGCACCTGCGCCTCGACATCGCGGCCGATACGGATCAGGTCGTCGATCCCGTCACGGTGGTCGACACGCTCGACCGCCTGCTCGATGATCGGGCCTTCGTCGAGGTCGCTCGTCACGAAATGCGCCGTCGCGCCGATCAGCTTCACCCCGCGTTCGTGCGCGCGATGATAGGGCTTGGCCCCCTTGAAGCCGGGCAGGAAACTGTGGTGGATATTGATGCAGCGCCCCACGAGCTTCGCCGACAGATCGGCCGAAAGCACCTGCATATAGCGTGCGAGCACCAGATAATCGGCGCCGCCGCGTGCCATGACGTCCAGCATCGCGGCTTCCTGTTCGGCGCGGTTCGCGTCGCTGACGGGCAGATAGTGGAACGGCACGCCGTGCCATTCGGTCAGGCGGCGCAGATGGTCGTGGTTGGACACCACGCCGACGATGTCGATCGCCAGATTGCCCGTCGACCAGCGGTGGAGCAGGTCGTTGAGGCAATGGCTGCCCTGCGACACGGCGATCACGAAGCGCGGCTTGGCGCCGGCATCGCTGATCCGCGCTTCCATGCCGAACCGCGCGACGATCGGCGCGAACGCCGCGCGCACCGCGTCCAGCGTCTGCGGAAAGCGCGGACCCGCGCCGCGAAATTCGACGCGCATGAAAAAGCGCCCCGAATCGAGGTCGGCATATTGCTGGCTGTCGAGGATGAAGCCGTCGGTTTCGGCAAGCAGCCCCGTCACCGCCGCGACAATCCCCACCGCATCGACGCAGCTGAAGGTCAGGACGAAAGCGGCCGGACGTTCGGTCGTCATGTCAGCCCGAAATCTTGTGGAATGCGCACAGCTTGTTGCCCGCCGGATCGCGCAGATAGGCCAGATACAGCACCCGGCCTTCGGTCGCGTTGCGAATGCCCGGCGGATCCTCGGCGCTCGTCCCGCCATTGGCAAGGCCCGCGGCGTGCCACGCATCGACCGCCTCGGGCGAGGCCGCGAGCAGGCCGAGCGTATGGCCGTTTCCGCACGCCGCCGCTTCACCATTCACCGGCTTGGTGATGACGAGCCGTCCGCCGTCATGCGCGTAGATCAACCGGCCATGCTCATCGACGCGGCCGACGGGGATGCCGAGCGCACCAAGCGCCGCATCGTAAAAGCGCTTGGTCGCCGCAATATCGTTGGCGCCGAGCGTGACATGGCTGAACATGCTGCGCGTCCTTCCGCGTCAATACACGACAACGCTGCGGATGCTTTCCCCCGCATGCATCAGGTCGAACCCCTTGTTGATCTCTTCGAGGCCCATGACGTGGGTGATCATCGGGTCGATCTCGATCTTGCCCGTCATGTACATGTCGACGATCTTGGGCACATCGGTGCGGCCCTTGGCGCCGCCGAAGGCGGTGCCGCGCCAGTTGCGCCCGGTGACGAGCTGGAAGGGACGCGTCGCGATTTCCTTGCCCGCCTCGGCGACCCCGATGATGATCGAGGTGCCCCAGCCGCGGTGGCAGGCTTCCAAGGCGGTGCGCATCACCTCGGTATTGCCGGTCGCGTCGAAGGTGTAATCGGCGCCGCCGTCGGTCATCTGGACGATCGCCGCGACGACATCCTCGCGGCTCATGCCCTTCGAGTTCAGGAACTCGGTCATGCCGAACTTGCGACCCCATTCTTCGCGGTCGGGATTGATGTCGACGCCGATTATCCGGTTCGCGCCGGCAAGCCGCGCGCCCTGGATCACGTTGAGCCCGATACCGCCGAGCCCGAAGACGACGACATTGTCGCCGACCTGCACCTTCGCGGTGTTGATCACCGCGCCGACGCCGGTGGTCACGCCGCAGCCGATGTAGCAGCTCGACTGGAAGGGCGCGTCCTCGCGGATCTTCGCGACCGCGATCTCGGGCAGCACGGTGAAGTTCGAGAAGGTCGAGCAGCCCATATAATGGAAGATCGGCTGGCCCTTGTACGAAAAGCGCGTCGTGCCGTCGGGCATCAGTCCCTTTCCTTGGGTGGCGCGGATCGCGGTGCAGAGGTTGGTCTTGCCCGAAAGGCAGCTTTTGCACTGGCGGCATTCGGGCGTGTAGAGCGGGATCACATGGTCGCCGGGCTTGACGCTGGTCACGCCCGCGCCGACCTCACGCACCACGCCCGCGCCCTCATGCCCCAGCACGCTCGGGAAGATGCCCTCGCTGTCGAACCCGTCGAGCGTATAGGCGTCGGTGTGGCAGATGCCCGTCGCCATGATCTCGACCAGCACCTCGCCCGCCTTCGGGCCTTCCAGATCGAGTTCGACGATTTCGAGCGGCTTCTTCGCTTCGAACGCAACGGCGGCGCGGGTCTTCATGGGCGGTCTCCTTCTTGCGCGCTCCAATCAGGCAAATGGGGCGGCAATGCAAGATGCGAGGGTGCATTCCCAACCTTCGTCATGCTGAACGCGTTTCAGCATCCATAACCCGGCGCCATCCCGTTAGGACGGCGACAGTTTGAGTTTCGCACAAAGACACAAAGCCACAAAGAAGAAGGCTTGGGCCGACAGGCTCATTATTCCCGTCAACGATGTGGCGGGCCGTGCCGCCGCAAAGGAAAGCCGCTTCGCGGCTGGCACGACATCTTCGTGGCCTTGTGTCTTTGTGCGAAACAAAAAAACGCAGCCTTGAAGGACGCGACAGGCCATGGACCCTGAAACAAGTTCAGGGTGACGAGAATGGAAAAGTCGTACGCCTCCCACACTACCCTCCCCTTCGTCACCCCGGACTTGATCCGGGGTCCATTAACGCCAGCGCCGGACCAGTGGATCCCGGATCAAGTCCGGGATGACGATGAAATAGAGTTGCGCTCGCCTCGCTCCTCGAGCCGCTCCGCCGGCAGGAGGAGCCGATCTGGGCCGTCTATCCGCAGCGCCGCCATCTGCTGCCGAAGGTGCGGCCGCTGATCGACAAGATCCGCGAGGAATTGCCATGGGCGTTGCGACGGAGCGAGACAGTTTAGACCGTCAGCGTCAGAAGGCTCGCGGGCCGTTGGCGAGCAATGGCCTCCAGATAATATCCAGCGGAATGCTCACATCGTCCAAGTCGTACATCGCAGAGAGCGAAGACTCCGCAGCCGCGATCAAATCGCGGCTGCCTTCGGCACCGAGAAATCGTCCCGAGTGCGTATATTGAAACTTCCACCCTGCTTGCGAAATTGATTCAGAAGCACGGATCGACACCCACCGATCACACCAGATGGTCAGCGCCAAAGTCTGCCGCTTGCGCGCCCTGAATGTGATTTCCACCCGCTCTTCGGCCTCGCCATCGCGATGCTCGACGAAGCGCTCAATCATCGGCGTAGCATTGCGATGCTTTAGCGCTTTGCCCCGGCGCTTTAGGCTATCGAGCACGTCCAATATGAATGGGCAATCAGGCCTGTCGAGCATGCGTGTCTCTTTAGCGAAAAAGGGTCGGGGCGCTATCAGTCACAAGTTGAAGCTCAACACTCCACCACGCTGACCGCCAGCCCGCCCTTCGACGTTTCCTTATACTTATCCCGCATGTCGCGGCCCGTTTGCAGCATCGTGGCGATCACCGTGTCGAGGCTGACGACATGCGTGCCGTCGCCGATCATCGCAATGCGGCTGGCGTCGATCGCCTTGATTGCGCCCATCGCGTTGCGTTCGATGCACGGGATTTGTACGAGGCCACCGATGGGGTCGCAGGTGAGGCCGAGGTTATGCTCCATGCCGATTTCGGCGGCATTCTCGACCTGCGCGTTGGTGCCGCCGAGCGCGGCGGTCAGCCCCGCTGCCGCCATCGAACAGGCGACGCCGACCTCGCCCTGGCAGCCGACTTCGGCGCCCGAGATGCTGGCGTTGCGCTTGTACAATGCCCCGACCGCGCCCGCGGCGAGCAGGAAGGTGCGCACGCCCTTGGCATCACCGCGATAGCTGCGCCGGTAATAGCGGATCACCGCCGGGATGATCCCCGCCGCGCCATTGGTGGGCGCGGTGACGACCTTGCCGCCCGCGGCATTTTCCTCGTTCACCGCCATCGCCCACAGGTTGATCCAGTCCATCATCGCCATCGGATCGGACAGGTTCGCCTCATGCCGTTCGCGGATGTCGGCGGCGATCTGCGGCGCGCGGCGCTTGACCTTCAGCCCGCCGGGCAGCGTGCCCGTGCTGCAGCAGCCCGCATCGATCGACGCGTCCATCGCGGCGGCGATCAGGTCGAGCCCGGCCTCGACCTGTTCGGGGCTGCGGTGCACCAGCTCGTTGTCGAGCATCATTTCGGCGAAACTCTTGCCCGACGCCGCACCCATGCTGAGGAGATCAGCGCCCGAGGTGAAGGCGAAAGGCAGCGCCACCTCGTCCTCGGCGCCGCGGCTGTTGCGTCCCGCCTCCTCCTCGTCGACGACGAAACCGCCGCCGATCGAGAAATACATGCGCTTGGCCAGTATCTCGCCATCGCTATCGCGCGCGGTGAAGCTCAGGGCGTTGCTGTGAAAGGGCTGGCGCTGCTTCATCTGGAAATGCAGGTCGCGCGCCGGTTGAAAGCGGACGCGCTGGCGGCCGAGCAGATAAAGAAAGCCCTCATTCTCGGCGCGGTCCCAATGCGCCTTGATCGCAGCGAGGCTGGTTTCGGCCGGGATTTCGCCCGCCAGCCCGGCGACCACTGCGGTATCGGCCGCGTGCCCCTTCCCCGTCAGCGCAAGCGAGCCATAGAGATCGGCCTCGACATGCGCCGCCTTGCCGAGGAGGCCGCGTTCGTCGAGCCAGACGGTGAAGCGCCGCGCCGCAACCATCGGTCCGACGGTATGCGAGCTCGATGGCCCGACACCGATTTTGAAAAGTTCGAAGAGGCTGATCGTCATGCCGCGCCTATAGGCGAGGAAATAGTCTTATGACAGAAGCCAATGCCCTGATGTCTAAAGCCGTGTGCCCCCGCGAAGGCGGGGGTCCATCATCCGTGGGCGAAAATTGGCACCGATCGGAGATGGGTCCTCGCCTTCGCGGGGACGCACGGCCTTTTCTTTGACGGGAAATTACGCCGGATAGCTCCAGGCACCGTCGCGCGCCAGATTTTCGGCGGCAAAATCCCAGTTGAGCAGTTCGTCGACCACCGCGTCGACATAGGCCGGGCGCAGGTTCTTGCGGTCGATGTAATAGGCATGTTCCCACACGTCGATGACGAGCAGCGGCTTGATCCCCGCGGTCACTTCGGTCCCGGCGTCATGCGTGTCGGTGACCGACAGCTTGCCGTCCTTGGCGACCAGCCACGCCCAGCCCGAAGCGAAATGGTTGACCGCCGTGTCCTTCAGCTTTTTCTTGAGATCGTCCAGCGACCCGAAGTCGCGGTCGATCGCCGCGGCGAGATCGCCCGACGGCGCCGTCTTGGACGGCGACAGGCAGTTCCAGTAGAAAGCGTGGTTCCACGACTGGGCGCTGTTGTTGAACAGCCCCTTGTTGCCCGACCCTTCGGCATGGTGGATGATTTCTTCCAGGCTCTTGCCGGCGAGGTCGGTGCCTTCGATCGCAGCATTGGTCTTGTCGACATAGGCCTTGTGGTGCTTGCCATGATGCGTCGCGAGCGTGTCGGCCGAAATATGCGGCGCCAGCGCGTCCTCGGCGTAGGGCAGCGGCGGAAAAGCGATTGTCATGGCAGTCTCCTTTTTTGGTGTTCGGGGGTGTAACTCGGTATGTTTGACGCGAGTTGCAACCCCGTGACGACGAATTTTTGCCTCTCTCAGCGTCATTGGGAGCGGAGCGAAGCAATCCAGAGCGGGTTTATGCAAAATCTGGATTGCCGCGTCGCCTTCGGCTCCTCGCAATGACGCAGAGAATCACGTCACCATGCTGCGCAGCGCCGCGATCCGGTCGGCTTCCTCCGCCGGCTTGTCGCGCCGGATGCGCGCGATGCGCGGGAACCGCATCGCCAGCCCCGACTTGTGCCGCTTCGATGCGTGGATCGAATCGAAGGCGACTTCGAGAACCAGCGTCTTTTCGACCTCGCGCACCGGGCCGAAGCGATCGACCGTATTGTCGCGCACGAACTTGTCGAGCCACTTGAGCTCCGCGTCGGTGAAGCCCGAATAGGCCTTGCCCACCGGCAGCAATTCGCCCGCCTCGGTCCAGCAGCCGAAGGTATAATCCGAATAGAAGCTGGCGCGGCGCCCGTTGCCACGCTGCGCATACATCATCACGCAATCGGCGGTCAGCGGATCGCGTTTCCATTTGTACCACAGCCCCGCCCTTCGCCCGGCAACATACAGGGCATCACGCCGCTTGAGCATCACCCCTTCGATCGCGGCGTCGCGCGCGCCGGCGCGCAGATCGGCGAGTGCATTGAAATCTTCGGCCGCGATGAGCGGCGACAGGTCGAAATGGCTGGCGGCCAGCCGCGGGACGAAGGCCTCCAACTGGCGTCGTCGCTCGGTCCACGGCAGGGCGCGCAAATCATCGCCATCGACGCCAAGCAGGTCATAGACGCGCACGAAGGCTGGATAATCGGCGAGCATCTTTTTCGACACGGTCTTGCGCCCCAGCCGCTGTTGCAGCGCGTTGAAGCTCGCCGCCCCTCCCTGTGTTTCTGGCCCGCCCTGAACCTCGCCGCGCACCAGCAATTCGCCGTCGATCACCGCCTCCTCATCGAAGGCCGCGACCAGTTCGGGGAAAGCACTGTTGATCTCCTCGCCGCCGCGGCTGTAAATCCGCGTCTCGCCGGCGGCATGGACGATCTGGACGCGGATGCCGTCCCATTTCCATTCGGCGGCGAAGTCGGCGAGGTCGACATCCTCTTGCTCGAGCGGGTGCGCGAGCATGAAGGGCCGAAAGAAGGCGACGTCGGCAAGGTCGGGACGCGGTGCCCGTCCCTCGCCCCAGGCGAACAGCGGCGCATAGGGCGGCGGGATCGCGTGCCACAGCTCCTCGACATCGTCGACCGGCACGCCGAACGCCTGTGCAAAAGCCTGTTTCGCCAGCCGCGCCGACACCCCGACGCGCATCCCGCCCAAAGCCAGTTTGAGCAGCGCATAACGCCCGTCGGCGTCGAGCCGGTCGAGCAATGCGGCGACGATCGCGGGCGCATCGCTGCGACTGGCGGCGGCCAGCGCGTCGACGGCTTCGGAGACCGATAAATCATCCCGTTCGTCCTGAGGAGACCCTGAGCCTGTCGAAGGGTCGTCTCGAAGGACCGCTGCAGATGGTTCGAGACGCGACTTCGACGGGCTCAGCCGCTCCTCACCACGAACGGATGGCGGTTCCGGCCACAACAGCGCCGCCGTCTCCGCCGTATCGCCGACAAAGTGCCGCGACAGCCGGAACAGTTCCTCGTCCACGCGCGTCGCGAGCAGCGTCCGCACCGTCCCCGCCTTCACCGCCGGAAAGTCGAGCGCCTCGGTCAACGCCGCAAGCGCCCAGCCGCGATCGGGATCGGGCGTATGCTTCAGATAATCGACGATCAGCGCCAGCTTGCTGTTGCGCGAGCGCGTGTAGATCAGCCGGTCGATCAGGGCGGCGAAGCGCTTCACGCCTCCTCCTCCAGGTCGCGGCCGACGAGGTGCAGCGCGCGCGCCTTGCGCTGGGTGAGTTCGCACCAGCGCAAGAGGCCGTCCTCGCTGCCGTGGGTGATCCAGCTCTCCTTGGGGTTCACTTCGGCGATCGTCGCGGTCAGTTCGTCCCAGTCGGCATGGTCGGAGATGACGAGCGGCAGTTCGACCATCCGTTGCCGCGCGCGCTGGCGCACCCGCATCCAGCCCGACGCCATCGCGGTGACGGGATCGGGGAGCCGCCGCGACCAGCGGTCGTTGAGCGCGGACGGCGGGGCAATGACGATCTGCCCCGCCATCGCCGCCTTGTCGGTTTCGGATACCAGCCGCAATTCGCCCAGATCGACGCCGTGCGCAGCATAGAGCGCGCACATCCGTTCGAGCGCGCCGTGAATATAGATCGGCGCATCCCAGCCCGCGCCGCGAAGTTCGGCGATCACCCGCTGCGCCTTGCCGAGCGCATAGGCGCCGACGAGTATCGCGCGGTCGGGCTCGGCACGCACCGCGCCGATCAGCTTGGCGATCTCATCCCCAGTCGGCGGGTGCCGGAACACCGGCAGGCCAAAGGTCGCCTCCGTCACGAAAATATCGCACGGCACCACCTCGAACGGTGCGCAGGTCGGGTCGGCGCGGCGCTTGTAGTCGCCGGTGACGACGATCCGCTCGCCGCGATACTCCATCAATATCTGCGCGCTGCCGAGCACATGGCCGGCGGGATGGAAGCTGAACCGCACCCCGCCGCGCTCGAACCCGTCGCCATAGGCAAAGGCCTGATTATGACTCGCCTCGGCATCGACGCCATAGCGCAGGGCCATGATCGCGAGCGTCTCCGGCGTCGCGAAGACCGATCCATGCCCGCTGCGCGCATGATCGGCGTGGCCGTGGGTGACCGCAGCGCGCGCAACGGGGCGCGACGGATCGATCCACAAGTCGGCGGGCTTCACATAGATGCCGCTCGGGTGCGGCTCGATCCAGCTAGCGCCGGGCATCAGGCGGCCAGCTTTCGCGCGCGGATCAGGTCGGCGACGAACATCTCGCGCTCCTTGGCCGCGCGTTCGCGGTCGGGCAGGCGGAGCAGGAACGACGGATGGACCGTCGCGATCAGCTTCGTGCCGCCCTCCAATTCATGCACCGACCCGCGCATCGACGCGATCGTCGCGCTTCGCCCCGTCACCCCGCGCAGCGCACTACCGCCCAGCGTCACGATCACGTCGGGCCGGACCAGCGCGCGCTCCTTGTCGAGCCACCAGCGGCAGATGTCGATCTCGGCAGCCGTCGGATTCTGGTGCAACCTTCGCTTGCCGCGCGGTTCGAATTTGAAATGCTTGACCGCGTTGGTCAGAAACAGCCGCCGTCGGTCCATGCCCGCTTCGTCGAGCGCTTCGTTCAGCACTTGCCCTGCCGGGCCGACGAAGGGCCGTCCCTGCAAATCCTCCTGATCGCCGGGCTGTTCGCCGACCAGCATGATCCGCGCCGTCGCCGGTCCCTCGCCCGCGACCGCCTGCGTCGCGTCGCAATAGAGCGGACAGCGCGTGCAGCGATCGAGCGCGCGTGCGATCGCGTCGAGCGTATCAAGGGCTTGGGTCGAGGCGTCGTCGTCGGTCACGCGTTTGCGCCATTTCTCCGTTCGCGCATTCGCAGCCGAAACGGCCACCGCGCGCATCCGTTCCACGCGCGCCTCGGCGCCTGCCAGCAACGGCGCGATATCCTGCGCCTCGGGCAGGTTATGCCAATATTTTTTCGGCATTTCGGCGCGCATCGCGGCGATCTTGACGCGCGCGGGGTTGAAGATCGCGCCATAATAGGTGCGCCATTGATCCTCGACCACATCGCTCTCCGGCACTTCGTCCCGCGTCCCGCCGGGGCCGTAACGCAGCTCCTCGTCCTGCCAGATCGCACGCGCGTCGGGGGTTACGATCGCCCAGTCCATGCCGGTGAAGCGACGCTGGAAAAAGGGGGCGGTCAGCCGCAGGATGCGGTGCGCGGGCTCGAACCACGCCGCGAAGCGCTCGCGCTCGCCATCCTCGCCCAGCCGCCGGAACCGCACGAAGGCGTGCATCTTGTGAACGTCGCGGCGGATCGCCTTGTCGGCCTTCATCAGCCAGTCGACATCGGCGTCGGTGCGCCGTTCAAGCAGCCGACGGTCTTGCAACGCGCGCCAAAGGACGCGGTAAAGACGAGCGGGCACCGCGGCATCGCGGTAACAGATCACCCGCTCGGCGATCGCAACCAGCTCGCGCGGCAGGCTGAGCGCGCCGGACGGCGGCAGCACCGCTGCGGCCTCGCCGAACAGCGATGCGCCCTCGCCGCCGCCGCGCCAGTTGATGTCCTCGGGCGCAATCCCGTCCGCCAGCAGGCTGCGCGCGGCGCGGCGCCATTCGCCGAAATCGCCGGGCGTTTGGAGAACGACCTCCCTCACAGCGCCAGCGTCAGTTGTTCCGCGGGCGGCGCGAAGCGGGCGCGCAGGTCGGCGCTGTCGGTGAGCTTGCCCGGCCGCCAGTCGGGCGTGACGATGAAGGGCAGCAGCTTTTTGACCGACGCTGTCAGCTTGGCGAGGTCGCCGAGCCGCACCTTGCCCAGCCGCCGCGCCGCCACGATGCGGTCGACCGCGCGCGTGCCAAGACCGGGCACGCGGAGCAGCAGTTCGCGCGGCGCCCGGTTGATGTCGACGGGGAAGCTCTCGCGCCGCTGGAGCGCCCACGCAAGCTTGGGATCGATCGCCAGGTCGAGCATACCGCCGCGCCCGCCCGCCATGATCTCGGCGCGCTCGAAGCCATAGAAGCGCAGCAGCCAGTCGGCCTGATACAGGCGGTGCTCACGCATCAGCGGCGGCCGCACCGGGGGCAGGTCGCTGCTCGCGTCGGGAATGGGACTATAGGCCGAATAATAGACGCGGCGCAGCCGATAGCCCGAATAGAGGTTGGTCGCCGCGTGCAGAATGTCATCGTCGCGCGCGCCGTCGGCGCCGACGATCATCTGCGTCGATTGCCCGGCAGGCGCAAAGCGCGGCGGCGGTGCCTTGCCGATCAGCCGTCCCTTCGCGGCGTCGAGGACGTCGGCCTCGCGCGTGCGCACCGATGCCATCGTCTTGCGGATGACGCCGGGCTTCTTTTCGGGCGCAAAGCTCGCCAGTCCTGCCTCGGTCGGCAGTTCGACATTGGTCGACAGCCGGTCGGCATAGATGCCGGCAAGCGCGATCAGCGCGGGATCGGCGCCCGCGATCGTCTTCAAATGGATATAGCCCTGAAAGCGATGCTCCTCGCGCAGCAGCCGCGCGACCTCGACCAGCTGCTCCATTGTATAGTCTTCGGACCGGATGATCCCCGACGACAGGAACAGCCCCTCGATATAGTTGCGCTTGTAGAAATCGAGTGTCAGCCGCACGACCTCCTGCGGATCGAAACGCGCGCGCGCGACATTGCTCGACGCCCGGTTGATGCAGAAGCGGCAGTCATAAACGCAGAAATTGGTCAGCAGTATTTTGAGCAGCGAAATGCAACGGCCGTCCGGCGCGTAGCTATGGCATATGCCCATGCCCTCGGTCGATCCGATGCCCTTGGTCGCGGTCGAATCGCGCCGCACCGTTCCCGAGGATGCACAGGAGGCGTCATATTTCGCTGCATCGGCAAGGATCGCGAGCTTTTGCAGAATCGATTTTCCCGCCATGCCACCCGTTTAACACGAGAACATTTAAGGAACAAATCGCCTCGTCGCGTTTCAGGCTTCGCGCCATTTGGCGGGCAGCGCGATCTCGACGCGCAGGCCCTCGGGGTTCCAGTGCCGGGTGATCGTGCCGCCCAGATTGTTGCGGACGCTGCGCTCCATCAGCAGCGTGCCGAAACTGGTGCGGTCGGGTGGGCCGATCGGCGCATCGCCGCCGCTTTCGGTCCAGTCGAGCCGGAACAGGCGCGGCTCGCTGCCTTCGGGGTCCTGGCTCCAGCTTACATCGACCTGTCCGCGCGCGCCGGTCAGAGCGCCATGCTTGACCGCATTGGTCGCCAATTCGTTGAACAGCAGCGCCATCGCTACCAGCGCATTTTCGGGAAGCAGCAGATCGGGACCCGACCAGCGCACGCGCGGAAAAGCCGCTTCGACCTCGCGCATCAGCGCGTGTATCGATCCGGTCATGAAATTTGCGCCGAGCAGGACGTTCTGCGCGCGATTGAGCGCATCGAGCCGACTGCTGATCCGTTCGACATAATCGTCGACATCGCGCGCCGAATTTTTGGTGAGCGAAATGATCGCGCCGACCGTTGCAAACAGGTTGCGCATCCGGTGGTGCAGCTCGCGCATCAACAGCGTCGCATTTTCCTGGCGGCTCTTCTGTTCGGTGATGTCGGCGCTGATCCCGGTCAGAATGGCATCGTCGCGGCGCACATCCCAGTCCCCGCGCGCCGCGATCCAGCGCACACCGCGTTCGGGATGGTCGATGCGGTACTCCATCGAATAGGGCGCGCCGCTGTCGACAGAGGCATAGAGCACGCGGCGCACCGCGTCGCGATCCTCGGGATGAACGCGCGCGAAAAACCCCTCGCCGGTCCTCAATGCGGTTTCGAAATCGGCGCCCCATAGCTCGGCGGTGGCGCCGCGCCATTTGAGCTCGTCGGTGCGCGCGTCGAACTGCCAGGTCGCAATGCACGAAAAGTCGAGCGCGCGTTCCAGCATGTGCCGCGCCTCGTCGCGCTCCATCACGGTGCGCCGCAGGTCGGCCTCGGCCATGATGATCGCCGCCAGATCCTCGAGCCGTTCGCGCTCGCGGTCCGCAAAATCGGCGCGCGGCCGCCGGTCGATGATGCACAAAGTCCCCAGCACCGCGCCATTATAGGCGCGTAGCGGCACGCCGGCGTAAAAGCGGATCAGCGGTTCGCCGGTGACCAGCGGATTGCCGCGAAAACGGCTGTCCTCCAGCGTATCGGCGACGATCATCGCCTGCTCGCTGGTCACGACATATTGGCAAAAGCTGATCTCGCGCGGCGTTTCGGGCACATCGAGGCCGTAGGAGGATTTGAACCATTGCCGGCAATCGTCGACCAGCGAAACAAGTGCGATCGGCGCCTCGAACAAATCCGCTGCAAGTTTGGTGACACGGTCGAACGCCGGTTCGGGGGCGGTATCCAATATCCGGTATTCGCGAAGCGTCTCGAGCCGGCGGCGTTCGCGCTCGCGCATGTCCCTCGAACCCCCTTCGTCGCCCCCGTCGGCCAAAGCCCGCCCTCCGTCTTTTCCCGCCGCGCTCTTCTCCGAAGCGCCCTCGCTCGATGCCGTCGCATCGATTGCCGTGGTGGGGCGCTGTGCCATGAATCTGGTCCCTGCAAAAGCTTGTGAATGAGCGCGCAAGAAAAAGACCATCTTTCTGCTACTTACGCGGCGATCCGGTAGCGTCCCGGCAGACTCTACGCATCAGGCGCGTGGTGGTTGCAGAAAATGGGGGTGCTTTTTTGCTTCAATCCGGGAACCCGCCCCCGCGGGGCGCGTATGATCGGTTCAAAGAGGGAGGTTCCTGCATGAGCTTGGGCGAAGAAATCCGTGGCCATCTGCCGTTCCTGCGCCGCTATGCGCGCGCGCTCACGGGCAGTCAGCAACATGGCGACAATTTCGTCCACACCACGCTGGAAGTCATTGTCGCGGCGCCCCAGGAATTTCGCACCTGTCCCGATACGCGTATCGACCTCTACCGCAGTTTCCACCGCATCTGGGAAAGCGCCTATATCGACGATGGCGAAGGCAGCGACGCCGAACTCGACCCGGTGCTGCGCGCCGCGAACGACCGCCTCCGCCGGATCACGCCGCTCGGCCGCCAGATCCTCCTGCTGACCGCGCTCGAAGGTTTTTCGGCCGACGAGGCCGCGGCGATCACTGGCACCGACATCCCCACCGTAGAAACGCTGCTCGCCGAAGCGGTCGGCGATCTCGACCGCGAATCGCGCACCTCGGTGCTGATTATCGAAGACGAGCCGCTGATCGCGATGGAGCTTGAACAGATCGTCCGCGAACTCGGCCACGAGGTTGCCGGGATCGCGACGACGCACGACGATGCGGTCGCGGCGTTCGAACGCACCGAGGCCGGCCTCGTCCTCGCCGACATCCAGCTTGCCGACGGATCGTCGGGGATCGACGCGGTACAGGATATTTTGGCGATCGCCCCCGTCCCGGCGATCTTCATCACCGCCTTTCCCGAACGGCTGCTCACCGGCAACCGCGTCGAGCCGACCTTCCTGATCTCCAAGCCCTTCCGCCAGAACATGGTCCGCGCCGCGATCAGCCAGAGCCTTCTCTTCACCCCCCAACTCGCGGCATAGGGCTTCGCTGGCCACCGGGGCGCTCACCCCGATACGGAGCGAATGACCGGAAACGACCGATTGCGGTCGTTCGGTCCTCCCCGTGGCGAAGTCATGGGGAGGTGGCAGCCTGCAGGGCTGACGGAGGGGCAATGCCGCGGCGCCACGGCCCCTCCACCACGCCCTTCGGGCGCAGTCCCCCTCCCCATCGCTGCGCGACAGGGAGGATATTCTCATTCGTCCGGCATTGATGTGTTCCCCGGCGAAAGCCGGGGCCCAAGGCTTTACTGCACCAACGTTAGCGGTTGACGTTCTGGACCCCGGCCTTCGCCGGGGAACACGAAGCGGTTAGCGGCGAAGTCCGTTCCCCACCCCGCAGCCGCCACGCAGGCGCCGTCAATCCGGCGATGCCCCCCCGCCTGTCAGTTGGTCGACGCTGCCCATGATCGTCGCGAAGGCTTCGCTCGGCGGCAGCGGGTCGTCGCTGCGCAGCGGCATGTCGCCACCGTCGAGGATCGCCTGCAAGGCGGCCCGGGCGCGCGAGACGCGGCTTTTCATCGTGCCGACCGCGACGCCGCAGATGTCGGCGCCTTCCTCATAGGATAATTGCCCTGCGCCGATAAGGATCAGCGCCTCGCGCTGGTCGACGGGCAGCATCATCAGCGCGCGCTGCACGTCGGACAGGTGCAGGCTGTCGTCCTGATCGTCGGGCGCGACGAGCAGGCGTTCGGCGGCGAGCTCATCATAATCGGCGGTGAATTTCTTGCGCCGCATCTGCGACAGGAAACAGTTGCGCAGGATGACGAAGGCCCAGCTCTTCATGCTCGACGGCCCCGGAATATAGCTTGCGCGCGCCTTCCATGCCTTCAGCATCGTCTCCTGCACCAGATCGTCGGCCAGGTCGGCGTTGCCGGTCAAACTGCGGCCGAAGGCGCGCAGATGCGGCAGCATCGCCGCCAGCTCCTGCTTGAAGCTGGCGTCGTCGAGCGGTCGGGGCGTGTCGTCGCTGATAATCGGGCCTTTATCTGGGCAATCTCTCGATGCGTCTGGCATCGGGCTTAGCGTGTTGAAACGTCGATGGAAAGCGGCGATCCTTCACCCCGCAATGGCTCAGGCGGGAACCGCGGCCGTCGGCCGGCGACGTCCAAGCGCGATGAAATTGGCCATCATCTGTTCGTCGACGGGGTCGAGCCGGCCGTTGGCGGCCAGCCGCCTCAGACTGTCCTCATGCCCGTCAAAATTGGGTTCGTAGAGCATCGACCAGTCGCCGAATTCGCGGTGGTCGATGTCACGACGCCGCACCTCGACCATACCGCTGTGACGGCGGTCGTCGCGGATCGCGGCGAGGCACGCCTCGACCTTGTCGCCCGGGCCTTCCAGCAATTGCATGAAATTATGCCCGTTGAAGATCAGGGCGCCGGTCAGCGCATCGCGAGCATTGTTGCGGCGTGCCGTACCCAGAATATCGGCAATGTCGTCGGGCGTTATCAGCGGGTCCGCAACGCTGACATAGATAATCGATCGCAAGTCACATGACTCCCGGCTTCCCCATTCAAGGAGCGTTGTGACCCCATCCGCAAACCCGTGCGGGCCTGCCCAACCTGCTTAGGGCGCGTGTTGCCCCTTGGCAACGCATTCGTCGCAAAATCGAAATTGCCGGGAACCAGCGGCGATCTTCCTCGTTGCTTCGGCATGGCTACGCATGGTGACAACAGGATCAACGGCAAGCCGCCCCACCCGGCGGAGGAAGCCGAAGTCGTGCGCCGCACGAATGGCAGCTTTCCGGGGACGGACAGCGACCAGTGGCATCGCACGCTGACCGGTCGGCAGTCGCCCGAGCCGGTGAGTGCGAAGCTGCGCATGATCTATGGCAGCGTCGTCGCCGAAAAGCTTCCCGACCAGATGCTCGATCTTTTGGCCCAACTCGATCAGAAAAGCCCTAAACTCTGATGACCCGCCCTGCTGCTGCGCCGCGTTCGCAGGAAAATGACAGCCTGTCGGACGGCGAATTCAAGGCGCTTCTCGCTGGCGTCATCCCGCATCTGCGCGCTTATGGGCGCAGCCTGTCGGGCAATCCCGATCTTGCCGACGATCTGACGCAGGACACGATGGTCAAGGCGTGGGCGTCGCGTGCGCGCTTCGAACGCGGCACCTCGATCAAGGCGTGGACTTTCGTCATCCTGCGCAACACCTTCCTTTCGCAGATGCGCCGCAACAAATTTCACGGCGAATATGACGAAACAACCGTCGAGCGCACGCTGTCGACCCCCGCGTCGCAGGAAGATTCCGGCGAGATGGCCGATCTCCAGCGCGCGCTGATGGAATTACCGCAGGACCAGCGCGAGGCGCTGATCCTCGTCGGCGCGGGCGGCATGTCGTATGAGGAAGCGGCGCAGATTTGCGACTGCGCACTCGGCACGATGAAAAGTCGCGTGTCGCGCGCGCGCACCGCGCTCGAAGAGATCATGGATCGCGGCCAATTCTCACAGCGCCGCTCGGACGCAGTTCCGGCGAGCGAGGCGATGGATGCGATCATGGACAGCGTCGAGGAAATCACCGCGCGCCGCGAAGCCGCGAACCGCTAACGCGCCGCACATCCTCTCGACTTTTCCGGGCGGGCGCGCCAGACTGGCCGCCCACCTCCCCAGCAAAGCGAGCCTTTTCATGCAGAAAATCCCCGCCCTTGCGCTATCGGCCGCACTGGCCGTCGCCGCCTGTTCGACCGGAACCCCCAGCAACGCGGCCACCGACAGCGCCGCGCTCGACACGTCGGGTGCGCAGCCCGCGACCGCGCTCGCCGATGCGCCCTTCACGGTGCAGGAAGCGGCGGCCTTCAACGAGCCTTGGGCGATGACCTTCCTGCCCGGAACGCGCCTCGCGCTCGTCACCGAAAAATCGGGCAAACTCAAACTCTGGGAAGAAGGCGGCGCCGCGCGCGACGTCGCGGGGGTTCCCCCGGTTCTCTACGCCGGTCAGGGCGGGCTCGGCGACGTGATCCTCGCGCCCGATTTCGCGCAGAGCGGTACCATTTACCTGAGCTGGGCCGAAGCCGGCCCGGGCGACAGCGCCGGCGCCGTGGTTGGCCGGGCGAAGCTGGTCCAGGGCGCCGCGCCGCGCCTCGATGGGCTCGAGGTGATCTGGAAACAGGATCCCAAAGTGCCCGGCCGCGGCCATTATTCGCACCGCCTCGCCTTCTCGCCCGATGGCCGATATTTGTTCATCGGTTCGGGCGAACGGCAGAAGTTCGATCCGGCGCAGGATATGAAGGCCAATCTCGGCAAGATCCTGCGCCTGAACCCCGATGGCAGCGTCCCTGCCGACGCCGACTCTGGAACCAGGAAATGGGGCCGAAGGGCGGCGACGAGGTCAATCTGGTCACGGCAAAGGCCAATTACGGCTATCCGATCGTGTCGAACGGCGATCATTATGACGGCCGCGACATTCCCGACCATCCGACCCGCCCCGAATTTACCGCGCCGAAGCTGTGGTGGAACCCCTCGGTGTCGCCCGCGGGGCTCGTCTGGTACGGCGGCGACGCCTACCCCGGCTGGAAGAACAGCCTGCTGATGGGTGCGCTGTCGGGTGAGGGGCTGATCCGCATGGCGATCGACGGCGACACGCTGCACAAGTCCGATCGCTGGGACTTCGGCGCCCGTATCCGCGAGGTCGAGGTGCGCGACGACGGCAGCGTCTGGCTGCTGACCGACGGCAAGAACGGCAAGCTGCTGAAGCTGGTCCCGAAGGCCTGACCGTCGCGCCGACGATGATCCGCAGCTATCTCTCCCGGCGTGCCCTGTGGCCGGCGCGCGTGCCCGACCCCGACGCCCCGCCGCGGCTGGCGCTGCTCTGGCGCGAGGCGGGGCGCCGACCTGCGCCGCGCGGGCTTTCGCTGCTATGCCTGGGGCCTCGGCTTCAATCGCGGCGCGACCGCCGACATCATCGACCGTATCAATGCGCGCGTCGAATGGATCATCGCGCGCACCGGGCAGCCGCCCGCACTCGTCGGCTGGAGCCTCGGCGGCATCTATGCGCGCGAATATGCCAAGCATCACCCGCACAAGGTCGCGCGCGTCGTCACGCTCGGTTCGCCCTTTTCGGGCAGCCGCCGCGCCAATCGCGCCTGGCGGCTCTATCATCTGATCGCGCGCCACCCGGTCGACAATCCCCCCATCGACTTCCACCCGGCGCCGCGCCCCGAAATGCCGACCTTTGCCTTATGGTCCAAGCATGACGGCGTCGTCGCGGTGAACAGCGCGCGCGGCCTGCCGCACGAAAGCGACCGGCAGATCGAGGTCGAATGCGCACATATGGGCTTTGCCTATGCCCCGACTTCGGTCGCCGCAATTGCCAAGGCGTTAACCGAAGAGATAGGCTGATGTGCGATAGGCTGGCGACAGAGCTAGCCAAAGGAATGCGCCGATGCTGACCATCTTTGCGACACTCGCGCTCGCGATGCAGGGCGCCGCCGCGCCCGCCGCCTGTCCGCCCGCAGTCGTCACGGGCAGCGCGCAGAGCGCCCGCGTCGCCGTTTATCGCTCGCCCAGCCTGGCCGCGCGCAAGACCGACCGGCTGCGCGCGGGAACGCGCGTTCTGGTGTGCGGCGAACAGGGCGGATGGGCGTGGGTCGCCTATGCCAGCCGCCGCAACAGCTGCGTGCCCGCACGCGGAGCGACCTGTGCCACCGGCTGGGTCGACCGCCGCCGCCTCGCCGCGCTGGGGTCCTGATCGTCCCGGCCTTCGGCGCCCTCAGCACACATCGATCCGCTCGCCCGGCGCCGCGCGCCACACGAACAGCGCGCGCCCGGGGCGCCGTCCCGCGGTCCCCGTCGGTACGAAGCCGACTGCGCGCAGCAAAGCTTCGGACCGCGCATTGCCCGGCCGACATTCGGCGACGACCGTCGCGCCGCGCCGCGCCGCCGCAATCTCGCGCACCGTCGCACCGACCGCTTCGCGCGCCAGTCCTTGCCCGCGCGCGCGCGCCGCAAACCAGTATCCGACCTCATATTCGCCCGCGCCGCGGCGGTGGACGCCGATAACCCCGGCGAGCCCCGCCGCGTCGCGCACGGCGTGGAAGACATCGTCGCCGCGCGACCGCGCGATCAGCGCGGCGGCTTCGTCCTTGGTGAAGGGTTCGGGCAGGAAATGGACCTGCGACGTCACCGACGCATCGGTGATCGCCCACAGGTCGGCGGCATCATCGGCGACCAGCCGGTCGATGCGGCATCGCGGGGTGGTCAGGCGGATCAAAGTCTCTGTCATCGCAAGCGTCTCTTCTAAAAGGCGCGCCGTGACAGAGGGGGTGCGGTTTCATGATGATGACCATTCGCCTTCCGACACGGCGGCCATGGTCATGATGAATGATGCCATGCCGCTCCTTAGGTAAAGGAGCGCCAATACGCCTTGAATCGAAGGGATCGGTCGTTGGTCATCGCAGCGATGCCTATCAGGCGTCGGCGCCGCGATCAAGCGCGCGATCAGCCGGCGCGCTGCGCCGCGAGCAGATAGTTCAGCGCTTCGCTGCCGCCGAGCTTGAACCCGCGCGCCGCCGAGGGCGCGAGGCCGGTGCGATCGACGACCTCGAGCCCCGCGGCCGCGAGGAGCGCGGTCAATTCTTCGGGCTTCAGAAACTGGTCCCAGTCGTGCGTGCCGCGCGGCACCGCGCCGATCCGCTCGGCCGCCTCGACGAGCAACAGCTTCGACAGGGCGGTACGGTTGGGGGTCGACAGGATCATCAGCCCGCCAGGCGCCAGACGCGCCGCAAGTTCGGCGATGAAGGCGGCCGGATCGGCCACATGCTCGACCACCTCCATCGAGGTGACGAGGTCGAAGGTCGCGGGCGGCAGTGCCGCCAGTTCGCCCGCATGATAGTCGATTCCCAGCCCCTGCCCCGCCGCATGCGCGCGCGCCGCGGCGATATTTTCGGGTGCGGCATCGACCCCCGTCACCGCCGCCCCCATCCGCGCAAGCGGTTCTGCAAGCAGGCCCGCGCCGCACCCGACGTCGAGCGCGCGCTTGCCGGCGAGCGGCTTCAGATCGCGGCTGTCGGTCAGCCAATGCGCGTCGATCCGGTCGCGAATATAGGACAGGCGCACCGGGTTGAGCTTGTGCAGCATGGCGGACGAGCCGTGCGGATCCCACCAGTCGGCGGCGAGCGCGCCGAAATGGGCGGCTTCGTGCGGATTGATTGTCGTAGCGCTCATAGAGCGCGATTTGGCACCCCGCCCGGCGCGGCACAAGACTTATCGGGATAGAATAATCGTTCGGCGGATACCCGCGCTCCTGTTGCGAACAGACAAGAAAAAATATCCTGATGGTATAATCTGTCGGCCTTGCCATCGCGCTCCCCCTTCCCTAACAGCGCGGTCGCCGCGGAAATCCTTGGAAGTTGCGGCCGAAACCAGTTTGCGAAAAGGCGGGACGAGATGGCACGGATCGTGATGAAATTCGGGGGCACGTCGATGGCGGGCACCGAGCGGATTCGCACCGTGGCGAAACTCGTCGCGCGCGAAGTGGCGCAGGGCAATGAGGTCGCGGTTGTCGTCTCCGCGATGGCGGGCGAGACCGATCGACTCGTCAATTTTTGCCGCGAGGCCAACCCGCGTTACGACCCTGCCGAATATGACGTCGTGGTCGCGGCGGGCGAACAGATCACGTCGGGACTGCTCGCGCTCACGCTGCAGGCGATGGGCGTTCCCGCGCGCAGCTGGCTCGGCTGGCAGCTCCCGATCCGCACCGAAGAGGCGCATGCCCGCGCCCGCATCCTCGACATCGAAACGGGCGCGCTGCTCGCGGCGATGGGCCGCGGCGAAGTCGCGGTGATCCCGGGCTTTCAGGGGATGATGGACGATGGTCGCATCTCGACCCTGGGGCGCGGCGGATCGGACACCAGCGCTGTCGCGGTCGCCGCGGCGGTGGAGGCCGATCGCTGTGACATCTACACCGATGTCGACGGCGTCTATACCACCGACCCGCGCATCGTCGCACGCGCGCGGAAGCTCGATTATGTCACCTATGAAGAAATGCTCGAACTCGCGAGCGTCGGCGCCAAGGTGCTCCAGACGCGCTCGGTCGGCCTCGCGATGAAGATGGGTGTGCGCGTGCAGGTGCTGTCCAGCTTCGTCGAGGGCGACGAGGCACCCAAAAGAGGCACGATGATCGTCAGCGACGAGGAAATAGAGGAACATCAGATGGAACGGCAGCTGATCACCGGCATCGCCCACGACAAGAATGAAGCGAAGATCATTGTGACGCGCGTCCCCGACCGTCCGGGCGGCGTCGCCAATATCTTCCGCCCGCTCGCCGCCGCGGGGATCAACGTCGACATGATCATCCAGAATGTCGGCCGCGACAAGGGCGAGACCGACGTGACCTTCACCGTTCCGGCCGCCGACCTCTTGCGGTCGATCGACCTGCTCGAGGCCGCGAAGGACAAGATCGGCTTCAACCGCATCCTGTCGGACGACAAGGTCGCAAAGATCAGCGTCGTCGGCGTCGGCATGAAAAGCCACGCGGGCGTCGCCAGCACGATGTTCCGCGCGCTCGCCGACCGCGGCATCAACATCCAGGCGATCTCGACCAGCGAGATCAAGGTCAGCGTGCTGATCGACGAGGATGAAACGGAACTCGCGGTCCGCGTGCTCCACACCGCCTACGGCCTCGACGCCGACTGATTCCGGCCCGCGCGGGAGGCTTCGGCGGCCGGGCCGTCAGTCCTTGTCGCCGACCTCGACCAGTCCGTGGCCGACGCTGACGCGTTCGTCGAAGACGAAACAGCTGCCCTGCCAGCGGCTGTCGGCTTCCGGCACCTGCTCCAGATAGGCGAGGATGCCGCCTTTCAGGTGAACGACATCGGCGACGCCTTCGCTTTTCAGGAAGGCGGTCGATTTTTCGCAGCGAATGCCGCCGGTGCAGAACATCGCGACGCGCTTCCCGGCGAAATCGGCGGCATGGTCGCGCCACCAGCCCGGAAAATCGCCGAAGCTTTTGGTCTGCGGGTTCACCGCGCCCGCGAAGCTGCCATAGCCGACCTCGAAATCGTTGCGCGTGTCGATGACGATCGTGTCGGGATCGTCGATCACCGCATTCCAGTCCGCCGGCGCGACATAGGCACCGACCTCGCGCGCCGGGTCGACCCCTGGCACCTTCATCGTCACGATTTCCTTTTTCAGCCGCACCTTCAACCGCTGAAAAGGCATGGCTGCGGCGGACGAATATTTGACGTCAAGCTCGGCGCAGCCGGGCAGCGCGCGGATATGTGCGACGACCGCGGCGATGCCCTCCGCGCTCCCCGCGATCGTCCCGTTCACCCCCTCCCGCGCAAGCAGCAGCGTGCCCTTCACCCCCTGGGCCCCGCAGAAATCAAGCAAGGGCGCGCGCAGCGCGGCGGGATCGTCGAACGGCGCGAAACGATACAGGGCGGCGACGGTGAAGGTCATGACGGCAGGCCCTTAGCGTCATAAACGCGTCATTGCGAGCGAAGCGAAGCAATCCAGAGCGGTTTACGCCGGCTGCGGATGCATCTCGAATTCGGCACGCCAAAGATTGCGGCCTTAACCGAACGGATCGTGCCGCGCGGTCGCGTAATGCGCCATCGCCATCGTCGTCCACTGTGCGTTGACGCGGATGCAGGTCGGAAAGACGCTGGCGTCGGTGACGATGACATTGGTCGTGCCGTGGACGCGGCAATCGGGATCGACCACGCCTGCGTCGGGATCGACGTTGATCGCATTGCCGCCGTGCGGGTGGCTGCTCGACAGCGTCACATCGTCCGATTCGCGGATCGCCGTTTCGAAGAAGCCGTCGATGTCCATGTCGGGGGTCAGTCGCTGCCCCTTGGTCAGCGCCGGATAGCATTCGATCGCCCCGGCGGCGAAATGCACCTTGGTCAGCGTCGCCATCGCGCGGCGCAGCAGCGGCAGATCGGTATCGCGGTCGAGTTCGAATTTCAGCTTGCCGTCCTTGACCCGCCCGCGCCGGTCGGCGGGAAACAGGATGCCCGCCGAATGGACGCGGCCATAATTGCGCATCCGCTCGCTATGATCGGTAAACCAGCCGGGCATCAGCGACGCCATCGCCATCGGCGACTGGAAATGGCTTTCGAGCAGGAAATCGCCGCAATCGACATAGCTCGACATCTGGTCCTCGTCCCAGGCATTACCGCCGACGCCTTGGGGCATCAGCGCGACGACAGGCGAGGCGATGTTGAGCGACACATTATGCCCGGTGCCGTCGATGTCGCTGCGGTCGAGCAGCTTTGACGAGGCGATGGTGCCCGCCGCGACGACGACGCCGACCCGCGCGCGCACCGTGCGGCGGCTGCCGTCGGGCAGGATCAGCTTCACCCCCTCGGCCTCGCGCCGCCCGTCGATGCTCGTCTGCCAGACGATCCGGTCGGCTTTGGTTCCCGGCAGGATGCGCGCGCCATGGTCGCGGCACGCGTCGGGCAGGTACGTCTGCGCCATGCCAAGCCGCCGGCCATAGGCGCAGCCCGAATTGCAATAGCCGCAATAGGCGCACGCCGCGGGCGTGTGCGGCGGACCGAAATTCTTCGCAAACCAGTCGGCGACCGCGCGCTGCTCCTTCGGGTCCGACGATCCGGCGGCATAGGCGTGCCAGCCGTTGATCAGATGCGGCCCGTTGTGCCGCCCGGCGCGCGCCTCGATCGTCCCGATATGCAGCCGGTCGCGGATCGCGTCATAGCTCGCGTGAAAGGCGTCGGCGTCGATCGGGGCGCCGATGCTCGCCCATCTGGCCAGCACGTCGATCGCATCGGGGTGCGTCCGCCCCGCCTCGTTGACGCGCAGGCAGATGCCGTTGTTGATCGTCGACGATCCGCCGACGCAGCGCCCCTGAAAGACGATGAAGTCGCGGTTGGCCGAGGTTTGCAGCGCGCCATGCTTGTAAAGCTGCGCCACCATGTCGAGTTCGTGGTGCGTGATGCGCGGCGAGGGATAGAAGGGGCCCGCCTCGACGATCAGCACCTTGTATCCGCGCGCCGCGACATTGTGCGCGGCGACCGCGCCGCCTGCGCCCGATCCGACCACGACGACGTCATATTCGTCGCCCAGCGTGTCGGCATCCAATATGTGCGCGGGATCGATCTCGCGCCCCTCGACGCGGGTGATCGCCATGTCGGCGGGGCCGCGCACGCGAAATTTGGGTAGCGTGAAACCGATCTGCTGATGCACGGGATTGGCGACGTTCGCCTGCTGGTCGCCCGCTTCGACCCCCGGCTGCCAATGCCCGTAATAGCAGGCGTAAACGATGCCGCGCAGCCGGGCCATGTCCTGAAACAGGTCGATCTGGCTGTTCTGCAGCCGGTTGCGGATGCGGTGGGCGCGCGTCTCGACATCGACCGCCGCGAACAGCGGGCCGAGCACCAGTTCGGTCGCGGTCAGCGACAGGCGGATTTCGTCAAGCTTGGTGCCGCCGATCTTCGCGAACAATTCGGTGATGTTCGCCACCACCTGATCGGCGGAGATGACCATCGGCGCGCCGTGGAACAGCGCCTCGGTCAGCGCTTTCAGAAATTTGAGTTGCCCGAAATTGAAAGGTGCCGACATCGCCCGTCCCCCGCTTCAGCCGCTCCGGATCATCCGCCAAAACCCGCCGATGGCAAGCGCCGAATTGCCGCCGCATTAACCCTGCCGCACCCCCGTCAGCGCACCGCCACCGTCAGATGGGCGAGCTGGCGGATATCGGCGAGCCGCGCGCGCAGGTCCGCCGCGCTCATCGCCCCTTCGACCTCGACGATCGCGGCACAGGCATCGGGGCCGACGCGCCAGACGTGCAGATCGGTCAGCCGGACGCCCGCCGCCGCGTCGATCCGGCTCCGCAGCGTGGCCGCAATCGTCGCATCGGTCGTATCGAGCAGCACCTCGGCGGTGTCGCGCATCAGCGACCACGACCAGCGCGCGATCACCAGCGCGCCGACGATCCCCATCATCGGGTCCATCCACCCCAGCCCCAGATAGCGCCCGGCCAGCAGCGCCGCGATCGCCAGCACCGACGTCAGCGCATCGGCGAGCACATGGAAATAGGCCGACTTCAGATTATTGTCGGCGCCATGATGCGCATGATGGCCGTGCGCATGATCGTCGTGGGCGTGATGATGATCGTGATGATGATGCCCGCCCATCAGCAGCAGCGCGCTGACGATATTGACGACCAGCCCGATCACCGCGACGAGCGCGGCGGCCGAAAAATCGACCGCCACCGGATCGATCAGCCGCATTGTCGATTCGACCGCGATGCCCAGCGCGAAGATGCCGAGGATCAGCGCCGAGGCAAAGCCCGTCAGATCGCCGACCTTGCCCGTACCGAAGCTGAAGCGCGGGTCGTGCCGGTGCGTCCGCGCATAGCGATAGGCGATCGCCGCCAGCCCCAACGCCCCCGCATGCGTCGCCATGTGAAAGCCGTCGGCGAGCAACGCCATCGACCCGGTAAGATAACCGGCGACGATCTCGCCGACCATCATCACCGCGGTCAACAGCACCACCCACAGCGTGCGCCGAGCATTGGCGTCGTGCGACGCGCCCAGGAAATCGTGATCGTGGCCACCGCCCGGCACGGTATCGGTCACCGTCCCTCTCCTATTTCGCATAGCGCCGGATCACCGCGATCAATTCCTCTGCTCCGGCGCGGCGCTCCGCATCGCTCAGGCCCGGTGCCGCGACATGGCCCGTCAGATGATCTTCGATCACCGCATCGAGCAAGCCGTTGACCGCCCCCCGCACGGCCGCAACGCGGTGCAGCACAGTGGCGCAGGGTTCGTCCGAAACCAACGCCTTTTCGATTGCCCCGACCTGCCCCGCCAGCCGCCGAACGCGCGCCAAAAGGTCGCTTCTGTTTTCCGCTACATGTCCCATAGGATACCCCCCTATGGTATAAGCAGGATTAGCGCAAGCCGAAGCGCGCGCGACTATTCGCTGCAACCATATTTCTGGAACAGCGCGTTGCGGATCGAGCTGACCGCCGAATATTTGAGGCTGGTCGTCCGGCCGTTCCAGTATGCGAGAACGGTGTTGCGCAGTTCGAGGGCGGTCACGCCTTCGGGCGGGCACAGATTGCTGTCGGCCATCTTCGTGTCGCCGTACAATTTGATCGTGTCATGAACCGCCATGATGAAATAGTCGCACGCCGACACATCGGCGTCGTCCTTCGACACGCACAGATCATGGACCTCCTGCCCGGTCTTGAACACGCCGCTCGACGGCGTGCTGTCGGGCGCGGCGGCAACCGGCGCCGCCAAGGCCAGCGCAGCGGACGCCAGAAACGCAGAAACAACGGAATGACGCATGGCAATTTTCCCCCGAAAAAATCGCGACCCGCGGGCTACTTAACCCGCGGGTCGGGGGTTGCCAATCTCAGGCGGCGGCTTTTTTCGCCAGCCGGTATTTGTGCAGCAGCGGCTCGGTATAGCCCGACGGCTGCGTCACGCCTTCGAAGATCAGCGCCCGCGCCGCCTGATAGGCAATGCCCTCGGGCGTCAGCTTCTCATACAGCGGATCGCCCGCATTCTGGGCATCGACCTTCACCGCCATCCGCGCGAGCGCTGCGTCGACCTGTTCGGCGGTGCAGACGCCGTGGAGCAGCCAGTTGGCGAGCGCCTGGCTCGAAATGCGCAAGGTCGCGCGGTCTTCCATCAGGCCGACGTCGTCGATGTCAGGCACCTTCGAACAGCCGACGCCCTGGTCGATCCAGCGCACGACATAGCCCAATATGCCCTGGCAATTATTGTCGAGTTCGCGCGCGACCTCGGCCTCGCTCCAGTTGCGTCCGGTCGCGACCGGAATCGCCAGCAGCCGGTCGAGCGACGGCACGGCCTCGCCCGCAATGTCCTTCTGCCGCGCGAACACGTCGACCATGTGATAATGCAGCGCATGCAGCGTCGCGGCGGTCGGCGACGGCACCCAAGCGGTGTTCGCGCCCGATTTCGGATGGCCGATCTTCGCGTCGAGCATGCCGCGCATCAGGTCGGGCATCGCCCACATGCCCTTGCCGATCTGCGCCTTGCCCGAAAGGCCGCAGGCGAGCCCGATGCGAACATTGCGGTCCTCATAAGCGGCGATCCAGTCCGACGCCTTCATCTCGCCCTTCGGGATCATCGGCCCCGCGCGCATGCTGGTGTGGATCTCGTCGCCGGTGCGGTCGAGGAAGCCGGTGTTGATGAAGACGATGCGGTCCTTCACCGCCGCGATGCAGGCGGCAAGGTTCGCGCTCGTGCGCCGCTCCTCGTCCATCACACCGACCTTGATCGTGTGACGCGCCAGGCCGAGCATATCCTCGACCGCGTCGAACAGCCGGTCGGTGAAACCGCATTCCTCGGGGCCGTGCTGCTTCGGCTTGACGATATAGATGCTGCCCGCGCGGCTGTTGGTCCGGCGGCCCAGACCTTTCAGATCGTGCAGCGAACACAGGCTGGTGATGACCGCATCGCACAGCCCCTCGGGCGCTTCCGATCCATCGGGGAGACGGATCATCGGCGTCGTCATCAGGTGGCCGACATTGCGCACGAACATCACACTGCGGCCGTGCAGCGTGAAGGGCGTGCCATCGGGCGCGGTCCATTCGCGGTCGTCCGCCATGCGGCGCGTCATCGTCTTGCCGCCCTTGTCGAAGCTTTCGGTGAGGTCGCCGCGCATCAGGCCGAGCCAGTTGGTATAGCCGAGTGTCTTGTCCTCGCCATCGACCGCCGCGACGCTGTCCTCAAGGTCGATGATCGTCGTCAGCGCGGCCTCGAGCACGACGTCGGCGATGCCGGCGGGATCGCCGCTGCCGATCGGACTCTTCGAATCGATCACGAGTTCGATGTGCAGCCCGTTGTGGCGGAGCAACAGCCCGCCGGGCCGGCGCCCGACAAGCTGCGACGGATCTGCCAGCACCGGATCGCCGCCCTGCCAGTCGGCCCAGCTTCCCGACGCCAGCGGCGCGGCTTCGTCGAGAAACGCCTTCGCCCGCGCGATCACCGCCGCGCCGCGTTCGGGGTCGTAGCCTCCGGGCTTGGCCGGCGGCGCGTCGAGCGCGTCGGTGCCGTACAGCGCATCGTAAAGGCTGCCCCAGCGCGCGTTGGCAGCGTTCAATGCGAAGCGCGCATTGAGCGCCGGCACGACGAGCTGCGGCCCCGCCATCGTCGCGATTTCGGGATCGACATTGACGGTGCCGACCGCAAACGGCGCGGGTTCGGGGACGAGATAGCCGATTTCGCGCAGAAAATCCTGATAGGCTGCGGCGTCATGCGCCTGCCCCTCGCGAGCCCGATGCCAGGCGTCGATCTGTGCCTGTAAATCCTCGCGCTTCGCGAGCAGCGCGGCATTTTCGGGCGCGAAGGTGCCGAGCAACGCCGCGAAATCCGACCAGAATTTGGCGGTATCGACGCCGGTTCCCGGAATCGCCTTTTCCTCGAGGAAAGAGACGAGACGCGAATCGACGGACAGGCCGCTGCGGTCGAGGAAATCAGTCATTCAAGCACCCTTTGGTCAGCGCGATTGCGCGGATGGACCCGGGGAGGAAAGGGCCGCCGCCCTATGGCGCGATTGGGGCGCGATGGCAACCGCCCTTCGCGCCCCAATCGCGCCATAGGGCGGCGTCAGGCAGCGCCCATCGCGGGCAGCGGCGGCAATTCGCCAAGCGCCACGCGCACAAGGTTCCGTCCCCCCGCCTTGGCGCTGTAGAGCGCGGCGTCGGCGCGGTGGAGCAGGTCGTGCAGCGTGTCGCCGCGTCCCGCCTGCGCGACGCCGAACGACGCGGTGAAACAGCGGTCGACGCCCAGCACCGGAAGCTGCTGCGCCGCGAAGCGCCCGCGCACCGTTTCGGCATAGAGCCGCCCGTCGGACAGCAGCGCGTCGGGCAGCAGCACCGCAAATTCTTCGCCGCCGACGCGCCCGACGATCGCCCCCTCGGGTGCCGCATCCTGCAGCAGCGCCGCGAAATGCGCGATCACGCCGTCGCCCGCCGCATGGCCATAATTGTCGTTGATCTGCTTGAAATGGTCGAGATCGGCAGCGACCAGAACCCCGCGCGCACCGCCCGCCAGAGCCGATTCCCCATGTTGTTCGAAGCCGCGCCGGTTGAGCGCGCTCGACAGCGGATCGGTTTCGGATCGCGCGGTCATCTCGGCGGTCGCGTCGCGGATCATCACGAGCAGCAGAACCATCGCCACCGCGACCAGCGTCACCGCCCCCATTGTCTGCGAAACCGCGGCATAGGTCGTCGCCATATAGGCCTGCGGCGTGGTGGCGGTTCCGACCAGCATGCCGATCACCGGCTTCACCAGATACAGCAGCGCCGCGACGAACTGCATCCCCATCAGCAGCAGGTCGAGCGCCTGGCGCCGCCCCGACCGCAGGATGACAACCCCCGCCAGCCCCTGCATCAGGCAATAGGAAAATTGATAGATCATGCCGCGCGCGGGCGACCCGTAAGGCAGCGAAAAGGCAAGGGGTGCCAACAGCAGCGCACTCGCCCAGATCGCGATCATCGCGCCGCGCGGCGTCGGCACGCGATAGTGGCGCGAGATGCCGATGAGGCAGAAGCTGAGCGCGAGCAGGAATACGACAAAGATGCTGACCGCCACCGGCGTCGGATCGGTCTGGAAGGGCAGCAGGAATTCCAGCGCGACATCGACGATGCCCAGCGCATAGCCCGCCGCCATGAAGGCGGCGCCGCGCGCCATCCGGTTGGTCGCCGCGATCACGCCGAATGCCACCGCGAAAATCCCGGCGATGCACATGTTGATGACGAGGACGAAGGCGGCTGTCATGGACCCACTCGTTGGCGCGATGCCAAGGCCCTATGCCCAGGCAGACGAAGTTTCGGTTAACGCGTTGCGATTCGGACGCTTTCGCGCGCGGCATCGCCTGCCTCGTCCAGCAATGTCAGTGATTTACCGTATCGCGTGAAAGATTGTTTCGCGCCGGGGGTGCCAAAGCCAGGCGCGGGCGGCTATAGGCTGCGCATGACCATCCTGAAGCCAAGCGAAACCGCCGCGCTGGAGCGTGCGGCCGATGCGCCGATGCTGGCGCAGGTCGAACGCTGGGCCGCGGTCAACAGCGGCACCGGCAATCTTGCCGGGCTCCAGGTGGGGAATTTGAGATGCGAATAATTGCTACCTTCATTGCAGCCCTGAATCTTGCAGTTGTAATTCCTGCGAGCGCGCAGGCCAGCAATTGGCGGCATGTTTTTTCAACGCCGATGGAGAGACTGATCGGTCGCGAAATCCACGTTGATCGAGCCAGTATAAAACCAGGTAGGTTGGGCCTGATCTTCAAGGAACGCCATATAATATTGAAAGGGAACGGGATACAGAAAGCCGGAAGCTCGATGGATTTTGAACGAACGGTGGACTGTAAGGGTGGCAGATCTCAGACTTATCGCACGTCGATTTATTCCGCCAATGGGAAGCGCTCGCCCGATAATGGACCGCAGGAAAGTCCAGTAAAACGCGTTGACTGGGACAGCGTCGATGGCGGCGTACTTAGGCTAGTCTGCCATGGAACTCTTCCCTGATTCCGATATTTTCACGCGCTTGAGATTTCCGGATCACAGTAGCGCCTGACCTAAATCACAAACCATACTCTCCGCCCCGAACCGAAGCGGTTTAGGCAGGGGGTGCCAAAGCCTTCTGCGGGCGACTATAAGCGGAGCATGACCATTCTAACGTCCAGTGAAACCGCCGCGCTGGAGCGTGCGGCCGATGCGCCGATGCTGGCGCAGGTCGAACGCTGGGCCGCGGTCAACAGCGGCACCGGCAATCTTGCCGGGCTCTGCGCCTCGTCGCGCCCGACCCCGTCGAAAGCGTCGATGCCGCGGGCCGCGTCCAGACGATTGAGCGCGGCGCGCATCTCCACCTTCGCGTGCGCCCCGACGCGCCGGTCCAGCTGCTGCTGACCGGTCATATGGACACGGTGTTCGCCGCCGATCATCCTTTCCAGTCGCTCAAATGGCTGGAACCGGGCGTGCTCAACGGCCCCGGCACCGCCGACATGAAGGCCGGCATCGCGGTCATCCTCGCCGCGCTGTCGGCGCTCGAGGCGTCGCCGCTGGCCGAGCGCGTCGGCTATGACGTGATGATCAACAGCGACGAGGAAACGGGCAGCCACGCCTCCGCCGCGCTGATCGCGGAGCTGGCGCGCGGCAAGACCGCCGCGCTCACCTACGAACCCGCGCTGCCCGACGGCACGCTCGCCGGCGCGCGGCCGGGCAGTGGCAATTTCTCGGTGCTGATCCACGGCCGCTCGGCGCACGCCGGACGCAACCCGGAGGACGGCCGCAACGCGCTCCTCGCCGCCGCCGACCTCGCGCTCCGCCTCAATGCGCTGAAATCTCCCGACCTCAAGGTCAATCCGGCGAAGATCGACGGGGGCGGCCCCAATAATGTCGTCCCTGATCAGGCGATCCTGCGCGTCAACATGCGGCCGATGACCCCCGACGCGATGGCCGCCGCCGAAGCCGCGCTGCGCGACGCCATCTCCGCGATCCAGCGCGACCACGACGTCCATTGCCACCTCTACGGCGGCTTCAACCGTCCGCCCAAGCCGCTCGATGCCGCGGCGACGCGTCTCTTCGAACTGGTCCGCGACTGCGGCGCGGCGCTGGGCCTGTCGATCGGCTGGAACGCGACCGGCGGCGTGTGCGACGGCAACAATATCGCCGCCTGCGGCATTCCCGTCGTCGACACGATGGGCCCGCGCGGCGGCGCCATCCATTCGTCGGACGAATTTCTGATCGTCGACAGCCTCGCCGAACGCGCGCAGCTGTCAGCGCTGACCCTAATGAAAATAGCGGAACGGGGGACTGTGTGAGCTATGTGATCCGCTCGGCGAAACCGAGCGACCTGCAAAGCATCTACGAAATGGCGAAACTGACGGGGGGCGGCTTCACCAATCTGCCGCCCGACCGCAAGGCGCTGCGCGCCAAGCTCGATCGCGCCGAGGCCAGCTTCGCCAGCGACCGCGAATATCCCTCCGACGAGCTTTATCTGATGATGCTCGAGGACACCGATACGGGCGAGGTGCGCGGCACCTGCCAGATTTTCGGCCAGGTCGGCCAGCGCTGGCCCTTCTACAGCTATCGCATCGGCACCGACAGCAAGCACAGCGAGCAATTGGGGCGGACCTTCCACGCGCAGGTGCTCATGCTCAGCAACGATCTCAACGGGTCGAGCGAGGTCGGCGGCCTGTTCCTCCATCCCGCGGCGCGCGCCGGCGGGCTCGGCCTGTTGCTCGCACGCTCGCGCTATCTGTTCATCGCGCGGCACCGCGCGCGCTTCGGCGACCGCATCCTCGCCGAGCTGCGCGGGGTGATCGACGAAGCGGGCGGATCGCCCTTCTGGGACGGCGTCGCCGGCAAATTCTTCGGCATGAGCTTTCAGGAAGCCGACCAGTTCAATGCCGTTCACGGCAACCAGTTCATCGCCGACCTGATGCCCAAGCATCCGGTCTATATCGCGATGCTGCCCGAAACCGCGCGCAGCGTGATCGGCGTGCCCCATCCCACCGGCCGCGCCGCGATGCGGATGCTGGAGAATGAGGGCTTCGCTTTTGAAAATTACATCGACATCTTCGACGGCGGCCCGACGATGACCGCACGCACCGATCAGGTGTCGAGCATCCGCGACGCGCAGCATGTCGAGGTGACGCGGGTCGCCGACGGACTGGACGATGGCGCGGACGCGCTGATCGCGACCGGCCGCCTTGCCGATTTCCGCTGCTGCTTCGGCAAGGTCGGCGCGGGCGGCAGCATCGATGCCGCGACGGCGCGGCTGCTGCAGATCGACACCGGCGACACCATCAGCTGGATCGGGCGCTGAGCCATGCTCACCGAAATCAACTTCGACGGCATTATCGGGCCGACGCATAATTACGCCGGCCTCAGCCGCGGCAACATGGCTTCGGCCAGCAATGCCGGCGACGTGTCGCAGCCGCGCGCCGCGGCGCTGCAGGGCATCGACAAGATGCGCCACAACCTCGCGCTCGGGCTGCCGCAGGGCTTTTTCGCGCCGCTCGACCGTCCCGATGCGGCGTGGCTCGCGGCGCTCGCGACCGGTCTCGACAGCGCTGAGGCGCATCTGCGCGCGCAGGCCTGGTCGGCCTCGTCGATGTGGGCCGCCAATGCCGCCACCGTCTCGCCCGCGCCCGACAGCGGCGACGGCAAATGCCATCTCACCGTCGCCAACCTCGTCACCATGCCGCACCGTAGCCATGAATGGCAGGGCACGCTCGCCCAGATCCGGCTCGCCTTTTCGCATCCCGCCTTTGTGGTGCACGGCCCGGTCCCCGCGCCGTTCGGCGATGAGGGCGCCGCCAATCACATGCGGCTGTGCGCCGGCCATGGCCAGCCGGGGGTCGAGATTTTCGTCTATGGCGTCGGCGGCGGGCGCTTCCCGGCGCGCCAGCATCTCGACGCCTCGAAAGCGGTCGCGCGCCACCACCGGCTCGATCCCGAACGGACGCTGTTCGTCCGGCAATCGGACACCGCGATCCAGGGCGGTGCTTTCCACAACGACGTCGTTGCGGTCGCCAACGAGCGCGTGCTGTTCACGCACGAAACCGCTTTCGAGGACCGCACGGCGGCGCATGCGCAGATCCGCGCGGCCTTTCCCGAGGTCGAGATCGTCGAAGTCCCGGCGAGCGCAGTCAGCCTGCCCGATGCGATCAAATCCTATCTGTTCAACGCGCAGCTCGTCAGCCTGCCGGACGACGGCGGCATGGGGCTGATCCTCCCCACCGAAGCGCGCGAAACGCCGAGCGTGTGGACTTGGCTCGAGGCGCATGTCGCGGGCAACGGTCCGATCCGGCGGCTGTTTCCGGTCGATGTGCGCCAGTCGATGGCCAATGGCGGCGGGCCGGCCTGCCTGCGTTTGCGCGTCGTCGCCGATCCCAGGACCGTGGATGCGCGCTTCCTGCTCGACGAAGGAAAGGCGACGCGGATCGAGGCGGTGGTGGCCGAAATGTGGCCCGAAACCATCCACCCTTCCGAGATCGGCAGTGAATCGCTGGCAGGGCGCGTCAGGGACGCGCGCGAAGCCTTGCTCGGCGTGCTGTCGCTGGACGAACTGCTCTGACGCAGGCAAACTCGACCGGCGCTGTCGGATAGCTTTACAAGCGCGTTTGCCTTAACCATCGCATGCCGCAAGAATCCTCGCCTGGCACGGCTCTTGCGTTGGGTATGGTTAAGAAAGGATCGCGTTCCCTGTGCTGCATAAGATCAAGCGCCTCTTCGTGATCAAGAATCGCTTGCTTCGCCTCGCGTACCGCCGCCTACGGCCTCAGCGGCGCGGTCGGCACCGCGCATCCGCTCGCGACGCAGGCGGGGATCGACATGCTGAAGCGCGGCGGGTCGGCGGTCGATGCCGCGATCGCGACCAACGCCTGCCTCGGCCTGCTCGAACCGACCGCCAACGGCATCGGCGGCGACGCCTATGCGATGATCTGGGATCCGAAGGCAAAGAAGGTCGTCGGGCTGGCGGGGTCGGGCAAAAGCCCCCGCGCGCTTGACCTCGCCACCGTGCGGTCGCGCGCGACGGGCGGCGCGATCCCGGCCTATGGCGCGATCGCGGTGTCGGTGCCGGGAACGGTCGACGCGTGGTGGACGATGCACCAGCGCTACGGCAAGCTGCCTTGGAAGGAGCTTTTCGAACCGGTCATCGCCCATGCCGAGGCGGGCGCCCCGGTCCCCGACATGATCGCTTATTATATCCGTCGCAGCCTTGCCGGTTTTCGCCAGCCGGGGCGCGGGATCGAAGAGGTCGACAATGCGCTGCGCACCTATGGCATGGCCGACGGCAAGGGGCCGCAAGCGGGACAGGTGTTCCGCAACCCGGACCTTGCGCGCACCTTCCGCCTGATCGCCGAGGGCGGCCGCGACGTCTTTTACGATGGCGAGATTGCGCGGACGATCGACGCCTATTTCCGGCGCATCGGGGGCTGGCTGCGCCGCGAGGATCTGGCCGCGCATCGCTCCGAATGGATCGAGCCGCACCGCACATCCTACCGCGGCACCGACGTCTATGCGCTCGGCGCCAACACGCAGGGCATCGCGACGCTGCAGATGCTCAACATCCTCGAAAATTTCGACCTGAAGGGCGCGGGGTTCCAGTCGGCGCTGTCGATCCACCTCCAGGCCGAGGCAAAGCGCCTCGCCTATGAGGATCGCGCGCGCTATTATGCCGATCCGCATTTTTCGAACGTGCCGGTCGAATGGCTGATCTCGAAGGATTATGCCGCCGAGCGCGCCCGGCTGATCCGCCCCGACCGCATCCTGACCCCGGTCCATCCGGGGCAGGCGCCGAGCCACGGCGATACCACCTATTTCAGCGTCGCCGACAAGGACGGCATGATGGTGTCGATGATCCAGTCGAACTTCCGCGGCATGGGATCGGGTCTCGTCGCCGACGGCCTCGGTTTCATGTTCCAGGATCGCGGGCAATTGTTCAGCCTGCAGGATGGCCACCCGAATATCTACGCCCCCGGCAAGCGCCCGTTCCAGACGATCATCCCCGGTTTCGCCGCGCATGGCGACACGCCGTGGATGAGCTTCGGGGTGATGGGCGGCGACATGCAGCCGCAGGGGCAGACGCAGATCATGGTCAACCGCATCGATTACGGCCTCGAAATCCAGGCCGCCGGCGATTCGCCGCGCTGGCACCATGAAGGATCGTCGCAATCGATGGGTGAGGATGCGCCGGGGCTCGGCCCCAAGGGACTTCTGCGGCTCGAAAGCGGCGTCCCCGCCGCGACGCGGGCCCAGCTTGCCGCGCTCGGCTGGACGATCGGCGATCCCGATGGCGGCTTCGGCCGCTACCAGTGCGTCGAACATCGCATGGACGGCGACACGCGCGTCTATGCCGCGGCGAGCGAGATGCGCGCCGACGGCTGCGCGCTCGCCTACTGACCGCCCGGCACGGCCGGACCGCTCAGCGGTCGGCCCGAAAGGGGGCGACGATCGCGTCGGTGACGCGCAGCGGACGGCCGCTCGCCTTGTCGAGCAAGGCCCACACGGTGCGCGCGCGCACATGCACCGTGCCGTCCGCGCTGGTGAATTCCATGAAACGGTCGAACTTCGCGCCCTGCGGCTTGTCGGCGACCCAGGTGCGCGCCGTCACCGTCTCACCGGGGCCGAGCGCGCGCAGATAGTCGATCTCGTGCCGCACCACGACCCAGATATAGGCATCCTTGTGGCTCTGCGGCGCCGCGGCGTCCCAATGCCCCGTCGCAACCTGCTGGATCCACTGGACCCAGACCGCATTATTGACATGGCCCAGCTCGTCGATGGCGTCGGGCGTGGCGGTAAGGGAGAGCGTGAAGTCTTTCATCGCGGCACCATAGCAATCCCCTCCCGCAAGCGGGAGGGGTAGTGAGGCTTGCGAACTTGTTCGCTAGTCGCAACGGGGTGGGCAGGAACGCGGCGTGGCTGGCCCACCCCGCTGCGGCTAGGCAGCAAGCTGCCAAGCCTCGCCGTCCCTCCCGTTTGCGAGAGGGGAAAAATCAGGCCAGTTCCACCGTCGTGACCATATAGCCCGCATCGCGCAGCGCCGAGACGAGGCTGTCGAGATGCTCCTTGTCGCGCGCCTCGCATTCGATGTCGGTGATCAACCCCTTGGCGGGCAGCGTCGTGAAGATGCGCTGGTGATAGATTTCGATGATGTTCACCTGCTTTTCGTTGAACACCTCCATCACCTTGAACAGCGCGCCGGGGCGGTCCTGCAACCGGATGCGCAGCCGCGCGATGCGGCCCGATCGCGCAAGGTCGCGCAGCAGCACGTTCGCGAGCAGGCGCGTGTCGATATTGCCGCCGGTCAGCACCAGGCCGACCTTGCGCCCGGCAAATTCTTCCGGATGCGCGAGCATCGCAGCGAGGCCTGCCGCGCCCGCGCCCTCCACCACCGTCTTTTCGATCTGGAGCAGCAGGCTGACCGCGCGTTCCAGATGGCGTTCGGCGACGAGCACGATATCGTCGTTGAGTTCGGCGACGAGCTTGCGCGTATAGCTTCCCGGTTCCTTGACCGCGATGCCCTCGGCCAGCGTATCGCCCTCGCACGCCATGTCGACGCCGTTCAGTTCGGCATACATCGACGGGTAAAGTTCGGCCTGCACGCCGACGAGGCGCATGTCATTCTTGATCCCGCGCGCCGCGGTGCCCATGCCCGCCAGCAGCCCACCGCCGCCGATCGGCACGATCAGCGTGTCGAGTTCGGGCACATCCTCGAGCATTTCGAGCGCGACCGTCCCCTGCCCCGCCGCGACGTGCGGATGGTCGAACGGATGGACGAAGGTCAGCCCGCGTTCCGCCTCCAGCTCGCGTGCATGGGCGTAGGCATCGTCGAATTTTTCGCCGAACAGCACGATCTGTGCGCCGTGGCTCGCGGTCTGCGACACTTTCACCTGCGGCGTCGTGCTCGGCATGACGATGGTCACGGGCACGCCGAGCCGCTTGCCATGATAGGCAAGGCCCTGCGCATGATTGCCCGCCGACGCCGCGATCACGCCGCGCGCTTTCGCTTCGTCGCTGAGCAGCAGCAGGGCGTTGAGCGCGCCGCGTTCCTTGTAGGCCGCGGTGAATTGCAGATTTTCGAACTTCAGCCACACCTCGGCGCCGACCAGTTCGGACAGCGTCTGCGACTTCAGCGTCGGGGTACGAACAACCGCGCCCTCAATTCGTCCCGCAGCCGCCCGCACATCGTCGAGGTTTATCGCCGGAAAATCGGCGGCGGCGGTCAGGATGGATTGATCGGTCATAGCGGCAAGCCCCCTACCCTATCTGGCGCCGCGCGCAAACCATGGTTATGGACCGCGGCATGAGCGAAGAAAAATTGCGCATCGCCTTCATCGGCACCGGCATCATGGGCGGCCCGATGGCCGGCCATCTCGTCAAGGCCGGTCATGCCGTCACCGTCTATAACCGCACCCGCGCCAAGGCCGACGCCTGGGCGGCGGATTATGGCGGCCAGGCAGCGGACAGCCCCGCCGCCGCCGCCGCGGGCGCCGATGCGGTGTTCGCCTGCGTCGGCAACGACGACGATCTCGCGGCGGTGACGCTCGGCGACGACGGGGCCTTCGGCGCGATGAAGTCCGGCGCGGTCTTCGTCGATCACACGACCGTCTCCGCCCGAATCGCCCGGCGCCTGGCCGAAGAGGCCGACGCGCGCGGCCTGCTGTGCGTCGATGCGCCGGTCTCGGGCGGTCAGGCGGGCGCGCAGAATGGGGCGCTGTCGATCATGTGCGGCGCCAGCGACGCCGCCTTCGCCGCCGCCGAGCCCCTGATGCGCGCCTATGCCGCGCGCATCGTCCATATCGGCGGGCCGGGTGCGGGCCAGACGACCAAGATGGTCAACCAGATCGCGATCGCCGGGGTGCTTCAGGGCCTCTCCGAAGCGCTGCGCTTCGCCCAGGCGTCGGACCTCGACACCGACAAGGTGTTCGAAGCTGTCTCGGGCGGCGCCGCGGCAAGCTGGCAGATGCTTAACCGCTGGGGCACGATGGCGAAGGACGAATATGATTTCGGCTTTGCGGTCGACTGGATGCGCAAGGATCTGGGCCTCGCGCTCGACGAAGCCCGCGTCAACGGCGCGACGCTCCCCGTCGCGGCGCTGGTCGATCAATTTTATGCCGAGGTGCAGGGTGCGGGCTGCGGCCGCCTGGACACGAGCTCGCTCGTGACGAGGTTGCCGAAATGAAGCGCCTCGCCCTAACCCTCGTCGCCCTCCTGCTCGCTGCGCCTGCGCAGGCCGATACGCTCGTCGACAATGTCAACGGCATCACGCTCGACAAGGACGGCAAGGTCGTGCGCTTCACCGGCATGGTGATCGGCACCGACGGCAAGGTGAAGCAGCTCCTCGACCGCAAGGACAAGCGCCCCGAACGCCCCGATTTCAAGGAAGACGGCAAGGGCCGGACGCTGATCCCGGGCATGATCGACGCGCACGGGCATCTGATGGGCCTGGGCCTGTCACTGATGCTGCTCGACCTTTCGGAGACCCGCTCGCTGGCCGAGGCGCAGGCGGCGATCAAGAAATATGCCGACGAAAACCCCGAACTGCCGTGGATCATCGGGCGCGGGTGGAATCAGGAAAAATGGGGATTGGGCCGCTTCCCGACCGCGGCCGATCTCGACGCGGTTGTCCCCGACCGGCCGGTCTGGCTCGAACGCGTCGACGGCCATGCCGGATGGGCCAACAGCGCTGCGATGACGGCAGCAAAGATCACCGCCGCGACCAAGGCGCCCGAGGGCGGCCGGATCGAGATGACGGACGGCAAGCCCGCCGGCGTCTTCGTCGATGCCGCGGTCGCGCTGATCGACAGCGCCAAGCCCAAGCCGCTGGCGCGCGATCTCGACCGCGCCTTCCTCGCCGCGCAGCAGCAATTGCTCGCCCAGGGGATCACCGCGATCGCCGACATGGGCACGACGATCCAGGAATGGCAGGCCTATCGCCGCGCGGGCGACAAGCACCAGCTCGCGATCCGTATCCTCAGCTACGGCGGCGACATCGACAATATGGCGCTGATCGCGGGCCCGGGGCCGACCCCGTGGCTCTATGACGACAAGCTGCGCATGGTGGGGGTGAAGCTCTATCTCGACGGCGCGCTCGGGTCGCGCGGCGCGTGGCTCAAGGCGCCCTATGCCGACGCACCGGGCCAGAAGGGCCTGCCGCTGCTGACCCCGGCGCAATTGCGCAACAAGATGGTCCGCGCCTCGATGGACAAGTTCCAGGTCGCGATCCACGCCATCGGCGATGCCGCCAATGCCGAGGCGCTCGACGCCATCACCGATCTAACCGCCGATCTGCCCGGCGAACGGCGCTGGCGGATCGAACATGCGCAGATCGTCGATCCCGCCGACATCCCGCGTTTCGCCAAGCTCGGCGTCATCGCGTCGATGCAGCCTATCCACCAGCCGTCGGACCGGCTGATGGCCGAAGCCCGCCTCGGGCCCGAGCGACTGAAGGGCGCCTATGCGTGGCGCAGCATGGAAAATGCCGGCGTCCGCCTCGCTTTCGGGTCGGATGTGCCGGTCGAAAGCGCCAACCCTTTCCCCGGCATCGCCGCTGCCATCTCGCGCACCGACGCACAGGGTGAACCTTTCGGCGGCTGGCATCCCGAAGAGGCAGTTTCGCGCGAGACCGCGCTCGACGGCTTTACGCGCAGCGCCGCCTATGCCGCCTTCGCCGAGGACCGGCTCGGCACGCTGATGCCGGGCATGCGCGCCGACTTCCTGATCGTCGACACCGACCTGCTGCTCGCCAGCCCCGAAGACATCCGCAAGATGGTACCGCTCGAAACCTGGATCGGCGGCTACCGCTACTACAAAAAGGGCGGCTGATGGATCGGCGGCGTCTGCTCGGCGCGCTCGCCGCGGCGCCCGCCGCGCTGGCGCTCGGCGCGGCGACGAAAGAACCGAAGCGCAAGGATCCGCCGCAGCCGCGCGCATCGAAACGGCGCAAGGGCGTCAAATCGCCCGACAAGCATGTCGATGTCGCGATCGTCGGCGCGGGCGCGCTCGGGGCATGGACCGCGTGGCATCTCGTCCGTCAGGGTCTCGATGTTCGGCTCTTCGATGCCTATGGCGCCGGCAACGGCCGCGCCGCTTCGAACCTTCCGACCATGCTGTGCGATCCCGCACAGGGTGGCGACGCGCTCTACGCCGATCTCGCGCACGACAGCCTGCCGCTGTGGCAGCGCCTTTCCGACAGTGCCAGCCTGCCGATCGTGATGCCGTGCGCCGCGGTGACGACACTGCTGCCGACCGACGGCGCCGACGAGCCGCCGGGGACCGACCGCGCGACCGGACACAAGCTGCGCAGCCGCTTCGGCGCGATCGGCTGGCGCGACGAGGAAGCGGCGCCGCTGTTCGACAAGAAGCGCGACCTCTATATCCTGCCCGACGGCGGCACCGCGCGCAGCATCGTCTATGCGACGGGCGCGTGGCTGACCGAGCTTTTCCCCCAGATATTGACGCCCGCACGGCTCTCGGCGGTGCGCTACCAGATTTTTCACGTCGGCCCCGGTCAGGGCGATGTCCAATATCGCCCGCCGGCGATGCCCGCGCTGGTCGACCGCGCCTACGGCTTTACCCTGCTCCCCGACATCGAAGGGCGCGGGGTGCGCGTGTGGAAAAACGCCCCCGATGCAACGGTCGACCCCGACAGCTTCGACCGCCGCGCCGACGATGCCGCGCTGGCCGCGGTGCGCCAGTGGCTCGCGGGCCGCGTCCCGCATCTGGCCGAGGCGCCGGTCGTCGCGAGCGCCGCCGCGCACGACTGCCGCACGATCAGCGGCGAATTGCTGCTCGACCGCCTGCCCGGCCATGCGCGCGCCTGGCTCGTGGGCGGCGCGACGGGGCGTGCCTTCGCGCTCGCCCCGGCCATCGGCGCGCGTATCGCGGCGCACATCGCCGACCCCGCGCGCGCGATCGAACCGCGCTGGGCGCTCGCCCGCCTGACTGGAGCGACCACGACATGAAGCTGACCGACTGCCACAATATCGACGACTTCCGCGCGCTGGCGAAGCGGCGGCTGCCCTGGCCGGTGTTCGACTATATCGACGGCGCCGCGGATGACGAGGTGACGCGTCGCCGCAACCGCGCCGCCTTCGACCGGTGCGACCTCATACCGCGCGTGCTGGCCGGCGTCGAATCGATCGACATGAAGACGACGCTCTTCGGTCGCGAGATCGCTATGCCGCTCTTCCTGTCACCCACCGCGCTCCAGCGCCTGTTCCACTGGCAGGGCGAGCGCGCGGTGCTGCGCGCTGCCGCCGATGCGGGGACCGTCGCCGGCATATCGAGCCTCGCGACGATCGGCCTCGCCGAAGCGGGCGCGCTGACCGACGGCCCCAAGCTTTTCCAGCTCTATGTCCACAAGGATGAGGGGCTCAACCATGCGATGCTCGAGGCCGCGCGCGCGGCAAAATTCGACGCCGTCGCGCTGACCGTCGATACGATCGTCGGCGGCAATCGCGAACGCTGCCTGCGCTCGGGCTTTACCTCACCGCCGCGCTTCACCGCGTCGAACATGCTGAGCTATGCGATCAAGCCTGGCTGGGGCCTCAACTATGTCTTGCGCGAAAAATTCAGCCTGCCCAACCTTGCGACCCACGTGTCCGAAGGGTCGAGCGTGCCGAAGTCGGTCGCCGAATATTTCACCACCATGCTCGATCAGAGCCTCGACTGGAAACGCGCCGAGGCGATCCGCAAGGCGTGGGACGGCCCCTTCTGCCTGAAGGGCATCGTTGCGGTCGAGGACGCGCGGCGCGCCGCCGACATCGGCGCGACCGCGATCATGGTGTCGAACCATGGCGGGCGCCAGCTCGACGGCAGCATCGCGCCCTTCGACGCGCTGGCGGCGATCGTCGATGCGGTCGGCGACCGGGTGGAGGTCATCTGCGACGGCGGCATCACCCGCGGGACGCATGTGCTCAAGGCGCTGTCGGTCGGGGCGAAAGCCTGCTCGGGCGGCCGGCTCTATCTCTATGCACTCGCCGCGGCGGGCGAAGCGGGGGTGGCGCGCGCGGTCGCGCTGCTCCGCGCCGAGATGGAGCGCGGCATGAAGCTGATGGGCGCAAAAAGCCTCGCCGACCTTGGGCGCGGAAATCTGCGCTGGCATTCCGAATAAAAGAAGAAGGAGGGGGCGGCCTCCCCCCGAAGGCCGCCCCTGCCCGGCGTCAGAAAGACGCGCCGAGCGAAAAGACCACCGCGCCGTCGGCGCCGATCGCTTCCTTGTAACCGCCGGCCTTGGGCTCGTCGGTGTTCACATAGCTGACGCCGAAGGTCAGCATCTTGTACGAAGCCGTGGCACCGACCGACCAGTCGAACACCTTGCCGTCGAAACCGCCGGGGAACGCGTCGCTCCACGCATGGCCAGCATGCGCGTTCAGCGCCAGGGGCGTGCCCGGGATCTCGGCGGCGAGTTCGCCGTGCAGGTAGAAGGCCGACGATTTGGCGCCGGGCGCGCGGCTCGGGTCCTGCAGATTGCCGAGCGCGGACTGCTTCCACGCATAGTTGACGCCGACCTTCGCATTCACGGGGCCGACATCGGTCGACAGGTTCAGATAGGGTTCGAAAAAGTCGGCGCCCGACCCGCCATGCTGCGGATAGAGATAGTAAAGCAGGCCGCCGTCGACCGTCACGCCGCCGACATCCTTGCTGTAACCCGCGAACAGGTCGACCTCGGTGTTACCGGCGAAGCTGACGCTCGACGCCCAGGTGCCGGCGTAAAAGCCGCTTTCGTGAGTGACGGTGATGCCGCCCTGGATCGCCGGGTCTTCGCTGCTCTGAGTGAAGCCGCGGAAGCGATAGTCGGATACCAGCGTCACGCTGCCCGAAATGGTGATCGGATCGGAGGGCGCTTCGTCCTGGGCGAAAGCGGTGGCGGGAAGCGCGGAAGCCGCGAGGGCAAGGCCCAGGCACGCGCGGGAGAGAGTCTTCATGGGTTGATCCCCTTAACAAGGTAAAATGGATCGTCCCTGCCTGCCGCAAGACAGCCGAAGTCTTTGCTCCGGTCGGCCGTGCGTGGCGCCTCTCTCCGACAATTTGCTGCGGCGCACAAACAAAAAAGCCGCATCCGGCACGATAAGGCACGGATTGCGACTTTTATGCAACAGGTCGTTGCGCATAGCCAGTTTCAATTGAAACAAAATTATACGGTGCGCGCCGAGCACTGGAACGAGCGGTCGGCGCGCATCATTTCAACCAAGGAGCAATCTGCTCGGCGTCAGAAGCCGACGCCAAGTTTGAAAACCACGGTCGGATCGAACAGCGTATCGACCGCCGGGATACCCGATTTCTTGATGTCGGTATCGACATAATGGATGCCGAAGGTCATCGGCCCTGCCGCGAACGTGGCGCCGACCGTCCAGTCGAGATAATCGCCTCCCGGCGCCAGCGCGCCGAGCGAACCGCTCGTGTAACCGAGCGATGCATCCAGCGTTACCGGCGAATTGGGAATGCCGGACGACAGGCCCATGTTCAGATAGATATTGTCATCGCTGCCGAGCGACTTCTGGCTGGGCGCATAGGCGACGGTCCCCGTAGCGGACACGGGTCCGATGTCGTGCGACAACTTGCCGATGATCTCGACATAGTCGACCGGACCGAAGGCATCCTTGCCATCGGGATACCAGTAATAGGTCGCGCCGATATCCACCGACGTGCCGGGCGCGACTTCGCCGCCCCAGCCGGCATAGAGGTCGACCTCGACCTTGCCATATTCATCGGTCTTCGGCAGGCCCGATCCCCAGACGCCTGCATAAAATCCGCTCTCGTGGGTCAGTGTGATCGTCGGCTGGACCTCGACCTTTTCGTTCGACAGCGAAATGCCGCGGAAACGATAGTCGGACACCAGATCGACCCCGCCCGACACGGTGATCGGACCGCTGGGCGCGTCGGTCGCGTCCTGCGCCATGGCCGGCGTCGCCATCGCCGATGTCGCGAGCAGCATGCCGAAGCACGCCTTGGTAAGAAATTTCATTGGGTGAGCCCCCCTCTCATCGATATTGAACCGAAACCGTCCATCCTGCGGTTCCCGCCCGATCCTCTCCCGATGCTCTTGTGGCCGGCGCGTGGTCAGGAACGCGCGGAAAATTGCGCAACATGCGGCAGCGCACAATTGAAAACTGCACAAATGTTACATTCGCCGCCACACTGTGTCTTTCCCGCCACAAGCGCGACCGCGGCCCACAGGCTTTGCCAAGTCGCGCGCGCGCGGCTAAAGGAGGCGCATCCCAGCCTCTCCTCAGCGGACCCGTTTCATGAGCGATCACAATCCCGGCCTGCGCCCCTGGCGCGACATTGCGCGGCGCGACTGCCGTCAGATCATGGTCGGCAACGTCCCCGTCGGCGGCGGCGCGCCGATCACCGTGCAGACGATGACCAACACGCCGACGAGCGATCCCGTCGCGACCATCGACCAGATCCGCCGCTGCGAGGATGCGGGCGCCGACCTGATCCGCGTCTCCTGCCCCGATACCGACAGCACCGCGGCGCTCGGCAAGATCGTCCGCGCCGCGCGCATTCCGATCATCGCCGACATCCATTTCCACTATAAGCGCGCATTGGAAGCCGCCGACGCCGGCGCCGCCTGCCTGCGCATCAATCCCGGCAACATCGGCTCGTCGGAGCGCGTCGGCGAGGTCGTCCGCGCCGCCAAGGCGAACGGCTGCGCCATCCGCATCGGCGTCAATGCGGGCAGCCTCGAAAAGGATCTGCTCGAAAAATATGGCGAACCCTGCCCCGAGGCGCTGGTCGAAAGCGCGCTCGACCATATCAAGCTGCTCCAGGACCATGACTTTCACGAATATAAGGTCGCGGTGAAAGCCAGCGACGTCTTCCTCGCCGTCGCCTCCTATATGCAGCTCGCCGAAGCGGTCGATTGTCCGCTCCACCTCGGCATCACCGAAGCCGGCGGGCTGATCGGCGGCACCGTCAAATCGGCGCTCGGCATCGGCAACCTGCTCTGGGCCGGGATCGGCGACACGATCCGCGTCAGCCTGTCGGCCGAACCCGAAGAGGAAGTGCGCGTCGGCTATGAAATCCTGAAATCGCTGGGCCTGCGCACCCGCGGCGTCCGCGTCGTCTCCTGCCCCAGTTGCGCGCGTCAGGGCTTCGACGTCATCCGCACGGTGCAGGCGCTCGAAGACGCGCTCCAGCACATCAAGACGCCGATGTCGCTCTCGGTATTGGGCTGCGTCGTCAACGGCCCCGGCGAAGCGCGCGAAACCGACATCGGCATCACCGGCGGCGGCAACGGCAAACATATGGTCTATCTCTCGGGCGTCACCGACCATCATGTCGAGGACGCCGACATGATCGCGCACATCGTCAAACTGGTCGAAGCCAAGGCCGCCGCGATCGACGCCGGCAGCGCGGTGAGCATGGACGTGACGCACGGCAAGGCGGCGTAATCCGCCACGACAGCCGCGCGGCGATTTCGGGGTGGGAAGGGACAGGTGGCCCATTCTCTTTTCGCCATCCACGAAGGACCGGAATGGGGTGGGAAGCGGACGTTCCGTCCACTACTGGAATTTGGGTCTGCGTAGCGAAGGATCGACGGGGGCCAAGCATCTCACGATATTGATGCTGGCCTTGTTGATCGATTGTTCGTCAAATAGAGTCAGCATGACCCTGTTTTCTGCTAGAATGTAACTCTGAAATATTTTTTACATATGGTAGAATAAACTGCAACTCTTTATATTGGAAATGCAAAACCCACCTTCTATACTTAGATCCCCAATAGCACCTCATTTCAATATGAGAGTGTCCATAGCATGATATTCCCATTTCTTTATTAAAATACTCAATAGAATGAATATTGTCTTTAGACTTTTCACTGTATCCCAAAGGTTCTACCGATACGTTTTTCTGATACCCCTCATAGTCTGGGAATTTTTTCCTTGCGTTTTCTCGGTCCGCCTCCGAATCTGCTGCCCATCGAGCGACGAATGCGTTCAGTTTGACCACGTCTTCCAAGCGACCGTCGAGCCAAACGGCTCCATTCCCACTTATAGGTGTGCCTCTCGAAACAGCGGGTACAGTTACCGCATAGTCGGCATGGTTTTCGGAGAAATCTTGCAATGCCCAGCCATTCGGTGCCAATCGTGAAAAGTTCGAACGCAACTTTTCTTTTTCTTGATTTGACAACGCGGTCCTCTCTTCAAAACTCTCAGCCCTCGCTTTAACGGAAGAGTCTCCATCCGCTAATCCGCATCCCGATGCGACAAGAAGAGTGATCGACATCAGGCGGACACGCCAACTTGACACGCAAAATCGGTGACCATCTATAATCTGGGCCGAAAAATTAATATTTCTCAATAACCCTTGCCTGGCGGGCATACACGCTTCCGCGTTTCCATCGGTATTTGGATATTTTGTCATTCGCATAGCGTAGCGGAAGTTCCAATGTCCGCAATCGGTCGTTAGCCGACATTCGATCCAGATCGGCCGCGAACGGCGACTGTGGGGTCGGAAGCGGGCGTTAACGCATGTGTGGCTATAACGCTTATGACATCGAGATAGGCCCTCCGCACATAGGATCAGAGAGCAATGAAAGTTTATGGGACGGATGTGAACGCAAGCAATCCAGTGGAAGAAACTGGCGTATCGGAACTTAGAGAAGCAACCCTCGTTGTGTCCGTCGAAGATTTGAAGATGATCTCTGAATTTTTTACCGCTTGCTATGATGAGTATTGCGAGAATCCCGAATGGGACCACAAGCACCTCATCGATTTCGCCTATAGGTCGGGATATCAAGGGCCTGATATTATCGTTTATGGCTCGCGCAGCGAATAATAGGAAATAAGCGAGGTAAGTCCGCTATCTGTCCCTTCCCGATGTCGACCTCTCCCGAAAATTGACAACCGCATCGGCGCCCGACAAAGCGCCGGCATGACCCTTGCCATACGCCCCGCCACCCGCGCCGACCTGCCTTTGATCGCGGGCCTCATTCGCGCGCTCGCCGACTATGAAAAGCTTGCCCACGAAGTACGTTTCGATGACGCCACACTCGGTGCCAAACTGTTCGGAGAACGCCCCTATGCCGAAGTGGTGATCGGCGAAGTCGATGGCGTGCCACAGGGCTTCGCGCTCTTCTTTCACAATTTTTCGACGTTCGAGGGGAAGCCGGGCATCTATCTTGAAGATCTGTTCGTCCGTCCCGAAGCGCGCGGCGCCGGACTCGGCAAGGCGCTGCTCGCACATCTGGCGCAGCTTTGCGTGGAGCGCGACTGCGCGCGGCTCGAATGGTCGGTGCTCGACTGGAACGCCCCCGCCATCGGCTTCTACCGCAGCCTCGGCGCGCGGATGATGGACGAATGGACGGTGATGCGCGTCGATGGCGACGCGCTCCCCGCCCTCGCCCAAGCAGCGACGTCAGCCGCCTGACGCGCCGGGGCGGCGGCGCCGCTCCATCGGCCAGCTCGGCATGTGCGCATCGGACAGGCGTTTTGCCTCGCCCGGCGCAATCCCCAATTCGGTCAGCGCGCGCTCCAGCGCCGCCGCGGCGGGCACCGCGATGTCGGGTTGCACCCCGTCGCCTTCCCAATCCTTGCCCGTCGCCGGATCATAGGTTCGCCCGACCGGGATGAAGGCGGTAAAGCCGCCGCCCAGTTCTTCGCCGCGCCCGAAATGATTGGCGCCGCCGGTCGGCGCGCCGATCAGCACCCCGCGCCCGCTCGCCTTCATCGCCAACGCGAAATGTTCAGCCGCCGACGCGCTCGCGCCAGACGTCAGCACATAGACTTTCGCCTGCGTCAGCCGCGCGTCGCCGTTGGGCGTCGCCCAATGTTCGCGCGTCACCATGGCGGGGTCGCCCGCGACCGGCCGCATCGAGGGGATGCCGTCGATCGGCGAGCCGCCCTCGGCGTCGACCGATGCCCGCGTCGCCATCGCGACGAGCCGCGTCGGCTTCGCGAACAGCCAGGGAAAGATGACGTCCATCTGCTCGATCCCGCCGCCATTGTGCGACCTTATGTCGAAGATGATCGCCTTGGCGTCGGCATGATGGGCCATGAACTGCGCCGCCGCCTGCGTGACCGCCGCATCGTTCGGAAAGACATTGAAGCGGATGAAAGCAATGCCCGGCGCGATCCAGCCGGGCTGTTCGATCGCGGGCTTTTTCGGGCGCGGCGCGGGCGGGGCGCCGGGCGCCGCATCCGCGCTCTCGGGCGGCTTCACGCGCAGATGCCCGTCGGGCGACACCCCCTGCACCGTCGCGCCCAGCGCCTCGGCGAGCGCCGCGCCGGTCAGCGGCGCATAGCGCCCCGCCGCAATGCCTTCGCGCAGCGCGGCGGCGTAGCGCTTACCGATTTCGGGATAGACATAATTGGCTTCGAGCTGCGCGGCATAATGTTCGGCGACGACGTCGGACGGTACCGCCGCACCGGCATCGGCCGCCATCGCGGCGGGTGTCGGCAGCATAAGTGCCGCGGGGCTCGCCGCGAGCAGCAGCAGCGACAGGGGAAAACGGCCAGGCATCATATCGGTCTCCATCGAAAGGATATTTGGCGCGACCGGTCCCCGTCCGGCGCCGCGCCGTCCGACGAAGCTGTATCACATCTGCAATACAGATCAACTACAATTGTAGTCGATGAATGATCAGGCGCGTTTACGCCCCAGCCAGATCAGCACGACGCCCAGCACCGCCAGGACTGCGCCGTTGCGCGTCCACACGATGTCGCCCAGCATGAAGCTGCTCGCGGGCCAGCGCACGATGTCGAGCCCCTGCAATACCCACAGCAAACCCATCAGCACCATCGCGACCCCGACGATCGCCGCCAATCCTCTCACGATCTGCATGTCAGCCTCCCCTTTTTCTTGCAGGGAAGCTGACACAAAGCCGCGCCGCTGTCACGCGCGGCGCTGAAGCCCGATCAGCGGGCGCAGCCAGCCGATCCGCCGTCCGCCGAGATAAAAGGCCCAGCATCCTACGACCGTCGCCGCGACGAGGATCAGGAAGGCCGGCAACGCCGCGACCTGCCCCTGCAACAGCCACCAGCCGACGACGACGATGATCGTCTGATGGACGATGTAAAAGGGGAACACCGCCTCGGCGAGCATGGCGCGCCGTGGATGGTCGCGGTTCGCAAAGCGGTCGGCAATGCCGATCAGCGCGACGATGGTCGCCCAGCCCTGCACCAGCCGCACGACCATGAAGATCGTCACGATTCCCGCCGGGGCCGGGCCTTCGTCCGGCGCGCTCCACATCGCCCAAACGATATAGCCATAGGCGGCGACCGCGAGCGCCGCCGCCGCCGGCCAGCAGCGCGCGACGCTTTCGAAAAGCACCGGCCGCTCGCGAAGTAGCCAGCCGATAAAGAAGGGCACGAGGTAATGGAGATGGTTCGGCCCGTCGTCGACCAGCGCGTGCGTCTCGCGATAGCCCGGAAAGGCGAACAGGATGGCGAGCCATATAGCAAGCGGCGCAATCAGCAGCCCCCAGCCGCCGAGCAACCGCGCCGCACCATCGGCGATCTTGGTCCGCGCCCGCTCGGGCACCAGCACAAGAGCCGCGACCGCGAGCAGCGTGTACGCGAACAGATAGACGACGAACCACAGATGCTGCCACGTCGGCAGCACGATCCCGTCGAGCGTTCCGAAGCGGAAATAGTCGTGGCCCCAGAAGTAGCCGAAACCATGCGCATAACCATGCTGGGTCGCCAACTCGATCCACGGCTGCACCGGAATGACGACGATGATCCCGAAGGCGAGCGGGATCAGCAGCCGTGCGCTGCGCGACCGCAGGAAGGCCCCCGCGCCGCCGAGCTTGGCGAACAGCGCGGCGCTGGCATAACCCGACACCAGGAACAGCAGCGGCAATCGCCAACTGTTCGTCGCCATCATCGGGATTTGCACCCAGTCCATCGGATGCGGCGTTTTGACATGCCACCCCCAAGGCACGAAATACATCCCGATATGATAGAGGATGAGCAGCGCGAACGCGCCGATGCGCAACCAGTCCATCCCATAATGCCGTGTCGTCACCATACCCAAATCTCCTTTGCCGGGGCCCGCCGCAGCCGCTAATCGGGATGGCGGCAGCCGGGCGACGGCGGCGGGACGAATTGCGGAGCCGATGTGACGGAGAAGGACGGGCGAGGGACGAGCGGCGGCGCGACCGGGACGAGCGGTTTCGGCCCGCGCGCGCTGACCTTGCTCGCCTTCGGGGCGCTGCTCGCCTACGGACTCATCCGTATCACCTCGAACGTCTATTCCTATCTTGCCGACCGCCGCGCGGCGGGCGTCGATGTGACTGCGGCGACGGCATGGACATACGAAAGCACCAGCCTGCTCGCCTGGGCGCTGATGATGATCGTCTGCTGGTTCAGCGTCCGCACCGTCCGCCCACCGCGCTTCGGCTGGCGCACGGCGGTCGCGATCCATGCCGCGCTCGCCTTTCCTGTGTCGCTCGCGCATATCGCGCTGATGGTCGGCTTTCGCATGCTCGCGTGGCGGCTATCGGGCGGCACCTATCATTTCGAATCGCCCGACGGGACGCCGGTCTTTTATGAATTGCGCAAGGATCTGGCGACTTATGCCGAGCTGATCCTGCTCATGTTCCTGATGCAGTGGCTGATCGACCGTTACGCCATGCCGCCGGTCGCAATCGTCGCGCCGACGACGCTCGCGGTCGGCGACGGATCGGTCACGCACCACTTGCCGGTCGCCGAGATCGAGCATGTCACCGCAGCGGGCAATTATGTCGAGATCGCATGGCGTGGCCAGCGCCTGCTCCACCGCGCAACATTGAGCGCGATCGAAGCCGAACTGGCCCACGCGGGTTTCGTCCGCATCCACCGCGGACGCATCGTCCGAAAACAGGCGGTCCGGCGCGTCGTCACACACAAGAGCGGCGATTTCGAGGTCGAGATGGAAAGCGGCGAGATGCTCCGCGGCAGCCGGCGATTCCGGGAGAATCTGGAGGGCTGAAACGCCTTAATCAAGCACCCGCCACGCCAGCTCGGCGAACTCGCAAAGCAGCGGCCGCGTATCTCTGGGATCGATGATGTCCTCGACCCCGAATTTCTCCGCGGTGCGGAACGGCGAGCGGACGCGGTTCAGCCGTTCGCGGATCGCCTCCAGATGCGCCGCGGGATCCTCCGCGGCCTCGAGCTCGCTCTTGTACGCGACCTCGACCCCGCCCTCGATCGGCAGGCTGCCCCAGTCGCCCGAGGGCCACGCAAAGCGGTACTGGAAGCGCTCGGCGTTCGACATCGCGCTCCCCGCAATGCCATAGGCGCGCCGCACCACGACCGACGCCAGCGGCACGGTCGCGCGGTAGATTGCGTTCATCGCCTGCACGCCATAGCGGATCGTCCCCGTCCGCTCGGCCTCGCCGCCGATCATGAAGCCGGGATTGTCGACGAGGTGGACGATCGGCAACCGGAACTGGTCGGCGAGCTTCACAAAACGCTCGGCCTTCTCGCTTGTCTTCGCGTCCCACGATCCGCCCAGATAAGTGGGATCGCTCGCCAGCACCGCGACCGGCCAGCCGTCCAATCGCGCAAAGGCGGTGATCGCCGCCCGCCCCCAGCGCGCACCCATTTCGAAGAAGCTGCCCTGATCGAACACCGCCCCCGCGATGCGCCGCATCGAATAGACCTGCTTCGCCTCGCGCGGAACGATCGACAGCAAAGCCTCGTCGCGGCGGTCGACCGGATCGCTGCACGCCGTGCGTGCCGCGCGCTCGTGGATCGACGACGGCAGATAGGAGAGGAACCAGCGCGCGCGTGCAAGCGCCTCATCCTCCGACGCCACCTCGTCGTCGACGACGCCGTTGCGCGTATGCACATCGGCACCGCCCAGTTCCTCGCGGTCGAGCGTGTCGCCGATCGCCGCGGCGACCGCCGGGCCCGCCGCGAACAGTTGCGACAGGCCGCGCACCATGATGCTGTAGTGGCTCGCGACGACGCGCGCCGCGCCCAGCCCCGCGGTCGGCCCGAGCGCCAGTGCGACGACCGGCACCGTATCGAGATTGGCGATGATCTGGTCCCAGCCGGGAACATGCGGGATATAGGTATATCCCATATCCTCCAGCGTCTTGACCGACCCGCCGCCGCCGGTGCCGTCGATCATGCGGATCAGCGGCAGGCGATATTCGTGCGCCATCGCTTCGCACTGGATGAACTTGCGGTGCAGCGCCGCATCGGCCGCGCCGCCGCGCACGGTGAAATCGTCGGCGCTGGCGACCACCGGCCGGCCATCGATATTGGCCCGCCCGAAGATGAAATTGGACGCCGCCAGATCTTCGAGTTCGCCATCGGGGCCATAAGACCCCCGCCCCGCGATCTTGCCGATCTCGCGAAAGCTGCCCGGATCGACGATCGCCGCGAGCCGCGCGCGCGCGTCCATCTTGCCGCGGCTGTGCTGGCGCGCGACCTTCTCTTCGCCGCCCATCTTTTCGGCCATCGCGCGCCGCGCGGAAAGCTCGTCGACTTCCTTTTTCCAGCTCATGCCGATCAGGCTAGCTTACGTTGACGGAAACGTCATTCCGATTCTTCGCGCGCGCTGCTACCGTCGCGCGATGACCCGCCGCTTCGCCCTCGCGCTTGCCGCCGCGCTCGCTCTGACATCCCCTCTCTCCGCCGCAGCGGCGCCGCGCGCGATGTCCGGGGTCGCCGAACCCTACAAGACCGACGCTTTCGATCCCGACGACGATCCGATGGCCGCCATCGACGCCGCGCTCGCTGCCGCCAGAGCAGCGGGCAAGCGCGTGCTGCTCGTCATGGGGACGGGCACCTGCCACGACAGCGCGTGGCTCGCCAATCTGCTCGCGACCGATCGGTTCGCACCCGTGCGGAGCCGCTACATCGTCGTATTCGCCGATATCGGGATGCCGCACGCCGGCCTCGTCCGGCATCCCGAGGTGCCGGCGCGCTTCCGTTTCAAGATCAAGGGCACCCCGACCGTCGCGATCCTCGACGGCGATGGCCGCGTGCTCAACCGCAAGGCGGCGCCCAGATGGCGCAACGCCGCGAGCCGCAGCGACGACGACATCTATAACGAACTTATGGGAGAGGAAAACTGATGGCGGATATGAACCTTGGCGGTCGCACCGCGCTCGTCACCGGGGCATCGCGCGGGATCGGCCGCGGCATCGCGCTGGCGCTCGCCGGGGCGGGCGCCGACGTTGCGGTCAACTACACCCGCGACGCGGACGCCGCCGCCGAAACCGTCGCGGCGATCCAGGCGCTCGGCCGCCGGGCCAAGGCCTATCAGGCGTCGGTCACCGACGAGGCGGCGAGCGCTGCGATGGTCGCCGCGATCGAGGATGATTTCGGGCCGATGTCGATCCTGATCAACAATGCCGGCATCGCCAGCCGCGGCCGGACCGTCGCCGACACCGACGCCGCCGAGGTCGAAAAGCTCCTTGCGGTCCACGCGGTCGGCGCGCACCGGCTGAGCCGCCTCGCGCTGCCGCAGCTTCGCCAGCATGCGCGCAGCGATGTGATCGTCATTTCCAGCGTCGCCACGCTGCAGCACAGCGCCAACAGCGCGCCCTACACCATGGCCAAGGTCGCGGGCGAAGCGCTCGCCCTCGCGCTTGCCAAGGAAGAACTTCGGAACGGCGTGCGCGTCAATATTGTCGCTCCGGGCCTGACGATCAGCGACATGGGCGAACGACTGGCGCAGGCGATCACGGGTAATCCCGACATTCACCATCTCGACGCCAAATTCCCCTTCGGCCGGGTGTCCGATCCCTCCGACGTCGCCGCGGCGGTGCTCTGGTTCGTCAGCGATGCCAACCCCTATTGCTCGGGGCAGAAGCTCAACATCGACGGCGCGGGGCAGGCGACTTTCCGATAGGCCCTTCTCGTCATTGCGAGCGGCGGAGCCCCGTGGCAATCCAGAGTAGTGCAAACCGCCCTGGATTGCTTCGCTCCGCTCGCAATGACGACCTGATGCAGGGATCGACCGTATGAAATTCATCGCCGCCGCCACTCTCGCCTTCGCCCTCGCCGGCTGCGCCACCGCGCAGTCGAAGGAGGTGCGGCCCGCGACCGAAAAGCCCGCCCCCGACGAACCGATGTTCACCCCCACCGAGGTCGAAAGCCGCGGTTCGGTGACGGTCGGCGGCGTCGCCATCCCCTATCGCGCCGTCGCGGGCACGCTGATCGTCCACCCCAGGGGCTGGGACGACACCGTTGCCATCGAACGCAAGCGCGACAAGGATGCTGCGGCCGACGTGCCGGCGTCCGAAGCCTCGATGTTCTACACCGCCTATTTCAAGGAGGGCGCGCCCGCCGAAACGCGGCCGATCACCTTTCTGTTCAACGGCGGGCCCGGATCGCCGACCTTGTGGCTCCACATGGGCGCCTATGGCCCCCAGCGCGTCGAAACCCCCGATCTTGCCCACGGCAGCGCGCCCTATCGCACCGTTCCCAACGAGCACAGCCTGCTCGACGTCTCCGACCTCGTCTTTATCGACGCGCCCGGCACCGGCTTCAGCCGCGTCGCTGGGAAGGACAAGGACAAGGCATGGTTCGGCGTCGATCAGGACATCCACGCCTTCACCGTCTTCGTCCGCGATTTCCTGTCGAAATATGGTCGCTGGAAATCGCCCAAATATCTTTACGGTGAAAGCTATGGGACGATGCGCGCTGCGGGGATGACGCTGGCGCTGCAACGGCAGGACATCGACCTCAACGGCGTGATCCTGCTTTCGGACATTTTGAACTGGGATCTCATCCCCGACGATCCGCAGGTCAATCCGGGGGTCGACCTTCCCTATATCGTCTCGCTGCCGACCTATGCCGCGACCGCCTGGTATCACAAACGCGCGGGCGCGGGACGCGAGCTCGCGCCCTTCCTGAAAGAGGTCGAGGCTTTTGCGACCGGCGACTATGCGCTCGCACTGCTGAAGGGCAACGCCCTGCCCGACGCCGGCCGGCAGGCGATGGCAACCAGACTCCACGGATATACCGGCCTGTCGGTCGACTATCTGCTCAAGACCAATTTGCGCATCGAATATGGCGCGCTGCAAAAGGAACTGCTCGCCGACAAGGGCGAAACCACCGGCACGCTCGACACCCGTTTCACCGGGGCAACGCTCGATCGGCTCAGCAAGACCGCATCCTACGATCCGCAGGGCAGCGCGATCGGCGCCGCCTACACCGCGGCGTTCAACGATTATGTCCGCGGCACCCTGGGCTATGGCGCAAGCAAGCATTATGAAGGCGGGCTCGATGTCTATGGCAGCTGGGATTACAAGCATCAGCCGCCCGGCGCCGGCCAGCCGCTGATCGCGCTGCCCAACGTCCTCCCCGACCTGGCGGTCGCGATGAAGCAGAATCCGAAGCTGAAGCTGCTGGTGACCGGCGGCTATTTCGACATTTCGACGCCCTATTTCGCCGGTCGCTACGAACTCGCGCACTTGCCCGTGCCCAGGCAATTGCAGGCGAACATCGCTTACAAATATTACCCCTCGGGCCACATGGTTTATGTGAACCCGACGCTATTGTCGGAAATGCACAGCGACGTCGCGGCCTTCATCCGCGCGACCGACGGGATCGATTAGTAAGCGCCCTTTTTACGTCGTCATTGCGAGGAGCCGAAGGCGACGCGGCAATCTCCAGCTATCGGCCTTGCGCATCGCGACCTTTTCGGCGATGGATGTGCTGATGAAGGGGCTGTCGATCGAGATCGGCGCCTATAATGCCGTGCTCTGGCGCACCGGCGCCGGCACCCTGTTCAGCGGCCTCCTCTACCTCGCCTCGCGACCCGCCGCCTGGCCCGATGCCGCGACGATGAAGATCCACGCGGTGCGCGCGCTGTTCGTCGCGGGGATGGCCATCACCTTCTTCTGGGCGCTCGCGCGGTTGCCGATGGCCGAAGCGATCGCGCTCGCCTTCGTGGCGCCGCTGATGACGCTCTACATGGCGGCGATCTTTCTGGGGGAGAAGATCGGGCCGCGGTCGATCGCCGCCTCTATGCTCGGGCTGGTCGGCGTCGTCGTCATCGTCGCGGGCAAGCTCGGACAGGGGCAATATGAGGCGGAGGCGTTGCTCGCGGTCGGTGCGGTGTTCCTGTCGGCGATCTTCTACGCCTACAACCTCATCCTCGCGCGGCGGCAGGCCAAGATGGCCGAACCGATGGAAATCGCCTTCTACCAGAATCTGTTCGTCACCCTGTTCCTCGGCCTCGGCGCGCCGTGGTTCGCAGTGCCGCCGGGCAGCGCCCATGCGCCGCACATCGTCGGCGCCGCGATCCTCGCCACGATCTCGCTGCTGCTCCTGAGCTGGGCCTATGCCCGCGCCGAGGCGCAGATCCTCGCAACGACCGAATATACGGGCTTCCTGTGGGCGATGATGTTCGGCTGGTATTTCTACGCCGAACCGGTGACGCTGCCGACCATCGCCGGCGCGCTGCTGATCGTTGCCGCTTGCCTGATCGTCGCGCGCAAGACCCCGCAGCTCGATCCGATCGAGCCGGCGGCTGCCTAGACCGCAGCGCGCGCCAGCCGGTCGTTGATCGCCGCGCCCAGCCCTTCAGCGGGGATCTCCGCCACCGCAATGCGCGGCTTCGCGCTCGCCGCCCCCGCGTGCAGCGCGTCGAACAGATGCGCCGCCGCCTCGGTCAGATCGCCCACCGCGCTCAGATTATAGTCGCCGGCCAGCGCGCCGAAGCCGATACCAAATTCGTCGGCCGCGAAGTCGCGCGCGCCCAGCCGCACCGGCTTGCCCGGCGCATAATGGCTTGCGAGCATCCCCGGCGCGACGATCTCCGATCCCGCGACGCCCGTCACCGGCAGGCCGCTCGCCGCGCCCAGCATCGCGGCGGTCACCGGCCCCGGCCGCAGCACCTCGACCGCGCCGTCCGTCACCCGCGCGATCGTCGATTCGACCCCCGCCATGGTCGCGCCATCGTCGATCACCAGCGCGACCCGGCCGTCGAGGCTCGCGAGCACATGCTCCGCCTTGGTCGGGCTCACGCGGCCGCTCGCATTGGCGCTCGGCGCGGCGAGCGGCGCGCCAGTCGCGGCGAGCAATGCCTGCATCGCGCGGTGTCCCGGCACGCGCAAAGCAATGGTATCGAGCCCCGCCGTCGCGATACGCGCCACCGGACAATCCGCCGTGCGCGGCACCACCAGCGTCAGCGGCCCCGGCCAGAACGCCGCCGCGAGCGCCCGCTCGGTCGCGCCGAACACGCCCAGTCGCTCGGCCGCCGCCAGGTCGGGGACATGGACGATCAGCGGGTTGAAATCGGGTCGCCCCTTCGCGGCATAGATGCGCGCGACGGCCTGCGGGTTGCGCGCGTCGGCGGCAAGCCCATAAACCGTCTCGGTCGGCACCGCGACCGGCCGCCCTGCCGCGACAAGCTCCGCCGCGCGCGCAATGGCATCGGCCCCATAGGGCGCGACCTTTGTTGCCACACTCTCGTTTTGACGCTCGGCCATGCCGCGCTATAGCGCCGGGCGCAACGGAATCACCCCCAAAAGCGGGAAACCCCATGACCTATACGGCGCCGACCACCGAACAGCTCTTTGTCCTCCAGCATATCGCGCGCATCGATGCGATGGCGCAGCACGACCGCTTTGCGGCGGCGACCCCCGATATGGTCGAGGCGATCGTCACCGGCATCGGCGACTTCGCGGCCGAGGTTTATGCGCCGCTCAACCGCGTCGGCGACGTCCAGAACCCCATGTGGCAGGACGGCAAGGTCACGATGCCACCGGGCTTCAAGGAAGCCTATCGGCAGTTCGTCGAGGCCGGCTGGGGCAGCATCGACGGCCCCGCCGCCTATGGCGGACAGGATCTGCCCTTCACCCTCGCGACGGTGATCATCGAGGCGCTGGGCAGCGCCGACATGGGCTTCACCCTTTGCAACATCCTGACCCCCGGCGCGATCCACGCGCTGATGGCCTATGGCACCGAGGAGCAGCGCCAGACCTGGCTGCCCAAGCTCGTCACCGGCGAATGGAACGGGACGATGAACCTGACCGAACCCGCCGCGGGCAGTGATGTCGGCGCGCTGCGCTCGACCGCCGAAAAGGTCACCGAAGGCCCGAACGCGGGCCTCTACAAGATCAAGGGCCAGAAAATCTTCATCACCTTCGGCGAGCATGATCTCACCGACAATATCGTCCACCTCGTCCTCGCCCGCACCCCCGGCGCGCCCGAGGGAACGCGCGGCATCTCGCTCTTCCTCGTCCCCAAATACCGCCTCGACGCGGACGGCAATCCCACCATCTCGAATGGCGTCCATTGCGCCTCGATCGAGCATAAGCTTGGTATCCACGGCTCGCCGACCGCGGTGATGGTCTATGGTGACGGTGACGATTGCCTGGGCGAGATCGTCGGCGACGAAATGGGCGGGATGCGCGCGATGTTCGTGATGATGAACAACGCCCGCCTGATGGTCGGCTGCCAGGGCGTCCAGATCGCCGAGCGCGCGACGCAGCAGGCGCAGCGCTACGCCGCCGAGCGCGTCCAGTCGTCGCTCGCGGGCAGCGCCGACCGCACCCCCGTCACGATCGAGCACCACCCCGACGTCAAGCGCATGCTGTGGCGGATGCGCGCCCAGACCGAGGCGGCGCGCGCGCTGATCTATTATGCGTCGGCACAGACCGATTTCGGCAAGCTCGGTGACGAAGCCGCCGCGCTGCGCGCCGAAATCCTCATTCCCCTAGCCAAGGCGCACGCGACCGACATCGGCTGCGAGGTCGCCAGCCTCGGCGTGCAGGTGCACGGCGGCATGGGCTTCATCGAGGAAACCGGCGCCGCGCAGCATTATCGCGACGCGCGCATCGCGCCGATCTATGAAGGCACCAACGGCATCCAGGCCGCCGACCTCGTCGGGCGCAAGCTCGGCATGGCGGGCGGCGAAGGCGTGCGCAGCCTGCTCACCGACATCACGCACGGCGCCGCCGGCCATCCCGAACTCGCCGACCTCGCCGCGGCCTGCACCGCGGTCACCGACTGGCTCGAACAGGCGAACGCGCCCGACCGGCTCGCGGGCAGCTACCCCTATCTTACCATGCTCGCGACCGCGACCTGCGGCTGGCTGATGGCGGTAGAGCAGCAGGGCGCGCGCGCCGCGCTCGACGCCGGCGAGGGCGATACCGCCTTCCTCGAAGCGAAAATCGCCGCGACGCGCTTCTATCTGCAACAGATCGTGCCCGCGGCAACCGGCCTCGCGCCCTCGGCGCTCGCCGGCGACGCCGCGCTGGAGCCGCTGCCGCGCCTTGGTTGACGCCGGAAAAGCCGCGCTGCGCACCGCGATCGGGCGGCGCGGTTTCGCGGCAGGATTAACGCGATGCTAACCAGGTTCAGTTAACGCCAGCGGGTCATTTTGGAGACCCGTGCGTGCCGGTTAAGGTCAAGAGCCTTTTCATCAGTTGGCGGACGATCGCGCTGGCGCTGCTGCTCAGCGTGGCCGCGGGCCTGTCGTCGATCGCCGAACCGATCGATCGCATTATCGAAAGTGCGGTAGGCCGCGTCGCCTGGCGCCCGGTATCGGGGGACATCGTCATCGTCGCGCTCGACGACAAGACGCTTGAGCGCATGGGAAAGAACGATTTTTCGATGGCCCAACATGCGCGCGTCGTCGATGGGGTCAATCGCGCCGGTGCGAAGCGGCTCTTCGTCGATTTCCTTTTCGATCGCCGCGGCGCGGATCGCGATTTTCCGAAAATGTCCGCGGCGATCCGCCGAATGGGATCGCGAGCGGTACTCGCGGTCGAAGCCAAGTCGGCCGATCTCGGCGACTCACAGCTCACCCGCTTTCCAAGCCCCGCGTTCGGGACGGCGGCGCAACTCGCCTGCATCGGCTGGGAATATGAATTCTGGCAAGTCTGGCGCTTGCCGACGGCGCTGAACGTCAACGGTCGTGACATTCCGACCTTTTCCTCGCTGCTCGCGAATGTTCGCAATCCCAAGGTCGGCACCTATGCCCTTGATCTGTCGTACAACACCGACACAATCAGGACATATAGCGCAATCGACGTCATTTCCGGACAAGTCGGCGCCCGCGAGCTCGCGGGCAAGGACGTCATCTTCGCCGCAACCGCAACCGCGTATCAGGATACCCACTATCTCCCCGGCCACGACAAGATACCCGGCGCCTTTATCCATCTGATCGGCGGCGAGACGCTGAAGCGCGGCCAGCCGATTGATATCGGCTGGATACCCGCGCTCGCGCTGACCGCCGCCGCGTTGATCGGTGCGCTTGCGTTCCGGCGCACCCGTCACTTCAACTGGATCGCCGTTGCCACCGGACTCGGCCTGATCGTTGTCAAAGTCGCGCTCATGCCGATGCTCGTTACCGTGTCGATCGGCGCCAGCCTGTTCCTGATTGCCACGATCAGCACCAACGTCGCCCGCACCAGCCGCCGCAAATCGGCTCAGCATGAAAATCCGGTGTCGGGCTTGCCCAATTTCGAAGCGCTGCGGACGCAGGCATCCTATGGCAGTGCGACCGTCATTGCGGCCAAAGTCGTCAATTTCGAAGACCTTGCGGCCTTCATCCCAGGCGAGGGGCTGAGCAAGCTCGTCGAGCAGGTGACCCGTCGGCTTCAGCTCGCGTCGCAAGGGACCACCCTCTATCACGATCTCGACGGCACCTTCGCATGGCTGGTGCCCTATTATCAGCACAGCCAGATCGAAACGCAGCTCATGGGGCTCGCAGCGCTGTTCAACGCGCCGCTGACGATCGACGAGTTGAAAGTCGACGTGTCGATGGCCTTCGGGGTCAATGACGAATTCGAAGGATCGAACGCGCAGCGGCTTGCCGCCGCGCTGGTCGCCGCCGAAAAATCGATCCGCAGCCGCGTCCTGTGGACCAAATATACGCCGCAGCAAAAGGACGATGCCGGCTGGCAGCTCAGCTTCCACTCGCAGCTCGAGGATGCACTCAACGCGGGGGACATCTGGGTCGCCTTCCAGCCGCAATACCGGATCGCGACGCGGCAGCTCGTCGGCGTCGAGGCGCTCGTGCGCTGGACGCATCCGACGCGCGGGCCGATCTCGCCCGACGAATTCATCGTTCAGGCCGAAAAGAGCCAGGACATTTATCGCCTGACCCTGTTCGTCATGGACCAGGCGATCCGTTCGGCGGCGCAGTTGCAGAAACTCGGCACTGAAATTCACATGTCGGTTAATCTCTCGGCGACCCTACTCGATCACAAGGATCTCGTCTCGACGATCCGCGTCATGCTCAGCGCGCATCATCTGCCGCCCGAACGGCTGACCATCGAAATCACCGAAACCGCACAGATCGAAAACAGCCTCCAGGCCCGCCAGACGCTCGCGCAGATCCGCCGCGCCGGCATGCGCCTGTCGATCGACGACTATGGCACGGGGCAGTCAAACCTCGAATATCTGACCGAAATCGAGGCTGACGAAATCAAGATCGACAAGCGATTCGTGATGACCATGCGCGATTCGCAGCGCAACCTCGAAGTGGTTAAATCGACCATCGATCTCGCCCACCGTCTGGGCGCCACCGCAGTCGCCGAAGGCATCGAAGATGCGCAGACGATGGCGCTCCTCGACCAGCTTGGCTGCGATATCGGCCAGGGCTATCTGCTTGGCAAACCACAGCTAATTGGCGACCTGCTCGCTAGCCTCTCCCCGCCCTCCGACAGCCGCCGCGCCTAAGCTGCCAGATTGGCAGGGAATTTATAGTTAAGACTCGATTTACCATGTCGATTAAGGTATACGCTCCGTTAACTGTTCTTCGTGGGCAGTACCGACAGGAGATCTGACATGGGTTGGTTTTGGCGTTTCCTGGGCGGCGGCGGCACCGGTAACGGTGGTGCGCAGGCCTGACCCGCACTAGGAATTTAAAGATTGGGCCTCGGCATTGCCGGGGCCTTTTCTTTTGGGGCCAAGCCCTCCGTCCGACGCACCCTGATATCTTATGCCGCCGCTCCGATTTTTTGCGGCAGCGATGCTCTTTCGCCACATATGGCCAAACCCCGCGGAAACGCTGGCGATCGTCCTTTGAGGCGTGCTTTTCCATCGACGAGTTGAATCAAATCAGCGACGAACCGAGTCCCTAATCTGTCATTTACTCTCTTGCATCGCGGCGCCGACGTGGCACTATAGATGGTGGGTAGACCACGGGGGCACCCCAAGAATTAGTATGCGGCCGAAAGTGGCGGATTTCCGCGCTCCATCCCATATGGGGGCGGGAAACAGCTTTTTGCGTCCGAAAATAAGTGCCACCCGGCGGTCGAATGGTGCTAGGCTGGGGCTTCGCCCTGAGTCGAACAAGACGGGAACAGACTGCGCCGCTGCGCGGTCGGAAAACGGGGCATTGAAACATGGATTTTCGCGAGACCGAACGGGTGGAGACAGGCGACGTGGCGACGGTGGAACTGACGAAGAATGACGCTCCGGCAGCGCCCGAATCGGGTGCCGAATCAAAGGCTGCGGCACCCGCCGCAAAGCTCAACGATTCGTCGGAGCCCAAGGTGCATGCGCGCCGATTCGAGGTCGTCACCGATTCGTCGCGCGATTCGCTGCTGACTGACTTCGGCAAGGAAACCTTGCAGGACCGCTATCTGCTCCCCGGCGAATCCTATCAGGATCTCTTCGCCCGCGTCGCCTCGGCCTATGCCGACGATGCAGACCATGCGCAGCGCCTCTACGACTATATCTCGAAGCTGTGGTTCATGCCCGCCACCCCCGTTCTCTCGAACGGCGGCACCGGCCGCGGCCTGCCGATCAGCTGCTACCTCAATTCGGTCGACGACAGCCTCGAGGGCATCGTCGGCACCTGGAACGAGAATGTCTGGCTCGCTTCGCGGGGCGGCGGCATCGGCACTTATTGGGGCGCGGTGCGCGGCATCGGCGAACCCGTGGGCCTCAACGGCAAGACCAGCGGTATCATCCCCTTCGTTCGCGTGATGGACTCGCTCACCCTCGCCATCTCGCAGGGCAGCCTCCGCCGCGGCTCGGCCGCCTGCTATCTCGACATCTCGCACCCCGAGATCGAGGAGTTCCTCGAGGTCCGCAAGCCGTCGGGCGACTTCAACCGCAAGGCCCTGAACCTCCACCACGGCGTCCTCATCACCGACGAATTCATGGAAGCGGTGCGCGACGGCAAGGAATTCAACCTCCGCTCGCCCAAGGACCAGAGCGTCCGCGGCACCGTCGACGCGCGCTCGCTGTTCCAGAAGCTCGTCGAGACGCGCCTCGCGACGGGCGAGCCCTACATCATCTTCATCGACCAGGTGAACCGCATGATGCCCAAGCATCATCGCGATCTCGGGCTCAAGGTGTCGACCTCGAACCTCTGCTCGGAAATCACGCTGCCGACGGGCCGCGACCATCTCGGCAACGATCGCACCGCGGTCTGCTGCCTCTCGTCGCTGAACCTCGAAACCTGGGACGAGTGGAACGGCGACAAGCGTTTCATCGAAGATGTGATGCGCATGCTCGACAATGTCCTGCAGGACTATATCGACCGCGCCCCGCCCGAAATGGCGCGTGCAAAATATAGCGCCAGCCGCGAACGCTCGGTCGGGCTCGGCGTCATGGGCTTCCACAGCTTCCTCCAGGCGCGCGGCCTGCCGTTCGAGGGCGCGATGGCGAAGTCGTCGAACCTGCGCATCTTCAAGCATATCCGCGCGCAGGTCGATCAGGCGTCGATGCTGCTCGCCAATGAGCGCGGCCCCTGCCCCGATGCCGCCGATCAGGGCGTGATGGAGCGCTTTTCGTGCAAGATGGCGATCGCGCCGACCGCGTCGATCAGCATCATCTGCGGCGGCACCAGCGCGTGCATCGAGCCGATCCCGGCGAACATCTATACGCACAAGACGCTGTCGGGCAGCTTCTCGATCCGCAACCCGCACTTGGAAGCCCTGCTTGTCGACAAGGCGAAGAACAGCGACAATATCTGGAACTCGATCCTCGAACGCGGCGGCAGCGTCCAGCACCTCGACTTCCTGACGCAGGACGAGAAGGACTGCTTCAAGACCAGCTTCGAGATCGACCAGCGCTGGCTGCTCGAACTCGCCGCCGACCGCACGCCCTATATCGATCAGGCGGCGTCGCTGAACCTGTTCATCCCGGCGGACGTCGAGAAATGGGATCTGCTCATGCTCCACTACCGCGCGTGGGAACTCGGCATCAAATCGCTCTACTATCTCCGCTCGAAATCGGTGCAGCGCGCCGGCTTCGCGGGCGGGGTCGAAGCCGACAACACGCCCGAGGCCGCGAAGTTCGAGCTTTCGGCCGAGAGCACCGATTATGACGAGTGTCTGGCCTGCCAATAAGGATCTGACCCCATGAACAAGAATGCGGGTTGTACCCTCGCGGCGGTCGGAGCAGCGATCATTCTACTGCTCGTCTTCCTGATCGGCTATCCGCAGTATCGCGTCTATTCGCAACGCCTGGCGGGCGAGGCGGCGCTGGCCGAGGCGCAATCCTCGCGCCAAGTCGCAATACTTGAAGCTCGCGCAAAAAAGGAAAGCGCCATCTCGCTTGCCGATGCTGAGGTTATTCGTGCCAAGGGCGCTGCTCAGGCTAACGCTATCTTGCAGGACAGCCTTGGTGGCCCCGAGGGGTATCTGCGCTATCTTCAAATTCAGGCGCTCGAAGGGACCAAGGCCAGCCTGATCTATGTTCCGACCGAGGCGGGTTTGCCCGTCACCGAGTCACGTCGTCTTGACCAATAATCACACGCAATTCTGATCCGAGGAAACGCCGATGCCGCTTTTGGAAGCCCGCAAGACCTACAAGCCCTTCGAATATCCCTGGGCCTATGATTTCTGGAAGCGCCAGCAGCAGATCCACTGGATGCCCGAGGAAGTGCCGCTGGGCGAGGATTGCCGCGACTGGGCGCAGAAGATCAGCGACCATGAGCGCAATCTGCTCACCCAGATATTCCGCTTCTTCACCCAGGCCGATGTCGAGGTGCAGGATTGCTATCACGACAAGTACGGCCGCGTGTTCAAGCCGACCGAGGTCAAGATGATGCTGACCGCGTTCAGCAACATGGAAACCGTCCACATCGCCGCTTATTCGCACCTGCTCGACACGATCGGCATGCCCGAAAGCGAATATGGCATGTTCCTCGAATATGACGAGATGCGCGCCAAGCACGACTATCTCGGCACGTTCGGCGTCGACAGCGACGAGGATATTGCGCGCACGCTCGCGATGTTCGGCGGCTTTACCGAGGGGCTGCAGCTGTTCGCCAGCTTCGCGATGCTGATGAACTTCCCGCGCTTCAACAAGATGAAGGGCATGGGCCAGATCGTCAGCTGGTCGGTGCGCGACGAAAGCCTGCACTGCGAAGGCATCACGCGCCTGTTCCACGCCTTCGTCAAGGAACGCGACTGCCTGACCAAGAGCGTCCGCGAAGACATCATCGACTGCTGCCAAAAGACCGTGCGGCTCGAGGATGCGTTCATCGACCTCGCATTCGAACAGGGCCCGGTCCCCGGCATGACGCCCAAGGAGATCAAGCGCTACATCCGATACATCGCCGACTGGCGCCTGGGACAGCTCGGTTTCCAGCCGATCTACATGATCGACGAACACCCGCTGCCCTGGCTCGCCCCGCTCTTGAACGGCGTCGAGCACGCCAATTTCTTCGAAACGCGCGCCACCGAATATTCGAAGGCCGCGACGCGCGGCGACTGGAACACCGTGTGGACCAGCTTCGACAGCCGCAAGAAGGCCAAGGCGAACGACGACCCGGCCGCCGCGAGCAGCGACGATGGCGGCGACGACATGTTCAAACAGGCCGGCATCGCCGCCGAGTAACCGACAAACTCCTCCCCTTCGGAGCCTGCCCCGACGCAGGCCGGGGGGAGGGGCAGCGAAGCCTGCCAGCTTGCTGGCTTGGCGGAGCGGGATGGGTCCCACGGCCCGAACCGATGATCGAAAAGAGACGTCGCAAATGACCGACAAGAAAAAACTGAAACTCCTGATCCTCAGCCAGCCGCAGCGCGCCTGCCTGGAGGGCCTGTCGAACCGCCGCCCCCAACTCCCCACCGACCCCGTCCGCGACGAACTCGTCGCGCTGGGCCTGGTGGCGCAACAGGGCGCCAAATGGGCGCTGACCCCGACGGGTAAAAAGGTGCTGGCGGCGGGATCGAACCGTCGGAACAAAGGCGGGTTTTCGGTTTGATCCGAAACCCGCGACGGTTTTTGCGGCAGCCATGACATTATAGCCGACGCAATGGCCCATGGATGCCGGATCAAGTCCGGCATGACGAGCCGAAGAGAAGCCTCCAATCCAACCCAGTTTTCGTCACCCCGGACTTGATCCGGGGTCCATCGCCGCCCTAGCCTCCAACCCATGCACGCCGACTTCCAGCCCTGCGCCTATATCATGGCGAGCGCGCGGCGCGGCACGCTCTACACCGGCGTCACCTCGCATCTGATCCAGCGCGTCTGCCAGCATCGCGACGGCAGTTTCGGTGGCTTCACCGATCGCTACGCCGTCAAGCGGCTGGTCTGGTTCGAACTTGCGGGCACCATGGAAATCGCGATCAAACGCGAAAAGCAGCTCAAGAACTGGCAGCGCCAGTGGAAGATCGAACTGATCGAAGCGACGAATCCCGACTGGCGCGACTTGGCGGAGGAGTTGGGCCTGCCTCCATTCTCGTCACCCCGGACTTGATCCGGGGTCCATGCCTCGGCCGCTGCGATGGACCCCGGATCAAGTCCGGGGTGACGATGGAGAGGGGGCCACACCTCTTCGTGTCTTCGTGTGAAAATCCGAAAGGCCCGCCCCGCGGCCGCCCTCAATTCACCGTAACCCCGCTCGGCACCGCTTTCACCCCTGCCGCGGCGAACAGCACGCCGCCGCGCACCGCTTCAGGGGAGCCTTCGAGCAGCGGCAGTTTCACCAGCTCGCGCGTCGTTTCGCTGTCGTCGTCGACGACCAGCCGCAGCGAGGCGATGCCGATGTCGCTGCGTTCGACCACCACGTCGCGGATCGTCGCCAGCGGCCAGGACAGGCTGTTGCCGCGATAGAGGCGCAGGCCGTCGTGAAAGATCCAGGCGTCGCGCTGGCGCCAAAGCCGGAAACAGGTCGACAGGCCGATCGCCGCGGCGATCATCGCCGTCGTCGCCACCGCATCGCCGAAGATCAGGCTGCGCAGCATCGCGCCCATGCCGTCGCCGCGCACCGGCTCCGCCTGCCCCAGCGCCAGCGCCGCCAATATCAGCGCACAGACGATCGCCCCCGCCAGTAGCGGTTTGGGCTTCAGCCGCGCGATCACGACGATCCTTCGGTCCCCATTGCTCATCACCCGCACAAATAGGGACAGCCGCGCCCCGACGCCAGCCCCGCCGGCGCGGTCCCCGCGCTCCCCGGCGAAAGCCGGGGCCCAGAGCGGCCCGCACCGCCGCTTGCACCCCGCCGCCACGGACCCCGGCTTTCGCCGGGGCACACATGCGGCCAGTCCCGCCCGATCCTCCCTGTGGCGAAGCCCGATCCTCCCTGTGGCGAAGCCATGGGGAGGTGGCAGCCCGCAAGGGCTGACGGAGGGGCCGCTGCGCGGTGCGCCCTCCGCGCCCGCCCCATCGCTTCGCCACAGGGCGGATCGCGGAAACGCCGCTTGCACCCCGCCGCGCGCAACCGTATTACTCACATAACACAGCAAGGAGCCCCACCCATGTCCCTCGCCCTCTTCCTCGCCGCCGCGCTGGCACCCGCGCCGCAGGCCCAACCCGCGCCGCCGCCCGCCGCGGCTGCGCAGCCCGCGCCGATGCCGACCGGCGCCGCGCTCGACGCGGCGATCGCGGCAAACGATGCGCGGCTGTTCTGGGCGGTGTTCGAAGGCTGCGATCCCGCCGCGTTGCCCGATCTGCTCACCCCCGATTACCGGATGCTCCACGACAAGGGCGGGCTGGCGATCGCCGACCGCGCCGATTTCGTCGCGTCGATGGAGAAAAATTGCGCCGCGCGCGCGCCCGGCGGCGCGCAGGCGGGCTATCGCAACCGCCGCCTGCTCGTCCCCGGATCGCGCGTCATCCGCGCGCTCGGCGACTGGGGCGCACTCGAAGAGGCGGCGCATGTCTTTTTCGAATGGAATGCCAAGGACGCGCGCTGGGACATGGTCGGCGGCGCGCGCTACATGCACGTCTGGCAATGGATGCCCGCCGAAGGCCGCTTCCGCCTGTCGGAAAGCCTGAGTTACGACCACGGCGCCGCCGCCCCCTATCCCCCGCCGCCCACCGACTAGACCCGCGCCGACCGGGCCCGCGCCGCTATCCCGTATTTTCCGCTTTCCTACAATTAACCCATATGGTTCATTCTGGCAGTTTTATCTTGCCGGAAAGGATCGCTGCCATGTCATTCGAAACCGTCGCCGAACCCGCCGCCCCCGCCAGCTATCATTGGACCCCCGCGCTCCAGCGCGCTTTTCTCGACCATCTGGCCGTCACCGGATCGGTTCAGATCGCCGCCAGCCGGGTGTCGATGTCGCCCGGCGCCGCCTATCAGCTTCGCCACCGCGCGCGCGGCGTCGCCTTCCGCCTCGGCTGGGCGGCGGCGCTGCTCGTCGCGCGGGCGCGGCTTGCCGACGAGCTGCTCGACCGCGCGATCTGGGGGATCGAGGAATGCTATGAGCGCGGCCCGGCCGAGCGCGAGGGCTATCATTTCCACAAGCGCCGCCGCCACGACCCGCGCCTTGGCCTTGCGATGCTTGCGCGGCTCGACCGGGCGGTCGATGTCCGCGCCAAGGCGGGTGAAGACATGCTGGCGCAGATTATCGCGGGCGATTGGGAAGCCTTCCTCGCGCTGTTCGACGCGGCGGAGGCCGACGGCACGGCGGACGGCCAGAATGCCGCGCTCGCGCTCTGGCTCGCGGGGCGCGACAACCGCGCCAATCCGCTCGCGGCGCTGTGGCGCGACAGCCCGACCGCGTGTGAAGTTGCACGCATTTCCGCCGATTGTGCCGAGGGCGATGCGCCTGCGGCCGCCCCCGATCCGACCCCCGAGGAAGAAGCGGCGGCGATGGACGTGTGGCCCGACGGCGAAAGTGGCGAGCTGCGCACCAATTTCCCGCCGCCCGACGATTTTATGGGCATCGAGGAGGGCCAGTTCGGCGATGCCGACTATGAACGCACCCTCGACGATGACGAAGAGGCGGCCTTCGCGGCGATCGTCGCGGTCGAAACCGCGCCGCTGCGCGCCGCGGGGGAGGCGGCGCGGCGCGCCTTTTTCGGACTGGGGGCAGACGGAAGCCCCGATCCCGTGCCCGCTGCGGCGAATGACGCGGCGCGCGATGCGGCATCGGCGCCGCGCCCCGCCAGCCGGTCCGCCCCGCCCGCGGGGTGAGCGGTGCGCAGGCGGGCCGCGGCCATGCTATGCTGCGCTCCTGAAAGGAGAAAGCCCATGCAACCCGTGACCGAAGGCGACCGCCGCAAGGAACTCGGCACCCTCCTCCGCCAGATCGCGGCACATCCCGAACGCGACTGGAGCGCGGCGCGGCAGCGGATCGCGACGCTCAACAAGCTGATCGCGCGGCGGCCCACGCCGAACGCCCGGTGCGCCGGTTTCTCGTCGGCAAGGCCGCCCGCCCCCCCTTCCCCCCTCCGGGCGGCCTTGATCGGACAATAAGGAGAAACCCGATGCGCAAGACCCTGATGACGCTCGCCGCCGGTGCCGCGATCGTCGCCGTTCCCGCCGTCGCGCAGGTCGGCCTTGGCGGCTCGGCCAACCTCAACGCGGGCGCCGCACTCGATCCCGCCGCCACCGTCGGCAGTGTCACCGACCGCGTCGGCCAGACGGTCGACAGCGTCGATGGCGCCGCGAACGATGCGGTCGATTCGGCGAAGCTGACGCTCGCAACGCGCGAACAGGTGCGCGCCGGTGCGCAGGTGACCGACGCCAAGGGCGCGAGCATCGGCACGGTGCAGGGCATCGACGGCGACAATGCGATCGTCGTCGACGGCGGCAAGCTCTACAACGTCCCGCTTTCGGCGCTCTACAGCCAGGCCGACAGCGTGACCGGGCCGCTGGTGACGAAGCTGCCCAAGGCCGATCTGTCGGTCCGCGCCGCGGGGGCCGCCGAAGCGCGCTGATACGCTTTCGGCCTTTCGGGGCCGCAATCGACGATCGCCGTCCCGTGGGTCGCGGGACGGCGACCGGAACGGAGCCGGGCGATGTGCCCCGGCTCCGTTTTTGACTCAGCGCAATGCACGGCGGCACGGTTGGGGTAAAATCGGCGGATTATCGAAGCAGGAGGAAGGCCCCATGTCGCATACCCCCCACGAACTGGCCGACGCATTTCCCGATGATGCCGCGGCGATCCACCGGCTCAAGGAAGGCGACGCGCATTTCGCGGCGCTGGCGGAGCGCTACCATGTCGTCAACCGCGCCATCCACCGCGCCGAGAGCGAGGTCGAGCCGGTGTCCGACGAACATGCCGAGGAACTGAAGCGGCAGCGGTTGGCGCTGCTCGACGAGATCGCCGCTGATGCGGATCGCCAGGCGATCGGCGAGCGGGACATTGATCACGCCCTGCGTCTGGAAGCTGTTGTTCTCGAAGCCATAGCGCGCGCTCGCCCAGCCCGAGAGATCGAATTCGGGCTCGGCCGAGATGATATTGATCGCGCCGCCGACCGCGTTGCGGCCGTACAGCGCGCCCTGCGTCCCGCGCAGAACCTCGACGCGGCCGATGTCGAGCAGGTCGAGCCGCGTGAAGTTGCGACCGCCCACCGGACCGCCGGCGATATAGGCACCGTTGCGATAGAGCCCGACGCTCGGGTCGCCATTGGTGGCACGCGCGGTCGACGAAGCGCGGATCGAGATCTCCGACGTGACGGACGAGTTCAGATTGTTGAAGCGAACGCTTGGCTGATCGGCGAGGAGTTCGCCGCTGCCCGTGGCGCCGCCGCGATCGGTGAGCGACGTGATATCGATGACCGACGCCGCGGTCGGCACATCGGCCAGCCGCTCTTCGCGGCGGCGCGCCGTTACGACTATGGCGCCGTCATCATCCGCTTCAGCCGCGTCCGGAAGAGCTTCGGACGGTGCGTCTTGAGCGAAAGCAGGCGGAGCGACGGCTACCCAAATCGCGGCCGTGCAGAAAAGAAGGTTCGCTCTGCGTCCCATGGTCACTCTCCCCATCTTGTTATCGCAATTATTATCGATAATTTTGTGCATA